>Ga0172382_10002872_pt1 | contig 27986 bp, 21 predicted proteins | sample Leawel138RmetaG_FD_122245 | JGI IMG/M metagenome (GOLD analysis project Ga0172382, IMG submission 122245) | Leachate microbial communities from a municipal landfill in Southern Ontario, Canada - Leachate well 138R metaG | ecosystem: Engineered > Solid waste > Landfill > Unclassified | place...
TATTTCGGTTCGACCTTTTTCTCGAAGTTTATGCAACATTAAACATTTGAAAAAAAGCGATCGAGAAGATGGCAATATTTCTTGGCACTATATTCCAATTCAAAGAAATCTCTTTCAAAAAATTATTCTCGGTCAAACTCATGTAAATGATCTGATGAAGAAATTAGCAACTCCGGATTCTATTATTTTTATCGATACCATCAATCCCTCTTTAGTTCATTTTGCAAAGCACGCTTTAAAAAATAGAAACTTAAAAATAGTTGGAATTTGCACCGATTCACCTTCGAATATTTCTGGAACTTCACGATCATACACCACTTACTTACTCAGCCATACAAATAATTATTCTGGTTACATCGCTCTTACAAGCGGCTTAAATGAATTGTTTAATCCCAATAACTTTCCAAGCTTGATCACTGAAGGAATTGTTTTTGAAAATGCAATTGAAAAGAAGACCGAACTCGGAAAATATTTCTTTTTCGGTGGTGCTTTATTACCTCGTTATGGGGTTTACGATTTGATCAAAGGTTTTCAACTTTTTGAAAAAAGTAAAAAAGGTTACAAACTTTTTATCGCTGGGCACCACGGAAACAAGCGGATGATTGAAGAAGCGATCGGAGAAAATGAAAACATTGTTTTCTTAAATGGAATCACAATTGAAGAGTCTCTTGCTTATCAAAAAGGAGCAATCGCTAACATCAACCCTCGTCCGTTTTCTGAAGATTTAGACCGTTATTCGGTCCCTTCAAAAACTCTCGAATATTTGACAAGCGGCAACCCGACTCTTTCTGTCAAAAATAGCAAACTTCAAAAATCATTAGGAGATCATATAATTTGGATCAAATCTTCGAGTGCAAAAAATATCGATGCTGCTTTGAAACACGTTGTATCTTTGACCAAGGCTGAAAGATCGGCATTAGGTCAGAAGGCCGAGGAAAAAGTTCTCGAACTTTATTCTTTGCAGGCAACTAATGAGAAAGTTAATGATTTATTAAAACGCTTATCGTAAATGCTTTTCAATTTTGCGGGTAATAGTTTCTAAAGAAAAATGTTTTGCGTAATAAATTTGGTTCAATTCACCAAGTTTTTTTAATTCTAAGGTTGGAATAGCGGCAATTTTATCGATTGCTCTTGCTAGGAATTTCACATCTTGTCTAGCGAAAATGCCACCTTTAGATTCGGTGAGAATTCTTTTCCCGTCCCCCTCTAACATAGCGAGGATCGGTTTTGTAAATGCCATCGACATCACCAATTTATTTGGAATTGTTTTGCCGACTATTCCTTCATTTTTTAACGAAACGAATAATGCGTTCGCACCCTTAAAATAAGGCGCTGCTTTAAGCGAAGGAAGTGGCCCGTGATAAATCACTTTATCTTCAAGTTTTAATTCCGTAATTTTATTCACTAGTTTTTTACTCATCGGTCCCATACCAATGATATGAAATTTTACCAATGAGTTTTTCACCAGCTTCATCGCTTCCGGAATCATTTCTATCATTTGAATTGTTCCAATATTTCCACAATACAAAATATTAAAACCTTCACCTAAATTTTGGGTTTTAATTTTTCGAGAATTTTCAACTAATGAGGGTTGAGGAACAAAAACGATGTTTTTATCCATGATTTGAAGCGTTGTCGCAAAATATTCTTTATAAGAAGGTGAACCGATTAGAATTTCATCGCAAGCTCGATAAAGTTTTTTTGACCATGAATATAAAATTTTATATGTCAAAGATTTTTTTCTTACCGCGTTCGTGACTAAAACCGATTCGGGCCAGAGATCAACGCAATGACAAATATGTTTGACATGATGTTTCTTTTTATAAAGGTTCCCGGCCGAAAGTATGGTAACAGGGGAAAGTTGAAATGAATAGACTACATCGAATTTGAGTTTTGTTTTTCTCACCCATTTTCGCGAATTGTACCAAAACCCTAAATAATTAAAAATGATTGATAAACGTCCGCGTTTTCTTGCAGGCAAGTCAACACGATGAACTCGAACCCCGTTTATTTCTTCTTCCTTGATTTTTTTATATTCAGGCAAAATATATCCATATCCATAATTAGGGCGACCAGTGAGGACATGAACATCGTGTCCAAATTTTTGTAAGGTTTCAGCGATTTTATAAATCACAAAATTTTCAGGATAATAAAACTGAGAAACAATAAGAATTTTCATTTGAAGTAATTGTAACAAATAAAAAGACTGCTAAGTATCTTTTTAATCATTTTCAAAGCGAATGGGGTTAAGTATAATTAATGTTATGAAAAATAACATCAGATTCAATGTCGTTATAAACATTGTTCGCACAGTGGCTTTGACTGTTATTTCATTTTTAACCTTCCCTTATGTGTGTCGAGTTTTAGGAGATTCTCAACTCGGACTATACACTTGGGCTAACACTATCGCTTTTTACTTTTTGATTCTTGCGAAAATCGGACTTCCCAATCTTGCGATTCGTGAATGTGTTTTAGTGCGAGATGATAAAGAAAAACTTTCAAATAAAGCGCAAGCTTTTTTCTTGCTTCAAGGCGTGACGACTATTTTATCTTTTGTTTTGTTGATTTCAATGGTCTACACGATTCCGGCTTTTCAAAATGCAGCGACTCTTATTTTGCTTTTATCAATCAACTTCATTTCTGGAGCCTTTTCTTTTGAATGGCTTTTCATCGCTTTAGAAAAACAACTATACATGTCAATTCGTTCAATCGTCGTTTTGGCGATTGCTTCGATTTTAATTATAGCGATGGTCAAAAATCCCGATCACGTTTATATTTACGCTTTAATCAGCGCCGGGGTTACGGTCTTTACTAGCATTGCTAACATGATTTATATGACCAAATTTATCAACTTTAAAAAGACGATGCCCTATAATTACAAACAATATTTAAAACCACTTTCGATATTGTTTTTACTTTCTGTCATCCTCGCTTTATATAATCAAACTGATTCTTTTATTTTAGGATTGCTCGACGAGAGCAAAGTCGAAGTTGGAAGTTACGCTGTTGGAATAAAAGGAGTGGAAATCATCATTGGGATTTTAGCATCTCTATCAACTGTTTTCGTTCCCCGCAGCACTCATTATTATTCGCTTGAAGACAAACGGTTCTTTAATAATTTGAACGTTTACTCTGCAAATATTTGCTTTTTTATCGTTTTACCGGCGATCGTAACGATGGGAGTGATGTCTGAAGAACTAACTTCTATCATCGCCGGAAACATCGGTTATGAAAGCTCTTCTATGGTTTTACTAATCCTCATAATGATGATGCTTACCTACTCTTTAGGAGATATCATATACGGTCAAATTCTCATTCCGATGAAGCAAGAAAAATATTACCTTTGGGCGATGGGAGGAGGAACGATTTTAAATATCGCTGCCTCAGTGACACTTGGAATTATTTTCAAAAATAATAATTTATCAATCGCAACCGGCGTCGCAATCGGAACCGTAATCACTGATCTTTTGGTTTTAACTTTCTTATTAGCGAAGACTTGGAAATGGTCAAAAAAAGCGATTTTCAATTTGAATACTTTAAAGTTATTCACGGCAAGTCTTGCAATTCTTGTGGTCTCCATTTTACTCGTCAAGGTTTTCCCACTTTCTACTTTATGGGCGTCTACTTATTCATCAGACTCTGAAATCAGTAAAGGTCTGACACTTTTACTCATTGTTTTAATTGACGGAATTATCTACATCGGACTTTTGTTATTGATGAAAGAAAAACTTGTCTCTTCTTTTTTAAAAAGACGTTTCAAAGAAAAAAATTAGTCATTTCCTAACAAACAAAAAAGCCCAGTGATGGGCTTTTAAAAACTTAACGCTGTCTTTTACCAATAATGAACGAACAATATTTTATAACAATGATTGACTTGTTCTTTAAAAAGGAAAATGTCAACGGAATCAATCTCGCTATAATAATCATCGTATGCAACTGTTGAATTTTGAGCATCTAAAACATAACGGGTAGATGAAAGCAAATCATCAACATAATTAATTAATAGATTAGCATCTGTGGTTTCAATGCTCATTTCGACCGCTTCTTGTCCGCGATACATTTTATGAAGATAAGAAACCTCCATCGGAATCGACTTAGTGTTTGAGACCAAAGATGGAATCACTTCTTCTTGCAAACTCAGCACTTCATTAAGAGATGCAAACTCATCATCATACGAATGATCGTTTAAATTGTCCTTAGAAGGCCAAAAAGTTGTCGTATAAGTTGTGACATTATAACCATCAACCACCAAGTACCCTAACGACATATAAATTTCAAGAACGATTTCGACATCGACGTGAGCAATACCGCTGTTGAGAACTTTAGATAAGTGATAGTCATGTTCTTCAAGATTAGAAAGTTCAGCATGCAAAACATAACCGTGTTTATCTAAACAAAAATCTTTATACAATTCGAGATCATCAAGTGGATCGTAATAAACTTCTCCAAGACTATCTAACATTTTTTCAGGTAAATAGAGTTCGGCAGAAATTTTATCAACTTCACTGTGTCTAATTATTGAGTATTCGTTTCCTTCGGCGACAAAAATTTCATGGAAAGGAATTTCTTCGTTTGACCTTAAAATTGAATGCATAAGATCTATTTCTTCTATAGTCCAGTCAGTTTGAATTTCCACTGGCAAAGAAGAACTACCGTCATTGTCACCATTACAAGCCGCGAGCGAAACAAGAAGAAGAGGAAGTGCTAAATATTTTAATATTTTATTCATTTTCAATCCTCCAATTAAACTAATGGGGTTGGAGTCAAAACTCCACCGACATCGACCCATTCCCATTCGTCGGCCCAAAACACTTCACAAGTATCTGTATCGTACCATTGACTACTGACAATGGTCGATTTGATATCATTCTCATTACCATTTAAGAAAATAGGCATCTTTTCACTAGAACCTTCGGGACGACATTTGTTAAATGCATTTTTCCCCAGACTTAATTTGGAAACATCCTCAAGCGGAATGACAACGTAATCCAAATCAAAGTTTTGATAAAAAGCTCCTTCTTCGATACTTGTAGTTTTAGCGGGCAAATCAAGATGTTTGAGTTTTTTCATATTTTTGAATAAATCAAAATGGATGACTTTTAGTGAATCATTCTGTGGGAGTTTTAAGTCCGTGATATTTTCACAATTTTCAAATGCTCCTGTTTCGATAACAGAAACAGTGTCAGGGATATTTAATGTTGTTAAACTCGTCGCATTATAAAAAGCTCGATATTCAACTTTGCTAATTCCGACAATTCTATTTTCAACGCGTTTCGTCTCAATAATCGCTTCTTCAAGCTCGAGATTATTTGCGAACATTTCCCGCCCAATCGAAGATAAATTATAAGGAATCGTCACTTTTTTGATTTTCGTCCCGCCAAAAATTAGCGGATTATCAGCCACAGTGGCACAAGTTATTGGGAAATTGACTTCGTGATTTGGTGTGACGTCATGACGCTCATCATCGACTAAAATTAAGGAGTCAAAAGATTCGCATTCATTGAAGACGGCTTTATTTATTTTCGTAATTCCGGTTGAAGATGTCTCGCCGTGTCGGTCGTATTCTATCTTTCCTTGATACGCTCGAACTGTCGTCAATTGAGAAGATCCTTCAAAAAGTGATTCGGGCAAAGAATCAATATTGAGTGGAATGTCAAAAGTTTTTAAGGCTGTATTTTTAAAAGCTTTTGGCTTCATCAAAGTGATCGTCTTATATGCTTGGTCACTAAAATTGAATTCGCTCAAATTAAGGCAATTTTCAAAAAGTGATTCTGAAATCGCATTAAGACTGTCGGGCCAATTTATTTTTGTAATATTTATAGCACCACTAAAAGCATATTCTTCAATTTTTTCCAGTGTTTCAGGAAGGACGGGATTAACGACTCCTGAATTAGCAAAAGCGTAAGGACCGATTTTTTTGATTTGTGAGGAAATTTCGATGTTTTCTAAAGCCGAACATCCATCGAATGCGTTGTCATCAACTTCGATGATGGAATCTGGAAAGGAAATGCCTTCGAGATTTATACAATTTCTGAAAGTATCAACCGGAACAGTCACAAAAGTTTTGATGTTTGGAAGTTCGCAGTAAACTAGACCTTCCATATTCGCAAAAAGACCATCACCCCAAACTTTAATAGGTGAATCGCCGCTTTCAACCCAATCATCCATATAGACGATATTGTATGCACTAGATGTATAACTTGCTGGAATAACGGATTCATGATCGCTTAAAATCACAGTTTTTTCACTGATAATGTTTTCTCCGACAAAGAACAAAATGCCGTGAATAGCACTTACTTTGTCTTGAGATAAATTGTTATAAAAATGTGTGTTTTCAAAAGCATTAGTACCTAAAACCTCAATATTTTTAGAAAATATGATTTCAGAGAGATTCTCACAACCCGCAAAAGCATACGCTCCGATGTTAGTGATATTATCTGTCATGATCACTTTCGTCAATCGATCACAACCACCAAAAGCTCCATCACCAATTGCGGTGACTCGGTAGCCGTTGATCTTGGCAGGAATTCTAAATTCGGCTGGATAATTGCTATCGGTTTTAATAGAGACAATTGTCGCGGTTCTTTCTTCTCCTTCTTCAACAAGCGCAGGATAAGAAAAAGTGATATAAGACATGTTTTCATAATCGATTAACCAGACATTAGCTGCTAAAACATAGGTGGCGATTAAAGCGATGGCAAAAACACCTGTCAAAGACAGTCCGACGATATAGTTTCTCTTTTTGACTTTTTTAAGATGAAGGATTTCTTGTTGTTGTTCTTCTGTCAAAATCTCCATCATTTCGAATTTATCTTGTTCAGACACTATTTACCACCTGCCAATCTTTTCAGTTCTGCTTCGTATTCAATCCGTTCTGATGCAGAAGCACGAACGAAATGTCCGGGTTCGATTTCGATTAACTCTGGAACATTTTTGGCACTGTATCGATGCATCATTGGATCATATGTAACAATTTTCTTTTTCTTTTCAATTTGTGGATCTGGAATCGGGACTGCTGAAAGCAAAGACTTTGTATATGGGTGAAGCCCCGCATCAAATAATCTTTGTGCGGAAGCTAATTCGACGATTTTACCCGCGTAGATGACTGCGATTCGGTCGGAAATGTATTTGACGACAGATAAGTCATGCGCGATGAATAAGACCGTGAGGTTCTCTTGTTGTTGAAATTCTTTAATCAAGTTTAGCACTTGAGCTCTAATCGACATGTCAAGAGCGGAAATCGGCTCATCAGCGATGACGAACTCAGGTTTCATGACCATTGCGCGAGCGATACCGATTCTCTGTCTTTGCCCGCCTGAGAATTCGTGGGGATAACGCGATAAGAATTCAGGACGTAAACCGACTCTTTCTAAAATTTTAGAAACTTTATCGATTCGATCTTCTTCTGAATCGTACATATGGAACGCTCTTAATCCTTCAGAGACGATATAGTCGATATTAGCTCTTTCATTTAAAGATGCCGAAGGATCTTGAAAGATCATTTGAATTTTAGTCTTGAGCAATTTTTCTCTTTCTTTAGGAATTTTTCCAGAAATACAGACATTGTTATACAAAATCTTGCCAGAACGCGCGGGATTAATTCTAATAATCGCACGTCCAATCGTCGTTTTTCCAGAACCAGATTCTCCGACTAGACCTAAAATCTCGCCTCGTTTGATGTCGAGATTTAAATGATTGATGATTACTCTTTCTTGTGTACCAATTTTAAAAGATATTTTCACATCTTGCATTTTGACGATAATATCGTCTGGGCGTTCGGCTTGTGAAATTGCAAATTCATCAACTTTTGGAATACGGTTTTGTTTAGACACCTGTCCTTCCTCCTTTTTGATGTTTGATTAATTCATCAGACGCTTTTTTCATTCTTTCTCTTAATTCGACAATCACCTTAGGTTTTTCAACTTTCGGCGCTCGCGGATCTAAAAGCCAAGTTTTAGCAGAATGAGTTTCACTGATTTTAAACATTGGTGGGTTGGCTAAGAAATCGATATTTAAAGCGTAATGATTTCGCTCTGCAAATGGATCCCCAATAATCTCAGAAGAAAATGAAGGAGGATTTCCAGGAATAAAAGTCAAAGGTTCTTCTTTACTCCCTAGTTGTGGTAGAGAAGATAAAAGAGCCCATGTATACGGATGAGCCGGTCGATAAAAAATATCTTCCGCTGTTCCGTATTCGACAATCTGACCGCCGTACATGACAGCGATTCGATCGGCGACATTTGCAACAACACCGAGGTCGTGAGTGATAAAGATGGTTGTCCATCCATAATCTTTTTGTAATTCTTTAATCAACTGAATGATTTGAGATTGAACAGTGACGTCTAAAGCTGTAGTCGGTTCATCACAAATCAAAACTTCGGGATGGCACGCTAAAGCGATAGCGATGACGACTCTTTGTCTCATTCCGCCTGAATATTGGAAAGGGTAATCTTTATAACGATCTTCAGCATTTGGAATTTGCACTTTTTTAAGCAAATTCAAGGTTTCCTTTTTTGCTTCATGATTAGACATCGCCCGCGGTTTACCGATCCAAGCGTCATTAGTTTCTTTTTTCACCTCTTGTTTGAGCAAAAATAATTTAAGAGGATCTTTTCGATCTTTTTTGCTCAAATCGAGTAGAGCTTTAGCGTATAGAGTTTCAAACAACTGTTTTTTCTCTTCTTTTCTCTTCGCAAAATATTGTTCTTTTTCATTTTTATCCATCTTTTGAATTTTTTCTTTTTCAATTTTGTTATTTTCTTTTTTCCGCTTTTTAAACTCTTGGAGTTGCTCTTTGGTCGGTTTTGAATGAAGTTTTAAAACTTCAGAAATTTGATATCCGATTGAAAAAAGTGGATTTAAAGAAGTCATCGGGTCTTGGAAAATAGTCGCAATCTTACGACCGCGAATATCAATCCATTGTTTGTTGCTGTTGAATGCCACTAAATCTTGTCCGTGAAAGATAATTGAACCACTGTTGATAAAACCGTTTGCATCGAGCATTCCGGTAAAAGCTTTGGTGAAGACAGATTTACCAGAACCTGATTCTCCGACGATTGCTAAAGTTTCACCTTCGACAATATCGATGGAAATATCACGCAAAACATGAATCTTTTTACCTCGTGCGACAAAGCCAAGGGAAAGATCAGTAACTTTTATCGCAACATTTTTTTCATTTTTTAAATTTGCCATAATCCCTCCTCTTTACCTATGTGTCTTTGGATCCGTCGCATCTGAAAGTGCTAATCCAAGATAGAAGAACGCAATTGTCAAAGGAACCATGACAATCATTGGACCTAATAACAAATAAGGATGATTCATCCATGCGTTATCTTTAACTGCTTGCGTTAAAACCTGACCTAGAGTGATATCTCCATCAGAAACTCTAAATGACAAGTTGAAATATGCTAAACCGACTTCTGCAGAAATCGCAGAAGGAATCGCGGTTGAAACGACTGTGACGATAACCGAAACCAAATACGGAAGAAAGTTGTGGCTGATCATGGTCCAAGACGAAGAACCCAATGTCTGCGAAGCAATATTGTATTCTCGGTTTCGAATGATGATGATTTGATTGCGAACAAAAGAAGCTAAACCGAGCCACCCAAGTGCACACAATAAGAAGACGATGATAATAAAACCATATTGCGCCATGTATTTCATCAATAACTGCATCAATAAAATATCGAGCAAAAGAGTTGGAATATTATTTACAAAATTTCTAAATTCGATCAGGATTGGGTCTAGCCATCTAAAATATCCCCACGCTGCACCGATTATGATGCCTAAAACTGTGTCAATTAAAGCGACGACAACTCCTAATAGAAGTGATAGACGAGCACCTTGCCAAACACATGACCACATATCAGTCCCAGCAAACCATCCTCCCATGTTTATTCCGCAAACACCAAACCAGTTCACTGAGTTTGGACCATAGTAATATGGTGATGATCCAAATTTTTCACCTTGTATCGCATTGACTCCATGTCCGGTAACCGGTGGATAAAAATTGATTAAAGGACCAAAAACCGTGAAGAAAACGACTAGTAAAATCATCACGATTGAAACGATCACAAATGGTTTTTTAAATAATGCCTTGAAGGTGATTTTCCAATATGAAAATGGCACCGCATCAAGTTTTTCAATATTTTCAGGAGAAGTCCCGACAACTTTAAATAATTCTGAAACATTTTGTTCGACAGCGTCTTCGATTTGAATTGTTTCTTCTTCGCGGAATTCGCGGAAGAGATCTTTTTTAATTTCGCTCATCTTTAATCCTCCTAATCTGCATTTGAGAAGCTGACACGAGGATCGACCATCGCCGTTACAATGTCACCTAATAAATATGAAATGATCGACAATAATGCCGAGATGATGATGATTGCTTGTAATAACAACGCGTTTTTCGTGTTATTCGCAACGAGTAACGCCGCGCCAATACCGTTGATACTATAAATGTTTTCCAAGAAGTAAGTTCCAAGAAGTGCCCCGATAATCGCCGCAGGAATTGACCTCACGAGTGGGACAATTGCGTTTCTTAAAACGTGCGTGAACATAATTCTATTTTCGCTTAAACCTTTAGCGCGTGCGAATTTGACATAGTCAGAAGTGAATTCATCGACCATAAAACGTCTCACCCACATCGCTATGCCGGCCATACCAGTAAATCCCATCGTGAGAATTGCTGGAAGCCAACTCAAGAAATTATCTGCAGAATAAGCACGTGGTAAAGCAAATAACCCACAGAGAATTGCCATCCAAATGTAGTAATAAGCAACTCCCGGAATCGCATCGATTGAAATGATGTATGCTAAACCGATTTTATCAAAAATTGCATCTTTATATTTAGCCATTAAAACGCCCATCGGATAACCGAGTCCGAGTTCGACGATGACAGCAATGATTCCAATTTTAAACGAAGTTGCCATTCTTGGAAGCATGTAGTCGATGACATATGTTCCGTCTTCAACTCCGGGTAAATCAGTGATTTTCCCTAAATCAACGACAAAGTTCCGACAATCACTGACCGTGTAAGTCAGTGACATCGAATCAAGTGTGACTCGACAAAGAGTTTTTGGAAATGGAAAAATCGAATAAAAGAAATTCCATAATTGTTCGAAAATAGTTCCATTAAAGCCCATTTCTTTTTTCCACGCATTACATTGAAGCGCAAAGAGTTCAGGTGTAACACGCGGACCAGCAAATTTAGTAATACATGTTTGATCGGCCGGCTGAGCTAATCTCACTAAGAAAAAAGTGACCAGAATAGCTAAGGTGACCGAAATGATTGCAGAACCGATTCTTCGAATTGAATAATGAAGAAGAGGATGTGCAAATATTTTTTGCACAGACGGCGTATTTCCAAATAGAATTCTTCTTTTAACAAGTATCGAAAAAACGACGAATAAAACGATTACACCAATAATTGTATAACCTATCAAATAACTTCCCATTTTTTCCTCCTTCATTGATAACAAATTAGGGAGAGGCCCAAGAGAGCCTCTGCCCTAAAGTATGTTGATTAATTGATATAAAGCACTACGAATTAATAAATATTAATTGCGCCATATTCAGCAGTGTAAGCAGCTTTATTGGCATCGTATTTTTCAATGACAACTTGTCTTTCACTTCTGAGTAGTTTATCGACTAAAACCCATAATCCATCAAGACGACTACTTGATAAACCATAAGCTCCAGAAGGTGATTCATACCCAACAGCACGTGAAATTGAGACTTGACGTCCTTGTCCCGTCATGGTCAAGGGTCTAAAAACCGCTAATTCGTTGATGAGCATGTATTCCGCTTCTGCGAATAAATCAAAACGAGTATTGATATCTTCGTATTCAGCATTTGCTTCATTGACTTTTGCAGTGTATGCACTGAGTAATGATTCTGCTGGTAAAAGAGCAGTTCCTTCTGCGTTCAAACGTAAGTTGTGCGTATTTTCATCACCAATATAACCAAAGATGCTAGACCAGTCTCCACCGATAGTGAAGGTGTTCATGTAAGACATTGGATCACCGTAATCTGGTCCCCAACCCCAAGTAGCAGAAATATCAAAGTTTCCGTTATTGGTAATGGTTTCGTAGTTAGAAGTAGTCGCATCAGTCGTCGGAATGATAAAGAACGTCATACCAGGAGTGGTTTTAGTGAATGTAGTCACATTGGCCAATCCATTAATTCTTTGGTTCCAAGAAGTGATGAGCGGTGAATCTTCTTTCTTCGATTCATCATCTGTCCAAATTGAGAAGAACTCAATGTTAATTGGAAGAGTGATTTGTTTAGTTGGGTTAGCAACGTTATAAGCTTCAATCGCCGCGTTAGCTTTTTCTCTAAGAGGTTCAAGAGCATCATAAGATGCTAAAACATTAGCGTATTGTCCTTGTTTGATGATTTCATCGACTTTATCTAAATCGACTTTAGTCGGATTATCATCTTGCGCAACGCGATCAAGGTTGTGTTTACCCCATTCTTCATAGTAGTGAGTCTTGGTGTAGTCATTACCATTATCATCAATGACAAAGCCGCGCGGGACATAAGTATTGATCATGTATTGCGCTTGATATTCTGGCAATTCACTATAACGTTTGGTGTATTGTGCTAAATCAAACGAAGCGATGAGCAACTCTCTTACTTCTTGAAGAAATAAAGCTTTTTCGGTATTTTTTACTGTTGTGGCATTAGTATCAAATCCAGTCGTCGCGTAAGATTTTGCTGATTTTGTTCCACTAAGAGAATTAGATGCACGGTTGACGTTAACATGCAAACCATAGACATAATCAATCTGATCATAATCTCTAGAGTTGACATACGGATCATAAGGTTCAAGAATCGTTCCGGTTTCATCTGGTCCTTCAATGTATTTTTGCCAACCTTCAGAGTCTTTGGTATTAATTGTGAATCCATCGATTCGCCCTTCTTCAAATTCAGTACGAGTGTAATTGTAACCCGCATCAGCTGGATAAACTTTGAAACGGATCGTGTCAAGATGGACAACTTCTGGTTTCCAGTATGACTTATTTCTTTCATAGACAATTTCAACTTCATCAGAAGCAGTTAATCTAAATGGTCCGTTATAAAGCAATTTATCTTTATCAGAACCGAAATAAGAAAATCTGACTTCTTTTAGGAAGATTGCATTGACTGGTAAATAGCAAGAATAAGTTAATAAGGTCGGGAAATAAGATGCGCTATTTGTTAAGCGATATCTAATCGTTCCTCCTCCCTTTTCTCCTGGTTGATTTACCACTTCAATTCCAACTCGTTTGAAGTTTTTGATGTCTGGAATATCACTGGCGGAATAATTTGGACTGTTTCCACCGATCAATTCCACAACCAAAGAGTTGAGTTTCTTTGCGAATTCTCCGTCATCTTTGTATTTTGCGTATGCTGACCCACCATTAAGAATTTTATCCGTGAGGAAAGTCGCTTGATAATAAGCGGCTGCTCCTTCAACGAATGTGTAGATCAAATAAGCAGTTTCAGAGCCGTTAGGTTGAGTCAAAACCGCTTTCGCAGAAGCGACAAAATCATCAGCAGAGACAAATTGTGGAGTTGCTTTTCCATTGATAATTGGAGCATATTGCGTGCCATCATATCTAACCCATGGAACGTCGGTTCTAATATCAATATCAAATTGCTTATAGTTATTGACTTGTGTGACTTTGGTTGCCAAATTCTTTTCTAATACTCCATAACTATTGTGAACGAGAAGGCCGTCTTCAAAATTCGCAAAATGTGCGGCGGAAGCGCCTGCTTGAGTTTTAAGATAGTTAAGATCTTCAATGGCTGTGCCAACTAGTGTCTTGTACTCATATTTATGAGCTTTGCCAGGAAAATATTGATTGTCACTAGGGATGATGCCAACGCTAGTATCATTTACACAAGCTGCAAGAGTCCCAGCGAGAAGTGCTAATCCTAAAACTTTCATTGTTTTTTTCATTCTGTTTTTCTCCTTTCTTTAAAATTTTTCAATCATGAATGATTGTTAATAAAATACTACTATGCACATTCAAAATCAAATACATTTTACGCGTGTGCGAAATATATATGCTTGCATATATGCGTAATAAAAAAAGCATTCTTTAAATGAGCTTTTCAAATATTTACAATGTTTATGCAAATGGGTAATGCCCAATAACGGTATAAATAATTGATAAAATGATGAGTAAAATCAATAGCACGAGCGCAGCAAACCACCACGGTATTCTTCGATTCCATGCAGAAATAATAACGTTTTCTTCTAATTTTCCATCCCAATTTTTTGTCTTTTTCCGGATATTGGCAGAATATAAATCAGCCCAAATGAATCCGATTAGAAAATATAAAGCAGTAATAAAAGCTGTAACATAAATATAGAGTTCACCGTTTCCGGCATTTAAAGAGGGAATTGATAAAATCGCTTCGATGACAAAAGGAAGCAGGCCAATAAAAGTCAAAACTGCGAAGTAAATGTAATTTCTTTTGTTTTTGAGTGCTTTTTTAAATCCCATCGTTTTAGTTTATCACAACTCAAAAGAAAAAAATGTATACTAAAATCGTATGGCAAATAAAAACTTGCAAGAAAATAAATTCAAACGCGCTTTAGCCGTTCCTTTTCGAGGAATCATCAAATTATTATCAAAGAAATGGTATGTAAAATTGCAATATAGGTACATCACTCACCGGTCCTTAAATCTCGAGAATCCGACTAAATACACAGAAAAATTGCAATATCTACGGCTTTATACATATCCGAAAAATCCACTAGTCGTCAAATGCGCTGGCCGCTCGGGAGTGCGAGATTATCTGAAAGATAAAAATCTTGAAGATCTTTTGATTCCGATTTATGGAGTGTATGAAAAATTTGAAGACGTTGATTTTAAAAAGTTGCCCAAGCAATTCGTCATGAAGTGCACGCACGCTTGCGCTTTAAATTACATATGCCTAGATAAAGAAAAAATTGATTTAGAGAAATTAAAAAAGCAATTCACTAAATGGCTTAAAACCGACTATGGAAAAAAAGTCGTTGAACCGCATTATTCACCGATCAAACCTGAAATTATCATTGAAAAGTATTTAGGTCGCGCCCCTACTGAATACAAAATTCATGTTTTTAATGGGAAAGCTCGTTACATGTACATTGTCACGGGACGGGGAAGCGACATTCGCTATAACAATTATTATGTCGATTGGACGCCTTTTGATGAAGCGCAGTTCAATGGATGGAAAAAACGAGATACGGTCTTACCCATTCCTCCAAATTGGGATGAAATGCTCAAAATAAGCGAAACGCTCGCCGAACCTTTCCCGTTTGTGAGAGTAGATCTATATAACATTAATGGAAAAATATATTTTTCAGAAATGACTTTTACTCCTGCTAAAGGCACATTGATTTTCGATGAGCCAAAAGCCGATGATGAAATCGGCAAGTGGCTGACGATTTAATTTTTATCATTACCGCCAAATTGTCTTTGGCAATAACATTTCATAAAGCATGAGCGAATGCTCAATTTCAGGATTCCCAGTATATTCGGCGTCATTTAATAAGTCGTATGAAACCGAAATACCTGCACATCGCATGATGTTGATAGTATCGAGTTTAAAGGCAAAGAAAATATAACCTTTGCGACCTTCGCTTCCGTTAGTCGGAACTTCATCGATTTGATATGAGACATTCACTTTATCGAAACCTTTCCCGTTCCTTAAATAAAATCCAATGTGAAGAACGATTGCAGATTTATGGGCGGCGACAACCTTGGTCGGTTCGTTAATATAATTACCTGCTGCTTTAAAATTGAGAGCAAAATAAGCGCCGGCCTGACTGGAAACTTCTTTTTCAAAGACGACTCCAAATCCACCTTCATCGATTTGAACCCGAGATAATTGATAGTAACCATTACAAAACATTTGACCGTCAAATAATTTAGAAACATAACCATAAGAAAACATCTCATCATTAGATGCCATTTTTTTAGTTGGTCCATAAACGGTTCCAATTTGACTTGGATCGTCTTTAGCACCCATTTCTAAATATCTTAATTTTTTTACTCCCCCAATGGTTTTTCCTTCATCGTTAGGATCTTCGGGAATCGCATTATCAAAAAGAGAAGCTTCTTCATATTTTATTGCCACACGTTGCTCTGAAGTAGTTAAATTGACTTCTCGAGTTGAGTCAATTGAGTTGTTTGCGTTATTCGGATCGATGCTAGCATCGTAATGGCGATAATAGTTCTCTCCAAAAACCGGCGAATTATAAGCATCGCCATCGTATGTTTCTCTTAAACTATAACCACAAGAAGATAGAGTGCCGACTAAAAGAAGAAGGCCAATTCTAGTAATTATTTTATTGTTCATGAACAACCACCTCTTTTTCATTTTGTTTCACATCTTTTCGATTTGTATAAGAATATCCAATTAAATACATGACGATTAAAAACATTGCATTGCTCGTCACAGGTTGAATGTAAAGTATATGCGTTTCAGGACTGCTATCTAAAGCAAGAAAAGAATAGAGGAAAAAAGTTCCGACAAAAGCGACCACTGAATGTTTGGCAACATTAGAATCTACTGTGGTTTGATAATATTTTTTAAGTGAAATATAAACAAGAACAAGAAATGTTAATAAAGCAATAATTCCAAGTAGTCCAGAAGTGATGATTGAATCAAAGATCAATGAATTAGAAAACATTTGTCGAACAAATAAAGAATATCCACTTCCTTGATAGTTAAACCAACTTGAACTCAGACTTCCATCTAATAGTTGTTTTATCGCTAATGAAATATGATTTCCATTGAAAAATTTATTTGTCAGATGATTAGAACTCAAGAGGTTTTGTAAAGAAGCAACGCTCGCCCACTCACTTTGAGCGTTTAAGAAAAATAAAATGAATAGAACTAGAATTACCCCAAGTAAAACATAAAAGATAATTCTCAACACCGTAATCGGCTTCCCTTTTTTAGGATAAAAAGTTAAAAATAACAAGAATAAAACTACAAATAGATTCGTAATCAAACTCATGATATTAACCGTAAATAAAAGCGAGATGAATCCAAGTCCTGCATAAATTGAATAGAGGATGAATTCTTGCTTATTATTTTTTGGCGAAAGAAATCTCAAAGCGATCACGCTCGTAAATAACAAAGTGCTGAACAATGAAAAATATTCAAGTGAAACATCACCAAAAGTAAAACCTATCAACATTTTTGCATCAGCGTAAGCTGGATAAGGGTCGCCGTTATAATAGAAGATTTTACCACCGTAAATAAATGGGTAAAACGGAATGTAATGAATCATTGTCAAGATTAAGGAAATGAAAACTAATGCTGCAAGTGCGCCGTAAATCACCATTAGAGCAGTCGATATTTTAAACTCCTTAACGCGTTTTGAAAAATAACCGATAAACGCAAAGGCAAGCACAGCAACAAAAGAAAAAATATTGAGGAGTTGTGCAACATTTGTTTGGGAAAATTTACTGATTGAAGTTAAAAGTGCAAAAATCGTAATCGGAATTAAAAAAATGAAAAAATCGGACATTTGGCGGACTTTTAAGTCTTTTATTCCAAAAAATACTACGAAAATTAAAGAGAGCAAAGATAAAACTCCGTAGAGTAATACCGAACTAGAAAGTGTAAAAGCGGTAATCGCTAAAAGTTCAAAAACAAAAAATGAAATGAGCGGTCCATTATTTTTGTTTTCGACTTTCTTAGGAGTTTCGACTTCGTTTGTTTTTAAATTGGTATCGTCAGTTTTTTCCATTCAAATATCCTTTCAAAGATTCCAAAGAAGATAAAGCGGTTTGGCGCCCACTTTGGTAGAGATCCAATAATTTCCTTTTACTTTTTTCAGTTCGAGAAACTTCTACTTTTTGAGGCGGACGAATGACAAAGATTTCACCCTTTTCTTCGAGGTCACAAATCTCTTGAACTTTTATATTATACAAGTTTGCATAGTCGATTAAACAATTTAAGTACTGAGGATATTTAGAATAAAGTCTTGTATAAATTGAAATAATTGCGCGTCTTTTAGGTTTTTTTCGATACTCTTTTTCTTTAGTTTCAATAACGACAATTTTTTTATAGCCATCCCTTAAAGGTTTCGAAAATGGAATCGGTTCACTATTCCCGCCGTCTAAATATAATTCACCATCAATTTCAACTGGTGAAGAAATAAGCGGCAAGCTCATCGAAGCGCTCAAGCAATTCCAAAAGTCTTTTCTTTCTTTTGAAAAATATTGTGCACTGGCATCTTTTAAAGACGTGCTGACACAGTAAAATTTAACGGGTGAAAGCTCGAAAGTTTTAAAATCAAATGGTTCTTTGATTTTTGCAATGTATTCAAAAAGGTATTCGGTATTAAAGTAATTATGATTTTTGATCAGATTATATAAGGAACCAAATTGTCGATTGTTACGATATTCATAGAGAATTTTAAACGAACGACCGAATTGTTTAGATACATAATTCGTTCCATTCAAAGCTCCTGCAGAAGTTCCAATCACATATTCGAATTCAATTCCGTGTTCGAGGAACACATCTAAAACACCTGCGGTGAAAACGCCTCTTAGTCCGCCACCTTGTAAGACTAACGCAGCTTTTTCCATATCAATATCTTATCACGCGTCCGAGCAAACAAAAAAGCCTAAGACTGAGTCCTAGGCTCTTAAAATGTGGCAAAACGCTTAAAGCGTATAAACCGATCCATCGTCATCGACGTAAATTCCGTCTTCTTCAGTCTCCTCATCACTTCCGAGAAGCGAGAGCAGAATTTCTACTTGTTCTTCTTGTGTCGCTTCGCGATTGAGCATTTTTCGAGTTTCTTTCATATACTTACCTCCACGTAATTTAAAAAGATGACGTCGGCCATATAAGCGCCTTAATTATCAGGCATTAATTTTTCTACTCACAATGTATCACTGTGATAAATAAAAATAAACTATGAACCACAAAAAAACTTGAACAGTGTAAAACATCGCGCGTGCGTTTGACTAAACTAAAAGTAGAGTGCAATATACATTATTTTGCTTTTGTAGTGTTTTGCTATATTATATACACATGAAAAATGAACGGGAATTATCCAATCTTTTAGCTAGTAACTTAGTTTACTACCGAAAATCTGCCGGTTTAACTCAACTTGAAGTAGCCGAAAAATTTAATTATTCAGACAAAGCGATTTCTAAATGGGAACGTGGAGAAAGCGCCCCTGATGTTTTCGTTTTAAATGCACTGGCAGATTTTTATGGTATTTCACTTTCTGATTTTTTCTCAGTAAAGAAGAAAATTTATCGTTCTGCAAGTTGGAAAAAACATACGATTATTACATTACTTTCTTTTTCAATCGTTTGGTTGGTCGCTGCAATAATTTTTGTTTTTGGTGAACTTCTGCAATGGGATCCGCAAAATAATATGTGGATGGTTTGGATTTTTGCAACTGTTCCAGCTTCTATTGTTCTTACAGTTTTTGCCGCGATTTGGGGCAACCGGACTTCGCTTATCGTCAGCGTCAGCCTTATCACTTGGAGCGTTGCGACCAGTTTATTCGTTCCTTTTTATGTTTATAATTTATTCACTAATGCTTATTTGATTTTTATCATCGCTGCGCCATTTCAAGTGATGGTCGTTCTCTGGTATTTCTTAAAAATACCTGAGTTTTTGAAAAAAACTTTTAAAATTAAAATTAAAAACCCGCCTCCAGGACAAAAAGAAGGTGGGTCTAAAAAATAGCGGAATCTCTCCGCTATTTTTATTAGATTCCAAAATCGTCGATGAAGAACATTCCAATCGTCTTATCTCCGCAGTAAGCGCTGATCGTACTTCCTGCTTTAATTCTGATGATTTTTTTAAAATCATGTGATTTAAGTATTTCTTCTGCGATGTCGATGATTTCATCAGGGTAAGCAGCTGAGGCAAGGAACACTATAGACTTATCGATATTCTTATAATCTTCTAATACGTCAAGACAGTACTTCTTAACTACCACTGCATCTTTTCCACGATAGAGTTTCTTAGATGCCATATTTCCATCCTTCATGATGATTTCAGGTCTAATTTTAAATAAATTAACTCCAAATCTCGCTAGAGCCGAGCAACGTCCTCCTTTATAAAGATAATCGATGCTATGAAGAACCGATGTCACCTTGACATAAGGAATTCTTTTTTCAACCTTTTCGATAATCGTTTTACTATCTTCGCCTTTTCCAATTAAAGAACGCGCATAAATCGCTAAAAGCGCAATTCCTCCAGAAATGGTCAAAGTATCGATGACGTGAACCTTTCCTTTAAAATGTTCAGCGGCTTTTAAAGCATTTTCATACGCACTTGAAAGTTTAGAACTGATCGAGAAGTGAATCACTTCATCGTGATCTACCAAAACCTCTTTAAATAATTGCTTGAATTGATATTCATTGACCGCACTAGTTTTAGGCAGTCCTCCAGTTTTTTCGACAAAAGCGAAAATATCATCCGGAGTGATGTCACCATCAAAACCGCTTTCTTCTCCGAGAATAATCGTAAAGGGCACGGTTTTGATTTTATATTTTTTTAATAGTTCTTTTGGCAAATCGATTGCTGTTTCTGCAGTTAAACCAATTTTCATAATTAATACCTCCTCTTTGGCAAAACAACTCTATAGTCTTATCAATAAAATGACACGATACTTTTTTCTTCAATCGGGTGGAAAAAGTAAAAATGGCTCAACAAATTGTAGAATTGACTAACTTAAAAGTATTTTTATGTAAACTGAAGAAAAAAAGCACTCTCTGAGTGCTTATTTTTTTGATAAATAAAAATACCGTTATTGTTTACCGTCATTGATAAAGAGAATGCCGAGCGTTTTTTTTCCGCAATGACTCGTAATAGTACTTCCTGCAGTTGTTTGATAAATGGTTTTGAAACCCTTTGCACGAAGCGCGTCTTCAGCGATTTTACATATTTCAGGACTGTAATCGGTCACAGTGACGAATGCTAATGTCTTATCTGGATTATCAAATTTTTCTAAAGTGTCTTCACAATATTTTTTAATCACGACTTCATCTTTTCCACGATAAACTTTGCCAGAACCCATTTTTCCGTCCGTGACGAGAATTTGCGGCCTGATTTTGAAAAGGTTGACACTGAATCTTTGCAAAGACGAGCAGCGACCACCTTTGTAAAGATATTCAAGGTTATTCAAAACAAACGAAGCTTGAACATGTGGAACTCGCGCTAAACATTTTTTATAGATTATATTAGGTTGGACGTTTTGATCTGCTAAGCCACGAGCATAAATCGCTAATAAAGCAACACCGGTTGATAAAGATTTAGTGTCGAGCACAAAAACATTTTCTAATTGGCCGGATACTTTTGCAGCATTTTCATATGTACTAGATAAACTTGTGCTCAGTGAAAAGTGAATGATCGCATCATAAGATTCTAAAATCTTTTTAAAATGTTCTTCAAATTGATATTCATTGACTGCACTGGTTTTAGGAAGTTTGCCGGTTTTTTCTACAAACTCAAAAATTTCCTTTGGAGTAATTTCTCCATCTAAAGCGGTCTTATCACCAAGCGTGACTGCAAATGGAACAATGTGAATTTCATATTTAACTAATAGTTCTTTTGGTAAATCAATTGTCGATTCGGCAGAGATTGCAATTTTCATAAAATACCTCGTTATTGTATTAAGAACAATATATTAAAATGTAAACATTTTTTCACGATATTTCAAAAATCTAAAAAGTAGAATGAAAATCTCACAGTAAACATAAAGTAGAAAAGATGATTTTTGCAATGTATTCGATAACAAAAAGCCCCTCTTTTCAGAAGGGCTTCGTTTTAATGTTTTCGAAATTTTTAATTAAATCCGAGAACTATGCCAACATTTTTCATTCCTGCGGCTGGTTTTAAATAGACGTTCATTGTTTCAGCAGCAAAGAATTCGTTGATGTATGCCATGTTATCTGGAGATGGGGAAGGATTTTGTAAGGTTGCAAGAACACCTTCTAAACCTGTGGAGGTTAAGAAATTTAAGTCGTTAATGCCGTTAAAGAACGCAATCGGTCCAGTTGAAGCTTGATAAGTCATGAACTGCTCTTGAGAATTAATAATTCCCCCATAGGGTGTCGCCATCAAATAAGAAGCATCGATAGGCGCTGCCGGTTCATTGATGGAAATCTTTGAGTCTAATTCAGATGCATTATTGGTAAACACATCATCTCCTCTAATCAATAAAGCAACTATGTTGATCAGTTGATCTGTTCCGACAGTTTGAACGATGTTCTTTTGAGTAGGATTTACTCCAGCAGTTAAAGGATTGACAAATAAGTCTCCCATCGCTTTAAACATAGCAACTTGCGCGCTCGCATTATGAGATTTAAACCAGGGTTCTTCTCCGGTGACCAAAGACGCGTATTCAAAATTCGTTGTCGTGAGATTAGAAAGTCGTTTAACAGTTTCGCCTTCAACATAATTAGAAACACTAAAAACTTCGTCACAGATAACCAAAGACCCGCCGGCGCGTTTAAAAACCGAGTTAGAAATAAAATTATTTCCAGATCCATAAAGATAGAGCATGCTGCTATAAGAATCAAAGGCCTTACAGTAATTAATAAAATTATTGACGTGATCTACTGGAAGACTTGCTCCAGCTTCTTCGGCTTCATCAATTCCAATCCAGGTGCGCAAGACAAAGGCGGTAAAAACATTGATCGAAATAATGTTTTCCCAAAGACCTGCTTTAGCACCTGATTTGATAAATATGACACCGCCAGCCCCGACTCCTTGGTTGTCTCGGCCACCGTTTCCGATTGCCTTGAAGTTTCTCATCACCACTTCTCCTTGAATCGTTTGTGGTTGAGCAGGAATAGGTACTTCAGTATCTTCATGCATAATCCCGCGTCCATCGCCTGGTAAACCAAATAAACTAGCGTGTGAATCTCTTGTTCCGTCAACTTCGTTGAGGTCGGTTCCACTGAATTTTCTCACTAAAGGGATATCTTTCCCGTCGATTGAAAAGAAGTTGCCTTCAAAAGTAAATGTTTCATCTTCTAAAGTGTCATGAGTGTAAATCGTTACGAAGTCTTTTAAAGATCCAATAAGGGCATCTCTACCGTTTTTGCCATCCGGACCTTGATAAGCATTAATTTCACTTTGTGAAAATATCTTATCGATGTCAGTTCCGGTATAAAAGAACCCGGCCGGGAGGTCTTGGGGGGTGATTTTTAAATCATCGTGTAAAATAATGCCTTTGGGTTTTTCATCAGTGCTCAAACCTTTAGCAATTTTATATTCATCCCAAAGCGGGCTAAAATTATCCATCATCGAGAGTTGTGCAACTGTTTGAACGTTGTATCCATCAATCACAGATACTTCAAAGGACAATTCTTTAACAGTGCTTGGAATAATGTAAAATTCTTTATCTGGCAACACTCTCAGTTTGAAATTTTTGCCAATAGCTTCTTCGGTAAAATCAAATGTCGAGTTAGTAGTATCTAAAGCGACATAAGTATCGCGTTCGTTACCCGTCAATTCTCTCCATGTATTTCCCGATTCTTTAATGTCTACCTTGGCAATTGAATGGTAGTTTTTAAGAGTAACCTCATCCAATCCATCACCTACGTATGCGCTTATATTAGGCAAAAAGACAAAAGGATTGTCATCACCAACTTTATAACTGCTATTGTCGGTGATAAAGAAACGGTTTTGTGAAAATTCATGCCCGGTATTAATAAGCGCAGAATCTTCACGTTTATCCACCGCGCTATTAAACGCGATAATCGTTCGCGGTAAATCAAAACTCGCTAATTCCCGATACTCGATTTCTTCCGAAGACGAAAGATCACCTGAACTACTTCCAATCGGCTCCGTAGGGACGCATGCGCCTAAAATAAACGAGGCGGAAATAATAAGCGGAAATATTTTAAATTTTTTCATTTTATTTTATATTCTCCTTTTAAAAAATGTGAACTTGTAAATTTTGACAGTTTTCGTCTATATTTCTCCCTCCTCTAATATGATTTGATATGAGATTTTCACGCGTGTGAAAGCTCCAAGTCCGTCTGCAGCTTTTAGCGTGATTTCCGGCAAAGAAATTTTGGTTGTTCCATCAGTAGGGATAGCTTTTTCTGTAAAATGAACTGTCCCTTGAACAATTCCAATTCCATTTTCTTCGTCGACATAAAACATTTCGGCAAGACTTGATTCTTTGTTATATTCGAAATTCACACCTTTTTCAGTTGCGTAGTCTGGATAAACTCTCCAGTCTATTTTAAGACTCTGTCCTTCGTGTTTATATATTTCCATAAAATCGAGAATTTGAATGTGAGTAATATTGTTTTCTTCATCATTTTTTACTTTGATCAAAGGTTTTCCGGTTTGATCATTTCGGCTTTCGTTAATGCACTGAACACCGGTCACATAAGTCGTCACACCGACAAACCGCACCGCGATGCCGAAGAAACCGACGAAAAATATCGAAGCAATATAGACGATAATAATGACGACGATAACTGATTTTTTCATTATTTTCCGGTCTCCCCTCTTTCAGTATTGTACACTTTAATTTTGGTGATGAACAAATATAGTCGAATTAAGAAGAACACTATTCCAATTAAGATGAACTTAATTGCAGCGACTTCTACATTTTCTTGAAGTAAAAAGAAAGAAAGAAATGCGAACACAAAAGAAACGACAAACGCGATGATGATCGATTTGGTTTCGTTAGGATTCGAGATACTCGTTTCACTTGCTGCATAAATTTTATCTTGCGGGTTCATAAAATCTAGTTCTGCAGACCAAAGGACATGGCCTAAATAAATTAAATAAACAGCGATGAACAAAAGCCATACGCCGAGTAGATCTTGATTACTTGAAAAGGCAAAAACAATTCCGGTGGCAATGACGGAAAACAAAATGACAGTTGAATTGATGACCAATTTACTCAATAAATTTTTCGTATAGTTAATCGGTGCACTTTTTAATAAATAAGAACTTTTACCTTCTCTAGAATAAACTGAAGCAATGTTCACACTACTTGATAAAAAGAGCAATAAAATGATTAGCACATTAAAAGCGATGACCATATAATTACCAATCAGCTCGGTGTTCATCGCACTGAAAATTTTATTGAGTAAAAAGATCGCTAAAGGTGTAATCGAAAATAAGATGAAATTGGAAATCATAATTTCAGGAACTCGAATTGATAAAGTGAATTCCTTATATAAAGAAGATAAAAACGGGGTTTTTGCACTGAAATTACGTTTTGTCATTCTAATCGGATCAAAGAGATAGAAAGAAATCTTGTTGAATTTTTTTAATAAAACCAAGTGGTTTACGTTATGTTCTTTGATAATGACAAACGAAAGACCAATCTTTTTTAAATTGGTTTTTTCAGTTATTTTTTCATATTCAAATTCAAAGCCAGAAATAGATTTTAAGATGTTGATAATACGACGTGGGGAAACATCTTTATCAGTGAAGAGGTTTTCTTTCCAAGCTTTATTTATGATCTCGCGATATTTCTTTTCATTTGTCCTTATCGTTTTATCTTTAATAGTGAAGATGTATTTCCCAACTTTTTCTTCGAAATTAGCTCGTTTGAGTTTATAGTCATTAGGAATCTTTTTCCGACTGAATTCAAAAGGTTTAGTGGCCATGTTGAAAAAGACTGGTTTAGCAAGGAGGAAACTAATCACTCCTAATGCAGCGATAATTCCTATAATCGAAAATAAATAAATTAACGTGAAGTTATTAAATAAAACGAGTTGAAATGGAGTCGCACCTCTTCCGACAATCGCGGTTACTACGTAACTAATCAAAAGAAAAGTTTTACTCCATCCATTTAAAAATGTTTGAATATCCCAATATAGAGTTCCCCAACTTCCGACAATATTTATATTTTCTGGAAGCAAACTGATCAACCAAACAGCTAGAGCGAAAAATCCGATTAAAATCAAGAATATTAAAATCGAATTGATGATTGGGTATTTTTTTAGGAAAATATGAACCCACATATACGCAAGCGAAAGAAGAGCGCCGATGACAACTGGAAGGGCGGCAATCAAAATGAAAAATAACAAAATCCAAATATAGTAATACCAAACAAATCCATATCTGATTCCGTAAGCCAAAAATAATGGAACGATAAATAAGAAATTCTTGATGATTTCAGAGAAAAAGTAAACATTTATCTTTGATAAGAAAACGATATTTGGCTGAACCGGGAAAGCTAACAGAACTTGATTATCGCGAGAAAAATACAGTGTTTTGGTTAATCCTGAAAGGCAGGACACACAGGATAAAATGAACATGACTGTAAATATCACTGTCAAAAAACTAACTGGGACAAAACCCCCTAAAGAAAATATATTTAAGAATCCAAAAATGTAAATTAGACCATAACAAACACCAGTGACCAAAACAAACCCCAGTATGTAAGAAACGATTTTCATAATCGCGCCTTTTTTATCTGCGGCTAAAGAAAAGGAAAACTTGTCTTTTAACTGCATGACAGTCAAAATCCAAAGCGGATGAGCAGCTTTTCTCTTCTTTTCTTTTTTTACTGCGGTATTTTCCATTTGTTTATTCTTCGCCTTCTCCACTGTCCTCGACAAGTTTCATATAGTAACTTTCTAAAGCGACTTCTTTTTCAATGTCTTTAACATCTGCAACAACTAAAATTTTACCTTTTTTGATGATTGCAATTCGGTCACACAATTTCTCTACAACATCGATGATATGACTGGAGAAAAAGACGATGTTTCCTGCCTCGGCGTGGTCTTTCATACATTTCTTAACCTGAAAAATTGAGTTTGGATCTAAGCCTGTTAAAGGTTCATCTAAAATCCACACTTTCGGGTTGTGCACAAGCGCAGCAATAATGGCAATTTTTTGTTTCATACCGTGCGAATATGTTTGCATTCTACTATCAAAGGCTTGATATAGTTCAAATAAATCAACGTACTTCGCAATTCTTTCGTCTCTGTCTTCTTGATTAACACCATATAAATCAGCGATGTAATTGATATATTCTCGACCTGTTAACTTTTCATATAACGCGTAATGATCTGGCACGTAGCCAATCATTTTCTTTGCTTTAACTGGTTCGGTTTTTACGTCAAAACCGCAGACTGAAATCGAACCAGAAGTAATCGGCTGAATCCCAATTGCGCTTTTGATACATGTTGATTTTCCTGCTCCGTTAGGCCCTAAAAAACCAAATATTTCTCCACCGTGAATTTTTAAATTTACTTCATCGGCAGATAAAACTGGTGAATTGCCGTAGCGTTTAGAAAAATTAGTAAAAGTTAATTCTGCTTTTATTTTCTCTGGTTCTAACATTTGCGTACCTCCGACATTGTTTTTATTCGATGATAAAAATAGCAATTTTTCTTTTTTGATGATTTTTTGCCTCGCCGCTATATCATGAAGCGAATCAGCAATCTTAAATCCAATTTCATACACATACCACATGAGAAAGGCAACGACGATATAAACAGTGAAAAAGATAGATTGATAAATTGGATAAAACTGAAATTTGAGATTGTTGATTTCAAATGACCAGGGCTTCATGACCACTATTCTGACCATGTTTCCGAGTTTATCTGGGATGAAATCACTATTTAAGAAGAAATAATCGACTGATGGGGCATAATTTGTAAACCAGACATCAAGAAATAAAATTGCAAAATAATATATTGCAAAGAATAACAGCGACCACAACATTGATTTAAATTTGGGACGATCAAATATTCTTAAAGCGACCGCGAGTAATGGCATTATCATCGCGTCAAAGTGATTGGTCCAAAAGACCCAAAGGCTCGGTGAAAACAAATTTCCTGCTGTCGAATCTGAGTAATTAGGCATTAAAATAGCAGCCAAAGCTCCAAAGACATTGATGAAATAAGTGAAATAAAATAAATTTCTCATCACTTTGTTTTTTCTAAAAATAACGCAGAGTGGAACTATGTACATCGCAGTGTGACAAAGGTGAAGAGGTAATACTAAAACATTGACTGCAAATTGAGGATAGAAAA
>Ga0172382_10002874_pt1 | contig 27982 bp, 25 predicted proteins | sample Leawel138RmetaG_FD_122245 | JGI IMG/M metagenome (GOLD analysis project Ga0172382, IMG submission 122245) | Leachate microbial communities from a municipal landfill in Southern Ontario, Canada - Leachate well 138R metaG | ecosystem: Engineered > Solid waste > Landfill > Unclassified | place...
CTGGTCAAGGACAAGGACCTGGAGAACACCACCTACCGCTTCGAACTGGAAGACGGCCAGGTGCTGGAAGTGAAGGGCAACGAAGAGATCGAATACGACGGCGAGATGCACAGCGCGGCGAATCTGTACGACGCCATCAAGGAAGGCTATTACGGCAAGTTCTGAGGCTGCTCTTCGTGGAGAGCAACCCGCCCAATCCCCTCTCCCTCAGGGCGAGGGTGAGGGGATAGAAAAGGACACAACAACAGCGTTCTGCCAGGGGGAAAACCACGGCGGGCACGGAGAACAACGAGATCAACTCCGTGCCTCCCGTTCTTAACCCCGGCTAAGGAGAAAACCACATGGCCATCAAGATCGAAAAGAAGATAGTTGGTTACGGCGTCGTCAAAGAAGAAGACAAGAAAGAGCAGGCCGCCGTCGCCGAAGTAAAGAAGGAAAGCAACGTCGTCCACCTCACCGAGACGCTGGAGCGCCCGGAGATGCTGCTCGGCTCCACCTACAAGGTGAAGACGCCACTGTCCGAGCACGCCCTCTACGTCACCATCAACGACGTGATCCTCAATCCGGGCACCGAACACGAACTGCGCCGCCCCTTTGAGGTGTTCATCAACTCGAAGAACATGGACCACTTCCAGTGGATCGTCGCCCTGACCCGCATCATCTCCGCCGTGTTCCGGAAAGGCGGCGACGTCACCTTCCTGGTGGAGGAACTGCGCTCGGTGTTCGACCCGCGCGGCGGCTACTTCAAGAAGGGCGGCAAGTACATGCCCTCCCTGGTGGCCGAGATCGGTGACGCCATCGAATGCCACCTGCGCATGATCGGCCTTATCAAGGACAACGACCTGGATGAACACCAGAAGAAGCTGATCCAGGAAAAGCGCGCCCAGTACGACGCTACCGTCAAGGACGCCGAGGCCAAGGAGCCGAGCGAGTTCCCCGACGGGGCGCAGCTGTGCGGCAAGTGCCATACCAAGGCCGTGATACAGATGGATGGGTGTATGACTTGTTTGAACTGCGGCGACTCGAAATGCGGTTGATGCCGTAACCAGTCGCAGGCTCGCTGAGATACAGCGCCACAACCACAGGAGAGATGTCGCCCTCAATGGACTGTGCCGGCGTCATGTTCAGCGGTCACGCACTGCGGCGGATGTTTGAGCGCAGAATCGACCGTCTGAGTGTCTCCGCAGTAATCCGCTTGGGAGAGACGATAGTCGACTACACGGATGATCGCCCCTATCCCAGCCGTCTACTGCTGGGCTGGCCGGACGGCGGCCCGCTCCATGTGGTCGTCGCCCAGGATCCCGGCAACGGAATGTGCTATGTCATTACGGTGTATATTCCCGATTCAGGATTGTGGAGCGACGATTTCAGGACGAGGAGGTAGCCATGCAGTGCGTACTCTGTAGACAAGGCGCAACCCAGCCGGGCCATGTTACCGTTACGCTGGAGCGTGGCGGCAGTGTGGTGATCTTCAAGGATGTGCCGGCAGAGGTGTGCGAGAACTGCGGTGAATACTATCTGTCTGATGAGGTGACTGACCGGCTCATGAGCCGCGCGGAAGAGGCGATCCGCCAGGGTGCCGAAGTGGAGATTGTGCGCTACGCGGCGTAGTGCATGCTGCGTGAAAGCGGATACCACAAGATGTGATGGGTGCGAAGGATTCGGTCCAGTGACAAGGATAGTGAACAGGAAACAAATCAGAAGCCGGTGCCTGCGGGAGTGGGTGCCGGCTTTTTTTTGATGGATTTCATATGAAGATAGAATCAGCTGACAAAGACATTCGCTCAATCCTTCAGTCTGGATATTATCCGACGGGGAAAAGGTGACAGATTTATTTTTTGATGGTGAATGGGCGGAAAAATAAATCTGTCATTATTTCGTCTTGTGATAAAAAAGAATGCGATAAAAAAGGGGACGCTACCCTTTTCCCAATATTTTCAGTCGCGCTTCTTCCGTGGCCGTGCCGGCGGCCGATACGGTGGCAGATATATTTTCGTGATCTGCTCTAGGTCGGTGGTTTGTGCAGAGGTGGGCCCGACACCTACTTGCGCTTAGCCTGCTTGCTGGCAGGCCCGCTCAGGGTTCGAGCTCCATGCGCTCGATGGTGATGATCCTACCGGTGGATGGGCTATAGCTGAATTTGCCGACCACGCGTAGAGTGCGGCCTACCAGTGCGGGAAGCTGATCCTCCGGCTGGAGGGCGACGCGGTTCATCTTGTCGTCTTCGATCCAGTAATGGCGTGGATTGTCGAAGGTGCGCACCACGCCGCGTGTGGCCAGGCGCTCACCGTTGTACTCACGTTGCAGGTCAACCAGTGTCTCCAGCGTGACGCTGCCAGTATTCGTACCGCATGCGGCGAGCAGAATGGTGCATAGAGCCAATGCCAGCAGCGGTTTCATCGAAGTCTTCATCACATTATCGTCGCAATGGTCGGGTTCGAGATGTTCAACGGGGTGAGATCAAATGGAAACCGAAAGTGACCGTGTGTCGGGGAGGCAGCGCCAAGCGACCCAATGAACCTGCTGATGCAGAGCCCGCTCAATATGGATCGCTGGTTGCGGGCTTGCTGCCCGGCGGCGGCGCCTTGTCCTTGCCCAACGCGAAGACCATCTGGAAGGAGCTGGCGGTTTTGAAGTCGTTGATGAATTTGCTGAAGCTCAGCTCGATGTTCTTCTGCTTGCCGGCGCCCACCTTGTCGCCGGTGAAGCTGAATCCAGTGACGTCGATGCCGGTGGCGATCAATTTGCCGCGGTTGTCGAACAGGGAAATGCCGACCTTGGGGTACACCGGTGTCGGGGTGCGATTGTTGATGATGATGAAGGCCTGCAACTTGTCTTTGTCGAAGAAGACTGAATCCAGCTTGACGCCACTGACCTCCATGTTGACGTCGATGGGCTGTTGGAGCTTCATGTTCGAGGAATAGGTCCTGGAGGCCGTAACCTCGTACCCGGATTCGGCCGCCGTCAGTGGTGTCTGGACGGCGACTAGCGCGGCAGCAAGTACACCCGAGCGGATAAGTTTGCTTGCGATCATTTTCATGGCGGTGGTGGCTGTATTTGGCGATTCATTATAAGAAAGCTATATTGGCTGGGATTATTGCCAATGTACCAATCAAAAACAAGGCTTTAGATCAATGGGGCAGTCTGAGTTCAGACCAAACGAATCTTGCCCCGCAGGTGATAAGGAGGTATTTGCTGCATTGAACAGTCCCCGCTACATCCCTCTTGCCCTCGTCGACCAAATGGCTATGACCCCGCAGATATGACGGCATCCCGCCCGCTCAAAAAGGTGCTCCTGGTGGCGTTTCTGGTGTTCGGGCTTATGGCCGCCTTTGTGGCGGCGTTGCCGTTTCTCTATGTCTATACGGAGAACAGGAATTTCGAGGAGTTGCGCCGGAAGTCGGCACTGGACTGTGACACGATGCCGCTGCACTGCCAGGCCGAGAGGGGCGATCTCGATGGCATGCGGCGCTATGTGGAGAGCCGGCGGGACCTCGAACTGAAGGATGGCTGGGGACGGACGGCACTGCACTGGGCGGTGGTCTATGACCAGCCGGAAGCGGTTGCCATGTTGTTGGCGGCCGGCGCCAATCCTGACACGCGTGATGAATCCGGCCTGTCCGCGTTCTACCACGCTGTCATGTATAGTCGCTGGGGTACCGCCACGCACCTGATCAAGGCCGGAGCAGATATCGATGCGTTCAATGACGCGCGCTACCCTACAACGGTGCTGCACGAATGCGTCATGCAGAACAAGGTTGAATGTGTGCATTACCTGCTCGAACAGGGGGCCAGCATCCATATCGAGGATGCCTTTGGCTATACGGTGCTCGAACGACTCCAGGTCCACCCCCATATCAACGAGGAGATCCGGCGGATGTTTGTGCCCGGCGTGGATGGATGAGATGAACCAGGCGGATGAAATCGAGACTCAAAATGACGCTAGGGGAGGGCAGCGCCAAGTGACCACGATGAATCTGGCCGCACAGGATCAATAGACAAAAAGGAGCTTGCTGCATTGAACAGTCCCCGCTACGTCCTTCTTGCCATCGTGGCCTCCACGATGGTTGTCGCGGCCCTGGCCGCCCGCTTTGTGCCGGATGCGCTGTTGTTCGCAGGCGATGCGTGGCGCAATGTCCTTGTCGTCAACTGGGCCTATGTGCTGGCCGCCGGGCTGGCCCTCGGGGCGTTGAATGCCTACCTGACATTCGCCAAGGGGTGAGCTGGCACCGGTTAGCCGGAGCGGCGGCTGTAGTGGCGGGAGGAAAGTCAACGCTGCCCCAACGAATCTTACCGCACAGATAGATACATGACCGAGAGACTAATAATGAGAATATTGAAGAGCGCAGTTCTATGGTTCCCCTTCACGCTGATCGCGTGCGGTCAGGCCCCCAGTGAAACTACACCGGCGCAACCGGCCGCCCCCGTCGCTGCCGCGGCGGAAAAATACGCGCAACAGGGGGCAGGCGGCCGCCTCAATGGCCGTGCATTTACGGTCGAGCAGGCGCGGCTGGATAACGACATATTGGTACTGCGCTCGGGAAAGGAGTTCTTTCCCGAGCGTGAGTTGAAGGTTTTCTTCTTTGACAAGTCGACGAAGGAAAACCGGGAAATCCTCGCTGATGGCAGCGGTGGTGGAAGTCCACACATTCACGTCTCGTGGCGGGATGAGGGTGACTCGTTGCCTAATACAGAGACGTTGATGCAGGGGTATGACCTCGCCATCAAGTTTGGTGCCTCAACCGAATTCGGCGTTCCATTTGCCATTCATTTCCGCACCGACAAGGTTGCGGATACCGAAGTCAGCGGGACCGGATTTGCGACGTTCGAGGATGTGCGGATTGTTGACGGCAAGCTGGATCGCACATACGACAGCTTCGGCATACTGCGGTATATCGCGCGTGAATATCTGCGGGCCGCACATAGCGGCGAGATTGAGGTATTGGATCACTTTGGTGGCCGTTATTCCAGCAGCGACAAGCCGTTTCCCCACACGGGATTCCTCGGGCTCGAATACCGCGTCGAAGGTGAGCCTGTCCAGGTGGCCAAGCTGCAGATGCACAAGGATGCCTCTGGCTGGCGGGTCGCCCATCGGCTCCAGGACGACCAGATCAGCGAGGCCCATCCACTGTTCAGCGACCCGGACACTCCACCCGACCCCCGATCCGGGACGATGCTGGAGGCGGCCGCCGCCCGGTTTGTGGAGGGGCAGCTCCAGCGTGACGGCCTGATGCCGAAGGTCCGCTACACCGATGCGCGTTGCCGCCAGGGCCGGAGCCATCCGTGGGGAAGTTGTCGGATTACCTACGGCCTCAAGAACGATGGGGGCAAGGAATGCCGGGTACACACCTTGTTGATGCAGTTCAAAGAAGACCATTGGCAGGTTGCGCGCATGCTGGAGAACAACCAGCAGATCGTCCATGCGACCGGCGAATTGGAGGAGTATGAACCCAGGGAGCCATCTTGCGGCTGATTGGGAAATAGCCGGCTCAGAAGAACTCCCGAGGGGACGTGCCGCCGCTTATTCGAACAGATATGCGGTCGGCACCTGTAACACGATTATGCCGTTTGTAAAAATACGGCCTGGCGGGCATGACTCGATTGAGCGATTGATGTTCTATTTCATAAGCGTGTCCCGGTCCTCATGAAGTCGCCGTGTAACATCCCAGTTAACCCGGCGACATTCGGACTCGGGACAGATATGCGCTACGCGCGGCCCCGGTTCGCCCTGCGTCCGGGACGCTTCGCCATACCATCGCAAGCTCGGTGCGGCTACGCATCCCTCCCACAAATGGCTTTACGGCGTTTCGTTCATCCTTGCAGATGGATTCCACAGCTTCGGCATACTTCCGCCTTCGCTATTCCATCCATCCGCCCGGATGCTACGCCTACCGTGGACTACCCGCCTTCGCTTCGCTCTCCTTGGCGGGCAGCGAACGAGTTCGCCCCTATGGGTTCGGAGTAAGCCATGAGCTCATTTGGTACCTATGGATTAAGTAGATTATCCCCCGCAGTAATATTTGCGCCTTTTGGCGTGGGATTGATCACCTTGCTGTCTATCCCGTTGAAGGTTGCGGGGATCGTGGCGGATATAACGCCTATCGTTGTGGTGGGAGCTGGTGTTATCGGGATAATGCTGTCAATGCTTGGTCTTTACATGATCCGGGAGGCCCTCTCAATAAGAAAGAAATTTGTTGTGGCCATGGCCGAGGTCATTGATAGCGCAATGTCAGTAGCGGGACGCAGAGTGACATTTCGTATTTGTTATCAAGGTGATGACATTGTTGCATCGCTGATTAGGCAAAGTGGCCATAGCAGGAAGGGCTCGAAACATCTGGTGCTGTTTAACCCCCGTGCGCCGGACGAGATATATTTGTATGGGGTGCGATTCTTTTTTGTTCCTGCCATGCCGTTGATAATTGGTGCTGTGTTTCTCGCGATTGTCGTCAGAGGGTTCACTTAGCTGTGCCAGATATTGGCGTGGCACGCTATCTGCGGTTGGTATGCATGTCCCCGGTTTTACTGCGCCTACGCTGCGCTTGCGACAACGGGCATATGCTATTGGTGATGAGAAACACCCCCATGTGTGAAGCGATCGGAAGGCGTAGTCTTTGACTTGAGCAAATGAACCTGATTCCAAAGATGCGCCCATTGCGGTATCCAATGCAGCTATTGGTGATCGTTGCATTGATGGTTGTGACTAGTGGGTGCGGGAGAGTGGAGCAACGGCGGCCAATGGAATTTGTCGAGGTGTGCATCCTCTTGGCCGGGAGTTCCAGTAAAGCCTATAAGAGCGTTACGCGGGATGGCCTCCTTCGCGGCGGCCATTTGTCGGGCGTACCAGATGCCCAGCGGGTATTCGAGGACCGCGGATGGATGGCGGCAGATGATATGGCCACCCTGGCCGGACTTGTCGCCACACTGCCGTATGCGCAGGATTCGCATAGCGCGAGCGATGAAGCACGCCTGGTGGAAATAGTCCTGCCCGGCGGGAAGCGGTACCGCATCGCGGCCGACGTCATACCCACGGCCCACGCGATCTGGGAGCTCCTGTACCGACAACCGGTTGGCGCATGGTAGTTCCTGGCCAAAACCACAGGGTGCAGAAATGTTCGGGGTGTATCGATGCGTCGACAGGAATCGCCAGAATGGTTTATCGGCCCGGCACGTATTCTCGTTGGCGACGTGGTATTTTTCAGCGAACCAAGTGCGGGCGGGGTGTGACACTGCGCCGTTCATGGTCCTTGCCGTGGTGCTGGATTTGTGTGTGATGCACGACATCATATCCGAGTTCAGGAAGCTGCAATTGAGCAGGAAGCCGTAAGGCGTTTCTGCCATTCTCAACCGCACAAGCGATGACATGCAATCAGGCATCAGCCAGGAATGGGACAAGTTTGTCTCGCGTAGTATGCGGTATGCTGGAAATGGGCCGGTTTACGATGACCCCCGAGACGGAATATTGAACCCGAGGTGATGATTGTCGAATGGATGCATCTATGTCGCGGGGCGTGCCAGGAGCTGAAATGACGGAGCTAAGAATCCGCCGCACGGTTACTCTGCCTGTGTTTGCCGTAATGATGGGGATTCTTGTTCTGCTACCCGTTGGCATGGCGCTGGCGACGGGGCAGCCGGCACTCGATATCTATATGCTGCTGTATCACAAGGTGGTGGAACAGGAGATAACGAATAAACTTGGCTTCGACCTGCTGCAGGGATTGGTCGGCCTTCTTGTGCTGGTGTTCATGCTTGCGCGCCAGCGGGTGTCGCGCCTGATGGTCTCGGCCCAAGGTATCGAACTGCGGATCGACAATCAACTCGTGCGCTGGTTCGTTAAGCCCTGGCGTCTTGGCTGGAGCCAGGTGTCGGAGGTGGTGTTGCATGGCCCGTTGGCGGCGCAGGCTGTATTCGAGTTCCGCGTCAAGGGGGGGAAGTCCCGCAAGCTGAACGTGGCGGACTGGGTCCGTCCGGAGGCGCTCGATGGGGGCGGTCTATTCCCGCTGCGTATTCTCCAGGGACAACCGTCGCCCCAGGACTCGACGCTGATGCTCGTGTTGGCCGGCTACGGCATCAATGTCGTGGACCAAACCGGGGCAGACGCCGCACGCCGCGGTTTTGCTCTCGAAAAGAACCGCTACAGCCGTGTCGGCCTGGTCATTCTGGTGATACTGGCAGCCTATGCCGTCACCGATGGCATCGTGGCAGTCGATGAGGCGTATGCCGGAGACGCGCCGCTGCCGGCGTTTCTGGTCGCTGGGGCGCTGGTGACGATGGCAGCGATTGTTCTGCTCGCACGCGCCGGTGTGCCCGCAGCCGAATCTGTCGGGCTGGGAGTGCTCATTGGTGTTGCGTTCGGTCTCGCATTGTATCCGGCGACATTGCGTGTGAACGCGCTGTCCGATGCGGCGGGCCTGGCGCAATACGAATACGTGTTGAAGAGCGGCGCGATGCTGCATCCACAGGTTGAGGGGCCTCCCGTGCTGCAGGCGCCGCTCAGTATGGAATTCTGGGCGGCGCAACGGATCGGTTCAACCTGGAGGATCGAACTTCGGTACGGGGGGCTCGGCCTGTGGCAGTACCGGCGCGATCCGTTGCTGGAGTACATTCGTGATTACTATGATCGAGCCCGCGATTAACAGGTATAAGATGGCTAAGACCATGGAGGGCATGAACCGGCAGTTGGAACAACACCGGGCGTCGTCATACGACGTGGCGACCAGCGGGGCAGACACAACTAGTGCCCCAAGTGTCTGCGGGCTGAGCCGTTCCACGCTACCAAATGAATCTGACCCCGTAGATACTCCGCAGATACCGATGTATGCGGGACGGGTTAGTGATGGTGTGTAGGCAGGAGGCGCATGTGAAACGGCTGGTTCGCTCAGTGGTATGGGTTATTGCCTGTGGTGTTGTGTCGGCGCCTTCCAGGGTACTAGCGCTGGACGGTTCACTGCGCGAGCATGTCAAGGAGCGTATCGCGGAGCGCCGTACGGGGACGGGGCAGAACGAAGTTGGCGCCGTCGCCATCGCTCCAGGCGATCACGTGTTCACCCTCCAGCATGCAGGCGTGGAGCGGAAGTTCCGCCTGCATGTGCCCGCCGGCTATGACGCGGCCAGACCGGCGCCGCTGCTGGTTGCCCTGCACGGCGGTGGCGGCAACATGGATTATCAGGCCAATGACAAGTTCTACGGGCTGATCTCCACGTCGGAGCGGGAGGGGTTTGTGGTCGCCTTTCCCAACGGATACAGCCGGTTTCGCGGCGGCAAAGTGGCGACGTGGAATGCAGGTCGCTGCTGCGGCGATGCTCGTGACGGGAACAGCGACGACGTCGGATTTATCCGAAAAATGGTGGAAGACATCAGGCGGCGGGTGAATGTCGATTCCGCCCGTATCTATGCTACCGGCATGTCCAATGGCGGCTTGATGTCCTACCGCCTGGCTTGCGAGATGGCGGATGTATTCAGCGCCATCGCGCCAGTGGCGGGCACCGACAATACGATAACGTGCAGTCCGGTACGGCCAGTGTCGGTGCTGCATATCCACGCGCGGGATGATGACCACGTGCTGTTCGAGGGCGGCGCGGGGCCGGCATCGGTGGAGAGGTCCAAGGTCACCGATTTCACCTCGGTAGCGGACACCGTGGCGAAGTGGGTGCAGTTGAACGGTTGCCGGCCCGAGGCAGAGCGCCTCCTTGAAACGGGCGGCACCTATTGCGACGTCTACCGCCAATGCCGCGGCGGTGCGCAGGTGCAGCTGTGCGTGACCGCGGACGGCGGCCATTCCTGGCCGGGCGGCAGCAAGCCGCGCATCGGTGCGGCGCCGTCGCGGGCCATTTTGGCCAATGATGTGATGTGGGATTTTTTCACCCGCCGTTGAACACCTATCGGGAAACTGACTGATGACCGTATTGCGAGCCTCCGCTGCTGCCTGGGGCAGCAGCGCCTTTACCTCCAGTCTCAAGAGCGAACTGGAGCGCCTGCGCAGCGATGTGCTGCCTATTGCGCATGTTGTCGGCGCGGGCAATCGTCTCGACAACAGCGACCTGGGTGTTATCGTCAACGAGGTGCGCGATGACGCCGCCAACATCTACGCCAGGGTCGGTGTGTTCTTCGCAGAGATCGTCAACTGTACCACCTGCAGCGGCGGCAGCGGCATGTGCGACGAGGCGTATTGCGAACTGCTGGTGACCATCGACAAGGCAACCGGTGCGGCGCGCTTCGAGTCGCTGTAAGTCAGGACCAGCAGTCGGTGCGGTTGAGATCCTGTGCATGGCCATGCGGCCGAACAAGGCAGAAGACATGCGCAGGTAAAAAAAGATTGTTTGGTGCAGCGCGAGGAGCGGCGGCCGGCATTACTCCGCTGGGTGGTAGTTGCCGGCGTTTAGCGCGTACTGGCGGAAGGCATCGCGTATCGCGTGCAGCAGTTCGGCGTCATCCCAGGGCTTGGTGAAGAAGCGGTAGATCTCGCCCCGGTTGATGGCGTCGGTCAGGCTGTCCAGCGCGGTATAGCCGGACAGCACCATGCGTACGGTACGCGGGTGGATGGCGCGGGCACGGGCCAGCAGCTCGGTGCCGCTCATGCCGGGCATGCGCTGGTCGATGACGATCACGCCGACCTCGTGTTGGGCCAACAGGGCAAGCGCCTCCTCGCTGGTGGTGGCGGTGAGGATGCGATAGTTCTCGCGCCGCAGCAGCCGCATGAGCGAGGCGAGCACGTTGCTGTCGTCGTCTACCAGCACCAGGGTGGGGGGCGCTTCCTGTTCCACCGTCACGCGCTGCGGTTGAAAGGATGCCAGGAACCCGCCGGCCTCGGCGGCGGGCATGGGCGGGCTGATCAGATAGCCCTGCATCACGTCGCATTGCAGCGAACGCAGATAGCGCGCCTGTCCCTGGTCTTCGACGCCTTCGGCGATGACCTCCAGGCCGAGGCTGTGGCCCAGCACGATGATGGCCGTGACGATGGAGGCGTTGCCGCTGTTGCTGGTCATGTCGCGCACGAAGGACATGTCGATCTTCAGCTTGTGCACCTCCAGCTGCTGCAAGTAGCTGAGCGAGGAATAGCCGGTACCGAAATCGTCGATGGACAGGCGTACCCCCAGGGCCTTGAGCTCCGCCAGCGACTGAAAGGCGGTATCGCGATCGGCCATCAGAAAGCTTTCGGTTATCTCCAGCTCGAGCTGATTCGGCGGGATGCCGCTCTGGGCAAGCACCTGCCGTACCGAATCGACCAGGTGACCATGGCTCAGTTGCACGGCGGAGACGTTGACCGCCATCAGGCGCGGCGCCAGTCCGGCAGCAGCCCACTCCTGAAACTGGCGGCAGGCCTCGCGCAAGACCCAGTCGCCCATCGGCACCACCAGCCCGCTTTCTTCGGCCAGGGGGATGAACTCATCGGGCGGCACCATGCCGCGTTCCGGGTGTTGCCAGCGCACCAGGGCCTCGAAGCCGACAATCTCGCCGCTGAGGAGGTCGATCTGGGGTTGGTAATGCAGGTGCAGCTCGTTGCGCTCCAGGGCGTGGCGCAGCTCTGCCTCCAGGGTCAGGCGCTCCAGGGCGCGACTGCTCATTTCCGGCGAGAAGAAGCGCAGCACACCGCGTCCCTGTGTCTTGGCGCGGTGCAGCGCGGCATCGGCGTTGCTTTGCAGGGTTTCCGCGTCCCGACCGTCGGCCGGATACATGGCGATGCCGATGCTGGCGCCGACGTAGATGCTCCGGCCGCCCAGCAGGAAGGGTTCGGCCAGGGCATCGATCATGCGCTGGGCCAGCAGGTCGATGGCTATGTCGCCGTTGTGATTGAGGATGATGTTGAATTCGTCGCTGCCGATGCGGGCGATGGCGTCGCGTTCCGGCAGCAAACTTTGCAGACGCTTGCCGGCCTCGATCAGGAGTTGGTCGCCCAGGCTGTGGCCGAGGCTCTCGTTGATGGTAGCGAAGCGGTCCAGATCGACCAGCAGCAGGGCGAATTCCGCCTCGTTGCGCTCGGCATGCACAATGGCATGGCCCAGCATTTCCCCGAACAGCACGCGGTTCGGCAGGCCGGTCAGGGCGTCGCGATAGGACAGGATGCGGTACTTCTCTTCGCTGATCTGCAGCATCGCAGTACGCTGAGCGACCAGGTCTTCAAGGACGTGGCGCAGCCGCGCCAGTTCCAGGTGAGTACGGATGCGCGCATGCACTTCATCGATATCGAAGGGTTTGGTGATGTAGTCGGCGGCGCCGAGCTCGAAGCCCTTGACCTTGTCCTGGGTCGAGTCCACCACCGTGACGAAGATGATGGGGATGCGATTGCCGGCCGGCGTGGCCTTGATGCGGCGGCACACTTCGTAGCCGTCCATTCCCGGCATTACGATATCGAGCAGCACCAGATCCGGCGGCGCGGCGCCCTGCACGATCTCCAGCGCCTTGGTGCCGTTGTTGGCGACCATGATGCGGTAGTCGTCCTGCAGTGCCGCGAGCAGTTCGTGGATGTTCTCCGGCACGTCATCGACCACCAGCAGCGCCGGCTGGTAGTTCGGGTCGCTGTGGGCGGCGATGTCGAACAGCACGGGGTGGCGGCGGAAACGGCGCAGTTCGAGCTGGTTGCGGATGCGCGTCTTCAACAGATCCGGATTCACCGGCTTGGTGATGTAGTCGGCGACACCGAGGGCGAGGCCGCGTGCCTCATCCGCCGCTTCGGCCAGCGCGGTGACGAAGATGACGGGGATATCCGCGGTCTCCGGATCGATCTTCAGCGCGGCAAGCACCGAATAGCCGTCCATGCCGGGCATCTTGATGTCGAGCAGGATCAGATCGGGCTGCGGCTGGCGTCGCGCCAGCTCCAGGGCCTTGTCGCCGTTGGTCGCGGCGACGATGGCGTAGTCATCGCGCAGGATGTTCATCAGGGCGTGCACGTTCTCGTGCACGTCATCGACGATCAGGATGCGGTGGCGCGTTGCGGCCGGTCCGTTGGCAGATTCGGTCATGGTGTTGTCCCCGGGAGTGAAGCTGCGATTTTTTCCAGCCGCGCCAGTGCGTCATCGATTTCGAACACATCGATCCGCGCCGCCAATGTGGCGACATCCCCCTCGAGTGCGGTCCCGGCCACGCCGGCGCGCAATTCAGCCAGCAGCGGTTCGGCGGCGGTGCGGTGGTTACAGCGGCGAGGCCGTCGATTTCGCGCATGACCTGGGCGAGCAGACCCTCCGCCTGGGACAGCGCGGCCGCGTCGGGCACGATGCCTTGCTTGAGGGTGCCGTCGATGGCGGAAATCTGTTCGAACAGCGCCTGGGCGCCGATGTTGCCGCTCACTCCCTTGAGGGCGTGGCATTGTTCCTCGGCACGCCGCAGATCACCCTTCTGTAGCAGGCGCCGCAGCTCGCTGATGGCGTCGGGGTAGTGCTCGCGGAAACGGTGCAGTTGCCTGCGGTAGGCCTCGGCCTTGCCGCCGATGCGGCGCACGCCTTCGTGGGCGTCGAGGGCCGAGAGCATGCGCAGATCGGCGGGCAGTTCGCCGCCAGGTGCTGCGGCCGTGGTCGGCGTCGGCGTGGCGGTGCGTTCTCCCGGCAGCCGGACCCACCGTGCCAGTGCCGCCAGCAGTTGCTCCGGCGCGATGGGTTTGGTGACGTGGTCGTTCATGCCGGCGGCGTGGCTTTGCTCGGCGTCCTGCGCCATGGCCAGCGCGGTCATGGCGATGATCGGCAGGCGGGCGTAGCGTTCGCCGCCCGCTGTGGCGGCCAGGGCGCGGATGCGGCGCGCCGCCTCCAGCCCGTCCAGCACCGGCATCTGGATATCCATCAGCACGGCATCGTAATCGCGGTTGCGCACCTGCTCGAGGGCTTCCGCGCCATTGACCGCTTCGTCGACCACGATCCCTTCGCTGCGCAGCAGTTCGGTGGCAAATTCGCGGTTGATTTCGTTGTCCTCCACCAGTAGCAGATGCGCGCCGGCCAGTGTGCCGGCGCTGGCGGCGGGTGTGTCGGCGTGGTGCGGCTCCCGCCCACCCAGCAGACGGCCGCGCCCGAGTACCGGGAGTATGGTGTCCAGCAGGGAAGAGGGCGACACCGGCTTGATGAGAAAGCCGTCGACGCCGGCCTGTTCCGCCAGGCGGATCACCTCTTCGCGGCCGTAGGCGGTGATCATCACCACCTTGGGCTTGCGCGGGATGTCCCTGTCGCTGTGGATGCGCTGGGTGACCTCGTCGCCGTTCATGCCGGGCATGCGCCAGTCCATCAGCACCAGATCGTAGGGGCTGGTGCTGGCGGCCTGCAGGGCGGCGAGTGCGGCGGCGCCGTTGGCCGCGGTGCCGACGTCGAGATGGAAGTAGCGCAGCAGTTCGACCAGGATGTCGCGTGAAACTTCGTTGTCGTCCACCACCAGCACGCGGACCCCTTTGAGCAGCGGACCCGCCTGTTCGACCAGTTCGCGCGCATGGGCCTGCGCCTGGTGTGCGATGGGCAGGCGTACGGTAAAGCAGAACGTCGACCCCTTGCCGGGCTGGGAGTCTTCGAGCCACAGGCGGCCGCCCATCATGTCGACCAGGTTCTTGCTGATGGCCAGCCCGAGACCGGTGCCGCCGAAGCGGCGGGTGGTGGTCTGATCGGCCTGGGTGAATTTCTCGAACAGTTTTTGCTGGGTCTCCGCTGTCATGCCGATGCCGGAGTCGCGCACGCAGATCTGCAGGGTGATCTCGGCTTCGCTGCTGCTGAGGCTGCGGAAGGCCAGTTCGACCTCGCCCTGGTCGGTGAACTTGATGGCGTTGCTGCACAGGTTGAGCAGGATCTGGCCCAGGCGCAGCGGGTCGCCGACCAGGTGGCGCGGGATGGTGGGGTCGTAGCGGATGAGGAACTCGATGCCCTTCTGTCCGGCGAGATAGCCGACGGCATTGGTGAGCTGCTCGAGCACCATGTCGAGGCCGAATTCCACCTGCTCGATGGTGAGCTTGCCGGCCTCGATCTTGGAGAAGTCGAGGATGTCGTTGATGATGCCGAGCAGCGAGTGGGCCGCGCTCTGCGCCTTGCTCAGGTGATTGCGCAAATGGGGCGGCAGCTCCGCCTTGAGGGCCAGATAGAGCATGCCGAGGATCGCGTTCATCGGCGTGCGGATTTCGTGGCTCATGTTGGCAAGGAAATCGCTCTTGACCCGGGTCAGCCGTTCGGCTTCTTCCTTGGCGGAACGCAGTTCTGCCGTACGGGCCGCCACCTCCTGTTCCAGCGTGGCGCGTTGCCGTTCCAGCTCCCGGGTGGTCTGCAGCAGGGCACGGGTGCGCTGCCCCACCTGCCAGCGCAGCAACAGGCTGAGCAGGAGCAGCAGCGCGGCACCGCTGCCGAGGGCGGTGAGCAGCCAGCGCACCCATATCGGCAGCAGCAGCTCCGGTGGCGCGGCCATGGCGCGATGCAGTGCGTTGAAGTAGACCGAGTCCGGATCGGTGCGCCAGGCGTTGAGGTGGGCGTCAATGCGCTCCAGCAGGTCGGCGTTGCGGCCCTTGGCGGTAACGTAATAGAGGTTGCTCGGCAGAAAGACGATGGGGGTTTCCTGCAGCTTGTATCGGGCGCCGTTGCGCGCGGCGTAGAAGCTGTTGGTCACCACCGCGTCGGCCTCGCCCGCCACCACGGCGGCGTAGGCCTGCTCCAGCGAGGTGACCAGCACCGGCTGATAAGGGTAGTCGGCGCCCGCCATCAGCTGCGCGAAGAAGGCCTGCTGGATGCCGCCCCGCAGCATGACGACACGCTTGTCCGCCAGGTCGGCCAGGGAGAAGACCTTGCTGTGCGGGAGGACATATATCTGCGACCAGCTACTGGCGACCGAAGCGGTATGGAAATCGTAATGCCGGGTCCTTTCCACGGAGAAGGCCACATCAGGCATGAGATCGATTTGTCCCTGCTGCAGCATTTCCAGGCACTGCGACCACGCGCAGGGGATATAGCGCAGCTGCCAGTACTCGTCGCGCGCCATCTGATTCAGCAATTCGACAAACAGGCCGGCCGGCCGGCCGTTGGCACCGGTATAGACCTTCGGATCATTCTCGTAGAGTCCGACCCTGACCTCCCGTGCCGCGCCGCCGGCGTCGGGACCTTGCAGCGATGGCCAGACCGCAACGATCAGTACTGTAACGACGGCGAGGGCAACAAGAAGCGAAAGAAGTCGGAAGCGTTCCATGGCTGAGGGCAATTTTTCTATCCTGAGTAGTCCAAATATATATGTATTTGGAGGTAGGCGCGCACCCCATAAGAAGATAATCACCATCGGAGTCGCCGATGGGCAATCGGTGCCGACAAATACCGTTGTCGCGCCCCGCAATACTCCGCCGACATTGCACATGATTTCCTGCTGCTATCGGCACAGCGCCAGCGTCAGCCTCACCTGCGGATGCGAGCCACCTGCAGATCCATTGCGATGGTTCGCATCTTCTTGGCACCGAGGTGTCGGCGCTTCCTGGACGGGAGTATCTGACCGGATGCGGAAGTGATATCGCGGCAGCGGGACACAAGGAGGGGCGGGGTGGCGGGTCAGCGCCGTACCGCGTCCGGCAGCGGCCGTGAACTGTTAGAATGGCGCCCTTTCATCACACCACCGGAGCATTCATGCGTCGTCTTGCCGTTGTCTTCCCGATGTTCTTTGTTGTTGTCCTGCTGTTGACTCTGCCGCACGCAGCCGAGGCCAAGCGGCTGGGCTTTGGCGGCAATATGGGCAAACAGTACAACGTCCCCCAGCGCAGCGCTTCTGCCCCCGCAACGACCTCACGGCAGGATGCTGCCCGTCAGACCGCAGCGGCAGCTCCGCGCCAGAGCGGCGTCAGCCGCTGGTTAGGCCCCCTGGCCGGGCTCGCCGCCGGTGGCCTGATTGCTTCCCTGTTGTTTGGCGATGGCTTTGAGGGTTTTCAGATCATGGACTTTCTCCTGATTGCCGCCCTGCTATACGGCGGTCTCATGTTGTACCGCACCCTGCGTGTCCGCCCGCTGCCACAAGCGGCCGGCGGCCCGGCCTTTGGCGGCGTCTTTTCTGAGCCGGCGACGGCATCCACGGACACCCCGTCCGCGGTGCACGGCGGTGGTCACGATGCTCCTGCCTGGTTCGATGCGGAAGGCTTTCTCAAGGGGGCGCGGGTGCACTTCATCCGCCTGCAGGCGGCCTGGGACAGGGGCGATATGAAGGACATCGCGACCTATACCACCCCGGAACTGTTTGCCGAGTTGCAGGCAGAGCGTTTGGCCCGTGGCAGCGAGACCCACTATACCGAGGTGGATTATCTTGACGCCGAGTTGTCTGGCGTGCAGCGCGATGGTGACGACGTGGTCGCGACCATCCGTTTTTCCGGCGGCATCAAGGAGGAACAGAGCGGCGAGCCCCAGGCGTTTGCCGAGTTGTGGCATGTGGTGCATGGCTGGGACAGTGCCGCAGGTGACTGGTACGTGGCAGGTATCCAGCAGACGGAATCCGGGCATCAGGGATAACGGAATAGCGGTCGCCGTTTGTGAGGGGTGGACAACGGGCGGCGGGTTTATACGCTTCACGCAGACGGAGAAATTTTTATGTGCATGGCCATCTACGTCGCATTGTTCGGCCTGTTCGCCTACTACAGCCATTCCGTCATCGAGCAGTACGCGCTGGCGACTTCGGCGGGCGGCGGGGAGGTGATGGTGGTGGCCGTGGGCTGGGAACTGGTGCCGCTGCTGTGGCCGGTGCTGGTCGCCGCCATGCTGGTCGCCAGCGCGGTTTCGGTTTGGGTGATGCGCCGGCGCAGCTGCTGTAGCGTTGCGAAATGAGCGGCGGACGGGCCGTCGTGTAACATGACTCCGGCCGCGTTTCTGCCGCGGCATTTCATGCGCGCTGTACCGGTTGTGGGTATTGCTGCTGGCGATGTATTACCGCAAGGAGTGTGAGGTCCAGTACCTGCTGGTACGCTTTCAGAAACTGTGTGCGGGATCTTCCCACTAGACCTGCACCGAGCAGCGCCTGCGCTGGGCGGAGAAAACGTTGCGTTTCGTGCGCAGCAATCCGGCTTGCGCCAACATTACCGATGACAGCCGGCCTGAGCCGGGCACCTGATGCGCGTTGGTGTCTGTGACGGGTGAGCGCTGCACACCCTGGATTGGATGCGTCAGCGCGGTTGCGCAGTCGATATTCACATTTAATCACGTGAGGTCACCGGCAGCAGGCCGCAGGTGTTGAATCCGATGTTCATGTCATGGTTGGTTTATCTGGCACTTGCCGGCGCGGTGGTACTTGCGGTGGCCGGCTTTCACTCTCTGGTGCGCCGCGGCCTGGCGCCACGGCGCCTGGTCGAAACACGTACGCCCGGCGCCCTCGGCCTGGCCTATCGCGAGGTGCGTATTGCGACGGCGAACGGCCTCGGACTCCACGGCTGGCTGGTGCCGGGGACGGGGACGCCGCCGGCCCCGACGGTGGTGCTGCTGCATGGTTGGGGCGGCAGCGCGGAAACGCTGCTGCCGCTGGCGCCGTCACTGGCGCGGGCGGGGTTTGCGGTATTGCTGTTCGATGCGCGCTGCCATGGGCGCAGCGACGAAGACAGCTTCGCCTCGATGCCGCGTTTTACCGAAGACCTGGAGCATGCCCTCGACTGGTTGCGGCAGCAGGCGGAGGTCGATCCGCGCCGTATGGCCGTGGTCGGCCACTCGGTCGGCGGCGCCGCGGCGCTGCTGGCCGCATCCCGGCGTGCGGATGTGGCGGCGGTAGTCAGTATCGCGGCATTTTCCCATCCGCGCGACATGATGCGCCGGCTGCTGGCAACGAAGCACATCCCGTACTGGCCACTGGGCTGGTACATCCTGCGCTATGTGCAGCACGTCATCGGCCATCGCTTCGACGCCATCGCGCCGCTCACCACCATCCGCCAGGTCCGTTGCCCGACGCTGCTGGTCCATGGTGCGGAGGATACGACGGTGCCGGCCGCCGAGGCCCATGCGATCTATGCGGCGCGTGGTGCAGCACCGGTGCAGCTGGTGATCATTCCGGGTAGCCACGATGATTACGGCGACGTCGAGCAGGAGGCTCCGCAGCTGGTGGCCTTTCTGCGTGAAAATCTGCCGCCGTAACCGCGGCGGCGTGCGGCAAGCGGAGGGGGGCGCCCGTCGGGGGGCGTGGTAGGGTCGAGACCGCAGTGGATGGGCATGATGTTCCTGTGCGTCTTCGCCGCCATCGGCCCGGGATCTACGCCGGGGGAGGGGAAACACCTCGGTGCGTAGGCGGCGATGACCGCGGTGGCCGTCGTTGGAGCCGTTGTCGGACTGAAGTCCGACTTACAGGTTGAGGCGTCGTTGCGGAAGTGCCTGGAATTCTGTCTCGGTAGTTATGCATTAGCGGTGGTGTCATAAGGTGCGCATAATCCCTGATGCATTCGCTAATGAATAGGCGTTGTGCGGACGAACCGTATGTACGAGGCGGCATAACACCGGTTCGGCTTGTAGGGCGTAGGGGGCTCGCGTATTGTACCGGCTGTTTTTGATGACACTATGCGAACAGCGGTGGGCATGGTGTACCGGTGGGGTGGTGAGACGGGCCGGCGTGTATGATGGCCCCAATAGGGGCGACTCCTGGTTTTTCAGCACGGTGTGACGAGGCGGTATGGGTAACGCACGATATTGGCAGGTGCTACGGTCCGCGTTTCTGGACTGCGTCAGTTCACGTGACCACAGCCACGACTTCAACCATTACCGCAGCGAACTGCTCATCCTGCGCGTGCGGCTGTTCGCCGTGCTGTTTGGCCTGGCCTCGCCGGTGTGGATCCCGGTCGACCGCTGGTTGCTGCCGACGGATATCCTCGGCTCCATGATGGCGCTGCGCGTGGTGGCGGGACTGGCGCTGCTGTCTCTGGCCCTGTTGCCGACCCGGCCGGCGCTGTGGAGCGCCCGCCTGCGTGCCGCACTGCTGGTGGCGATTACCCTGCTGTTCTATCTGACGGTGGAGCTGCTCACCGGTGCCACCTATACCACGCCCGCCCTCATCGGCTACACCGCGCTGCCCCTGTTGTTGGTGGCGATCCTGGCCCTGCTGCCGCTGACCCTCATCGAGAGCGTGGTGCTGCAGTTGCTGGTCGGCGTGACGGTGATTGCCACCCACATGTGGCTGGGCGAGCTGACCGATCGCGGCGTGCTCGGCCTGCTGTGGGTGTTGTTGCTGTTCATCGGTTTCAGCCTGCTGGCGCAGGCCTTCCAGTTGCACCTGCTGCTGTTGATCCACCGCCAGGCGACACGCGACAGCCTCACTGGCCTGTTCAACCGTGGCGCCCTGCTGCGCCATGCCGCCGTGGTGCTGGATGATGGCAAGACCCGCGGCGCGCCCTATGCGGTGCTGATGATTGACCTGGATCGTTTCAAGCAGATCAACGACACCTATGGCCATCTTGGCGGTGACAACGTGCTGCGCGCCGTGGCGGCAGTGCTGGCGCACGAGGTAGCCCCCAATCAGGTGCCGGGCCGTTTTGGCGGCGAAGAGTTCATGCTGCTGATGGGCCATACCACCCTGGCGCAGGCCATGCAGCAGGCGGAGCGGCTGCGCAGTGCCATCGCTGCGCTGGTGGTGGAAACCGACGTCGGCCCGCTCACCGTGACCACCAGCATCGGCGTGGCCGAGGGCCAGCCGGGCGAGTCCCTGGAACAGGTGGTGCGCCGTGCCGATCAGGCGCTGTACACGGCGAAGGAAAAGGGACGCAATCTGGTGGTGTCCTAGGCCGCGCACAATGGCAACGCGCAACGATGAGTCGCCCTTGTATGACAGCGCCACCTTTGCCGAGCGCTCCAAGGTGCTCGACATCGTGCTGGATCATGTGCCGCAGGGTATCGTGGTGGTGGGGCGTGACTACCGGCTGCTCGCCTACAACAAACCCATCGAGCCGATATTCAAGCTGACGCCGGGGACCTTTGCCATCGGCGCCGACTTCCGCGACATCATCAATATCTGGGCGCGGGAAAACGGGCAGGACGAAGCCATGCGCCGGCGTGCCCTGGCGGAACTGGATCTGCGCGAGCCATTCTCCTTCGAACTGGAGCAATTGGTGCAGGGCGAGCCACGCTGGATGGTGCTGACGCACACGCCGCTGCCCGGCGGCGGTTTCGTGCGCACCTTCACCGACATCACCGAACACAAGCGTCTCACCACAAAACTGCTGGAGCTGTCGCGCACTGACGACCTTACCGGCCTGCTCAATCGGCGCACCTTCTTCGAGGTCGCGGCGGCCGAGGTCGAGCGTGCTGTGCGCCATGGCCGCCCGCTGGTGTTCATGAGCCTCGATCTCGACCTGTTCAAGCAGATCAATGACAGCCACGGTCATCCCACGGGTGACCGCGTGTTGCAGGCGTTTGCCGAGACGCTAACCGCGTGCCTGCGCAAGAGCGACATCATCGGTCGTATCGGCGGCGAAGAGTTTGCCGTGGTGTTGCCGGAACTGGATCTCGCGCAGGGGCGGGAGGCGGCGCTGCGCATACTGGAGATGGTGCGGGCGCTGGCGGTGTTTGCGCCGGATAACTCGCCGGTACGCTTCACCGCCAGCATCGGTCTGGCGGCATTGCCGGGGGGCGGCAGCATGAGCCTACTGCTGCAGCAGGCGGACAAGGCGTTGTACCGCGCCAAGCGTGATGGCCGCGACTGCTGTCGCGTGGCGGAGATCACCTAGGACACAGGCGATGCCGCGGCGTTCGGCATGCTGGCGCTGGAGGGCGGCCAGACTGTGATCGATCACGCGAAGACCAGCAGCGCCACCGCATATTCCACTGCAAAGACCAGTATGGAGAAGGTCGTGTCGCTGACCAGTGGCCGGCTGGCCAGCAGCCCCCACAGGTTCGATACCTGCCGCGTTTCCACCATATTCCCCACCAGCCTGGCCGACAGCATGGCGATACCCAGGCCGATGGCCTTTTTGTGCAGGGTCGAGCCGCAGTGTTGCAGCCAGGCATGGCGGCGGTAGAACGCGATCATGCCGTTGCACAGGCGGCGCGTACCATTGCAGGCGCGGGGTAATACCTCCCGCGCAGCACGGCATCACACCTCTGAATACACCGAGCGGGGTGTGGAGTCGCCATTTGCCCTGACGCTGGCTGCCACCGTGCTCGGCTTCGTGGTATTCACCGCAGTGCACTATGTCTTCCTCAAGCGCTACGGCCAGACCATCGGCAAGTGGATGCTGAACATTCACATTGTCGACATGGCAGGCAACAAGGCTGGTGTGGGCACCATTCTGTTCCGGCGCTCCCTGCCGCTCAGTGTGGCGGGGCTGGTTTCCATCGTGGGGCAGTTCCTGTCGCTGCTGGATGCACTGTCCATCTTCCGCAAGGATTGCCGCTGTGTGCACGACCATATTGCCGGCACGCAGGTGCTGCGCGATCGCAGGACCTGAGCAATTCCGGCAGGCATTGCCGCCGGGTAGTTACGGCGTGCCTGGCGTGTCATCGCGGTGACGCGTGGCCAGCACCTGATCGACGCGGTTGCGATCCACGTCCACCACCTCGAAGTCCCAGCCCTCCCAGCTGAAGCGCTCGGCCTTGCGCGGGATGCGGCCGAGGGAGGCGAGCACGAAGCCGCCGACGGTGTGGAAGTTGCCCAGTTCCTCGTGCGGCACGCTGCCGATCTCCAGCTTGTCCTTCATCTCGTCGATGGCCAGCAGGCCGTCGAGCAGCCAGGAGCCGTCGGCGCGGCGCACCGCCAGGCTCTCTTCCGGACTGTCCGCCAGCGGCATCATATCGCCCACCAGCGACAGCATCAGGTCGTCGACGGTGACGATGCCCTCGGTGTGGCCGAACTCGCTCACCACCAGGGCGAAGGTGGTGCGTTGCTGGCGGAAGGTGCGCAGCAGTTCGATCAGCGTCAGCGAGGCGGGCACATACAGCGGCTGCTCCAGCGGGATCTCGGCAAAGTCGATGTCGCCGGCGATGGCGGCCTGCAGGATGTCGTGGCTCTCGGCGATGCCGATCACCTGCTGCAGATCGCCCTTGCACACCGGCAGTTGCGAGTGCGGCGCCTCGCGCAGCACGCGCAGATTGTGCTCCCGCGGCGCGGTCAGGTTGAGCCAGGCGACATCGGCGACGGGGATCATGATGGCGCCGATGCGGCGGTCGTCCAGGCGCAGGACATTGCCCACCAGGACACTCTCTTCCGGCGCGATGGTGCCGGAGCGCTCGCCCTCGTCGATGTAGGCGAGGATATCCTCGACGCTGGTGACGGCCGGCGCGGCCTGCACCGGCAGCAGGGCCAGCACGCGATCGGCGGACCAGGACAGGAAATGGATCGCCGGCGACAGCAGGCGGATGAACAGCGCCATGGCCGGGGCGCAGAAGGCGGCGACGCGCTCGGGATGGGCGATGGCGATGCGCTTGGGCACGATCTCGCCCAGCACGATGGAGACGGCGGTGACGATGCCGATGGTGATGGTGAAGGAGATGCCTGCGCTCCAGCCGGACAGCATGGGCAGGGTGGCGGCAATGGCCTGCTCGATGGAGGCGGACAGCGCCGACTCGCCATAGATGCCCATCAGCAGGGCCGCGGCGGTGATGCCGGTCTGGGTGGCCGCCAGCAGGCGGCTGGGATGGTCCTTGATGGCAATGGCTGCGCTGGCGCGCCGGTCGCCTTCTTCCGCCATCTGCGTCAGGCGCGAGCGGCGCGCCGAGGCGAGGGCCATTTCGGCCAGGGCAAAAAATCCGGACAGCACGATCAGAAAGACAAGAATCCAAAGGGCGCTCATGGCGACACCTCCGTGGCGGTGGTCGCTGCCATTCTAGCAAGCGCCGCCGCAGGTGCGCGGCGGGCGGCGCTTTTCTTTGCCGCTGCCGCGGCGGGCGGCAGACCGGGTAGAATGGCGCCATGACGACACGACCCTTCTGGCAGCTTCCCCTGGATCAGCTCACCCCCGCGGAGTGGGAGCAGTTGTGCGACGGCTGCGGCCGCTGCTGCCTGCACAAGCTGGAGGACGAGGACAGCGGCGAGGTGTTCTACACGCGCGTCGCCTGTGCCCGTCTCGATCTCGACAGCTGCCGCTGCACCGTCTATGCCGCACGGGCGCAGGCGGAGCCGGAGTGTGCGGTGATCACGCCGGCCAATCTTGATGCGCTGGATTATCTGCCGGAGAGCTGCGCCTACCGCCTGCGCCGCGCCGGCCTGCCGTTGCCGCCGTGGCATCCGCTGCTGAGCGGCGACGCGCAGAGTGTGCATCGGGCCGGCATCTCGGTGCGCAGCTATGCGCTGCCCCTGTCCGCCGTGCCCGACCCGGACGACCTGGAAGACTACATCATCGATTTCCCCTAGCCGTCATGCCGGAAGCCGAGCAGAAACAGTGTCCGCGCTGCGGGGCAGGATTTGCCTGTCACCGCGCGGCGGTGGCGCAGTGCCCGTGCCGCAAGGTGGAGCTGACGGCGGCGCAGCGGGCGTTCATGGCCACGCACTATGACGACTGCCTGTGCCCTGCCTGCCTGCAGCAGATGCAACGGGAAGGTACGAGCTAGACCTGCGGGACGTAGGCGCAATAGCCGGGCCGCGGGCCGATGCGCGGATGGTTGCGGCAGGTGTCGGGGCGATGTTCGTAGATGGTGCAGCGGCGCGTGGCGGCGTCGAGATAGATGCAGTCGCCGTTGGCGCGCCGCGCCAGGGTGAACAGTCCGCTCTTGAAGTTGAAGTGTTCGATGATGCCGGCCTTTTCCAGGCGGCGGGCAATGGGCTTGAGCGGCTCCTCCGCCTCGAAGGCATCCACCACCCCCATGCGCACCAGGTCGCTGATGCGCGCCTCTACCGGCAGGGTGCAGCAGCTGGCGCGGCAATCGTCGCACAGGCCGCTGCGGTACCTGTGCCAGGTAGCGAGGCGATCGAGATCGGCGCTGGGGCGGGGCTTGCTCATGCTGTTCCGGGGCGGAAAAAGGGGGCGGCATTATAACCCGTAGGTAGGCGCCACGGCGGCCTTCCCGTATACTTCCCGCCATTATTCGATATGTGTGTCGTGCCGCCCCGTGATGGCCCCAAGCACAAGAGCCCCCGCAGGAAACCCCATCTTCCATGAGTCTTTCCCACCGCCTGTTCACGGTCGTCGTCTGCAGTCTTGCCCTGGGCCTGCTGGGTGGCTGCGGTTCCGATGACGCGCCGGAATATGCCCCCACATTTTCTCCGGCCGCCGCCTCGACGGAGACAGTGTATGTCTTCGGCGTGCATCCGCTGCACAATCCGCAGCGGCTGCACGAGGTGTTCGGCCCGCTGATGGCCTACCTGAGCACCAACGTTGAGGGCGCCCGTTTCCGCCTGGAGGCCTCGCGCAATTACGCCGCCTACGATGAGAAGCTGTATGCACGCCGGTTCCATTTCGCCCTGCCCAACCCCTACCAGACCATCAACGCGGTGAAGCAGGGTTACCGCATCTTCGGCAAGATGGGCGACGACGACAATTTCTGCGGCATCATCCTGGTGCGCAAGGACAGCGGTATTCGGGAGGTGGCCGACCTGCGCGGCAAGACGGTGAGCTATCCGGCACCGACGGCGCTGGCGGCGACCATGCTGCCGCAGTACTTCCTGCACAGTCACGGCATCGACGTGATGCGCGATATCGACAACCGCTACGTCGGTTCGCAGGAGTCGTCGATCATGAACGTCTATCTCGGCGACGTGGCGGCAGGGGCCACCTGGCCGCAGCCATGGCGCGCATTGAGTCGCGAGCGGCCGGAGCTGGCGCAGGAGCTGGAGGTGCGCTGGCAGACCGACTCCCTGCCCAACAACGGCCTGGTAGTCCTGCCCGAGGTGCCGGTGGCGGTGGTGGCGCAGGTGAGCCGCCTGCTGTTCTCCCTGCATGAAAGCGAGGCAGGCCGACGCCTGCTGGCGCCGATGGAGCTGTCGCGTTTCGAGCCGGCGGATGACGCCACCTACCAGCCGGTGCGCGAATTCATTCAACGCTTCAATGCCGAAGTGCGTCCGGTCGAATAACCCCATGCTGCGCTATCTGCATCGCCTGTACACCGCCTCGATCACGCGTCAGCTGATGCTCGGCATCGCCGCCGTGCATGCGCTGCTGATGACCGTGTTTGTGTTCGACCTGGTGGGGCGTGAACGCGCCTTCCTCACTGCCCAGAGCGAGGCGCAGGCGCTCAGTCTGGCCTCCACCCTGGCGGCCAATGGCACCTCCTGGGTGCTGGCCAATGACATCGTCGGCATGGAGGAGGTGATCACCGCCCAGGCGCACTATCCCGGCGTGCGTTATGCCATGTTTGTCGATCTGGATAACAAGGTGCTGGCCTACACCGATCGCAGCGTGATCGGCCAGTATCTGGCCGATGCGGTGAGCCACACCTTGCTGGAGGCCGCGCCGGCGCCGCATCTGCTCGTCAATCAAACGGAATTCAATGATGCCGCGGCACCCGTCTTCAGCAACGATGTGCACATCGGCTGGGCCCGTGTCGGCCTGAGCCGCGGTGAGATTGCCGCGAATCTGCAACAGGTCACGCGCGATGGCCTGCTCTATACCGTGATTGCCATCGTCATCGGTTCGCTCTTCGCCTGGCTGATGGCCCGCGGCCTGGGCCGCGGCATCCGCGGCCTCGCCGAGCAGGCCGAACGCGTGCGTCAGGGAGAGCGCAGCGTGGACTTCACCTGCCAGCGCAACGACGAAATCGGTCGGCTGGCCGAGGTATTTGGCCGCATGGTGACGACGGTAGCGGAGCACGAGCAGGCCATTGTCAAGAATCATGCCCTGTTGCGCTCGATCCTGAACACCTCGCCGGACCTGATCTTCTTCAAGGACAGCAGGGGCGTCTATCTGGGGTGCAACAATGCCTTTGCCGAGTTCGTCGGCCGCAGCGAGGCGGAGATCGTCGGCAAGACCGACTTCGAACTGTTCGCGGCCGAGGTGGCGGAGTTCTTCCACGACAACGATCGCAAGATGCTGGAGCTGGGCGAGCGGCGCAGCAACGAGGAGTGGCTGACCTATCCGGATGGGCGGCGCATCCTGGTGGACACCCTGAAGACCCCCTATTACGGACCGCAAGACACGGCGCTGGGCGTGCTGGGCATCAGCCGCGACATCACCGCGCGTTACCAGGCCGACGAGCAGATGCGCTACACGCAGAAGATGCTGGAGAACGCCCAGCGCATCGCGCGCATCGGCTCCTGGGACCTGGACCTGGTGGCCAACCGCCTGCGCTGGACCCCCGAGGTCTACCATATCTTTGAACTGGACCCGGCCGAGGTGACACCCAGCTACGACGGCTTCCTGGCGGCGATCCATCCCGAGGACCGTGACATGGTCGATCAGGCCTACCGCGACTCCCTGCACACGCGCCGGGCCTACAAGCTGGAACATCGCCTGCAGATGAAGGACGGCCGCATCAAGTATGTCGAGGAGCAGGGCGAGACCACCTATGACACCTTCGGCAAACCGGTCCATTCCTATGGCACGGTGCAGGACATCACCGAACGGCACCTGACCCATGCCCAGTTGCAGGAGAAGCAGCAGCATCTCGATCGCCTGGCCCATTACGACTCGCTCACCGGGTTGCCCAATCGGGTGTTGTTCCGCGACCGCCTGGAGCAGTCGCTGCTCAAGGCGCGGCGCCGCCGCGAGCAGCTGGCGGTGCTGTTCATCGATCTGGATGAGTTCAAGCAGATCAACGACAGCCTGGGCCATGCGGTCGGTGATCTGGTGCTGCAGCAGGTGGCGCGCCGCTTCCTGACCGTGGTGCGCGAGGAAGACTCGGTGGCGCGCCTGGGCGGGGACGAATTCACCGTGATTCTGGAATCCATCCTCTCCGTGGAGAATGTGTCGCAGATCGCACAGAAGCTGATCCACGTCACGCAGGAGCCGCTGCACATCGATACGCGTGAACTGTATATCACCACCAGTATCGGCATCAGCCTCTATCCCGGTGACGGCCAGGATGCGGAAACCCTGTTGCGCAACGCCGACACCGCGATGTTCAAGGCCAAGGAGCAGGGGCGCAACGCCTTTCACTTCTATACCGAGGACATGACGGAGAAGGCCTACGACCGCATCCTGATGGAGACCAACCTGCGCAATGCGCTGCGCAACGATGAA
>Ga0172382_10002876_pt1 | contig 27977 bp, 25 predicted proteins | sample Leawel138RmetaG_FD_122245 | JGI IMG/M metagenome (GOLD analysis project Ga0172382, IMG submission 122245) | Leachate microbial communities from a municipal landfill in Southern Ontario, Canada - Leachate well 138R metaG | ecosystem: Engineered > Solid waste > Landfill > Unclassified | place...
CGACGGCACCGATGTCGTCTACGTGGAGATCCTGCGTGGACGTGACGCCCCGCGATTCCCCTCGGCGGTGGGCCGCCGCCTTCCGGCGCATGCGACCGGCGTCGGCAAGGCGCTCCTAGCCGGGTCGTCGAGCGATGTGATCGACGCTGTGATCGCGTTAGGGCTAAGGCGAATCGGCCCCAGAACGATCACATCGTCCGCGGCGCTGCGGCGCCAGTTGGTGTGGATCAAATCCAGTGGCATGGCCTACGAGCACGAGGAATCCGCTGTCGGGGTCGCCTGCGTTGCCAGCGCCATCCACCTCGATGACGGACCGCCGATCGCCGCGGTGTCGGCATCGGGATGGATCGGCAAGGTCGACATCCGGCGCATGGGCCCAGCCGTTCGCACCACCGCCCTGAGCATCGCGCGGGTGCTTGCCGCCGCCGAACCGATGTGATGCACACCGTGGTGGCAGATAGGTCCCCCATAAGGGGCCTCCGGTTCAGATCTCGTTCCGAAACCGCTGGGGAAAGAACGTTTCGACTTACTCTGCTGCAATGACGTTGACTCCCTTCACCGTGAACATTCCCGACGCCGCAATCTCGGATCTGCGCGAACGCCTGGCGCGGACACGATGGCCTGAGGCGGAGACCGTCGACGACTGGTCACAGGGCATACCGCTGAACTACGCCAAAGAGGTCTGCGGTTACTGGGCGAGCGATTATGACTGGCGCCGTTTCCAATCCAAGATCAACGCCTTCGAACAGGGCATCACCACCATCGACGGTCTCGACATCCACTACATCCACGCGCCGAGCCCGGAACCGAACGCCAAGCCGCTGATCATCATCCATGGCTGGCCTGGGTCAGTGGTCGAGCACCTGGACATCATTGAGCCGCTGTGTAATCCAGTCGCGCACGGCGGCAGCGCCGAGGACGCCTACCACGTAGTGGTGCCCTCGCTGCCGGGCTTTGGATTCAGCGGCAAGCCCACCTCAGCCGGCTGGTCGGTCGCCCGCATCGCATCGGCCTGGGCGGAACTGATGAAGGGGCTGGGATACGAGCGCTTCTACGTCCAGGGCGGCGACTGGGGTGCAGGCATTGCTGCGACAATGGGTTACGCGCAGACCGAGTCGGTGGCCGGCGTCCACGTCAACCTGGCGCTGTGCAGCCCGGAGGAGCTGATGAAGCTCGGCGAGCCGACCGCCGAGGAAATGGGCCAGCTCGGCAAGTTCCAGAACTACCTCGACTGGGAAAGCGGCTACTCCCAGCAGCAGAGCACCCGGCCACAGACACTGGGCTACGGCCTGACCGACTCCCCCGCCGGGCAGTGCGCCTGGATCCTGGAGAAATTCAAGGCCTGGACCGATTGCGACGGCCATCCGGAGAACGTCATCTCCCGCGACACCATGCTCGACAACATCTCGCTGTACTGGTTCACCGCGACAGCGGCCTCCTCGGCCCGGCTTTACTGGGAGAGCTTCAAAGGCCTGCTCACCGATTTCACCCCGGTCACGGTGCCGGCTGCCTACAGCTGCTTTCCGGAGGACCTGTTCACCATGACCGAGCGGTGGGCCAGAACCCGATTCGCGGATCTGCGGTATTACAGCCAGCCCGACCGCGGCGGTCACTTTCCCTCACTGGAGCGGCCGGAGACGTTCATCACCGAGGTGCGCAACGGCTTGCGTGCGCTGCGCTAGCGCCCCGGGCTCGGTGGACCGGCCGCATAAAACTGGCCGATGAGCTCGGACCGGTTGACGGCTCCCGCCTTGCGCAACATGTGCTGAACATGCGACTTGACCGTGCTTTCGGCGATGGCGAGCTGCTCTGCGATCTGCTTGTTGTCGAGCCCGGCCGAAATCAGCGTCATGACCTCGCCCTCCCTGGCAGTGAACTCGCTCTCCACGCTCACCAGCGGTGGCGAGTTACGTCTGTCCGTCTCGTCAGCGGACGGACCGGCCTGTTCTCGACCGACCAACTGCATCAGGTCGACGCTGGTATCCGATTCCGTCACCGCGTGCTGCAGGGCCGAGAGTGCCTGTCGGACCTGCGCGGACCGAGCATCGAGGCGCCGCCGAATTCTCACCAGTTCGAGGTGGCCGCCGAGGCAATTGGCATATCGGCCCAGCCGAACGCTCAAATCTGGATTGCGGCAAAGTGACGACGCAGACTCGGCGGCGTAGATCAGGCCGACGATCCTGTCCTCAGCCACGACGGGTGCGATCGCGAACGAACTACGGCCCATGAGTTGTGAGACCGCGACCGGCTGCGGACCATCACCCGGACCGCGCACTCGGGCCGCCTGACGACGCTCCACCACGCCCCGTTCGATCGAGAGCCGGCTGAGCGGCTCCTCGGCTGTGACCCGGGGTCGCGTTTTCCGGGACCCGGCCCGGAAGCTGCTGACCGGCACCCAATTCTCCGCATGGATCCACGCGAACAACACTCGCTCGCTGCCGCATCCACGGGACGCCCCTTCGCAGATCTGCTCAGCGTTGTCCTGGTCGGTACGCAATGACGGCAGCCGCAGCAAGCTAGCCGCGAGATCCTCCCGGGCCCGCTCGGCTTCTCGCTGACGGCATTGGCGCCACTCGTGGTCGAGATCGGCGACCTCCACAGCCATAGATACCAGCGTGCGCGCAGTCGCCGTGTCGTCGACTCGACGCTGGGTTTCCTCGACGATCTGCGGAATGAGACGCCGGAACAATTCGTCAATCCGGCTCGGATCAGCCCTCAATTCGGACATCGACACCGGCGGGATGCCGATCGACCGTGACGCCTTGCGGGTGAACCTCGCGAGATCTGCCGCGACTTCCGGTCCGGAGCGATGTCGGCTGGGCGCTCGGTAAATCACGTCGCACCAACCTCCTTGGGAACTGACTGCAGGTACGTGGCGACCGCACCGGCGCGACTGGTGGCATGGAGTTTGCGCATGATGTTCTTGACGTGGCTCTTGACGGTTTCCACAGACAACACCAACTCCTCGGCGATGGCATGGTTCGTCGCGCCGCTTGCCATCAGTCTCACGACCTGGCGCTCGCGTTCGGTGAGAGTCCGGCCGTGCTTGCCCGGCTCCGGGTCGTCATGTGGCGGAACCACCACGTCGCCGAGAGCGTCCAACGGGGTCCCCGCAGGAGACGTGACGGCGGGTCCGTCGAGCGCGTCGATGATCGCCCTTAACCCGGCAGTCCACCGGGCCCGTTGTTGCGCCACCAGCTCATTCAGGACTGCGTGCTCGAACATCACCGCGAACCCGGCGGCGAACAGCGCGATGCTATCTCGATCGCTCTGGGAGACTTCCCCGCGTTGGCCGATTCGGTCGGCATGGAAGAAACCGATCACTCGCCTCTTGGCCACAATCGGGGCCGCGACATATGACGTCGTCTTCGTCACTTGTACCAGTGGCTTATACGCGTGCGGGCTGGTCTCGGACACGAGCACCGGCAACCGATGCCGCACCATCTGGGTTTCCGGCAGCAGGTGAGCGAGCGGTATCTCGTTGTCATTCTTTGCGAATCGCGCGAATTCGGCGGCATCCGGATCGGCATGATCACTGGGGCGCATGGTGTCCGGCATCCATCTCGAACCTCGGGCCGACGAAATCATCACCCTGGTGAAGCCGCAGGCTTCGCGCAGTTCCGCAGGCGCCCGGCGTGACATCTCCGCACTGGAGCCCAGGCCGCGAAGCCGCTTGAGCGCGCTTGTCACTGCGGAGTCCGCGCGTTCTCGCTCAGCGGAGTCATGGATGTATAGCCGTCGCCGTTCGCTGACGATGTCGGCCACCACCGCCAGCAGCGCGGGACCGTCCGGAGATTCAGCCAGTGCGGCTTTGACCTCAGAGAGCAGATCGTCGAGCCGGTGGCGCGCCACCGGGTCGGTGAATGCGTGAGCCAGCAGCGCCTGACGGCGCGCGTCTCCCGACCTGCTGATGATCTCCTCAGCCCGAGAGATGATCTCGCTCGTTCTTTCCACCTCATACCTCCGCAAGCCGAGTCCCGCATCTGGGATTCAAACACACGAATCATTGTTTTGAGCGATGAACATCACCCATTGGGCTGACGTAGATGGCGGGCCGGCTTCTCACACTGGTATCCGCCGCAGCCTGCCCGCTGCGGCCAAACGCTTCGGCCGAGGAGTTCCATGACGGGGTTGAACTTCGCGATCAGCGAAGAGCAAGCGGCGTTGGTCGACGTCGCCTCTCGCTTCGCTGAGCGACAGCTCGCCCCTTACTACAAGCAGCGCGAACGAGAGGGCCGGTACGACCGCGACACCCTGCGCGCAATGGGCGCTCTGGGCCTCTTCGGAGTGGAATTACCTGAGGAGTTCGGCGGACTCGGAGTTGACTGCACCACGACGGGTCTCGTCCTCGAGGCGATCTGCCGGTCGGACTACAACATCGGTCAGCTCCTGGTGACGATGTCCTTGAGTGGAGCCGTGCTCGCCGCGCACGGCGACCCAGAAGTCGTCGGTCCGTGGTTACGCATGATGACGGCGGGCGAGGCGATACCGGCGATCGCACTGACCGAACCGGGCAGCGGGTCGGACGCGGCCAGCCTGACAGTGCGCGCCATCCGGGACGGCGACACCTACATCCTTGACGGCGAGAAGAACTCAGTCACCTTCGCCACCCAGGCCCAGTTCGCGATCGTCTGGGCCCGCACCGGCACTCCGGCCAGCGGTGCGCGGGGTATCAGCGCCTTCCTCGTACCCATGGATGTCCCGGGTATCAGCGCGACCGAGTTCGACGACCTCGGCGGCCGCTGCGCCGGCCGCGGAGCGGTCTTCTTCGACAACGTCGTCGTTCCGGCCGATCACTTGATCGGCGGTCAGAACAAGGGCTTTGTCCAAGTGATGCAGGGTTTCGACTACAGCCGCGCTTTGATCGGGCTGCAGTGCCTCGCCGTTGCCCGGCAGTCCCTGGATGAGACCTGGAAGTCCACCAGCGAGCGCACGAGCTTCGGCCGACCGCTCATCGCCAACCAGGGCGTGTCATTCCCCCTGGCCGAGGCGGAGACCCAACTCGAAGCATGCCGACTGCTCTGCCTGAAAACGCTGTGGCTCAAAGACAATGGACTACAGCACACCGCCGAAGCGGCAATGTGCAAGTGGTGGGGGCCCAAACTCGCGTTCGAGATCGTACAAACCTGCCTGCTCCTGCACGGACATGGCGGCTGGAGCGAGGAGATGCCCTTCGCTCAGCGGCTACGCGACGTCCTCGGGCTGCAGATCGGGGACGGCACCGCACAGATCATGAAACTGGTCATAGCCCGGCAAAAAGCCGGCCGAGATGCGGTCGCGACATGACTCAGGAAGAAGGACGCCCCATGCCGAAAGTGATCTACGAGAAGCGTGGGCAGATCGCCTACGTCACGCTGAATCGGCCAGAGGTCCACAACGCGATCGACACCGAGACCGACGAGTTGCTCTTCGAAGCATGGACGCGGTTCCGCGACGACCCCGAGGTCCGCGTGGCGATCCTCACCGGCTCGGGCGACACCACTTTCTGTGCAGGCGCGGATCTCAAGACCCATGTCGATTCGTGGCTCAACGCCGGGCCCGACCTCGGACGCAGCGTGCTGGAGAAAGGGTTCGCGGGCCGGATCACACGTGGTCTACACCGCACCCCCAAACCGATCATCGCCGGGTTGAACGGCTGGGTGATCGGCGGCGGCATCGAACTGGCACTGGCCTGCGACATCCGAGTCGCTTCCGAGCGGGCCAACTTCGGGTTCTTCCATATTCGCCGAGGCATGCACTTCGCCGACGGCGGCATCGTCCGACTGGTCAACACGGTCGGCGTCGGCATCGCCATGGAGCTGGAACTGATGGGTGAACCTATCGACGCGCAGCGCGCCAAGGAGATACATCTGGTCAATCGCGTTGTGCCACACGATCAGGTCATGGCGACCGCAGAGGAGATCGCGGCCAAGATCCTGCGGAATCCGAGGGCCGCGGTGGAATCGGCAAAGCAGACGATTCTCGAGGTCATTGGACGGCCGCTGGACGATCAGCTGCGACTCGAATGTCTGTACGGCTACGCGACGATGGGCGACCCGGAGATCGTCGAGCGCAAGGAGGAGTTCATCCAGCGCCGCGACCAGGACCGCGCCACGACGAACTCCGACACCTGAAAAGAGACGAAACGTGCCTTACGATTCCATTTACCGGCAGGACCTGTTCGCCGGCCGGACAGTCATCGTCACCGGCGGCGGCAGCGGCATCGGGCGCTGTACCGCGCACGAGTTGGCCTCTCTCGGAGCGCATGTCGCGATAGTCGGACGCAGTACCGGCAAGCTCGAGCGGGTCCGCGGCGAGATCGAATCCGATGGGGGCTCGATATCAATCCATATCGCCGATATCCGTGACGAGGACTCGGTCATCGCCACGGTCGAGCAGGTGCTGGTCGACCGGGGGCGCATCGACGGCCTGGTCAACAACGCCGGAGGCCAGTATCGCGCTCCGATGAAGTCCATCTCGACGAAGGGCTTCGAGGCGGTCGTCCGCAGCAATCTGACCGGTGGATTCATCGTGATGCGCGAGGTCTACAACCGGTGGATGGTCGACCACGGCGGCTCAATCGTGAACATGATCGCCGACATCTGGCACGGCTGGCCACACTTCTCCCATTCCGCCGCCGCCCGCGGCGGAATGCTGACACTCAGCGAGTGCGCCGCAACGGAATGGGCGGAGTCGGGTGTTCGGGTCAACACCGTCGCCCCCGGCTCGATTGCCTCGCAAGGTCTGGACACCTACGAAGCCAAGGACACCGCGTTCATCCAGAACGATCTGACCCCCGGTATCCCCCTGCAGCGGTTCGGAACCGAGGCCGAGGTGTCGGCCGCGATCGTATTCCTGCTGTCCCGGGCGGCAAGCTACATCACCGGATCGTGCATCCGGATCGACGGCGGCGCCCCCAACGCCCGACGGGGATGGTGGGATCTGCAGCCCGCCACGAACAACGAGGCGTTCGATGGGTTCCACCGATCGTCGCTGCCCGAGATCCTCAACGAGGTGCGATGAGTACCGGCGTCGCAGTACTCGGCGGTACGGCGGGCGTCGGGCTGGAGACGGCGGCCCAGTTCGCCGAGCAGGGCGCTCGGGTCGTGATCCTCGGCCGCAACGACGCGAGGGGGCAATCGGCCCGAGAACACGTTCTGGCCCGCGCGGCCAACTGTGACGTGAGCTTTGTCCGCGTCGACGCGGCAGACCCGCACGACGCAATGCGCGCTGAGGCGGAATGTCGAGCGCTGCTCGGATCAATTGACGCACTGATGAATACCACCGGTCCCCGTGACCACCCGCGACTGTTGCACACCATCCCGATCGAGACTGTCCAGCAGCGCATCACCGAGATCATCCTGCCGCCACTGCACATGATGCAGGCGGTCTTACCCGCCATGCGGGACAATCGCAGCGGCTCGATCATCAACGTGGCCTCGGACGCCGCCAAGGTCGCCACGCCCGGGGAAACACTGATCGGTGCGGCGATGGCGGCGATCGTGATGTTCTCCAAAGCCGCTGCCCTGGAGGTCAAGCGCGAAGGCGTGCGCATCAATGTCCTCACCCCGTCGCTGATCTCCGACACCCCGGGCGCGGCGCTGATCGGCTCGGATCCCTTCAGCGCAAAGCTGTTCGAGAAGGCTGCCGCCATGGCACATCTGGGCGTCGCCACTCCGGACGACCTCGCGTCGATGGCGCTGTATCTCGCGAGTCCTGCTGCCGCCCGAATCACCGGGCAGGCGATCAGCATCAACGGCGGAATATCCGTGGGCTGAGGAGACTTCACATGTGGCTGTACGCAGAGATCAAGACGCTCGGTGATATCCCGCGGCACTATGCGCGGACTGAGCCCGGTCGGCTCGCATTGCGTGACGATACCGGCCGGATGTCGTTCGCCCAGTTGAACTCCCGCTCGAACCAGATCGCGAATGCACTTGCCGGTCTCGGCGTTGTGGCCGCAGACCGCGTCGCATTTCTGGCCAAGAACACCGCCAGATACTTCGAGGTCCTGTTCGCAGCCAACAAGCTGGGTGCGGCCCTACTCCCGGTGAATTGGCGGCTGGCCGCTCCAGAGATCGAAGAGATCTTGGCCGATGCGAAGCCTCGGGTGCTCATCGCGGATCGCGAGTATCTGGATCTCGCCAAAGACCTCGCCACCTCAAGCGGCGGAGATCTACGGGTCATCGGATTCGACTCGGCCCGAACGGGAACCGACGAGTTGGACACCCTGACCCGCGCGGCTCCGACGGAGGACCCAGCCGTCGACGTCAACCCCTGGCACACGGCCATCCTGATGTACACCTCGGGCACGACCGGCCGGCCCAAGGGTGCGCAGTTGTCCCACCAGGGCTACCTCTATCTGCGGCTCTGCGAGCATCTCGAGCCGTCCTTCGGCTATACCTCCGATGACCTCATGCTGACCGTCATGCCGCTGTTTCACGCCATGGGTGTCGGACTTGCCCTGCAGGCGCTCTACAACGGAGTTCCGGTGGCGGTCCACTCCATGCCGACACCCGCACGGCTCATCGAAATCATCGCGAGCGAGCGACCCACGGTGGTGCCGTTGGTCCCCACCGTGATCCAGATGCTGCTCGACGACCCGGCCGCCGCCCGTGCGGACTATTCATCAGTACGGCTGATCATCTACGCAGGCGCGGCTATCGGGCTGAGCCTGCTCAAACGTGCTCTGGCCGAAATCGACTGTGATTTCGCGAATTTCTACGGCGCCACCGAGACGAGCGCCGGCGTAACGGTCCTGTCGGCCGCTGACCACCGACTCGAAGATGAGACCGTACTGCAGTCTTGCGGCCGCCCGCTGCCGTTAGTCGAGATCAAGATCGCCGGCACCGACGGTGGTGAGTTGCCGCCCGGCGAAGTAGGCGAGTTTCTGATCCGTTCACCGTCGCTGATAACCGGGTACTTCAACCGGCCTCAAACGACAGCGTCCGCCTTCCGCGACGGTTGGTACTACTCCGGCGACTGCGGATACCGCACCACCGATGGATTGCTGTTTCTCGTCGACCGGATCAAGGACATGATCGTGACCGGGGGATCCAACGTCTACTCCACCGAGGTCGAACAGGTCGTGCTGCGCCTCGACGGCGTCATGATGTGCGCGGTCGTCGGCCTACCGGATGAGAAATGGGGCGAACGGGTGGTCGCGGTCGTCGTCGCCGAGCCGAGTTCGGGACTGTCCGAAAACCGGGTCATCGAGCACTGCCGTCCACTCATTGCCGGCTACAAGGTGCCCAAACAAGTCCACTTCACCGACTCGCTGCCCTTAACCGCCAGCAACAAGGTGCTCAAACGCGCACTGCGGGAGAGCCTGCTGGGCGATTCCCTATGACCGCGCACCCGAAGAGCCACACAACTAAAGGAGAACACCGATGACATCCACTCAGAGACAAACAGATTTTGCTGTCCCCGACTGGGTGGCCAAACAGATCATCCTGGCGGAGGGCCACCGCGACGAGGTGGCCCTGTACGAGGCCTACCGATGGCTGCGGGAGAACAACCCGCTGGGTATCGGCTACGTCGACGGTTTCGATCCCATCTACCTGGTCAGCAAGCACGCCGACATCATGGAGATCGAGCGTCAGCCGCAGATCTTCACCAACGGCGGCGGGGACAATCCGGGTTCGGAGAACCCGATCCTGACCAACATCGCCGGAGACGAGTTCACCAAGTCGCTGACGGGCGGGAGTCTGCGGATCCTGGAAACGCTGCCCTATCTCGATCCGCCGGAGCACACTCAGGTCCGCAATATCGCCGCGGACTGGTTCCGGCCCAGAAACCTGGAGCAGTGGGAGACGCGCATCAGGGCACTGGCCAGGGAAGCCGTTGACCGGTTGCTGCAGACCGATGGCGAACTCGACTTCGTCCAGGGCTTCACTAAGTTCTATCCCCTTCACGTCATCATGAGCCTGTTCGGCCTCCCAGAGGCCGACGAACCTCGGATGATGTCGCTGAGCCAGGATCTTTTCGGTACCGCCGACCCCGACGCAATCCGCGAGGACATCGAGCCGCTCTCGCCGGCCGCAGCCGCGCAGCAGTGGGCCGCGGCGGTCCAAGACTTCTACGGGTATTTCGATGGCCTGCTTCAGGACCGGCGGGCCAATCCACGCGACGATCTGGCGACCATCATCGCCACAGCGCGAACCGAGGCCGGGGAGCTCTACCCGCCAGAGACCGCGTACGGGTACTTCGTGGCCGTCGCTACCGCCGGCCATGACACCACGTCGGCGACACTAGCCACCGGAATTCAGGCGCTAGCCGAGAATCCTGCACTGCTGCAACGCATCCGCAGCAATCTTTCGCTGATCCCGGATTGGGTCAACGAGACGCTGCGGTGGTCCTCGCCGGTCAAACACTTCATGCGCACGGCCTTGGAGCCGTATCAGCTGCGCGGCCGCTCGATCAACGTCGGCGATCGGTTGATGCTGCTCTACCAGTCGGCCAACCGCGACGCCGACGTATTCGATGATCCCGATGTGTTCAACATCGACCGCCACCCGAACAAGCACATCGCCTTCGGGTACGGTCCGCATCTGTGCATCGGTATGGCGCTGGCGAAGCAGGAACTTCGGATCATGGCTGAAGAGTTGCTGCCCAAGGTCGAATCCATCGAGTTGACCGGCCCGGCCAAGGTGGTACAGACCACGTTCGTCGGCGGACTGAAGAACCTGCCCGTCAAGATCACGTTCGCCGAGTGAGCTGGCGACCGCCACCAACGAGGAGTCTCTGAAAATGCATCACATTACGAAAGTTGAATACTTCTTCGCACGCTGGAGCATCAGCTACGGCGAGCTTTGTGCCGCTTTCACCGACACCTTGACCGCGGATGCGCCTTGGCTGGCTGCTCCCGGCATCCCCGAGACACATGGCGCTGCAGAGGCCATCGCACTGCTTGATCAATTCCGGGTCGGCTACAACCTGGAGACAGTGCAAGTCCGAATGGTGCGAATCGGACAGACCGGGGAAGTCGTCTGGACAGAGCGGACCGATGACCTGATCGATCGCGATGGAACCGTCATCGTATCCATTCCGGTGGCCGGGGTGCTGACGCTCAATGACAGCGGCAAGATCACAAGCTACCGCGACTATTGGGATATGCAGGAGTTGCAGTCCAAGGCAAATACGTAGCAAAGGACTCAGGATTGCCGCCGCGAGCCGCGGCGGAACACGGAATCGTCGGAAAGGACAGGATCGCATTGGGCTACAAAGCATTTCAGCTCCATGTGGACGACGGGTTGGCCGTCGTCACCCTGAGTCGACCACAGCGCGGCAATAGTTTCGATCTAACCTTCTGTCACGAGTTCGGCCTGCTGGCAGTCGAACTCAGTTCGCGAAGCGACATCCGGGCGGTTCTGTTGCGTGCGACAGGTTCCCACTTCAGCGTCGGGGGTGATCTGGAGCAGTTCACAACTGATATCGACTCCGCGCCGGCCACCGTGCTGAAGAGCACAATCGGACTGCATACGGCTATGGCGAGGCTGATGCGCGTGGACGCTCCGCTGATTGCGTGTGTTCATGCCACAGCCGCCGGAGGGGCGGTGTCGATTATCGCCAATTGCGATCTCGTTTTCAGCGCGGAGTCGGCGTCCTTTGCGGCCGCCTACTCCCACATAGGATTCACCTGCGACCTCGGGGCAAGTTTCGGCCTCGCGTCACGAATGGGCATCGCCCGCGCTCGCCGGTATCTGTTGCTGGGCGAGGTCCTCGACGCAGCGACGGCGCATGAAGTCGGCCTTGTCGACTACGTCCTGTCCGATGACGCCGCCGACGAGGCGGCACGTAAGGCCGCCGAGCGGCTCAGCGCGGGTCCGACCCGTGCATACGGCGAGGTCCGTCGGCTGTTGGCGCGTTCGCTAGGTACGCCGTTCGAGGCGCAACTTGAAGATGAGGCACAGGCTCTGGCGCGCGTCGCAGCCTCGCGAGACGCCCGAGATGGATTGTCCGCCTTCACAGAGAAGCGCAAGCCGGTGTTTCGTGGCGAGTGACTGGGTCGCCGAGTGAGCTGGCATTGGACCGACGAAACCCTGCGAGCGTTGGGAAGCTTCCTCGCGGACAGGGGTCTACTTTCGGGCCAACTCACGACGAGGCGAATCGGTGACGGTCACTCGAACCTGACGTATCTGGTCTCCGACGGGAACCGTCAGGTCATCGTGCGCCGCCCGCCCCCGCCGCCGAGCCCTCCCGGTGCACACGATGTGCTTCGCGAGGCCCGGTTCCTCACCGCACTGCAGGAGACGACCGTTCCGGCGCCGCGGGTCTTGGCGACGGCGCAGGCCGGCGAGATCCTCGATGTCCCGCTGTATGTGATGAGCTACATCGCAGGCCCGGTCGTGACCTCGTCGACCCCGGCACCGCTAGACGCCCCAACCGCACGGGCGGAGATCGGCGCGAGTCTCATCGACACGATGGTGGCGTTGCACGCCGTCGACTGGCGATCGACCGGCCTTGCCGATGCCGGCCGCCCCGCAGGTTTCAATGCCCGGCATCTGCGGACCATCAATCGACTCGTCGCCGACGACAACGGCGATCCACCGCCGCGGTTTGCGCCGGTTTTCTCCTGGCTGACGGCGAACACTCCAGGAGAATCGGGAGATTCGATCATCCACTGCGATTTCCGCCTCGGCAATGTGGTGCTTGCCCCCGAAGGGCCTGGACGGGTCGCTGCCGTCCTGGACTGGGAATTGGCCACCATCGGCGACCCGCTGCTCGACCTCGGCTACTTCCTCGCTACCGTTCCGGAAGCCGGCCGTCCGGTTAACCCGACAGCGGAACTCGGCCTCGCGATGTGTGAGCAGGGCTACCCGACCCGGTCACAGCTGGCGGATCGCTACGCCAGCGCTACAGGTCGCGACCTGTCGGGCTTGCGCTGGTACACCACGCTCGCCTTGTGGAAACTCGCTGTCCTGTACGACTATTCGGGGCGCCGCGCGGCAAGTGGGCACGGTGACCCGTACTACGACGACCCCCGGCTGGTGCCTGCATTCCTGCAAGAGGCCGAGGAAGCGATAGAGGAGCGTCCATGACGGAACCGGCAGTTTTCCATGATGAGCTGGTCCAGCCCGGTGTCCAGGGTCTACCGGATCGGTTCTTCGACCGATTCGTGTTCAACATGCACCCGCGCGACCAGGGACATCCGTCGGTTATCTTCGGCTTCGGCAGTTACCCACCGCGCGACACCGCTGACGGCTTTGTCATCGTGAGTACCGAAGATCAGCAACGCAATCTCCGCTTCTCAACCGAACTCAGCGCCACCGACGGAGGCGGAGCCGGACCGTTCCGCTTCCGCGTCGTCGAACCCAATAAGGTCTGGGAGCTGAAACTGGCGGCGAATCCTTCGCAAGTCGAATTCGACCTGATCTGGCTTGCCCGCACGCCGGCGTGGATCGGTGAGATCGCGGTAACCAACGCTGAAGGCGCCCCCTCGTCCTTCGACCATCTTTTCCAGTCCGGTTACTACGAAGGCACTTTGACCATCGACGGGAAGTCCCGATCGGTCGACCGCTGGTTCGGTCAGCGCGACCGGTCCCGGGGTGTCCGCACCATGTCCGGCGGGCAGGGAGCGCACCTGTGGTGCCAGGCGCAGTTCCCCGAGTACTCCGTCGGCTTCCTGCTCGTCGAAACCCGTGACCACCGCCGCGTGCTGCTCGAAGGCGCGGTGATGCACGAGGACGGCGCGCTCGACGTGATCGTGGACGTGACACATGACTTGGACTTCGACGATTCACTGGATCTGCAGTCCGGCACCCTCGACGTGCGGACCGCCGGCGGACGGCGCTACCCGATGGAGATCGACGCTTCGGCCAAAGGCGGTTACATGGCCGGCGGCGGGTACGGCGGTCACCACGGAAAGCCGGCCGGTATCGACCACCTCGAATTCGACGTCTACCCGCTCGACGGATCTGTGAACGCCCGCACACTGGACTCGTCGCTCACCGACCGCCTGGCGGAGTTCCGGATGGGAGAAGTCACCGGTCGCGGGATCCTCGAGTTCGCGCTCAGCCGCAGCCGCTCGTATGAGTACCGCCCGACGCTCAAATGACTCCGCCCCGTCGTGTGGCGGCCGAAAACCCCTCCTAAGGGGGACGCAGCCGCGCCCGCGGCGGCGCTACGTTTCGCGGATGACCTCCGACCTCGCGGGGTATCCCGCCCGATATTTCGCCGCGTGGACCCAACGCGACCTCGACACCGCACTCGACGTGATCGCCGAGACCGTCGACTGGCGGGATCCGTCGCTGCCGGAACCGATCACCGACCGTGGGGGCGCGGCCGGGTTCTTCACCGCGGCCTGGAGCGGCTTTCCCGACATGGCTTTCCACCCGGTCGGCGAGCCGCTTGTCGACACGGCCAACAACCGGGTCACCCAGGAGTGGCGGATGACCGGCACACACACCGGCGAAGGTTTTCCGCCGGGTGTGCCGCCCACCGGCAAACCGTTCGACGTCACTGGGATGGATGTTTGGGAGGTCGACAACACCGGCCGCGCAGTGTCCGTACACGCCTACTGGAACGTCACGACGCTGCTCACCCAACTCGGATTGGCCTGAGTCGTTGCACGCAGTCGTCCTCCACGAGTTCGGCGACCCGGCGGTCCTGCAACCGGGCCCCTACCCCGACCCTGTCGACAAACCCGGCTGGGTGACCGTCGAACTCAAGGCCGCCGCCCTGAACTGGCATGACGTGCTGGTCCGTCAGGGCCGCTACCACTCCCCTCTGCCTCACGTCATCGGCGCCGACGGGGCCGGCGTGCGCCGCGACACCGGCGATGAGGTGGTGATCGTGCCGTCCCTGCACTGGGGCGCGCGCAAGGAGGCTCCCGGCCCGGACTGGGAGATCCTCGGCGATCGCAGTCCCGGCACTTACGCGCAGTTGGTCAGCGTCCCGGCCGAATGCCTGGCGCCGAAACCCGGGGGATTCACCTGGGCCCAAGCCGCCGCCCTGCCACTGGTCGGGCTGACCACCTACCGGGCGCTGTTCACCCGGGGCCGGCTGCGGTCCGGCGAATCCATGCTGGTGGTCGGCGCTGGCGGCGGAATCGCCACCATGGCAGTGCAATTGGCCTCGCACGCGGGAGCTGTCATCGCCGTCACATCGTCGTCGACCGACAAGATCGCCGCCGCCGTCGCCCATGGCGCTTTGGGCGGTGTCCTGCACACCGACACCGACTGGCCCGGGCAGGCCCGCGCGCTGTCCCCCTCCGGGCAGGGATTCGACCTCGTGCTGGACCCGGTCGGGCGGTGGGCGGAGTCGATCCGCGCCCTGCGGCCCGGTGGACGCCTGGTGGTGCTGGGCGCCAACGCCGCCGAAACCGCCGCCATGGACGTCCGGGGGTTCTTCTTCGGCCAGTACGACCTGCTCGGCACCACCATGGGCAACATTCGCGACTTCGCCGGACTGCTGGACCTGCTCGCCGAGAATCGGGTGCCGCCACCGGTGATCGACCGCACCTTCGGACTCGACGACGCCGCCCGAGCCCACGAACACCTCGAGACCACCCGCGGATTCGGCAAAACCGTATTGGAGCACGCATGACCCAGACCCTCGTCGCCTACGACCCTCGCCCGGTGAGCCAGGAACCGGGGGCTCCGCTGGCCGCCTACCTGATCCTCGATGACCCGCAGCGGCGAAACGCGTTGTCCGACAACCTGCTCGACCAACTGATGGACGGCCTCAACCGCGCAGCGGCCGATCCCGACGTGCGGGTCATCGTGCTGACCTCCTCGCACGACAAGGTGTTCTCCTCCGGGGGCAACCTGGACGCGTTCGCCGACACCCGGCCGACCATCACCAAGTACGGCGGTCTCAACAAGTTCCCGGACCTGTTCCGCACCCTGATGTCGATCGGCAAGCCGGTGGTGTGCGCGGCCAATGGCGACGTGCTCGCCGGGGCACTCGGGATCGCCCTGGCCTGCGATCTGGTGATCGCCAAACAGTCGATACGCCTGGGCTGCCCGGAGATCAACATCGGCGCCTTCCCGTTCATGATCTCCGCGCTCATCTTCCGGTCGACCGGCCGGCTGCAGGCCAACGAGCTGATGATGACCGGCCGCCTGCTGTCGGCGGCCGAAGCGCTCGACGCCGGCCTGCTGAACCGGGTGGTGCCCGACGCGGAATTCGACGAGGCGGTGCGCGAGTGGGTCGCCGCCGTCGCCTCGAAGTCACCGCTGCTACTGGGCCTGGGCAAGAAGGCCCTGGCGGCAACCCGTGATCTGCCGCTCGATGCGGCGCTGGACTACCTGCAGGCGCAACTCGCGTTGGCGTTCACCACCGAAGACCTCGCCGAGGGCGTCCGGGCCTTCAAGGAGAAACGGCCCCCCGTCTGGCGGAATGCCTGAAATCAATGCTTGCCATTTTGGTCTGACCATAATAATGTTTTCGTGACATCAGCGGAGGGATAAGCGTCCATGAAGCCGGGGAAATACACCGACCGCTACACCCCCGAAGAGGTCCGCGCCTACCGCGAGGCCGGCCTGTGGCGCGACGAGACCATGTTCGATCTGCTGGCGCGGCAGGCCCGGCAGCGGCCGGACAAGGTGTTCGCCACCGACGGACAGCGCGCTCTGACCTATCGGCAAATGCACGACTCGGTCCTGCAACTCGCTGCCGGCTTCCACGCCCGAGGCTGGCGGGCCGGCGACACCGTCGCAGTGCAACTGCCGAACTGGGTGGAGTTCATCGAAGTGGTGGCCGCGCTGTCTCGGCTCGGCGTCATCACGGTGCCGATCATGCCGATCTACCGCCGCGACGAGGTCGGCTACGTCATCGGGCACGCCGAAGTTCGCGCAGCCGTCATCCCGGAGACCTTCAAGGGATTCGACTACCTGCACATGTACTGGGATGTCCAACGTGATCACCCGGACCTGGAGATCGTCACGGTGCGGGGCGAGAACCGCCACAGCGTGACGACGCTGGACTCGATCCGCGCCGAGGCCGTTCCCGAGGTCACCGATCTGCCGGTGCAGCCGAGCGCCGACGACCCGTTCCTGATCGTCTACACCTCCGGCACCACCTCAAGGCCGAAGGGTTGCGTCCACACCTTCAACACCTACTGCTCCGGCGCCCGCAGCCTCACGACGGCATTCGGCTACACCGAATCGGATGTGCAGTTCGGACCCTCTCCGATCACCCACACCACCGGCCTGGTGACCAGCGTGCTGGTGCCACTGCTCAACGGCGCCGCAACCCATCTGATGGCCGAATGGGAACCCGAGCAGGGCCTGGCCGAGATCGCCCGGTTCGGCTGCACCCAGGCCGTCACCGCCACCACCTTCCTGCAGATGCTGCTCGCCGTGTTCGATGCGAAACGCCACGACGCCTCGAGCATGCGGGTCTGGGTGTGCGCCGGCGCACCGATCCCGCGGGCGGTTGTCGAACACGCCACCGAGACCCTGCCTCAGATGAAGGTCCTGAGCCTCTACGGCCGCAGCGAGAATCTCGCCACCACCACGTGCACGGTCACCGACGATCCGATCCGGGCGCTGACCTCCGACGGTGCGGCCCTCGACGGTGCCGTCGTCGCCGTCGTCGGCGAGGACGGCCGGGAGGTGCCCCGCGGCACCGAGGGTGATATCGCCTATCGCGGGCCCTCGCACATGATCGGCTACCTGGGCGATCCCGAGGAGACCGCCGCGCTGTTCACCTCCGACGGACTGTCCCGCTCCGGCGATCTGGGCGTCATGGACCATGGCGGATACGTCCGGGTGACCGGACGGCTCAAGGACATCATCATCCGCGGCGGCATGAACATCAGCGCCCGCGAGATCGAGGACCATCTCGCCGCGCACCCCGGATTGACCGATGCCGCAGTCATCGGCGTTCCCGACGACCGCCTCGGAGAGCGGGTCGGCTGCTTCATGGTGCCCCGGAAAGGACACCCGGCCCCCACCATCGAGGAGTTGCGCGACTACCTCACCGGCCATGGCGTCGCCATTCAGAAAACCCCCGAATGGGTGATCGGCGTTGACAACCTGCCGATGACGGCGACCGGCAAGGTGCAGAAGCACGTGCTGCGCCGGCGGGCCGCCGAACTGGCCGAGGGCGGGGAGTAGATGGAACTCAAGGACAGCCCGGCCGAAGCCGAGTTCCGCCAACGGATCCGGGCCTGGCTGGCCGAGACGTTACCCAAACTGGGCGGACCAGAACCGCATCGCCTCGAGGACAAGCGTGACTATTGGGGTCGCTGGCAGCGGATGCTCTTCGAGGCCGGCTACGCGGGTCTGTCCTGGCCGGCCGAATTCGGCGGCGGCGGAGCGGACGCCAAGATCAAGGCGGTCCTCACCGAGGAGATGGACCGGGCCGGAGCACCGGAGCGGCTCAACATCATCGGAGAGGACTTCGGCGGCCCGACCATCATCGCCTTCGGCACGCCGGCGCAGCAGGAGCGCTATCTGCGCCCGATCCTCACCGGTGAGCACATCTGGTGCCAGTTGTTCTCCGAACCGGAGTCCGGGTCGGACCTGGCCTCCCTGCGAACCTCTGCCACCAAAGTCGATCGCGGCTGGAAGATCAACGGCCAGAAGATCTGGACCAGCCGGGCCCAGTTGGCCGCGCACGCCATCCTGCTGGCGCGCACCGGAGGCGGGCCGCGCCATCGCGGCATCACCTACTTCCTGCTGGACATGTCCGCGCCCGGAGTTCGAGTCCGCCCGCTCGAGCACATGCTCGGCGAAGCGGAGTTCAACGAGGTGTTCCTCGACGACGTCTTCATCCCGGATGGCGACGTCGTCGGCGCGGTCGATGACGGCTGGAGGGTCGCCATGGGAACCCTGGCCTTCGAACGGGTCGCCATCGCGACCGGACGGGTCAACACCACCGGGGCGGTCAACGATCTGATCCGCGAGATCGCCGCACGCACCGACGACGACGGACGTCCCCTCGGCGCCGATCCGCTGATCCGGCAACACATCGCCGACCTCTACGGTCGGGCGGTGACCCACCACGCGATCAGCCAGCGCGTGATCAGCGGGGCAGCCAGCGGTGAGCCACCCGGTCCGGTGACGTCCATCGGCAAGCTGTTCTTCTGTCCCCTGGTGGAGGACATCGCCGACTTCGGCCTGTCACTGGCGGATCTGGACGGCCAGTTCTCCCTGCCGCAGAAGGACTCCCCCGCCGCCGACCCGGCCGCCGAACGCTGGCTGCGACTGGCCAACCAGGGCCGGGGCACCGCCATCGCCGGGGGGTCCACCTTCATCCAGCGCAATATCGTCGCCGAGCGGATCCTCGGCATGCCAAGGGAATGAAGGGGACTGCCCAATGAGCGAATACCGCTGGACACCCACACCGGAGTACATCGAGAACGCGAACGTCACCCGGCTGGCCCGCCGGCACGGCCTGCGCGACATCGACGAGTTGCGGCGGCATTCGGTGGCCGACCCGGCCTGGTTCTGGAACGCCGTGCTCGACGATCTGGGCATCCGGTTCGCCACCCCACACACCGCCGTTTTGGACCTCAGCCGGGGCATCGAGCATCCGGACTGGTTCTGCGGCGCCGAACTCAACATCGTCGACGTCTGCCTCCGACGGTGGCGTGACAGCGGCCCGGATCGCATCGCGGTGCGCCACGAGGCCGAAGACGGATCCACCCGCACACTGACATTCGGCGAACTGGCCGAGCAGGTCGCCGCCACCACGGCCGGTCTGAGACGACTGGGCATCGGCCGGGGTGATGCCGTCGGCCTGTACCTACCGATGATTCCCGAAGCCGTCGTCGCGGTCTACGCCGTCGCCGCCCTCGGCGCGGTCCTGGTTCCGCTGTTCTCCGGCTTCGCCGCCGCCGCGATCACCTCCCGGCTCACCGACGCCGACGTCAAGACGGTGGTGGTGGCCGACGGCACGGTCCGGCGCGGCCGGACCGTGGCCATGCTGCCGCAACTGGAGGCCGCGCTCGCCGATTGCCCCGGGGTCGAGCACCTCATCGTCATCGACAATGTCGGCGCCCCAACCGATCTACGCTCCGGTGTCAACGTCACGTCATGGTCGGAGCTGACCGCCACGCCCGCGGACCTGGTGACCGAACGGGTGCCCGCCATGCACCCGCTGATGCTGGGCTACACCTCCGGTACCACCGGCCGACCCAAGGGCGCGGTGCACACCCACGCCGGTTTCCTGGTCAAGACCGCCGGCGAGGTCGCCTACTCCTTCGACGTGACCAGCGACGGGGTGTTCTGCTGGATCACCGACATGGGTTGGATCATGGGTCCGCTGTCGATCATCGGAACCCACGCCAACGGCGCCTCCCTGGTTCTCTACGAAGGCTCACCCGATGTTCCGGACAACTACCGCTTGTGGGATCTCGTTGAACGCCATCGCATCTCGATGCTGGGAGTCTCCCCCACCTTGATCCGCACCCTTAAGGGAACCGACCTCGCACAGATCCGCCGTCGCGACCTGTCCTGCATCCACGTGCTGGGTTCAACCGGCGAACCCTGGGATCCGGACTCCTACGGATGGCTTGCCCGCGACGTCTTCGGCAGCCGCGTTCCAGTGATCAACTTCTCCGGCGGCACCGAGGTCGGGGGCTCATTCCTGGCCCCCTACCCGGTCGAACCGATCGCGAGTTGCTCACTGGGCGGGCCCTCCCTCGGAATGGACGTCGACGTCGTCGACGACGACGGCAACTCCGTACGCGGACAGGTCGGCGAACTGGTGTGCCGGCAGCCGTGGCCGTCGATGACCCGCGGGGTGTGGAAGGACGAGCAGCGTTACCTGGACGCCTACTGGTCCCGGTACCCCGGCCTGTGGCACCACGGCGACTTCGCGATGGTCGACGCAGACGGACAGTGGTTCGTCCTCGGCCGCTCCGACGACGTCATGAACGTCGCCGGCAAACGACTGGCTCCCGCCGAGGTGGAGGCCGCCCTGTCGACCCATCCGGCGGTCAGCGAGGCCGCAGCGGTCGGGGTGCCGGATCCGGTGAAAGGTGAAGCGGTGTGGGCATTCTGGGTCGCCCGACCCGGCGCATCCGTCGACGATGTCGCGATCGGCCGGGAACTCACGGCCATCGTCGGGAAGGAACTCGGCAAGCCATTCGCGCCATCGAAGGTGTGGCGGGTCGATGCGCTACCCAAGACCAGATCGGCGAAGATCCTGCGCCGCACCATCCGCGCGGCCGCACTCGGCACCGACCCCGGTGACCTGTCCGGCGCGGAGAACCCCGAGGCGATCGACCGCATCCGCGAGGCGGTCAGCGCTCAGTCGTCGACGGTGATGGAGTCGCGGTGATCGACCTTCAGAGCCGCCGACGCATAGGTGTGCACGTGCCTGCGCATTCGGCGTCCGGCCGCCTCGGCGTCGCGGTCGCGGATCGCCCGGGTGATCGACTTGTGCGCTCGCGCGGTCACCTCACGCACCGAATCGTCGATGAACGACGCGTTCGCGGTTCCGGCGTAGATCGCCTGCGACAATGCCGTCATGAAGCCGATCAGCAACTCGTTGTGGCCGGCGATGGCGACACCGACGTGCCAGTCGAGGTTGGCCTGCAGAAATCGGGCCAGATCGGCATCCGGGTCGGCGATGGCTTCGTTGGCGCGATCCAAAGCCTCCAGGTCCTGCTCGGTGCGCTTGACAGCCGCCAGTTCGGCGCTGAACGGCTCCAGTGCCTCACGGGTCTCCATCAGATCGGCCAGTTTGATCTGCCGGCCCCGGATCAACATGCTCACCGTATTCGCCATCGACGCGGTGCTCGGGCGCTGAACGAAGGCGCCGCCCGCGCGACCGGCCTTAACCCGCACCAGGTTCTGCACCTCCAGGATGCGAAGGGCCTCGCGTACCGTCGCCCGGCTCATCTGGGTCTGCTTGACCAGCTCCCGCTCGGCAGGAAGAGCGGCGCCCTCCTCGAGTTCACCGCTGAGGATGCGTTCGCGCAGCTCCCGGGCCAGGACATCGGGTGCCTTGGGAACATCAACCGGGCCGAACGTGATCGCCGGCCGGGCCGCGGCTTTACCGTCCATCACGCCTCCTCCACCACCCCATTGGTCTGACCTTAGCACCGAATGGCCCCGACAACCCTGCGGAGAAACGTCATGCATTGGGAGCTTTCCGACGAACAGAACCTCTACGCGGATTCTCTGCGGGACTGGCTCGGCACCCGGTCCGACTCCGAGCAACTCCGGTCCTGGCTCGAGGCCGGGGACGAACGCAGCTTCGACGACGCCTTGGCGGAGGAGGGCTGGGCCGGGGTCGGATTCGACGAGGCCCGTGGCGGCCAGGGCGGTGGGCTGCTCGAACTTGCGCTCACTGCAAGGGAATTGGGCAGGGCCGCAGCACCCTCGGCCAGGTGGCTGGCCCGCGCGGTGGCCGATATCGTGCTCGACGGCGACCTCGCGCGCGCGGCACTGGAAGACGGTGAACTCAGCGTCGCCACGGTACGCGCCGATCGCCTTCCCCCGACCGGGGCACCGGTTCAGGTGCGCGACGGCGCGGTCAGCGGTGAGGTGCCCGGCGTGCTCGCCGCCGGAAGCGCCACACGGTTTGTCGTGGCGGCCGGCCACCCTGCCGCCGAGGGCCACGGCCTGTTCATCGTCGACCGCGAGGCGCCCGGCGTGCAGGTCCGACCACGGGAACTGCTGGACCGGTCACGCAGCGCCGCCGACGTCATCTTCGACAATGCGCCGGCCCGGCCACTCGACGTCAGCGATACCGACTCCGGATGGCAGCGACTCGCCGATCGCGCCGCCGTTCTGGTGGCAGCCGACGCACTCGGGGCGGCCGAACGCATGCTGGAGATGACGGTCGAGTACTCCAAGCAACGCAAGCAGTTCAACAAGCCGATCGCGGCGTTCCAGGCCGTCAAGCACGCGGCGGCCCAAATGCTGGTGACCGTCGAATCCTCCTACTCCATCACCCTTCTGGCTGCCGCCTCGTCGGAGGAGGGCACCGCCGATGCCGCACTGCACGCGGCGGCCGCGAAGGCTCAGGTGGCCCGGCACTGTGCCGAATTGGCCGACACGGCGCTGACCGTCCACGGGGCCATCGGCTACACCTGGGAGTACGACCTGCAGTTCTTCTACAAGCGAGCCAAGTTGGACCGCGTTCTCTTCGGCAGCCCCGAGGCGTGGAACGAGCGGATTGCGTCGTTACTTCCGCTGATCCCGGCCGCGTCGTGACCACCGATGAGCGGCCCTTCCATTTTGGTCAGGCCATTAGTATTATTGTCACAATTATCCGTTCCTTAGGAGGCTCGTCGTGGATTTCGAACGCAGTGACGACCAGCAGACCATCCGCTCCGCGGTGGCCGAGCTCGCCGGAAAGTTCGACGACCACTACTGGATGACCAAGGACCGCGACCACGAGTTCCCGCAGGAGTTCTACGACGCGTTCGCCGAGGGCGGCTGGCTGGGCATCACCACCCCGGAGGAGTACGGCGGCTCCGGATATGGCATCACCGAGGCGTCCATGCTGTTGGAGGAGGTTGCCGCCTCCGGCGCCGGCATGAACGGAGCCAGCTCCATCCACATGTCGATCTTCGGCATGCATCCGGTGATCCTGCACGGCTCCGAAGAGTTGAAGGCCCGGACGTTACCGCGCATCGTCAACGGCGATCTGCATGTTTGCTTCGGTGTCACCGAGCCCGGCGCGGGGCTGGACACCACCCGCATCACCACCTTCGCCAAGCGCGACGGTGACCGCTACATCGTCAACGGCCGCAAGGTATGGATCTCCAAGGCGATGGAGTCCGAGAAGATCCTGCTGCTCACCCGCACCACGAAATTCGAGGATTCGCCCAGCAAGACCGACGGCCTGACGCTGTTTCTCACCGACCTGGACCGCACCAAGGTCGACATCCGCCCGATCCCCAAAATGGGGCGAAACGCCGTCAGCTCCAACGAGTTGTTCATCGACGGCTTGGAGATCCCGGTCTCCGACCGCGTCGGCGAGGAGGGCCAGGGTTTTAAGTACATCCTCGACGGCCTGAACCCGGAGCGCTGTCTGATCGCCGCCGAGGCGCTGGGGATCGGCCGCGCCGCGCTGCGCACCGCGGTCCGCTACGGCAACGAGCGCGAGGTGTTCGGCCGGCCGATCGGCATGAACCAGGGCATCCAGTTCCCGCTGGCCGACTCGTTGGCGAAGTTGGACGCCGCCGAACTGATGCTGCGCAAGGCGACCTGGCTCTACGACAAGGGCCTGCCCTGCGGGCGGGAGGCCAACACCGCGAAATACCTCTGCGCCGAAGCGGGTTTCGACGCCGCCGACCGTGCCCTGCAGACCCACGGCGGGATGGGGTACTCCGAGGAGTATCACGTCGCCCGCTACTTCCGCGAGGCGCGCCTGACCCGGATCGCCCCAATCAGCCAGGAGATGGTCTTGAACTTTCTCGGCTCGCACGTTCTCGGCCTGCCGAGGAGCTACTGATGACCCAATCCCCAACGGCGCCAACGGCGCCAACGGCGCACAGCCTCGCCGACGTCTTCCGCCTGGACGGCCGCTCCGCTCTGGTCACCGGTGCCGGCGGTGGAGTGGGCGCGGCGGTGGCCCAAGCCTTCGCCGCGGCCGGGGCCGCGGTCCTGGTCACCGACGTCGAAGCCGACGCCGCCTCCGCGGTCGCTGACTCGATCGGCGCGGCGGACGGCCGGGCCGAGTCGTTCGGGTTCGACGTCCGGGACGCTTCCGCGGCGGCCGAGGCGGTGAACCGGGCAGCAGCACTGGCCGGGGGCACCCTGCACATCCTGGTCAACAACGCCGGAGCCATCGCTCCGGCCATGCTGGCCGACCAGACCGAGGAGACCTTCCGCCGCATCGTCGACATCCACCTCGTCGGCAGCTTCCTGTGCAGCCACGCCGCTCAGGGCCTGCTGCCCGAGGACGGCCGCGGCCGCATCATCAACGTCACCTCCGCCGCCGGGCTGACCGGCACCATCGGCCAGGTCAACTACGGCGCGGCGAAGGCGGGCATCATCGGGCTGACCAAGTCGCTGGCCAAAGAGCTGGCCCGAAAGTCGGTGACCGTCAACGCGGTCGCGCCGCTGGCCGCCACCGCCATGACGGAGAGCATCCGGTCCAACGAGAAGCTCGCCGCCAAGACCCTGGCCCGAATTCCGCTGGGCCGCTGGGCGACTCCGGAGGAGATCGCACCGAGTTTCGTCTTCCTGGCCTCCGACGCGGCGTCCTATATCACCGGACAGGTACTCCCGGTCGACGGCGGGACGGTGATCTGATGGCCCGCGACATCTCGGGCCCGTTCACCGGGGCCGGCCGTCCGGTGTTCATCGCCGAGGCGGTGCGCACCCCGGTGGGCAAGTCCCACCCGGAACGGGGCTGGTTCCGCGACGTCCACCCGAACGCGATGCTCGCCGCCTGCTACACCGAGCTCATCGCACGCACCGGAATCGACCCCGGCGCGGTGGAGGATCTGATCATCGGCTGCACCGCCCCCTTCGGCGAGCAGTCCCGCAACATCGCACGCAACGCCTGGCTACAGGCCGGTTATCCACCCGAGGTGCCGGGCACCGTGCTGGACCGGCGCTGCGGATCGGCGCAGACCGCCGCCGAGGTCGGCGCGGCCCTGGTGGCCTCCGGCACCCACGACATGGTCATCGCCGGCGGCGTGGAGCATATGGGTCACGTGCCCATCGACTCCCCCGCCAAGATCAGCGAACTCTACGGCGATCCCTGGCCGCCGGAGTTGCGCGAACTCTACGACTTCGTGCACCAGGGCGAGAGCGCGGAGTTGATCGCCGACCGCTGGGACATCTCGCGGGCGGAGATGGACGAGTTCGCCGCGCGGTCGCACCAGGCGGCGGCCCGGGCCATCGCCGAGGGGCGGTTCGCCACCGAGATGGTGCCGATGACGCTCGACGGCGAAGTGCGCAGCAGCGACCAGTGCGTACGTCCCGACACCACGGCCGAGACGTTGGCGGCCCTCAAGCCGGTGTTCCGCAAGGATGTCGGCCGGGTGACCGCAGGCAGTTCTTCACCGATCTCCGACGGTGCGGCGGCGATCGTGCTGTGCTCCGCCGAAGCCGCCGAGCAGCACGGACTTCGGGTGCGGGCCCGCATCGTCGACCAGACCACCGTCGGCGTCGATCCGATCATCATGCTGACCGGACCCATCCCGGCCACCCGGAAACTGTTGGAACGCAACGGACTCACCGTCGATGACATCGACCTGTTCGAGGTCAACGAGGCGTTCTCCTCGGTGGTGCTGGCCTGGCAGCGCGAACTCAAGGCCGACCCGGACCGCGTCAACGTCAACGGCGGCGCGATCGCCCTGGGCCACGCCGTCGGCGCCACCGGCGCGCGACTGATCGCCACCCTGGTGTCCGAACTGGACCGCCGCGAGGCCGACCTGGGCCTGGTGACCATGTGCTGCGGCGGCGGACTGGGCACCGGCACCCTGATCCAACGAGTGCCGTCTTGATCTACTTCACCGAGTTCCTGGCGCCCGGCGACGGGGTGTGGTGGGGCCAGGCAGCCGCCGAGCCTCGCCCCCTGGTGGATGCTCTGCTCGCTCAGAGCGCGCAGATCGGACCGATCCGGGCCTTCACCGGGCTGTCCTGGAACCTCCGACTCGCCGACGATCTGCCTGCCGAGGTCTTCCTGCAGTCCTACGGCGGCCTCGGCGAGTTGCGGCACCTCAGTCGCAGCGGGCGCCTCGCGATCATCCCCTGCCACTACTCGGCGCTGCCACGGCTGTTCGCCGAGCACCGACTACCCGGCGATGTGGGCCTGGTGCAGGTGTCCCCACCCGACGCCGACGGCCGCTGCTCGCTGGGCATCGGAGCCGAGTACGTCGCCGACGCCATCACCCACACCCCGGTGCTGATCGCCGAGATCAACACTGCGATGCCGGCCACGACCGGCACCGAGACGATTCCGCTGGACCGGTTCGCTGCAACCATCACCACCGACCGCCCGCTGCCCGAAGATCCCTCCCGCGCACCGGATCCGGTGGACCACCGGATCGCCGGTCACATCGCCACGCTGGTCGACGACGGCGACACCGTGCAACTGGGAGTCGGATCCACGGGCGCCGCCGTCCTCGAGGCGCTGGCCGGACATCAGGACCTGGGTTTCCACACCGGCATGGTCACCGACGGGCTCATGCGTCTGGTGGACAAGGGAGTGGCCACGGGCCGGCGCAAAGAGATCGACCCCGGCGTCGTGGTCGCCGGCACCGCGTTGGGTTCCGCGGAGCTCTACCGCCGCGTTCCCGACCTCCCCACCAGGTTCATGCCGATCAGCTACACCCATGCCCCGGGGGTTCTGTCCCGGCTGGCGTCGCTGGTGTCGATCAACTTCGCCGTCGAGGTCGACCTCTACGGGCAAGTCGGGGCGGAGGTCAGCGGCGGCGTCTACGTCGGCGCGGTCGGCGGCCAGTCCGACTTCACCCGGGCCGCCGCACTCACCGGAAGACGGTCGATCATCGCGCTGCGCTCGACCTTCCGCGACCGTTCCACCATCAAAGCTCACCTCGATGGCGGCGTGGTCACCACCGCCCGCGCCGACGTCGACGTCGTGGTCACCGAGCACGGCATCGCCCACCTGCGCGGGTGCACCATCGAGGAGCGTGCGCGCCGCCTCGTCAGCGTCGCCGCCCCCGAATTCCGAGACGAACTGGACAAGGAGATCAGCCAGCTATGAGCCCCCAACTTCCGGCCAGCGCCCGCATCCGGGAAGTCGGCCCGCGCGACGGCTTCCAGAACGAACCCGAGGTAATCAGCACCGCCGACAAGATCAGGCTGATCAACCGGCTCGGGCAGACCGGCCTGGACCGCATCGAGGTGGCCAGCTTCGTTCGCCCCGACGTGATCCCGCAGTTGTCCGACGCCGTCGAAGTCCTCAACGGCATCGACGTGCCCGAGTATGTGTCGCTGACCGTGCTGGTGCCCAACAGCCGCGGCCTGGACAACGCGCTGAAGGTCCGTGAGCGCTTCCACGAGGTCGCGCTGTTCGTCAGCGCCTCGGAGACCCACAACAAGCGCAACGTCAACCGCTACATCGACGAGTCGATGGCCGACAACGACATCCTGGTCAAGCGCATCGACGCC
>Ga0172382_10002877_pt1 | contig 27976 bp, 19 predicted proteins | sample Leawel138RmetaG_FD_122245 | JGI IMG/M metagenome (GOLD analysis project Ga0172382, IMG submission 122245) | Leachate microbial communities from a municipal landfill in Southern Ontario, Canada - Leachate well 138R metaG | ecosystem: Engineered > Solid waste > Landfill > Unclassified | place...
AAAAAGCCGAGGAACAAGCCGCATCGTGACCGATGCGATTACAATCCAGAACCCGCGCAACCGGGGTGGAAGCACCGGTCACGTATTAGCGAAACGCTCGGTCACGTTCACCGAAATCCGCACAGCTCTGCTGATCGCCGAGATTGATGTACCCAAGTTCTTATCCCGCCTGCTGCGCGCCCTGTTTGCCCCGTGGGCTAGGCGCCAATGAGTATTTGGATGGAATTCTGTGGAGGCTTTGGTCGGTAGCTGCCGGAGGCAGCATTTGGCCGACTACTGCCTGATGCGACTGGCTCAGATTGGCCTAACGCAGCCAGTGAGCACTCGCGAACTCAGGGCGATTAATTGGCTTATAAGTACCTAATAGGCCTAAAAAACCCAAGCGGCCAGAGACTGGCGGCTTGGGTTTCGTCCCACCCCATACCCTTTAGGCTGATGGCGTTTCGGCTAATCAGTTTCCCTTTCGCCTAGCCTGCAAAGGCCGCAATCAACCTTCCAAAAACGACCTGAATCGCGCCGTGGAAGCGAATGGCTTTTCACGGGGCTAACCCCTAAGGGTGTACAGGTCAACGCGGATATGCCGCAGTAAGGGCTTAAGGTGCCCTCGTTCCGTTTGGGGTTTGATCAAACTACCAGACGGCTGGGTACTCAACAACACCGTCCACTGAGAATCCATGATTCATCAATGCCTGCCGTAGCAAAAACGGCAACGAAAGACCTGTGTGAGGGCTTTCGCTATTTAATTCTGTGGAGAGTTTATCTAACCAGCTAATTAGTTCAGCACTACTTTTCTGATCTGCTATTTCGGCAGACCAAAGTGCATCCTGATCGCTGTCCAAAGCATACTTTAAAGGGGGTTTAAGCTCTAATTTGCTCTGAATTACAGCCCTGAATTTATCCGCCCCTTGGTGGTGGATAATCAGTTTCATGGTTGGTGATTTTTTTTCCGGCCTGCCGGCAACATCAGTCAACTTAAACATAACCTCGGAAAGAATAATCTTCCCTTCTACCCGAAAGAATGTCTTGGCCTGCGTGGTCGAGTCGAACGACCAATACACACGAAATGTATTTCTTCGTAACTTATGACCGTAGATCTCAAGTAGCGGCATTAACTGCGCTTCAGTCGCGTACTTGCCGCCCTTGCTCCAAGCACTGACGATAGACTGTTGAACTCGACATTTTTCTGCGATTTCTCTCTGCGTCCAGCCATCATTTAGCGCTAGACGAATCAGCTGTCGCGTCAGTTTGAAAGGCTTCTTCTTAGTATTTTTCCCTTTGCTTGTATCAGCCTGATATTCCATGTCTCTCCTGCTCAGATAATAAGGGGAGCAAAGCTCCCCTAACACGTTAAGGCTTTTTCACCTGATTCAGTGGGTTCTCAGGGTTCTTTTGCCAGCCAGTATGGCCGTGGTTTTTATCCCAGGTCTTGTTGGTACCATTGGTGCCAGAGTTACGATTGTGGGCGTTTGCCTTGTCATTGTGCTGCTTGGTCATGTTGATGCTCCTTACCTCTGTGAGTAGAGAGCTCAGCCTACCAGTTGGAAAAAACACCACCACTGATCGTTTAGTGATGAACCGTGATAATTCGTGATATTTCAACATCGTGGGGTTTTGCGCAAGCCGAAACCCGCTCTTGATACAGGCCAGAGGTTAGGCTTCTCCGACTACAAGTGTGTGTTTTATAAGTGACCGCTTTTGGCCGATATCCGCCATCCATTGTCCGAATGGCCTATACCCTAACCAGACACCCCGAACCCCGCTCCAATCTGTCTGGATAGGGTCGGTTTTCCAGTAATTTGGCATCTGTCCGGCTGCCTTTAAAATCTCAGCCATACACATTTTGCTGGGAAGGCAACATGCACGGACAACGGATCGGCTACATACGGGTCAGTACGCTCGACCAGAACCCTGATCGACAACTCGAAGGCGTTCAGGTGAGCAAGGTGTTCATCGACAAAGCCTCCGGCAAGGACACACAGCGCCCGCAGCTCGAGGCGTTGCTCAGTTACGTGCGCGAGGGGGACACGCTGGTCGTGCACAGCATGGATCGTCTGGCTCGTAATCTCGATGACTTGCGGCGCATGGTGCAGCAGCTTACAGGGCGGGGAGTGCGGATCGAGTTTGTGAAAGAATCGCTGGCCTTCACCGGGGAGGACTCGCCGATGGCCAATCTGCTGCTATCGGTCATGGGGGCGTTTGCGGAATTCGAGCGGGCGTTGATTCGTGAACGGCAGCGAGAGGGAATTTCTCTGGCGAAACAGCGCGGTGTTTATCGGGGGAGAAAAAAAGCACTGAGCGAAAGCCGGATCGAAGAGTTGCGGCGTCGTGTTGAAGCCCGCGAACCGAAAGCCGCCCTGGCACGCGAGTTCGGCATCAGCCGGGCCACCCTGTATGAATACCTGCGAGCTCCAGCCTAGTGAGTGCAGCCTTATCCCTGGTAGGGAAAAGCTGTCCCATCCAGGAGAAGAGATTCAAACCCCCTCAACCTCAATGCCGTGCTCAGCCAGCCAAGCCTTGCGTTGCCCATAGTTCGGCATCGCGCGCTCCAAACGTAGCCAAAATTCCGGGGTGTGGTGGGGTTCGAGCAGGTGCACCATTTCATGCACTACCACGTACTCGGCGATGTGTTTTGGCAGCAGGATGGTTTTCCAGTGGAAGTACAGCACTGCGCCTTTTCCGCATGATCCCCAGCGATAGCCTAGGTCCTGCACCCGAACGCCGACGGGTGTTACTTCCATGCGTGCCTGGTGGCTCTTTACGCGTACCGCCAGCCAGTCGCGGGCGTGTTCGCTGTACCAGCGAATGAAATGTTCGCGGGCGCGTGGCAGTTCGCTGCGCAGTAGACGGAAGCGACCGGCGGTCAGCTTCAGGGGTACAGCCTGCTCGTCCACCAACTTCAGACGATAACTGCGCCCCAGATAGAGAAAGCCCTCACCATCCACATACTCCTTGGTAGGGATAGCCCGCTGCAGGCGCTCCTTCTCCGCCAGGCGCGAGTAAATCCAGAAGGTTTTTTCCGCCACAAACTCCCGCAGAGTTTGTTCATCCACGTCCGGCGGGCTGGAGAGAATCAGCGCCCCATCGCGCTCGACGGTGATCTGTAGGGTTTTGCGCCGCGTACTGCGGCGCAGCGACAACTGCAGGTCGCCCACGGTCAGTGTCTGGCTGTTCACACGCGCATCAACCTGTCGTGATTGGCGCGCGCCTGATCCAGCATTCGGTCTGCCAGCACGCCCGCCGTGTCGGTATCGACCAAGGGCGGGCGCAGGCGCATCAAGTGATCGAACAACTGCCCGGCCAGTTCTTCTTGGGCGGAGCGTTTGCGCGGGCTCCAGATGTCGCGGTGGCTTTGCAGCTCATCAACCAGCAGATCAACCAGCTCCACCGTGACATCCTTCAGCCGCAGCAGCTCGGCGGGTTGCGCATCCCGCTCGGCGCACACCACATCCAGCAGCGTGCGCAGAAACGGCGCGTAGTGCTCCGGCACATCCAGCGGAGTGTTCTCATCTCTCAACTGGCCGCTGCGCAGCTCGTCGATGATCTTCTGCATCTGCACCACCAATTGATCCCACTGCTCACCCAGAGACTTGAGCAGCTCGTTCAGGCGCTCGGAGAGCTTGCGGTACAGCACCGGGTCTTCGTCGGCATGCTTGCGCACATGCGAGCGAATGGCGTGCTCCATTTCAGAGGCCTTGGCGCGGTCGTTGGCGCTGCGCGACAGCTCCTTTTCGAAATTGGCATCGGTCAGCTGGATCGGCGGAATCTTCGGGTCGATGCCCAACGAGATGACATGATCGTCGATCAGCTTGCGGACCTTGACGCCGACATCCTTGCCCAACTGCGGCAGGTCCTTGTAACGGCTGCGTGCACGGGCATGGATATAGGCCAGGCGCTTGGCATCCTTGACGAACGGCAGGCCTTCGGGACGCGGCAAAACGGTATCCAGGGAGGTAAGAAACGCCTTGAGTTTCACCGTGAACTCAGCCCGTACTTTCTCCTCCGCCAGAGCGGCAATGCAGGCTTCAGTGTCTTCCAGGTTTTCGATGCCATGGCGGCGCAGCACATCGACCACGCGAAGATGCCGATCACGCAATACCGGCACCTCATCCTTGATGCTGGTCAGCGCGCCCTCGATATCCTCGTCGGCGTAAGCAGCCAGGGCTTCTTGCAGGTGATTGGCGACTCCGTAGTAATCCACCACGATGCCGCAACGCTTGCCGAAGCCGGTACGGTTGACCCGAGCGATGGCCTGCAGCAGCTCGGCCTCCTTGATCGGGCGGTCTAGGTACATCACGCCTTCAATGGGCGCATCGAAGCCGGTCAGCAGCATGGATTTGACGATCAGAAACGCCAGCGGATCAGCCTTGCCCGGCTGTTCGTGCTGCAGCGGCTTCTTGAAGCGCTTGATCAGCTGTTCGTGCTTGGCGCCGTCGGTCCACACCTTCCATTCGGAGGGATCGTTATTGGTCCCGGAGATGATCGGCGCGAACTCCAGCGCTTGCAGCGTCTCGCGATAGCGCCAGGCCTGGACGCTCGCCTGTACCTTCGGCGGGCGTTGGCACAGGGCTTCGTCGTCGAGTGCCTTGTCGGTCGCCGGCAGGGCGTCGGCCTCGGCCAGCAACTCGTCGCGGGCGGCCTGCAGCGCATGGTAATAACGCACCGCCGCAATTCGGCTGTAGGCCACCACTTGGGCCTTGTAGCCGTTGGGCAGGATGTTGGTGACGTAGTGTCGGATGATGTCCCGCGCCTTGTCGGCAATCAGCGCCGGGGCGTCGAAGATATGGCCCTTGGTGGCGTATTTTTTCTTGATGAGTTCCAGTTCTTCCTGGCTGTGCTCGCGGAACAAATCCTCGAACAGCTCATCGAGGCTCGCCCCGTCCTTCACCGCGCCCTGTGCGGTGCGCCCCTCGTACAGCACGGGAACCGTGGCCCCGTCGGCCTCGGCCTCGCGGATGGTGTACTTGTCGATAAAGGCACCGAAAATCTCATGGGTGCGCTTCTTGTCGCCCATGATGATCGGCGTGCCGGTAAAGCCGATGCGTGCGCAATTGGGGAGGCCGGCCAGCAGGTTCGCGTGCAGATCGCCCGCCTGGGTGCGGTGCGCCTCGTCCACCAGCACCAGAATGCTCTCATCGGTGTTGAGCACCTCAAACGGCTTGTTCCCCTGGTAGGGAGCGCGTGTTTCAGCCGCCTTGGCAGTCGGGTTGGTCTCACCGATCTCTACGGCACCGGAGGCTTCTTCTTCCAGCTCGGGGTTGCGGTACTTCTGGATGGTGGCGAATACCAGCCCCGGTCCCTTGCGTCGCGCCAGGGCCTTCACGCCCGCGATGTTCGCGGCGACTTCCGGCGCCTCGCCGCTCAAGGTGGCGGTGGCGGCCAACTGGCTCTGCAGATCCTTACGGTCGGTGACCACGATCACCTTGAAGCGCCGCAGCTGTTCATCGGTACGCATCTTGCGCACCAGAAAGACCATGGTCAGGCTCTTGCCCGAGCCCTGGGTGTGCCAGACGATGCCGCCGCGCTGGTCGCTCTCGCCGTGCTGTGCGCGGGTCTGTCCGCGCTTTAGGCGGCTGATTGCATGGTTCACTGCGCGGTACTGCTGGTAACGGCACACCGTCTTGATGGTCTGCCCGCCCGCCTGCATGAACAGCATGAAGTGGCGGATCAGATCGAGCAGATGCGCCGGCGACAACATCCCCGCGACCAGGCGCTCCTGCTCGGACAACTTGGCCTTGCCCAGAGCCTCGGCGACAGCCTGCTCGCTGCCGCTGCCATCCGGGCCGACCACCGTTTTCCACTGCGCGTAATGGGCGAAGCCCGCGCCGATGCAGCCGACGCGAGCTTCGTCGAAGCTGCTGGCAATCAGCAGCTGTACGCTGGCGAACAGCGTCTCGTTGCCCTCGTTGTGCTCGACTTCAGCGTCCGCCTTGCGCTGGTTGCTGTAGCGCCGCAGCTGGTCCACCGCCTCGGCCAGTGGCTCGGGGATGGAAGGGCTCTTGCACTCCACCACCACCAGCGGGATACCGTTCACCAGCAACACCAGATCCGGGACGATGAACTTCTTGCCACTGTCGTAGCCGGCGGGGCAGTTCACCCGGTACTGGTTGACCACGCTGAAGCGGTTGTTTGCCGGGTTATCCCAGTCGATGTACTGGATGGTCTGCCCACGCCCGCCATCCCAGCCCGACAGGCCATCGACAGTGATGCCCTTGAGCAGCAGCTCGGTGGCTTTCTGGTTGGCTTCCATGAGTTTCGCTGTACCCAAGCGGGTAATGGCCGCAACCGCCTCGGACAATCGCTCATCATCCAGCCAGGGTTGGCCGTTGTGCAGGTTGAGCGTGCGCAGCTGGTCACGCAGCAGCGCCTCCTGTATCACCTCGGAGAAGCTGCCACGCCCGGTCAGTGCCGGGTCGTCGAGGCTGCCTTCTAGAGGCGTCCAGCCCAGCCCCTGAAGCTGCGCGACGAAAGGCTTCTCGACATCTTCCAATTCCCAACCCACAGGCCACTCCTTTTAATCCGGCCTTTATGGGAGCAAACACTCCCATAACATCCATAACCCCTATGCGGCCCCGAAGGCTCATTCCCAACCAGGGGAAGCGTTCGTTCGGTCGTCTGATCAAACAGCCGTCAAACAGGTAAATCGCGCAATGTCAGTAATCACGGGCCTTTCCGCCGCCCCGGTAAACCGTTGCCATGCTTCAATCAAATAGCCGTCAAACAAAAAACCGCTACCCATGCCTAATACAATTCATGTGCCTCGCGGCTTCCTATGCGTATACGCAAACGTATAGAACCGTATAGAAACGCATAGCGACACAGGTCAGTCATTTCCCGGCAGGGTATAGAAGCTCCAGCGCCGCTCGCCATGCTTGACCAGTTTTTCAGCCGACACCAGGCGCTTGAACAGTTGCCAGGCTTGATCTTCGGTAAGCCGGCACAGGTCCATCGCCTCCGTCCGATTGGATGAGATCCATCCGATCCCATCCGATTGCATCCGATCAATGTACCCACAGAGCGCATAGCAGGCTCATAGCTAGCCTATAGCGGCCTGTTGCAGGCCAGGCGAAGCCATCAGTCAAACAGCCGTCAAACAGAAAACACACGCGCTAGTCCAGGAAAAACGCGGCCTGCAGAGCATCGAGCTTGCCTGCATCTATGCTCCAGTCAAACAGCCATCAAACAGCACGTGCCATCTGCTCAGGCCCAGAACGGCAGGTACTTCATTAGCTTGCGCGACTTGTTTTCCGGGTCGGCTGGCTTGATCAGTTCGGCATCGACCGTATCGTTGATGATTCGGGTCGCCTGAGCCGCGTTCTTATCGGCGATGTTGAAACGCTCGCGCAGGCTGGGATTGGTCAAGACCTCGTTGGATACATATTTCAGACAGGCGTGCTGATAACAGGCCCGCATCCGCTCGTCCTTGCTCATGTCCTTCAGCTCGCGGTGCGCATAGAGCGTCACTACCATGGACTGCTCCTTCAGAACAAAGCTTGGCGCAGGCAATTGGTGAAACTCTACTTCGAACACTACCTTGTCGATACCGCTACCGCGCTCCTCACACATATTCATCCGCCGCATCAGTGCGGCCAGCGACTCATTCCGCGAGCGTGGTGGCTCGTCCATCATGCGCAGCGTATCTACCAATGGCCGTCCGGGATTGCTGATCTCGATGCGATCCTCGAACAGCTCCACCATCGGGCCGGCACCGGTGAGTGTGAAATCCTGATGGATCAGTGCATTGGCAACCAATTCGCGGATTGCCAATTTCGGGTAGGCGTGTACCTGACGGCGCAGTGCCTGGCCGATATCCTCGCTTGCCGACAGGGAATGGATGTACTCGATGGCAGCCTCGAAGCCGACCGCATAGCCCTTATTGCCGGGCGCCTCGTGCAGGGTCTTAACGCGATTGCGCCCCGCATAGCGGATGACCCGCAACCCCTTGCGACCGAGGGCGCCAAATTCGCTCAGATTCTTAGCGAACAGAATCGCGCCCAGATTAGTCACCGACCAGCCGTGTAGGCTGTTCACGATTAAGCCATCCGAGGCCATGCGGGCCAGGATGCCCTGCTTGGCGGACGGCAAGGGCTGCTCCGTCAGCTCGAAATACTTGGGATACTCAAGCAGTCGTAACACCTCATCAGCATCGATGCCCGCCTTTGCGACACCCTGTTCGAAGCGACTAGCATTGAGTACCCGCCACAGCTCTCGCTCCTTTTCCGGATAACCTTTAAGCGGCTTTTTCAGACTGCCGATGCGGATGAACTCTGTGCCGGAAAATTGCACGGGAGTATGCAGGGCTGCCGGTATTTCCAGGATCACCACGCGCCCCTGGGCGCGCTCCAACTCGTAAAAGCGCAGATCCAGCCTGGGTGTGAGCTGCCGTACCAGCCAGTGCTCCAGTTCCTCATTGCCCTTGCGCGCTTCTGCCGGCTGGAACGCTGTACCAACGATCTCATGACTGCCGTCACGCACGCCCCACACCATGTAGCCGTATGGCTCACCGCGCAGCCGTGCGCTATTGGACAGCGCAGCGACGGTTTCGCCGATCATCTCCGGCGATTCGTTGTTTTCCTTGAACTCCACCCACTCGCATTCGCCCGGCAGGTTGCGCAGTCCATCCAGCAGTCGCTCAAGCTGCACCGGATTCATGCTACGCCTCCTGGCGCCAGCAGCGGGGTGACGCGCACGCGGCCGGTCAGCAGGTCGTCCATCAGGCCTGATTTTTGTCGATTTAATTTTGAAAGTAAGGACTCTTCATTTTCTAGTCGTGCTGTCATGCCCGAAATCCGCGACACAATGGCTTCCGTCTCATGCTCTTCTGGCCAAGGAATACTCATCTCAGCCAGCTTTGAGATGTATAAGTGCTTGATCGTAGAGCCACCAGAATCAGCCAGCATTCGCTCTTGGCCGACAGGAGACTGGAGGTAGGTTGCAAGGTAAGACGAATCAGCGCCGTTTTTGGGCGACAGAACAGCGACCGATTGATTCACGCAGACGTCATCACGGTCGAGAACGGCAACACGGCCGAGAGTTCCGTCCTTGGTAACGAGCACATCGCCAACGTTCGGCCGGCTCTTTGCTGAGAGCAATCGAAATGCGCGCTCAGTGGTATGGCGTGCTTGTTCGTACAAAATTCTGCTTTCCGACACGTCGGTAGCTGTCAGCATCCACGGGCCTTCATCGGTCGTCGGCATTGGACTTGTAAAGCCATAGGTAATCCTTGCCAAACGCTTAGCTAAAGCTGTGCATTCCCACTCCCTCGGAATCCACCCCAACGGCGACTCCTTGTAGAGCTGCGGCGCTTCGCTCAGTGGCGGACGCAGTTGGCCGTTGGCATCGATGCCGCGGGTCAGCAGGTCGTGCAGCAGGCCCTGTTTGACGGCCTTGAGCTTTTCGATCAGCGCCTCGGTTTCGCGGATGGCGGTGTCGAGGGTGTCGAGGGCTTGGGCGATGGCGCGCTGCTCTGCAAGCGATGGAACAGGAAGCATGCTCGTTTTAACGGGAGTCCGGCTTAGCTCAAGCTGGTTGGTCGAACCCGCGTAGCAAAACCGCTCAAGGTGCCTCTGGCCCCAAGAAGTACGCAGCACAGCATTCAGCCATCTTCCATCGGCACCTTCAGGCTTTGGCCGAAGTACGGTGACATGCCCATCAACAATGAAGGCCCCGTCATGATCGAATACAACTGATCGGCCAATTGTTCCGGTGCCGGTAGAGTTCAGCAGCACATCGCCAGACTCTGGGCGCAGCACATTGCGCATCGCTCGCTCTGCATGCGGACGCGCAAACTCCGGTGCGAAGCGTGATGTTGTGACACTGCGTTGACCGATGGCCAAAACGCTGCTGCTCTCCACATAAACCGGAGCCGTACCTCGGGAAATCAGGCTGCACAGCTCATCGAGAGTCTTCTTTGGCCATCCTGCTTCATCTGGTATCGCAACGTCCAAGGGCTGAAATTTCTCAGACATACCCCAACCCCTTCAAGAACCCCTGCAATGCCACCGCCGCTGCATCGCGCTTGTGCTCGATCTCGTTCAGCGTCACCCGGTACTTGTCCCACCAGTTCTCGAAGGCGGCGACGATCTGCTTTCGCTGGGCGGCGATATAGCGCTCGACGATGGCCTGCATATCGTTGTGCAGGATGGTCAGCAGCAGCTCGCCGGCTTGTTGCTCATCCAATCCATCGACGGCCTTGTTCAGGTGACTGGCGAAGTTGTCCTTCTGGGTTTTGAGCTGCTTTTTCACCTTGGTCAGCTCGGCCTTCCAGGCCTTGAGCTGAGCTTCATCGACGGCGTTTTCTTCGTCGTCGGAGGTTTCCGTTTCGCTCTCGGCCTCGTCGTCATCCTCCCCCTTGGCCGAGGTAGCGGCCTTGAGCTGGCTTTCCAGTTCGCCCTTTTTCGCTTCCAGTTCGGCCAGCCCAGCCACGAAATCACCGAGTAGGAATTTCACCAGCTTGTGTTCCAGCGGGCTGTGCTTGCTGGCTTTGTCTTCCATGGCGGTGACGATGCTGGTGCGCCAGGCATCCATCACGCCGCTGCTGCCGCGTGCCATCAGGCCAAGGAAGTCGTATTTGCTCTGGTACCAGAAGCCGGCGACGATGCCGCGCACCTGGAAGGGATCGAGCAGGCTGATACGTTCCAGGGTTTCACTGAAGCTGGCCAGCAGCTCGCCGCGCAGGCTGACCAGCGCGGCGCTGTCATCCAGCTTCCCGGCCAGGGCGATGATGCGCGGGCTGTGCTCGCTCCACCACGCCTCGAAGGCGGCGCGTATCGACGCTTCCTTGAGCTGCAGACCGAGATTGCCCTCGATGGCGGGCTTGAGGTCGGCGCGTTGGGTCAGTTCGGGCTTGAAGTCGAAATACTGCGCGTCGCGCTCGGCGAACAGGTCCAGTGGATCGAGGCCGTGGGCGCTGAACAGTGCGGCCTTGGCCTGTACTTCGGCCTTGGGCACGCCGCCGAGCAGGTGGGCGCGTACGTCATGGGGCTCCGGCTGCGGGGCGTTGTCCACGTAGCGGCGGATGTTCAGGTTGTAGTCGTTGTCGCGCAGGGTGGCGATGTCTATCACGTCGCTGAGGCCGTCGATCTGGCGAAATTCCTCGTAGGCGGTAGTGATCTTCTCGATGTGTTCGGGGAGCAGGAAGTTCTGCGCGCGGCCCTCGAAGTATTCGCGGTCGGCATTAATAAACAACACCTTGCCCTGGCGCGCGGCGGGCTTGGCGCTGACCCGGTTGGCGCCTTCCTGCTTCTGTTGCCGCAGGATCAGGATGCAGGCGGGAATGCCGGTGCCGTAGAACAGATTGGCAGGCACGCCGATCACCGCTTCGAGCAGATCCGCCTCGATGATGCCGGCGCGAATGGCTTTTTCCTCACCGCCACGGAACAGCACGCCGTGGGGCAGTACGGTGGCGACCATGCCTTCGTCGCGGGTGACGGCGAGCATGTGCTGGAGGAACATCAGGTCGGCTTTCTTGGAGCCCAGCGGCACCTCGCCGAAGCGGAAGCGTTCTTCGCGGAAGGTCGGGTTCCAGGCCAGGCTGCCGTCGGCGTTTTTCTCGGTGTGGCCCCAGTTGATGGAGAAGGGTGGGTTGGTGAGGATGCGGTCGAAGCGGCGCAGTTCGCCGCCTTCGATATGACGCGGGTCGGCCAGGGTGTCTTCGTTCTCCAGCCAGGCGTTGCTGATGCCGTGCAGGAGCATGTTCATCTGCGCGATGGACCAGACGGTGCCGTTGAATTCCTGGCCAAACAGGTTGGCCTTGCGACCGTCCTCGCCGTGCTCGTCGATGTATTCTTTGGCGGCGATCAACATGCCGCCCGAGCCGCAGCAGGGGTCATAGATGTCGTGGGCCAGAGTCGGCTTGAGCAGGTGCACCATCAACCGCACCACCGAACGTGGCGTGTAGAACTCACCGCCTTTCTTGCCGGCAGAGTCGGCGAACTCGGCAATCAGGTACTCGTAGGCTGCGCCGAGCAGGTCGGGGAATTCGAAGTCGCTGTTACGCAGACGCACATCGCCAAAGTGGGTGATGAGCTGACGCAGCTTCTGGTCGGGAATCTTGCTCTGGCCGACCTTGCGGGTGAAATCAATGTGTTCCAGAACCCCTTCCAGGGAGGAATTATTTTCCTCGATACCGGAGAGGGCCTTGTTCAGCAGGTCGCCGACATTTATGTGCGCTTCGTTAACCAGGTGCTTGAAGCGCGACTGGCTGGGCACCCAGAAATTGCCGTCACGCTTGTACCAGCGCGGGTTTTCCGCGGTGATATGGGCCTCGGCCTTGCTTTTGCCCGCTTTCAGCTCATCGGCAATGACCTGCTCGTAGCGCTCCTCGAACACATCTGAGCAACGCTTGAGAAACAGCATTCCGAAGATATATTCCTTGAACTCCGAGGGATCCATCTTGCCGCGCAGGATGTCGGCGGCCTTGAACAGGTGGCGTTCCAATTGTTGAAGCGTGAGGGGCATTGTTGAATCCCTGATAAGCGCCGTCGCGGGCGCCTTTCCTGATGGCATAAATGCCGGGGATTCTAACCCAAGCCAGGCGCTCGCCAGCGGCTGGTGAGTTTGATTTCGGGAATGGACCAGGCCGATGCAGCGCAAACCAGGACGGGCACGATCACCGCGAATCTCTATTCTTTTTTGAAGTTTTCGGTGGTACAGGTGCGACAAGGGGGACAAGCAGGACTGGCGGGGCTGAAGTTGTATCTCGTCGCTCGGAGGCGGGTGGTACAGGCGGTACAAGAGGCTGGCGTTGTACCACCTGTATCCCGCTTCCTTCGGGAGGGCGGTACAGCCAAAAGCCCCATGAATTCGGGCTGTACCCCTTGTACCACGCGTCCCGCGTGGAAATGACTTGGTTCAGTCGGGACGCGAAAGGAGCTCGGGGCTGATCCAGTAGAAGCGGTCTTTACCTCCCTCTGGAAGCCGCTTTTGTGCCTGATTTTTTCCAGGCTCACGCTTGGCAATAGCACCGACAGAATCTAGAGCGCGCACTACGCGCCCCAGATCGTAGCCCTTTGCGGCTTCTTCTAGCCCTGAGCGATTAAACAAGTACAAGCGGCTCCCATCTGCGGCCTCTTCCCACAGACCAGCCCGATCTCGAACAGCGGGGCTACCGACTGCGGCGCTTTGGAAGCGCGTTTCTGCGTGGCGGGCGATAAAGTTGCTGATGCTGTCTAGGACCTTTCGGTTTTCGCTTGGGCCTTCTCCTCTGACAGCACGCCAAGAGGCAAACAGCTCTAGCATCGCTTCACGGGCTGCACCGGCCGGCAGGGGCAGGATGCCAAAGCTGATAGCCAGTTCGCCGGTCATTGCTACCAGCGCAAAGCGTTCAGCAGCTCGGCTTTCCTGGCCGCTGCAGCACGGGTACTGATCGCGAAATTTCTCCAGCAGATCAGACAAGTGGCAAAATTCCTCGCTTTCAATGAGCCTGCGAACAAACTCCGGGCCGGCGTGGCCATAGTGGGTCATGCTGCCCTTCCTGATGGCATCCGAGAATCGTCTGCCGTCTTCCATTCCATGCAGGTTGTCCCATGCGCCATGAGTGCGGTAAGCGGAAATATCCAACAGCCGAATCTCCTGTCCGGCACGGATGCGTTGACCGCCTTCGGCCATAAAGGCACCAAGTCCCAGTTCGCCGGTAGAGAACAGCATGATCCGCCAGCGCTTCGTCTTTTTGGCTGATCCGCTGCGGGTGGCTCGCGTTTTTCCAGTCCCGTTAGCTAGTGCGTAAACAACTGCACCAACCTCTCGCGCGTCTGCTTCGCCTATTTCGTCGAGAGCTAAAATGGTGTCATTTCGCTCGTTGGCAATACCTTCCAACCCGTTGCCGGTAGCAAGCCAGGTTCGTAAGAATTTTTCTCCGTGCCCCCAAACGGAGGCACCGGCAATGGTGGCGATCGTTTTTCCGGTGCTCGAATCTCCGACTAGGTGAAAGCCACCACCTTTCATCTGAACATGAAAAAGAATGGGCCCGGCTAGAGATGTACATATGCTTAACAGCAGCAGAGGATTGCCAGCGCACATGCTGCCAATGCTGCTTTGCCAGCCATGCAGCGTCCCTCCGACACGGTAGTCGTCCTGCGTGGCGTCTTCACTCTGGTAAACCGCCTGGCCCTCACCGATATTCTGGCGCGGCATGATGAACAGCTTATCGCCATGCCAGCCTGTCTCTGTTGCGGCAATCACGCGCGCTGAAGGGCGCTGACCAGCGATGAACGCGGTGATTTTCGTGCGGTGTTCGTATGAGACATCCAGGCCCATGGTCAGCAGGGTACCGAGGATCGAGTCGCTTTTGCCGGCGAGCAGCAGGTTCGGCATGGCCCACTTTCGTTCCTGTCCGTCCAAATTAATGAAACTGATCAGGCGGCCGTAATCGGTGCTCTGCAAGCTGCGCGTGATGGCCTCGACCTCGAGGGGGCCGCAAATCCACTCGTGAGTGCTCTGCTCGCCGAGCTTAGAGTCCCATGTGCTATGTAGCCAGACGCCAGGACGAAGCTTTTGGCCATCGTGCCAGATCTCTTCGTACTGCACGCTGAAGCCGTTACTCGGGATAGTGGTGTGTTTCTTATCCATTGAGGGGATGGCGGTGACGTTCTTGGCCGGGCTGGGTAGCACGCTGGCCTGCTTCTCTGCAGTTGGCATAAAGCGCTCCTCATTTTTCGGGCGCAAGGGAGCCCGCAAAGCCATAAATGACTGGCTTCGATAGAAAAAAGATTGGGACAGCCCTCTAGACGGCAGTGGCTCGATTAGAGGGCGAGGCGGGCGTCAGGCTTCGAGCGTGAGGAAATGTTCCACATCCCTGCGCAACCACAAAAGGCGCCGCCCAAAGTGGCGTGGTTGCGGAAAACCGGGGTTTTGTCGCATACGCCAGAGGGTCGTGCTACTGCAGCGCAGCAGATGACAGAGCTCGGCGCTAGTCAGGAAGATTTCGTGTGGCATGGCAGGTGCTCCTCGTGATGTGTAGAAACACTGTGCCGTTCTGTGAAAGCTTTTTGGGCTGGAATTCGACCACATTCTTGTAGGTTTAGGATTCCGCCACGATAGCTCGGAGAAGCGCCTCAATTTGTCGAACGAGGGATAGCGCAGGGGATGTGTTGAGCAAAGTGTTGAGCAGAAACGAAAAAGGCCCACCTTGCGGTGAGCCTAAGTCGTTGATTTCTATGGTGCCGGCGCCAGAACTTAAACCTGGGACGTGACTTAGCTGAATGTTTACTTGGTGGAGCGAGAGGCCGCTCCGATTTATTTTGGGCCGCTCTGCTAGGGGAAAGTCCTTCAGACACTCCCGCCGATACTCTCATTGCCGCATTAACTGCCTATATCCCCAGTTGACGATGTGCTATGAGCGGCAACCGATGAGTGCACATCAAGCGCCACTGCCAACCCCGCCGCAAATAGGCGAACAATAGGCTCGGGCGTCAGCACCGTGACGCTCTGTTCTGCTGGGATAACCGTCTGTAGTGGCGTGTAGCCCTCGAACGACCAGAGCCACTGGCCGCCACTCCAGATCAGCACGCACTCGCCAACGTGCTCGATCATGCTGCCGTCCGGCAGGTCGCCGAGCTTTGCGATCCAGGTGCGCTGGGCGCCCTCATCATTGAGGCGTGCGGCGTGCAGAAGATCGTCAATCGCCCCGGAGGCCAGGTCCTGTAGCTCCGGGAATGCCTTGGCCCAGGCTCCCTTGAATAGCTTGTAAGCCGGGCGGCGGCACTGTGCGCAGGGGCGGTGGCCGGCGGCATAGGCGGTTGGTTCGTCGAGGAAGAACAGCTCGGTGTAGCTGTTCGGCATCATCAAGCTTGGCCGCTTGTAATCCTTGAAGGGAGTCAATGCGCAGGTGATCCACGGCTTGCCCTTCCACATACCCACGATCTGCCGCTCGGTGTTGTGCAGGCGGCCACGGTTACCCATGAAAGTGCCGCGTGAAGATACGGCATGCAATCGGCTATGAGGGTCGACGCGGTTTTGTAAGGGCATGGCTAACAATTCCTTTTGATTACGCCGGTGCGGGCGAAGCGTTTGCGGTCATGGTGATTGCTGGCCACTGGGTAATCCATAGCCCTTTGCTAGGCCGAACCAACGCCCTGCGAATCCTCGGCCGTCGGCTGGCGTGGCGGTAAAACGCTGAGCTGGATGGAAGTGTTGAGCAAAGTGTTGAGCAGAAACGAAAAAGGCCCACCTTACGGTGAGCCTAAGTCGTTGATTTCTTTGGTGCCGGCACCAGGAGTCGAACCCGGGACCTACTGATTACAAGTCAGTTGCTCTACCAGCTGAGCTATACCGGCAAACCGGGCGCCATTATAGCGATTGCGCGCGGCGAGTAAACCGTTCTCTGCCAAGCACTTGCGTGGCTTCGGGGATCAGCGGCGTTCGGCGAGCAGCAGCAGGTTGCGGGGGGTGAGTTCGCCGGCGCAGAAGCGGCCGAGGCGTACCGCGTAGCCGTTTTCTTCCAGCAGCAGCGCGCGGTCGAGCAGCAGCCAGACTTCCAGCGGGCGGCGGAACAGGCCGCGCAGCAGTTCGAGGTTGCGCACTTCGGCCAGGCGCTGCCAGCCGGCCCGTTCCAGTGCCGGCCAGTCTTCGGTGCCTGGCTCGGGCAGCTGCTTAAGTGCGGCGAGGTCGCGGCAGTAGCGTTCGAAGTCTTTCCGCAGCCAGGCGCTGGGCAGCGAGGGGGTGGGCAGGTAGTCGTCCTGCCCGCGCAGACGGCGCTGCAACAGGTCGAAGCCGAGCCGCCAGGCCATCGACTGGTCGCGGTTGCGGCGTTCGCGGGCACCGGCGGTGACGGTCTCGGTCAGCGGCAGGCCGAGGTCGTCGCGCGATAGCCGCAGGCTGGAGTCCTGCGCGGCCCGTGACAGCGGCTGATAGCGCCCGGCCTGGGTCCGGTTGTAGCAGCAGGGTGCGATGGCGAGCTGGCGCACGCCGGCGGCGATGGCGAGCTGCAGCAGACGTACGTGCAGGTCGCCGCAGGCGTGCAGGGCAACCGGCGTGTGGTCGGCATGCAGGTGCGCGGCGCAGTCGGCGCTGAGCACGTCCTGCTGGAGATGACGGGCATCGATACCCAGGCGCCGGCTGAGGCGGGCGCCGTCTTCGACCAGCGCGGCGTCCCATTCCAGGCAGGTCAGGGCGCCGCCGTCCTGCGCCAGCTGGCGGCCCAGATGGCCCTTGCCAGCGCACCAGTCCAGCCAGTGGTGCGTGGGTTGGCGAAATTGCAGGTGCGCGGCGAACGCGCGGATCTGCTGCCATTTGCGCCCGGGAACGTCGACCTGCAGGCGGCTGTCCGGCGCCGGCAGCGGCTGGGCCGGCAGCTCCGCCAGCTTGCTGAGCGCCCGTGCCTCGGCCGCCAGCTGGGGGAAGGGCGCCGGTGCATCGAGTTCGCTCGGCTGGTTGTGTGCGGCTTCGGCATCGTCCAGCGAGCGTGCGCGCAGCCAGGCGGCCAATTGCGGATGCGTGGCTTCCCATTCCAACCGGTGCTGCACGAAAGGCCGAGGCCGCCACAATGACTGGTGCTCGGTGAGGAAGCGGTCGAGCGAGAGGAAATGATCGGTGAAGCTGGCGTGAGCGCGCATCGGTGTGAGTGTCGGTCGGGCGGGCGCCGATTGTAACGGCGATCGGCGTGAGCAAGGCACAACGCCCGTCGTCGACGGGCGTTGCTGGGGGCTAGTGAGCTGTTGGTTAATTCAGTTAATCAATTCGGCGCCCATGGCCCCGATACGGCGTTGCATCCGCACTTGGCTCAACCAACTAACCGCACAGACTACTAGCTGCCATACACCTGCTCGGGCAGCCAGGTGATCAGATCCGGCCAGAGGTAGGCGACCACCAGCATCAGCAACTGGATGCCGATGAACGGCACCACACCCTTGTAGATGGTGCTCGTCGGCACACTGCGCGGAGTGACGCCCCGCAGGTAGAACAGCGAGAAGCCGAACGGCGGAGTGAGGAACGAGGTCTGCAGGTTGAGCGCGAGCATCACGCCGAGCCAGATCGGATCGAGCCCCATCGCCAGCAGGATGGGGCCGACGATCGGTACGACGACGAAGATGATCTCGATGAAGTCGAGGATGAAGCCGAGCAGGAAGATCACCAGCATCACCACCAGGAACGCACCGAGCACGCCGCCGGGCAGCGAATGCAGGGCGTCCTCGATCAGCACCTCGCCGCCGAAGCCACGGAACACCAGAGAGAACAGCGAGGCGCCGATCAGGATCAGGAACACCATCGAGGTGATCTCGGTGGTGCCGAAGGCGACTTCCTTCAACTGGCTGAAGCTCAGCTGACGCTTGACCAGTGACAGCGCCGTCGCGCCCAGCGCGCCGATGGCGGCGGCTTCGGTGGGCGTCGCATAGCCGGCGAGGATCGAGCCGAGCACGGCGGCGATCAGCACCAGCGGCGGCAGCAGCGCCTTGATCAGCCGTCCCCATTCGATCGGGCCGAGCTCTTCCTGCGGCAGCGCGGGCAGCTTCTTCGGCTGGAAGATGGCGATGATGATCAGGTAGACGATGTATAGGCCGACCAGCGCCAGCCCCGGCAGCAGCGCGCCGACGAACAGGTCGCCGACCGAGACGGTCTTCGGCGAGAAGATGCCCATCTTCAGCTGCGCCTGCTGGAACGCGCTGGACATCACGTCGCCGAGCAGGACCAGGATGATCGACGGCGGGATGATCTGCCCGAGCGTGCCGGTGGCCGCGAGCGTGCCGGTTGCGATCGCCGGGTCGTAGCCGCGGCGCAGCATGGTCGGCAGGGCCAGCAGACCCATCGTCACCACGGTGGCGCCGACGATGCCGGTCGAGGCCGCGAGCAGCGTGCCGACCACGCACACCGAGATCGCCAGACCGCCGCGCAGGGTGCCGAACAGCCGCGACATGGATTCCAGCAGGTCTTCGGCGACGCGGGATTTCTCCAGCATCACCCCCATGAAGACGAACAGCGGTACCGCCAGCATCGTCTGGTTGTTCATGATGCCGAAGATGCGGTTGGGCAGCGCATGCAGGAAGCCGACGTCGAACGTGCCGGTGACCACGCCGACGCCGGCGAACAGCAGTGCCATGCCGCCGAGGGTGAAGGCCACCGGATAGCCCGACATCAGCGCGATGCAGATGGCGACGAACAGTGCGATTGCCATGATCTCAGCCATGCTGCACCTCCTCATCCTGCGGCAGGCGGCCGGCGAGGCGGTAACCGAGCTTGATCAGATCGGCGACGGCTTGCAGCGCGAGGCTAATGACCATCACCAGGATGATGCTCTTCTGCAGGTAGACGAACTTCAGGCCGCCGGATTCGTTGGAACCTTCGTGCGTGGCCCAGGAGTTGGCGACGTAATCCCAGCTGTTCCAGGCCAGGAACAGGCAGACCGGGATCAGGAACAGCACGTGGCCGAGGCCATCGACGATCGCCTGCCGGCGGGAAACCAGCTTCTGGTAGAAGATGTCGACGCGGACATGGCCGTTGCGCTGCAGCGTCCAGGCGGCGGCGCCCATGAAGACCAGCGCATGGGCATACATAACGGCCTCCTGCAGGGCGATAGCGCCGATGCCGAAGCCATAGCGCAGCACCACGACGATCGCGGTACCGGCAACGAGGAAGAGCGTGAACCAGGCACACAGCTGGCCGAAACGCCGATTCAGCGAATCGATGAGGCCAGCCACGCGCAGTAGCGGCGGGGCGTCATGGGACATTGATGAGTCCTTCTTGTTGGGCGCAAGGAAATTTTGCGCAGAAGGATTCTTGCAGTAGTGGCGCTTTGCAGCAATCGGCATACGACTTTTAGAGGGATGGACTAGGCTTGAGCCGCAGATATCGCTAGTTTTCTTCACCTTGCTTGCACGGTTGCCGGTTCTGGCGCCGGGGCGTTGCCCCGCGCGGTCCTGCCTGGTCGGTCGTGTTCAGCCAAGTCGTTGTGCAAATAAGACAAACAACAAGGAGCACCACATGAAACGTCGTGACATTCTCGCCGCCGCGGGCGTTGGCCTGGCCGCCGCCGCTCTGGCCGGCTGCAATGACAAGAGCGAAAAGACCGCAGCCGCCGGCGCACCTGCCGCCGAGCAGCAGACCTTCAACTGGAAGATGGTCACCTCCTGGCCGAAGAACTTCCCCGGCGTCGGCGTTGGAGCCGAGCGTTTCGCCACGCTGGTCAACGAAATGAGCGGCGGTCGGCTGAAGATCAAGGTTTACGCGGCGGGCGAGCTGGTTCCCGCGCTGGAAGTATTCGATGCGGTCTCGCGCGGCACCGCCGAGATGGGGCATGGCGCGCCGTACTACTGGAAGGGCAAGGTGCCGGCTGCGCAGTTCTTCTGTGCGCTGCCGTTCGGCCCGAATGCGCAGGAAATGAATGCCTGGTTGCACCGTGGCGGCGGCATGCAGCTGTGGGAAGAGGTGTACAAGCCGTTCGGCGTGCTGCCGATGGCCTGTGGCGCGACTGGCGTGCAGACTGCTGGCTGGTTCAACAAGGAAATCAACTCGGTCGAGGATTTCCAGGGCCTGAAGATGCGGACTCCGGGCCTGGGCGGCGAAGTGCTGACCAAGATGGGCGGCACCGTGGTCAACATGCCCGCCGGCGAGATCTTCACCGCGCTGCAGACCGGCGCGATCGACGCCACCGAGTGGATCGGCCCGTACAACGACCTGGCCCTCGGCCTGCACAAGGCGTCCAAGTACTACTACACGCCAGGCTGGCAGGAGCCGAACGTCACCTTCGAGCTGGACGTCAATCTCAAGGCCTGGGAAACCCTGCCGGATGATCTGAAAGCCATCGTTCGCGCCGCTGCGCGCGACGTCAACGGCGACATGCTCGACGACTACAACGCCAAGAACATGGAGGCGCTGGAGCAGCTGCGCGAGCAGGGCGTGGAAGTGCGTCGGCTGCCGGATGAGGTGCTGGCGCGGCTCAAGGAGGTCGCGGCCGAAGTGGTCGATGCTTCCGCCGCGGCCGATCCGGCGGCGAGCAAGGTCTGGGAGCAGCAGCGCGCCTATCTCAAGCGGCTGTACGCCTACGCCGAGCTGAACGAGAAGGACATTTACAACATCCGCGGCTGATTGCGGACCGCAACGAAAAACGCCACGGCCTGCGCCGTGGCGTTTTCATTTGTGCAACCGGGACCGCCGCGTTCAGCCGAGCAGGGTGGCGTTCAGACTGATGCGCGCGTTGAGCACCTTGGAGACCGGGCAGCCCTGCTTGGCCTGCTCGGCGATCTGCTGGAACTGCGCGTCGCTGGCCCCCGGAATCTTCGCCTTCAGCGTCAGGTCGACGGCGGTGATGCTGAAGCCATCGCCATCCTTGTCCAGCGTTACCTCGGCGTGGGTCTCGATACGCTCGGCGGTGAGCCCGGCCTGGCCGAGCATCAACGACAGCGCCATCGAGAAGCAGCCGGCATGCGCGGCGCCGATCAGCTCTTCCGGATTGGTGCCCGGGGTGTCCTCGAAGCGGGTATTGAAGCCATAGGGGTTGTCCTTCAGCGCGCCGCTCTGGGTGCTGATGGTGCCCTTGCCGTCCTTCAGGCCGCCTTGCCAGACGGCCGATGCGCTCTTCTTCACGTGCAATCCTCCTGCGAGGGGTGGATGAAAATGCTGGCGCCGGGCAACGGGCGCCGCGTGGCTCAGCGGGTCGGCTCGGCGGCGAGAATCGCACTCGCCAGCTCCATGTCGCTGGCCTGCAGCTGTGGCTGCTCGGCGCGCAGCTGGCGCAGCAGCGCTTCCAGATGCGGGCCGCGGATGGCGCCATCGCTGGCGACGAAGCTGCTGGCATCCTCGCGCGCCGGCAGGACCAGCTTGTTGTCCTTGAAGGTCAGGTAGGTGGAGGCGGTTGTCGCGCCCGAGGACAGCAGGTCGCGGACCAGCCCGTCAGCCAGGGCGTTGCCGAAGGGCAGTGCGGCGAACGCCAGTATCGCCAGTGTTGTATGTCGCATGATCGACACCTCCGAGTGTGCGTGCTGTTAAGAGTCCGCCCGCCCCGGCCGAGTTCCGCTTCGCTGGCCTAGCCGTCGCGCTCGATCAGCTGGCGGATGCGCTGGCCGAGGGCATCGATGCTGAACGGCTTGGCCAGCATGTCCATGCCCGGCCCGAGGAAATCCCCGCGCACCGTGGCGTCCGCCGCATAGCCGGTGATGAACAGCACCTTCAGCTGCGGACGTTGCTGGCGCGCGAGGTCGGCGAGCTGGCGGCCATTGAGGCCGGGCAGGCCGAAGTCGCTGACCAGCAGGTCGATGCGCTGCTCGCTCTGCAGGTAGGGCAGGGCGGTGGCGGCGTCGCAGGCTTCGAGCGCGACATAGCCCAGCTCGTGCAGCACTTCGATCACCAGCATGCGCACGGCGGCTTCGTCCTCGACCACCAGCACCGTTTCGCCATGCTGCGCCTGCGGCACCTCGGTGGGTTCGGGTGCGCCCGCCGCTTCCGCCAGCGCGCTGTGGTTGCGCGGCAGGTAGAGGGTGATCCGCGTGCCTTCGCCCGGCGTGCTGTCGATGTGCACGTGGCCGCCGGTCTGCTTGGCGAAGCCGTAGACCATCGACAGCCCAAGGCCGGTACCCTGGCCGATGGGCTTGGTGGTGAAGAACGGATCGAAGGCCTTGGCGATCACCTCCGCGGACATTCCGGCGCCGCTGTCGGCGATGCTGAGCACCACGTAGTCGCCGGGTTCCGGGCCGTTCGGCTGTGCGCTGTCGATCTGCACGCAGCGGGTGCGCACCTGCAGGTCGCCGCCGCTCGGCATGGCGTCGCGGGCATTGATCACCAGGTTGAGCAGGGCGTTTTCCAGCTGGTGGGCATCGGTATACGCCAGCCAGGCGTCCGCCTGCAGCTGGGTGTGCAGGCGGATGTGCTCGCCGATGGTGCGCCGCAGCATGTCCTCCATCGATACCACCAGCTGATTGACATCCACCGGCTTGGGGTCGAGCGACTGGCGGCGCGCGAAGGCGAGGAGGCGATGGGTCAACGCCGCGGCGCGGTTGGCGGAGGTCATCGCGGCGTCGATGTAGCGGTGCAGGTCTGCGCTGTTGCCGTTGTTGACCCGCCGCTGGATCAGATCCAGCGCGCCGAGCACGCCGGTGAGCATGTTGTTGAAGTCGTGCGCCAGGCCGCCGGTGAGCTGGCCGATGGCTTCCATCTTCTGCGCGTGACGCAGCGCCTCTTCGGCGCGCTCGCGCTCGGCCATCTCGATATGCAGGCGGCTGTTGATCGCCGCCAGCTCGCGGGTGCGCTCGGCGACCCGGCGCTCCAGGCTTTCGTTGAGTTCGCGCAGGGCTTCCTCCGCGGCGACCTGGGCGGTGATGTCGGTGTTGGTGCCGAACCACTGGGTGACCTGGCCGAAATCGTCGCGAATCGGCAGCGCGCGGGAGAGGAACCAGCGGTAGATGCCGTCCTTGCCGCGCAGCGGGAAGGTCTCCTCCCAGACCGAGCCGATGGCGAAGGCGCGCTTGAGCGAGGCGCTGACCCGCTCGTGGTGGTCGGGGTGGTTGACCGCGCGCCAGCCGAGCGCGCGCATTGCCTCGAAGGTGGTGCCGGTGTAGTCGTACCAGCGCTTGTTGTACCAGTAGATGCGCCCGCTCGGGTCGGCCATCCAGGCGAACTGGCTGATGTTGTCGGCCAGCGTGCGGAACTGCTCCTCGCTCTCGCGCAGCGCGCGCTCGGCGCGCATGCGTTCGTCGGCGTTCCAGGCGCGATCGGCGACCTCGCGGATGAACGAGATGTCGTCGTCGAGCCAGATGCGCGGCTCGCCATGCAGCAACATCAGTGCGGCAGCGAGCTGGCCCTGCTCGAACAGCGGCACGCAGACCAGACTGCGGATCTGCCGTTCGCTGTACAGGTCGGTTTGGGCGACGGTGCGCGCGTCGTGCAGCACATCGTCGATCACCACCAGATCATTGTTCTGCAGGTCGTAGTAGAGGTCGCCGAAGTCGGGGAAATGCACCCGCTCGCTGCTGTCGCGCGAGGCACCGTCGCTCCAGTAGCGCTCGATGGTGGCGTAGAGGCTGCCGGGCTCGATGCTGGCGAACAGCACCCGTGCCACACCCAGCGTGCTGCCGATGACGCTGACCGCGGCGTGGGCGATGGTCTGGCTGTCGTGCTGCTCGCGCAGCAGATCGCCCAGCTCGATCAGCGCGGTCTGGCGCTGTTCGGCCAGGCGGCGGTCGCTGATCTGCTGTTCGAGCAGTGCGTTCATGCGCAACATGTGCTCGGCGGCATTGCGCTCGGCGGTGATGTCGCGCGCGGTGCCGAGAATTCGCACTTCGCCGTTGGCATCCAGCACGCGGCGGCCGCGGTTGGTCAACCAGCGGAACTGCTCGGTGCGGGTGTCCAGAACGCGGTAGTCGAGCTGGAATTCGCCGCCGTCCTTGCCCTGCAGCGCGCGGCCGAGTGCGGCCAGCAGCTCGGCGCGGTCGTCCGGGTGTACGCGCGCCAGCACCTCGTCGACGCGCGGCGGCGGCTGCTCCGGCGACAATCCGGCCAGCGTCTTGAGCTGGGCATCCCAGTGCATGCTGTGATGGGTGTCGTTGTATTCCCACACGCCGATCGAGGCGATTTCGTTGGCCAGGCTGACGCGCTGTTCCGCTTCGCGCAGCGCACGGTTGGCACTGGCGCGCTGGCTGGCATTACGGATGCGGTCGACCACTTCGCGCACCAGCGCGACATCGGCCTGGTTCCAGTGACGCGGCAGGCGGCTGGCGAACAGCAGGAACAGCCGGTTTGGCTGCTGCGCGGAAATCGGTAGCGGGGCGAACAGCAGGCTCTGGCTGGCCAGGCTGGCGTGCAGCTGCCGCGGCTGCGGGTCGTCGGCGGCGTCGAGCAGGTTTTCCAGCACCAGGATGCTGCCTTGCGCGAGGTGCTGGGTCAGCATCTCGGCGCTGCTGCCGAGCGGGTGGCGACCGAGTCGGTCGGGGCTGTTCAGGGCACGCCATTGCCGATTCACCACCAGCGTGGTGGCATCTTCCAGATGGCCGTAGGCGATGCAGTCGGTGCGCGTCAGCCGGCCGAGGCGTTCATCCAGCACGCAGCCGATGTCGACCTGGGTGTCGTCTTCCTGCAGCCGGTCGCTGATATCCAGCAGGAACGCCTGCAGCGCGTCGCCGTGGGTGCGTTCGCTGATGTCGGTGAAGGTGCAGATCGCGCCTTGCAGCTCGCCGTCGCGGTAGATCGGCGCGACCCGGTAGGCCACCGGCAGGCTGCTGCCGTCCTGGCGGAAGAACAGCTCGTAATCGACTTCGCGCGGCTCGCCGGTGACGGCGGTGTGCTGGATCGGACAGTCGCGCACCGCGTAGTCGCTGCCGTCCGGGTGGCTGTGATGAATGATCCGGTGCAGGTGGCGCCCGAGCACCTGATCGCGACTTTCGAAGCCGAGCAGGGTGAGGAACGCCTGGTTGCACAGGGTCACGGCGCCGCTGCGGTCGACGGAATAGAAGCCTTCGCTGGCGGAGTCGAGCAGCAGGCGGGTGAAGGCTTCGCTTTCCAGCTGCTGCGCCTGGGCGCGGCGGCGGTTGTCGATGTCGTGGGCGACGCAGAGCCAGTGCTGCACCGCGCCGGCGCTGTCATAGACCGGCGCGGCGCTCAGCTGGAACCAGCGCGTGCTGGCGTCGGCGGCGGTCAGTGGCAGGTCGAGGCTGAACGGCAGCCGGCCCTGTACCGCCTCCTGCCACTGCTGCGCCAGCGCCGTGCGTTCCGCCTCGGCCACCGCCGCGAGCCAGCCGTCGCCGCGCGAGGCCTGCTCGTCGAGCCCGGTGAAGTCGCTCCAGTAGCTGTTGCAGAACGTCAGCGCGCCGTCCGCGTCGCACTGCCAGACCACCTGCGGGCTGAGGTTGACCAGCGTGCGGTAACGCTCCTCGGCGGCGCGGGTGGCGGCCTGCTCGGCCTGCAGCGCGGTGAGGTCGCGCATGATCTTGATGAAACCGTGCGGTTGCGATCCCTCCCGCAGTACGGTGAGCGTGCCACTGCCCCAGAAGCGGCTGCCGTCGCGTCGCCGATACCAGCGCTGATGCACGGCGGAGCCTTGCGCCAGCGCATCCCGCAGCGCCTTGCGGGTTTCGTCCTGACTGTTCTGCTCGGCAAGCAGTTCGCTGAAGCAATGGCCGAGCATCTGTTCGGCATCCCAGTGGAGGATGCGATGGGCACCCTCGTTCCAGCTGGTGATGCGGCCTTGCAGGTCCAGCGTGATGACCGCGTGGTCGATCACGCTGTCGATGATGTGGCGGTCGCGCAGCAGCTCCAGCTGCGCCATCGTCTGACGGCCCAGCGACTCCAGGCGCCGCCCTGCGGCCGCGTCGAGCACACGCGGCTCGCGGTCGAGCACGCACAGCGTCCCCAGCGGCAGACCGTCGGCGGTGCGCAGGACCGCCGCCGCGTATGAGGCGGCCGGCGTGCCGTCGGCCAGGTGTGGCAGCTCGACACCGTCCGGCAGGCGGTCGGCCTGCAGGAGTACCAGCGACTCGGCCTGTTCGATGGCCCAGGCGCTTGCCGTTCCGGTGCGTGGCACTGTCGCGCGGTCGGCGCCGACGGCGGTCGGGCAATGCTGCTGTTCGGCGGTGATGAGGTGCAGCGCAGCCGCCGGTGCCGCGCAAAGCTCGGCGGCGAGCGCGAGCAGATCGTGAAAATCCGTCTCGCACAGGCTGCCCGGCACGAAGTAACGCGCCAGTGCGGTCAGGCGCTGGGTTTCGGTCCATTCCCTGGCGTGCGTGCTGTGATCGGTGTTCAAGAAGTGTTCTGCTCGGCTGTCCATGGCGCTGAGCCAGCCATCGGTTGGCCGGACGGTAGATCGGTCCGCATGGGCCACGCAGCCCTCGCGGCAGTCAGCAAGAGACTATCGCGCGAGCGCTTTGGTTCAAGCGCAGCCGGCAAAAGCCGCCGGCCGACGCCCGTTCAGTCGCGCTGTGCGCGGTTCAGTGCGGCCAGCAGGGCGGCGTCCTGGCGGTAGATATCCGGGCGGTACTGCGGTTCGCCCTGTTCGTCCGCCTCGGCCGTCCAGTACGCCATGAGGATCGGCATCGGTCGCGCCAGCCGGTACTCGTGGGTGACGCCGGTTTCCAGCAGGCGCGCGACTTCGGCACGCTCGCGGTCGTCGAGCAGCAGGTCGACGACCTGCAGCGCGCCCTCGACGCGCACGCAGCCCGAGCTGGTGGTACGCGCCGCCTGGGTGAACAGGCGCTGGCTGGGGGTGTCGTGCAGGTACACCGAGAAGGGGTTGGCGAAGCGGATCGCCACCCGTCCGAGCGGATTTTCCGGCCCGGCGTCCTGGCGCAGGTAGATGCCGTGCGGGCTGCTCCAGTCGACCTGCTGCGGATCGAGGCGGTTACCCTGGGCGTCGAGCACGCGCAGGCGGCTGCGCTCAAGGTAGCCGAGGTCTTCGCGGATCAGCGGCAGCTTGTCCTCGCGCAGGATGGTCGGCGGCACGGTCCAGGTCGGATTCAGCGTCAGCCGGGTAACCGTGGACTTGAGCGGCGGCGTGCGTCGCCCCTCGCGGCCGACCTGGGTGCGCGTCTGCCATTGCACCTCGCATTCCTCGAGCAGGATCAGCCGGGCGCCGGCGATATCCACCAGCAGCGAGCGCGGCTCGATTTCGCGGGCGATCCAGCGCAGGCGCTCGAGGTTGATGCGCAGCTGATCCAGGCGGCTGGCCGGGCTGACGTTGAGCGCCGCCAGCGTGCCGCGACCGACCAGCCCGTCGGGCTCCAGCCCGTGCTGGCGCTGGAATGCCTCGACCGCAGCGACCAGCACCGGGTCGTAGCGCCGGCGCTCGTCGCCGACCAGGCCCAGGCCGGCGTGACCGAGCAGGCGCTCGCGCAGCAGTGGCACGCGGGCGTCGAGCATCTGCGGGCGCAGCGTCGGTCCGGCGGGAATGACCGGCCACTGCGGCAGCGGTTGGCTGCGCAGACGCGCGTAGGCGGCGCGCAGGGCGAGGTATTGCGGCAGGTCCGGGCGCGCTTGGGCGAAGGCATCGGCCAGGTCGTCCAGCCCGCTGCTGGCGAGTTCCAGCGCGGCCTGGCGATCGTCCTCGACCGGCCAGTCGGGGCTGCGC
>Ga0172382_10002878_pt1 | contig 27962 bp, 26 predicted proteins | sample Leawel138RmetaG_FD_122245 | JGI IMG/M metagenome (GOLD analysis project Ga0172382, IMG submission 122245) | Leachate microbial communities from a municipal landfill in Southern Ontario, Canada - Leachate well 138R metaG | ecosystem: Engineered > Solid waste > Landfill > Unclassified | place...
CTATGTGGGTGGCGCCATTACGCCGACTCCGAACTGGCTCCTTTATGCCGATCCGGAAGTGGCGCCATTACGCCGATCCCAAGGTGGCGCCATTACGCCGACTACGGTTTGGCTCCATATTGCCGATCCGTGACACCAGATCAACAAGAATTGGTCGATTGCGGCGGGTGTGGACTACGAAAAGTCTAGCAGCACAGGAGAAGGCACTATGGCTACCGGGGGCTACTTCGGTTATGGGCCAGGCTCCAGCGCCTTTGGACTCATGATTACTCCCAACTATGTGGATGACGGATACTTCATCCGCGATGAGCTATCTTATGTACGCCTGACCAATTTCAGCAGCGGATTCGGGCAGAACGCAACCTCACCCGACCAGATCCGCGACATCGTCGAAACCGGATTCTGGTTCTAAGCATTGGCGACAAAGCAACATCGGACTCCGTTTCTACGGAGTCCACCTGCGATGATCGCCATATTGACCAAGGGTAAATATGATATTGCGAGAGACCCGCAATATCATGATGTTTTGACCTGCACGACTTGTGGCTTTATGGTTTTGAGGGCAGGATGTTTTTATTCCTGCCATTGAGACAAAATTTATATCCGATATAAATATCAGGTCTTCATCGGATATGTTGGACCCTCAACACATTAATATGCTTTTGTTCTGAATATGCACTATAAAACTCAGTCTAATAAAATACAGTTCTAACAGCCGACTGAACTTGATCAATAAGAAAATTCGTATCCTCGTTAGTGTATATAAGTAGCGGGCGAATCTTGAGAGTGTTGCCTGAGACACCGCTGGTGCTAATAATTACACCGCGCTGTTTCATTGCTTCGACTATACGAAGTGCTCCGTCAGCGTTCGGCGCTCCGTCATCTGTCACAATATCAACAGCTATTGACATTCCTGAACCCCGTACTGACGATATATTGACACAGGATTCCTTCAGTTGGTCAAACTCAGAAAGAATTTTCGCCCCCTGGATGTGCGCATTTTCAAGAAGATTCCGCTCCTCAATTTCATCCAATACGGCGTGACCTACAGCGACCGCCACGTTGTTGCCACCAAAGGTGTTAAAATAGCTATCCATTATGTAGTCATCTAATAAAGCCTTAAACATAATGGCTGCCATAGGGTAGCCATTGCCCATCGGCTTACCCATAGTAATGATGTCCGGATCAGCACCGTGGGTCTGGAAACCCCAGAAATGTGAACCAGACCTAGCGAACCCGGGTTGTACCTCATCAGCGATATACAAGGCACTATTGTCATGAAGTAGTCTGACCGCGTCATCTAGAAACCCTTTCGGTGTTAATCCCAGACCATCGCTAGTAAAAAACGAATCAAAGATACCAGCGGCGAGCCGTATACCCCGACTGTGCATGTTGTTTATCGCCGTCCGCAGGCCATTGATGAAGGAATTTCCTTCTTCCTTGCCAACTGGGGAGGGAATCACTGCGATCTCTAGTCCCAGGCGGCTGGACAATTCGAGGTAACCCGTCATGGATGTCGTGATGGCTTGGGTCAGTGCCGTTAGGCCGTGATAGGCGTGGTCGGTGACGATAAATCCGTTCCCTCCAGTGAACTGCATGGCCACACGCATCGCGAGGTCATTAGCCTCGCTCCCACTACACGTAAATATAGATCTCCACTCATTATTTCCTTCGTTTTTGCCTGTCAAGCGTTCCGACAATCGACACAGTTCATCATTGACATAGCGGGTATGTGTGCAAATAATTTTAGCTTGATTCGCCATGGCGTCAATGACTCGCCGATTGCCATGTCCTACGGATACCACGTTATTATAAGCATCGAGATATTTCCTGCCGCTAGCGTCCGTTATCCAAGCACCTAGCGCCTGTACCGGATTTAGTGGGTCACGGTAAAAAAGCTCATATTTATTGCTAAGTGTAGCTCTCCTGCGCATTATGTGAGTCGGAGGTGTTTTTTTATCGGTGACTGTAAAACTATTTAGTTTCAGCATTATTGTCCTCTGAAAGTGGCAATTGAAGTGAGAAGTTTAATTCGCCTTGTAATATTCGTTCAATAACATTATATGAACACTCGAACCACTCAGGACCCAGTGTTTTGGCAAAATCACTGTTTATGTGAGAAAAGTACCACGCCATGAGCTGAATCCTTCGCATAGCAATAAAATATGGTAAAATATCTAAGTCATATTGGTTAAGTTCGCGAACGGTTAAATAGTTAATGAGCAACTCATTTAGCCAATCAGTTACTTTATAATCGTGTTCCAAGAAACTCGCTGACGCTGCAATATCAAACATATACCACGAGTGACAGCAATCATCAAAATCAATGATTGTTAACTCATCATTTCTGACCAGAACGTTGGTAGGACGCATGTCAGCATGAATTAATCCAAATATGTTCTCACCATGGTATTCGTGCAGTCTTTTTTGTATTTCATAAATAGCGCGCTTAACAAGATTTTCTTGTGGTCGGCTAACATAATCGGATTGATACCAGCTACCCCAGACACCGTTGTCCCCAATTATTCTGTCGAAATTCCAAAATGGTCTTTGATCATAAAAAAATGGAGTAATTGACTCAGATATATTGTGCATGGTGCCCATCACTAATCCAAGTTGGCCATAGACCTCTAAATTTTTCTCAGGTGTAGGATGCTCTCCATCTATCCACTCAAACATTGAAACGAGAATATCACCGTCTGGGGCGGAGAAGATACTCACATTTTCACCCAATGACGTAGATACTGGTCGTGCTGTCTTGATATTCCGATCGTTGAGGATCTCAACAAAACGCAATTCCGCCTGGATCTCCTCCCGAGAATGATATCCTGGCCTTTGTAGTCTCAAGGAATATTTATTTTCTCCGCAATTCAGTCTGTAAGTATGATTTTCTGAACTTGTTATAAAGGATATATCTAAAATATTGCGCCCTATTTCTGGATATTCGCATTTAACGTGTCTGGTGATCAAGCTCATTAAGTTTTCCATCATAAAATCATCCAGGATAGATATGGGATCATGCAGGCGCCTAAGTTACTCACCTAAGATCAGAAGAAATTAAACAATATCACAGCGTTCAGCAATATCTGGGCCAGGTTGATGGTTATCGAAAAGGGCAGTTGTATCCTACGGTCTTTGGGGGTTGCGGCCCCTTGGGTTTTTCTCAATAGGGCAATTGTATGTACTATTTTGGTGCACTTGTCACATTCTTGCCCCATGATAGTGCAAAAAAATATAAACACGTTCGTAAGTGCTGTTTTGGTGAAAGATTGAAGATGTTTACTCAGGCCTTTGTCAAAGTCTTCCGCAACCCGTTGATTTTCTGAAGCCCCATGCACTCAGGCAACACCGCAACCGAATGAATGTATTGATAAATCACAGACAGCGTCTGCATACGGCGTTGGAAAATGACTATATGTCATTACAATCAGTATGTTAGCTTCAACCGTGACGCAGCCCTGGATGTTTACTAGTTAAACGAATAGTTTGCCTCAAGAGATGATCTAAGACGTATTTTGAGCACTGGCTCAACTTGGCATGATAAGTGCTTTTCTTAAATCTTTGAAGTGCTCGCTAATTTCTTGGGAGAATGGAAAAATATGGCTCGACGACGCTCGGTTCTAATTACTGGTGGCAGCAAGGGTATAGGCAAAGGTCTGGCAGCTGGCTTTTTTAAGAGTGGATATGATGTGGCCATATGTGGAAGAAGCATCGATGATGGTCAAAACACTATTAGGGAGTTGCAGGGTATCGGACCTGGGAAGTTAATTTTCCTCAAAGGAAATGTTGCTGAAAAGAATTCTATAGAAAAGGTCATTGACGCTGTTCAGCAGAGTTTTATGGGGTTGGATGTGGTATGTGCTAATGCTGGTATATTTCCATCGGCCTACATCCGGGATATGACCGAAATAGCCTTGGACGAGATTCTCGATACGAACGTCAAGGGTACCATTTATACGGTTCAGGCTGCTTGGTCACTTCTCAGGAAGAGCACGGCCGGTCGTATCGTTATCACGTCTTCTATTACGGGTCCGATTACGGGATTTCCCGGTTGGTCTCATTATGGCGCGTCTAAGGCGGCTCAGCTAGGATTCATGCGGACAGCAGCGTTAGAATTTGCGGCGGATGGGATTACCGTAAATGCGGTGCTACCAGGTAATATTCTCACCGAGGGCTTGGAGGGGATGGGCGAAGAATATCTTGGAGCGATGGCGGCGAGTATACCTGTGGGACGTCTTGGTGATGTGAAAGATATTGCAAATGCCGCACTGTTTTTAGCTGATGAAGCATCCGGCTACATTACAGGACAGTCTATCATCGTTGACGGTGGCCAAATTCTGCCTGAGAGTGCACAGACCTTGGGGGCATAATGGATCAGCCTGGCAGCCACTGGAAGCAGAGGCATCGTTCTTTTTATTATACGCACGCGGAGGTGCCTGATCTTACGCTGGATTTGGAAAGAACAGGTCTATTAGTCATCGATGTGCAAAATATTTATTTCTCATGTTCTGACGATCCTGACGATCCTGGCGAGTCTGGTGAATGGGCATTTTTCCGGTCACGGATGAAAAACGTAGTAGTACCGAATATTGTAAGGCTCATAAAATTCTTTCGGGAGCGGAGAATGCCTGTGTTCTTCGCGCGTATAGCTTGTCTGACGGCTGATGGCAGTGATCGTTCTCTTAGTCAAAAGAGACTGGGCTTCAATAACATCCTCCTACCACATAATCAGGAGGCATCACAGATTATAGAGAACATAAAACCGCTAGAAAACGAAGTGGTCGTAGCAAAAACAACGGACTCGGCACTTACAGGAACCAACCTTCGCCTCATTTTACAGAATATGGGCATTCACCACGTCGTCGTGTGTGGTATTTTCACGGATCAGTGTGTGTCTTCTACAGTACGCAGTCTCGCCGATGAAAGTTTTGATACGGTGGTTCTTGAGGACGCGTGTGCGGCTGGGACTGAGGAGCTGCATAATCGTGAGCTAGAGATTATCAATAATATATATTGTCAGGTTTTAAATGTTGAAGAGCTGCTGGAAGTTTTTGAAATGGAATTATAGCATCATGATGGTTGATTTAGCCTGAAGTGCTGTGCGTATAATGATTTAGGAACTTCGGAGACTAGGAGAAACCCATATACGTTAAAATTGGTGCGTCGCGCACCTTTTATGATGTCGAACTCGCTGATCATGCCGGGGTGGATGTGATTCTCCTCGATGGAATGCAGGGAGATGGCTAAAACCCAAAGTTGTTTTATTGAGCATCTTGGTATTCCGACTCTGCCAGCGTTGCGACAAGCCGTGGATGTTATGGAAGACATGAATATGAAAGGGACGTTTCAGCTCATTATATCGGGAGGCGTGCGCACTGGTGCAGATGTAGCTAAGGCCTTGGCGATGGGCGCTGACGCCGTATCCATTGGTCAGGGCGTACTGATAGCACTAGTGTGTAGTGATAGCTGGGTCAACAAAAGCGGTGCGCATATTTCTGGCGAGGAGGATTGCCTTCCCTTAGGCACTGCGCCTGCTTATTGCAATCACTGCCATACCGGAAAATACCCAGTTGGAATCACTACCCAGGATACTGTTCTGAAACGTCGCCTCATACCAAAAGTAGGCGCCAAGAGGGTAAAAATACCTGAACACACTGGTCATGGAACTGACAACCATTACTCGGGCTTGCGGTAAAATAGTGTACATCACCTCGAACCGGAAGGTCTGGCTGCCTTGACAGGCGCCGCAGTGGAGGCCTCAACCATGGTGAGGATTCCCCTAGCCGGTACGCAGTGGGTGCTTGGATGAACAAATATGGCTACTTAAATGCCGCTCAAAATCGGGTTTATGAATGAGATTTCTTCCAATAATTATTACTTTATTTACCTGATGCATCGGAAATTTAAAAGGTAATAAAAGGTTGCTTTATATGGTTATTTGATGATACTTCACATTTTGGTGCGAATTTAGATTTTGTTGCCCCATATCAGGGCATATGGTAGCTCAAAACGAGACTGATGGCCTGCATATCAACAGGTTGCAGAAGTGTTGAGTATGATTGTCCTGGCACATTTTATGCTTATGCTAAATGGCTATTATTTAGTATGGATTTTATATGTGTGTGCCCTGAAGTTTTAATAAATCATGAGCTAATAAAAGCTTATATAAATTTACATTTATTTGCTAATGGGCTTTATGTTGTGATATTTCCGGAGGTGCGTGATATGTCAACAGAGATTTTTGAAGGTAGCAATTTAAAGGAATCTAATCTTGGATTTCCTGAAGCGATTGGTCAGTCCCTGGCTAATATTTCGCCAACATTTACACCGGCGTTAAATATTGTTGCTGTAGTAGCGCTTGCGGGTTTTGGAAGTTGGCTTGTATACGGTTTGGCGGCGCTAGCGCTCTTATTTGTTGGTTTAAATATAGCGACGCTCGCTGGGCGATTCTCGGCAGCCGGTTCTTTTTTTGTGTTCATATCCCGCTCATTGGGCCCTATGTTTGGCGGTGTTGCTGGCTTTGCATTGGTTGCCGCATATATTTTGTGCGCAATGGCAGTTCTTGCCGGCTCAGAGATATTTGTGAAGGTGAGTCTTTTGTCAGTAGGGGTTTCCGTAGAAAATTGGATTGTTTATATTATCATTGGATTGATTGCAGGTTACCTGTGTTACAAAGATATTAAGTTTTCATCTCGCCTGAGTGTGGGAATAGAATTTTTATCTGTCGCGATAATATCGGTCATGTTGATCATGTCTTGCATCAGACATCCCGCTATGATATTCGATGCATCACAGCTCATGATGCATGGTGCGACATCCAAGGGTATGATGGAAGCCAGCGTGCTTGCAATTTTTTCCTTTGTCGGTTTTGAGAGCGCCGTAACGTTAGGTAAAGAAACAAAATCTCCTCTCATAACCATTCCACGTGCAGTTATTACTTCGATGTTAGTTGCTGGTGCATTTTTCATGTTTGTAGCTTATACAATGGTTATTGCTTATGCGAATAAAACAACAATATTAGGCAACGATACTGCTCCACTTAAGACATTAGTGAATGGTCTTGGTGGTGGCACAGATGCCGTTTTCCTGATTTATCTGCTTGCATCCCTAAGTGCCTTTGCTTGCGTGATAGCTAGTATAAATGCGGGAGCAAGATTGCTCTTTTCCATGGGACGTTATCAGTTTGTTCATCGTTCCATGGGGTTGGTTCATGCTAAACACCAGACCCCCCACGCGGCAATTCTCATTTCGACTGCACTTACTATTATCGTGCCCCTGCTGATGTTGTCTCAGGGTGCGATGAATACGTATGATATTGCCGGGACCGTTTCTACGTTTGGCTTCATTACTGCCTACGTACTAATCAGTATCGCAGCACCTGTCTACCTTGCGAAGCAAAAGCAGCTCAAGGTGCGTAACGTTATTTATGCAGTAATTGGTATAGTGGCGATGCTTGGTGCATTCTTCGGATCAGTGTATCCTGTGCCATCGTATCCGTACAATGTGCTACCCTATATTTACTTGGCGTATCTTATAGTTGGCTTGCTTTGGCTTGCCAAGATCAAGTATTCTGCACCACAGATCCTTCAAAAGATGAGTGAGGATTTGGAATCTCAATCTTCCTATGTATTTGGGAGAAAATAGACTAGTTAAAATCTAATTTATTTTAACCTAAAGAAGAGTCTTGGCCTTCAGAAGAACCGCTGAAGGCCTTTAATAGTTCAATGGGTATGTGGATACGTGATGGAAAATGATATCAATCATTTCAGTGATGAATTTGAGGTGATTCTAGAAGGCTCGGTACCGGCGTATAGGGTATCACTTTGGTCACACGTCGGAGTGAAATCTGCTATCAATGAGGACTATGTTGCCTTTTTGTCGTCCGAAAAGGCGCAGCGAGCTACCCGTGGTAGTATGTTGATTGTGGCGGATGGTGTTGGGAGTGCCAAGGGGGGGCGAGTTGCGTCTGAAGTCTTTGTCAGACAGTTTTTGTCTGGATATTATGAAGCACCCAATTCTCTTACGGTAGAGGCCGCCCTTGGTAGAAGTTTGGCTTCCGTAAATGAATGGCTTAACTATTATGGTAGAAATAGGTCTGATCTAGAGAATATGGCGGCAGTATTTTGTGCCGTAATAATACGTGGATGGGAATGCTATGTCATATTCGCCGGTGATGTAAGAAGCTATCTGGTTCGAGGTAACACTATCGAGATGATTACGACTGATCACCTCATTAACGTTGGAACAGGAGGATTTATTGCAAGGGCTGCTGGGCTAGATGTTACGTTGAATGCAGAGATCATAAAGCTCAACATAGATGATGATGACAAGTTGTTCATCATGTCCGATGGCTGTTATCGGTATGTGACTCCTGAAACCATAAAGCTTCTCACGGTAGAGCTAGAAGAAGGGCAGAGTATCGCAGAAAAGGTGGGGCTTCTGGCACAACATAATGGATCTAAAGATGATATTTCTGTAGCGCTCATCGATTTTCAGAATTTACCGAAAAAAACGCTAACGTACTTTGAAAGTGCTTCGCGTACTCTTCCAATGGGTCGGGTACCAACGGTTGGCATAGTGGTTGATGGTTATCTCATTGATCGAAAGCTATATGAGGGTCATTTTAGTGTGCTTTTTCTGGCTCGGGATAGCGGTAGCGATAGTTCCTCTTATGTCGTACTCAAATTTCCGAAATTGAGAGCGCTTGAAGATGAAAACTTGCGCCGGTCTTTTGCGAGAGAGAATTGGGTTCTTTCGGCAGTATCCAGCCCTTGGCTGTCTAAGTCGGCTGATGATGAGAGGCCAAAAAGTCAGCTTTATCTTGTGACGCCATTTTATCAAGGTAAAACGCTTAAAGAGTCTTTGAGCAGTGTTGACATATCTTTTAGTGCAGGTCTCGATATTGCGCGGAAAATGGCAAATGCGCTGTACGAATTACATCGGTTGCGGATTATCCACCGGGATATAAAACTGGATAATGTTATTTTGTTGGAAGATGGAGGATTGAAAATAATTGATTATGGCTTTGCTTATGTGGCTGGATTATTGGATCCCGCGCCTGAAGAGCCACCAGGTACCCCTTTATATATGGCACCAGAGTTAGTTAAGGGTGTTCCCGGCGACAGCCGCTCAGATGTATACGCATTTGGAGTAACCTTGTATATGATGTTTTCCAGAGGAAAAACTCCGACTGGTATTCATGGCTACAGGAAGTTGCGTACGATCAATCCAAACTATCCAGTGTGGTTAGACCGCATTATTGAAAAAATGATCAGAGCCGACCCTGCAGAGAGGTATTCTGATACTTTGGAGGTTTTGTATGACTTGGATAAGTATACAGAGCTTGCGGAGTGGCCTGTAGATTCAGAAACCCGCGTGCACATCAGAGTCAAGGAGGTGGTATTGTTGCGTTGGCTTGTAGTAGCACTTGTTTTTGTTTTGCTCGTTATGCAATCAAAATAAGTTCAAATGTTCAGCCTTTGCTCAAGATTAAAAAGTCGGCGGACTATTAGCACTAATGATCTCACAAATACCATCACTATTATTCACAAACCGATGCGGTAACTGGCTGTTAAAATAATAGCCATCACCCACTGATAATGTTTCTATCTTGTCGCCGACGGTGAGTTGTATGGTCCCGCGAACAACCACTCCCCCCTCCTCGCCATCATGACGAAGCATGGACTCCCCGGTATCAGCACCGGGTTCGTAGTATTCATGTAGTATCTGCATCGCCCGGCCCTTGGTCTGGCGGCCCAGTAGCTTCATAGTGATTTTAGGCCCCACCGCTATATCGGGTAACTCATGGTCGCGAAAGAACACTTCCCCGGATGGAACCAGGTCTAGAGTAAAAAATTCCGAGATAGACATGGGGATTCCATCCAGGATTTTTTTCAGGGAACTAATGGATGGACTTACCCGGTTTTGTTCAATCAGGGAAATGGCCCCATTGGTTACTCCGGCACGCCGGGATAATGCACGTTGGGTAAGGCCATAAATCTTTCTGACGAGTTGCAGGCGCTGACCAATGTCTTCGTTATTGCTCATGGAAATATCCGCAGGGTAGGGGTTAGACATTATAGGGAACCCTGCGGATCTTGCAAAAAAAATTTTCGTCAGCTTTTCAAAGGATCGATATGTATCCAGGTAGTTTTTAGGTCGGTGTACTTGTCAATCGCGTGTAAGGATTTATCCCGTCCGAATCCTGATTGTTTGAATCCGCCGAAAGGTACAGTAGCGTCACCTTCTTCGTAAGCGTTTATCCACACGGTTCCTGCCCGCAGGCGCTTGGCCATGCGATGCGCGCGGCTGATGCTGCCGGTCCACACTGCAGCGCCCAGACCATAGGTGCTATCGTTGGCGATACACAGTGCTTCGTCTTCGCTGTCGAATCCCAGAACCGCGAGTACCGGTCCGAAGATTTCCTCTTGGGCGATGGTCATGTGACTTTGCACGTTATCAAAAATGGTCGGCGCGAGATAATAACCGCCGCTTTCCAGGCTTACGCGCTCTCCCCCCAAACGGAGACGCGCACCTTGTTTACGACCAGACTCAATGTAACCCATAACCCGGGTCAGTTGTTCGTTGCTAATGATGGCACCAATCCTGGTATTCGGATCAAGGGGATCCCCGGGTTTTAAAAAGGCTCCTGCTGCAATGACCTTTTCAACAAAGCTTTCGCGAATACTGTTTTCGACCAGCAAGCGTGATCCGGCGCTGCAAACTTCGCCCTGATTGAAAAATATCGCCATGGCCGCCGCTTGTGCGGCCGCATCCAGATCATCACAATCGGCAAAAATGATATTTGGACTTTTCCCCCCGCATTCCAGCCAGACCCTTTTCATGTTGGATTGTCCAGAGTATTGCAAAAATAGTTTTCCAACCTCCGTCGATCCGGTGAACGCCAGGCAATCCACATCAGGATGCAAGCCCAGCGCTTTACCTGCGGTGGGGCCGTAACCCGGCAAAACATTAAGTACCCCCGCGGGAATGCCGGCCTCCAGTGCCAACCCAGCCAGTCGCAGGGCGGTCAGCGGAGATTGTTCTGCCGGTTTCAATATCACGCTGTTTCCGGCGGCCAAGGCGGGTGCTACTTTCCACGCCGCCATTTCGAGAGGGAAATTCCAGGGCACCACCGCCGCTACGACGCCCAACGGCTCACGGGTAATCATACCGATGGAGCCTGCTTCCGTAGGCGCGATTTCGTCGTAAACCTTATCGGTCGCTTCACCGTGCCAGGCAAAAGTGCGGATAATTCCGGCCATATCAACATGGTAACTGTCATGAATGGGCTTTCCCACGTCCAGCGTTTCCATCAGGGCAAGCTCTTCACGATGCCTTTCGATAATCTCTGCGAGTCGAATCAGTCGGCGCCCGCGTTCGCGTGGAGGGAGTTGTGACCAGCGCCCATCCTCAAAAGCTTCGCGGGCATTGGCGACGGCGATGTTCACGTCGGCAGAATCTGCTTCGGCGACCTCTGTCAGCAAAGCACCCGTAGCCGGATTCACACTGGGAAAGCGTTTCCCGGATATGGCATCCTGCCATTTTCCGTCAATAAATAGTTGGGTCGGGAATTCCATCTGCGCAGCCTTTGCGCTCCAATAGGCTTTGTCTGGGAAAGTTTGCATCGTTATTCTCCTTGCAACAAGATTTCTGCGAGTAGTAACTCAACGCCCAGCGCTTCGGCGACAGCGGGGCAGGTGATGTGACCATTGGCGACATTTAGACCATTGCGGAAATTGGTGTCGGCTTTCAGTGCTTTTTTCCAGCCCAGATTGGCCAGACGCAGGGTATAGGGTAGTGTTGCGTTGGTCAGTGCGAAAGTCGAGGTGCGCGCCACTGCACCGGGCATGTTGGCAACGCAATAATGCACAATATTGTCGACGATATAAGTGGGTTCGGCATGGGTGGTGGCATGACTGGTTTCGAAACAGCCCCCTTGATCAATGGCTACGTCTACCAGCACGCTGCCCGCTTTCATGTGCTGGAGCATATCTCTGGTTACCAACTTGGGTGCACTGGCGCCCGGCACCAGAACGGCACCGATGATCAGATCTGCAGCAAACACGCTCTCCTCAATAGACTCTGTCGTGGCATACAGGGTTTTCAGTTGTGGGCCATATAGCCCGTCGATTTCGGCCAGACGGGGGAGGGATTTGTCGAGAATGGTGACGTCGGCCCCTAGTCCCATTGCGAGGCGTGCAGCGTTGAGCCCCACTACACCCCCTCCGAGCACCGCTACTTTTGCGGCAGCCACACCCGGCACGCCAGCCAGAAGAATACCAGCACCCCCTGCGGCCTTCTCCAAAGCATGGGCACCCACCTGAACCGCCATTCTTCCCGCGACCTCGCTCATGGGAGCGAGTAGGGGCAGACGGCCCATTTTATCGGTAACGGTTTCGTAGGCGATGGCAATGGCGCCGGAGCGCATGAGCAATTCAGCCTGCTTCGGGTCGGGTGCAAGATGAAGGTAGGTAAACAGAATTTGTCCGGGGCGCAAATGTTCGCATTCCTGCGGCTGGGGTTCTTTTACCTTGACGATCATATCCGCCTGTGCAAACACCGCCTCGGCAGTTGTCAGAATTTCTGCTCCGGCGCGGCGGTAGTCGTCATCGTTTTTGCCAATGCCGATACCGGCGTTCTGTTCTATGAGTACCTGATGGCCGTGAGCGCAGACCTCGCGGACTCCGGCAGGAGTCATGCCGACCCGATATTCATTGTTTTTGATTTCTTTAGGGATACCAATTTTCATGATGTGCGCCTCAGGAGATAGTGCGCAGTACTTCGCGCAGGGTTTGGAAAAGTCGGTCGAGATGGGATATTTCAATAATCAGTGGGGGAGAGAGGGCGATGGTATCCCCGGTGGCCCGGACCAGGAGACCAAGTTCCAAGGATTTGAGCAGAACTTCGTAACCACGTGCCCCGGGTTCTCCGGCCTTCGGTTCCAGTTCGATGGCGGCCATCAGGCCGAGGTTGCGAATATCTGCCACATGGGGCAAGTCGCGCAGGCTATGTATCATCTCCGCAAAGGAGGGCGCTATCAGGCTGCCGCGATGGAGCAAATCTTCTTTTTCGTAGATATCCAGGGCGGCCAGACCGGCGGCACAAGCCAAGGGGTGTCCCGAGTAGGTGTAACCGTGAAAAAATTCGATTTGCTCTGCTGGGCCGCTCATAAATGCATCATGCACGGTATCGCTGCTAAACACCGCCCCCATAGGTACCGCCGCGTTGGTCAGACCTTTTGCCGTGGTCATAATATCCGGGGTGACACCGAAGTAATCGGCGGCAAAGGGCGTGCCGAGACGACCGAAACCCGTAATCACTTCATCAAAAATCAGCAAAATGCCGTGTTCCGTGCAGATATCGCGCAAGCGTTGCAGATAACCTGCGGGTGGAACAATAACCCCTGCAGAACCGGCTACGGGTTCAACGATAACGGCGGCAATGTGCTCAGCCCCATGTTTATGAATGAGCTCCCCTAAGGCATCCGCCTTTTCTACGCCATAAAGAGGTAGTCCCTGGCTGAACCGGTTGCGCTCCTGATCCAGTGTGTGGGGGAGATGGTCTACCGTCAGGAGGTTACCGAAAGCGCGCCGGTTATTGGGGAGTCCACCCACGGAGATGCCCCCGAAGCCCACCCCGTGATAAGCCTTTTCACGGCCGATCAATAACGTGCGTTGCGGTTCACCGCGCACAAAATGATAGGCCAGTGCCATTTTCAATGCGGTGTCGGCAGACTCGGATCCAGAGTTGGTGAAAAAAACGTGATCCAGACCCTTGGGTGTGTATTTTATTAAGCGATTTGCAAACAGGAAGGGCAGGCTGTGGCCCATCTGAAAAGTGGGAGCGAAGTCCATTTTGCGCGTCTGTGCTGTAATAGCATCGCTGATTTCGCTGCGACAGTGTCCGGCGTTGACGCACCACAGACCTGCGGTGGAATCCAGTATCTCCTTGCCTTCGGCATCCCAATAAAACATGCCCTCAGCACGTTCAAGCAGGCGAGGGGCAGACTTGAACTGACGGTTCGCCGTGAAGGGCATCCAGAAAGCATTGAGATCGGAATGTGGGCTCATAAATAACTCCTGCGTGCAAATGAGTGTTTATCATAATCAACAGACATAAAATTATCAACATCAATTCGGGTCATAAAAAATCACGCAATCGAAAATAGGTGGTCGCCAGAATCAGGGCAGGGGTACGAAAGGCCTGCCCACCGGGAAATTTTTGGTGGGGAATACGCGCAAATACATCAAAATCTGCGGCCTGTTTGTCCACCAGATCAGCCAGTAGCGTTCCGGCCAGTCCGGTCAGGGCGACGCCGTGCCCGGAAAACCCATGGGCAAAATAGATGTTGCCTGTTAAACGTCCGAAATGTGGGGCGCGATTGCGGGTTATGGCGACATTCCCTCCCCAGACATATTCGCCACGGACATCCGCAAGTTGGGGAAACACCTGCCGCATACGGCGCAGCATGAATTCCCCGAGGTTTGTCGGGGTAATAGCGGAGTAGCTGACTCTTCCGCCAAAAAGTAGGCGGGTATCCGCCGAAAGGCGAAAGTAGTCCAGTACAAAATTCAAATCCGCTACGGCAGCATTGTGGCCGATGAGGCTGGTTGCACGGTCGGTACCCAGTGCTTCAGTGGCAATAATGTAGGTGCTTACCGGCATCACATAGGGCGAGATAGCAGGCATCAAGCCGCCGAGATAGGCATTTCCGCAGAGCAGCAGAAACTTCGCAGATATGCTACCGGTAACGGTTTTGATCTGTGCCCGCTGCCCTGGTGTGACTTGTGTTACCGGACTGTGGGTATAGAGCCGTGCTCCCGCATTCTGCGCGGCTTTGGCGAGCCCCAAGGTATAATTGAGGGGATGGAGGTGTCCGCCTTTGGGGTCAAGGAGAGCGGCCTGGTAACGGGGGCTGTTGAGTTCCGCAAGTAGAGCGTCTTTGCTGAGGAGGCGGGTTTCACTGTGTCCCAGTTCCGCAAGTTGGGTCTGCCATTCCTGCAGTTCACGAACTTGACGCGGCTTGACTGCCGCATGGAGATAGCCCCATCGCAGATCACATTCGATCTGATGCTTCGCCACTCGGTCGGCGATAGTATCGATGGCTCGTAATGAAAAGTCCCAGAGTGCTCTGGCATCTTCGCGGCCCACGAGTTTTTCCAGAGCAATTTGGTCAATAGCCAGACCGGGTACAATCTGCCCGCCATTTCGTCCCGATGCACCCCAGCCGATTTCCTGGGCTTCGAGGAGCACTACCGAATGCCCTCTCTCTGCGAGATTCAAGGCTGCAGAAATTCCGGTCAGACCGCCGCCGATGACGGCAACATCTGCAGTTTCGTCTTCCTGCAAAGACGGGCAGGTAATCTGCTGATTTTGTGTGGCTTGATAATAGTTGTGGTTGAGTACTGCCATTTTCTCTCTAGCTCCGCTCGAAATACCAGGCGTATTCCAGAGGATGGTAAGCATTCTGGAGTTTATTGAATTCATGTTGTTTGACGGCACTAAAAAGTTTGACGAACGGAGTTCCGAGCAGCGGAGCCAGGCACTGACCCTGACTCAGAGTCGATAAGGCTTGATCCCACCTGCTGGGTAATATGATTTGCGAGACGTTCTCTCCCTTGTTTGGCGCATAGGCATTGCCGGCGACGGCTGGCGGTGCCGAAACTCTATTCTGAAAGCCATGCAACATGCCGCCGAGTACCGCAGCCAGTACCAGATAGGGATTGGCGTCGGCGCCCGCGAAGCGGTGTTCAATCCGCCTCGCTTCGGGCTCCGAGCGCGGGATGCGTAGCGCTGCGGTCCGGTTATTCTCACCCCAACATGCGAGTGTTGGGGCGTAAGAGCCGACCTGAAAGCGTCGGTAGGAATTGGCGTGTGGCGCCAGCAATGCCACCGCCTCAGGCATGGTAACGAGCATTCCCCCGATGGCCTGCTCCAACAATTCTGGCTGTTTGGTGAAGGCATTATGGCCTGCGCGGTCCACGAGGCTGACATGTACGTGCATCCCTGACCCCGCTTCTGCGGGATACGGTTTTGCCATGAACGAGGCTGTGTAGCCGCAGGCGCCGGCCACGCCTTTGATCAGTCTTTTTAAGGCCCAGGCATCATCCGCAGCGCGCAGGGCATCACAGCGATAGTGTAAATTTACTTCAAACTGGCCGTGGGCATTTTCGGAAACCACGGCCTCCAGGGGCAGATCATAGGCCGAAGTCGCTGCACTCAATTCCGAGAAAAACTGTTCGTGAGCATCAATGCTGTCGAGGTCATAAACCTGGATATCTCCGTTGTTACTTGGGAATGCTGCTTGCGCAGTCTCCTCCTCCGGTCGGGGGAGGAGATAAAATTCCAGCTCGAAGGCTACCTGAGGGAAGAGGCCTAGTGCCGCCAGATCGGCAAGCAAGCGTTTGGCCAGGGCGCGCGGTTCGCCATAAAAACCCGCATTCTCCGGCCCCTGCATGGTCAGCATCAGATCTGCTGCGGAGGCACGTCGCCAAAGAGCCGGCCTTAGCATATGTTCCAGGCAGAAACAGGGATAGTCGGCATCTCCACATTCCCAGACCAGACCGGTAGCCTCCACGGTGTCTCCGGTAATATCCGCCGCAAACATGGAAGCCGGGAGGCTGATACCATTGCTCAGCACCTTTTCCAGCATAGCGATGGGGATGCGTTTACCTCTGGCAATACCATTGATATCGGGAAGGATGAGATCCACCGATTGTGGCATTGTCCCCACAATGGCGAGGTTCTCAAGCGGGCTGGACATGTCTGATTCCTTCAATTTTATTAGCACAGAGATCGGCCCAGGTGCTGTCCAGTGCCTTGCGGGCTTTTTCCAGTAATTCGTCCACATGGGCTTTGCTGAACATCAGGGGCGGGGAAATGATCATGGTGTCGCGCACCGCACGCATTACCAGGCCGTTGGCGAAGCAGTGGTCGCGGCAGCGCGTGCCCACTTCACCTTTCGTTCCAAAAAAGCGGCGGGGAGATTTGCTCTGGACCAGTTCGATGGCGCCCAGCAGGCCGATGCCGCGTACCTCTCCGACCAGAGGATGATCCTTCAGATCGCGCAGGCAGGTTTGCAGATAGTCGCCGACTACAGCCGCATTTTCGACCAGACCTTCATCAGCAATAATCCGAATATTCTCGAGGGCCACGGCACAGGAGACGGGGTGTCCGGAATAGGTAAAACCATGCACAAATTCACTGCCCTTGTGGATGATAGTATTGGCCACGCGGTCGCCTACCATGGCAGCAGAAATAGGCAGATATCCCGAAGACAGTCCCTTGGCCAGGGTCATGAAGTCCGGTTTGATATCATAAAGTTCTGAGGCGAACCACTTGCCGGTGCGCCCGAAGCCGGTGATGACTTCATCGGCAATCAGTAAAATCCCGTATTTTTTGCAGATGCGCTGGATTTCTCCCCAATAGCTGGCGGGCGGAACAATCATGCCGCCGGAACCCTGGACCGGTTCACCGATAAAAGCTGCCACCTTATCTGCCCCCAGTTCGAGAATACGTTCCTCCAGAGCTTGAGCGGCCTGAATACCGAAAGCCTCGGCGTCTAGCTCAGTATCTGCTCCGAATAGATAGGGCGCGGCAATATGGGAAAAGCCGGGTAGCGGAACGCCGCCCTGTCCGTGCATATGCGGGCCGGAAAGACTGGCAGTGACGCTGGTACTACCATGGTAACCATGATTGCGACCAATAATGATCTGGCGCTGCGCTTCCCCCTCCAGTTCCCAGTAATAACGCACCATGCGGACAATGGTGTCATTGGCTTCGGATCCGGAGTTGGCATAAAAAACATGGTTCAGCCCGGCTGGTGTCCGCGCGGCGAGTTGCTCCGCCAGTTCAATACTCGGAACGGTGGCTGTCTTAAAAAAACTGTTGTAGTAGGGCAGCGTGTTCATCTGGCGGGCGGCGGCGTCGGCAAGCTCTTTCCGCCCGTAGCCGATATTGACGCACCACAGCCCGGCCATGCCGTCGAGAATTTTATTGCCGCTGATATCCCAGATATGGGCGCCTTCGGCCCGGGTAATAATGCGCGCGCCGCCTTCCTTACCCAATGCCTCCGTATCGGTAAAAGGGTGCATATAATGGGCTAAATCTGACTGTCGTAAATTCTGAGCGTTATCGTTCATAATGATGGTCCTCTTCCGACGTTGTTCCCTTAGACATTGAGAAGCAGGTGTTCCCGCTCCCAGGAGCTGATAACCCGCAGATAAGTTTCATATTCCAGACGTTTTACTGCGGCAAATACCCGCACGAATCTTTCCCCCAGCAAGTTTTGCAGATCGTTACTGTGTTCCATCAGCTTCAGGGCGTGGGAAAGCTCCCGGGGTAGTGCATAAGGCAGGTCGTAGGCGGAGCCCCGGTAGGGCGGCGAAGGCTCTAGGTGTTTGACCATGCCCAAATACCCGCACGCCAATGCGGCGGCAATGGCCAGGTAGGGATTGGCATCGGCACCAGGCACCCGGTTTTCCACGCGAATATTGGCCGCATCGGCGTAAGGTACGCGCAGTCCGCAGGTGCGATTGTCGTAGCCCCACTGAAAATTGATGGGTGCATCGGAGTGTCGTGTCAGTCTCCGGTAGGAGTTCACGTTAGGGGCAAATATGGCCATGACTGCGGGCAAGTATTTTTGTTGGCCTGCGATAAAAGATAAAAATAAAGGGCTGCCGCCGCCGCAGTTGCCGTTGCCGATCGTATCCGCAAAAAGATTCTGACCCGTGTTCATATCGAGCACGCTCTGATGCAAGTGCATGGAGCTGCCAGGTTGCCCTTCCATGGGTTTCGCCATGAAGGTGGCATAAATGTCATGGCGCAGAGCCACTTCCCGTACCGTTCGCTTGAACAGAAAAACCTGGTCGGCGAGATTGAGCGGTTCTCCATGCAGGAAGTTGATTTCGACCTGCCCTGCGCCTTCTTCGTGAATCAACGTATCCGTATCAAGCTTCTGTATTTCGCAAAAGTCATACATTTCTTCAAAAAGTGGATCAAATTCATTGACCGCATCGATGCTGTAAGACTGCCGGCCAGACTCCTGACGTCCGGAACGCCCTATCGGAGAAGCGAGGGGGTAATCAGGATCAGTATTTCTGGCCACCAGAAAAAACTCCAGTTCGGGTGCGATCACAGGTGACCAGCCTCTCTCTTTGTAGAGGTCCAGAACCGCCCGCAATACGGCGCGGGGCGCAATGGAGACTTTATCTCCGTTGATATAGTGACAATCGTGAATGACCTGTGCAGTCGGCTCCTTGGCCCAGGGCACCAGACGCAGGGTGTTTTCGTCGGGTATCAGTTGCATGTCGATGATCGCCGGATCTGAACCGGTTTCATCATCCTCGGGATACTCTCCGGTTACCGTTTGCGTGAAGATTGATTCGGGGAGGCGCAGGGTTCCGCCCTTTAGGTACTTGTTAGCGGGGACGATCTTGCCGCGAGGAATGCCGGTGAGATCGGGGACCAGGCACTCTACCTCAGTAATACCATACTCGGTAAACCAGGATTTGAAATGTTCTGTAACCATGAGTAATCACCGTTTGATGTTTATTATAATAAACACTATATGTGTTTTTATGGAAAATAACAACTGTTTTACTAAAAATGTTTATTTTGTGATGAACTGATAAAGTCTTTCCAGAGGGCTTCCTGTCTGGAGCTATCCGCGCCAACAATCTCCGGATGCCACTGCACGCCGATGCACCAGGGATGGGTGCCTAATTCGACCGCTTCTATGGTTCCATCGCTGGCCTCAGCGCTGATGCGTAAACCACTGCCCAAGTACCGGATGGACTGGTGGTGCCAGGAAGCAACGGTGAGGGGTTGCTCTCCCAGAAGCACTGAGAGCGCGCTGTCGGGCCTGACTCGAACAGTATGTGAAATCGGGCCACTCGGTTCCGCCCGGTGGGGTAGGGTGTCGCCTACCACATCCGGCAAGTGCTCGTGGAGACTGCCGCCGAGCACAATATTCAAGAACTGCATTCCACGACAAATGGCCAGTACCGGGATAGAAGAATGGATGAGTGCTTTAGTCAGAGCAAACTCGAAGCGATCACGCGTCTCACTGAGTCCATAAAGTTGAGCATGGTGAGTATCGCCATCATAAAGAGCCGGATTTATATCACCGCCACCAGTCAGTACGACACCATCGAGACGCTGCAGTAACGCGGGAATCGGCGTTTCTCCGGGAGGCAGAAGAATAGGGATGCCGCCGGCAGTCTCCACAGCACGCACATATTCGAAGGGCAGCATATAGCGTCCTTTGTCATCTATTGCGTAGGTAGTCAGTCCGATCCATGGTTGGTTTTGCATGAGCGTCTCTTTTAGCGGCGGAAAACCTTATCAACGCGGGCCTGATCCAAAGGGCGGATGACCATACTGTCGATATTCACATGAGCTGGTCGCGTAACCGCCCAGCTTATGGCATCGGCGATATCAGCAGCGCTCAGCGGCTCCATGCCAGCATAAACGCTGTTCGCACGAGCGGCATCGCCACCGAAGCGGGTTAAGCTGAATTCTGTCTCCACGAAACCGGGATCAATTTCCGTAACACGAATGGGTTTGCCCAGCCATTCCAGCCGCATGGTTTCGCTGATAGCGCGGACGGCATGTTTGCAAGCGGTATAGCCGGCCCCCCCGACATAAGTCTCAAAGCCTGCGACACTGCCAATGTTGACGACGTGGGAAACCTGGCTGCTATCTGCCAGAAGGCGCGGATAAAGAGCCTTGCTCATGCGGGCTAGCCCAAGAACATTGGATTGGTACATATTCAGCCACTGATTTTCGTCCATGCTGGCGATAGGCTCCAGGCCCAGCGCACCCCCGGCGTTGTTGATGAGAACCTGAACGCTATCGGGTAATTCATTGACAAATTGCTGCACGGAATAGGTCTGGGTGACATCCAGAGGGAGTGGAATGGCGCCATACTTTTCTGCCAAAACGTTGAGGCGGCTCATGCGGCGGGCACCCATGAAGACGCGGAAATCTGCCTCTACCAAAGCCCGTACCGTTTCCGCCCCGATTCCCGACGAGGCACCGGTGATTACTGCAACCTTTTTAGTCATACACATAAACTCCTTGTGGAAATAAAAGCCCGGATACGGCAACTATTGCTGCACCATATCCGGAGTGAAATTGAACGTGACTTTAACAAACCTTCTTCTAAATACTTTCTGTGACCAGCGCCGGTTGTGCCGGTGCGGTATCTTTTGTCCGGCTTCTGAAGAAAACCAGTCCCACCAGTAATCCGCCGAGACCTACCAGATTGGTAATCATCCCGAAGGTGGTTATCGCGTAACCGGCCATGATAAACAGAAAGATGCCGCTGGCCCCCGGAAAAACACAGAAGCTCAGCCCGCGCAGAAAGGACTGTTTGAAACTGTCCCGCATCATCCATGCCGCAGCCAGACCCGCCAGACCATAGTAGTAAGCAACTTGAATGCCGATGGCATTGACCGAGTCGCTGATGATGGTGCTGATGGATGGCATGAACGACGATGCCCAGATGGCGGCTACCCCGAGTACGATGAGCACATACATCGCCTTCACGGGAGTTTGCGTGCGCGCATCGACATCCCCCAGTTGCCGACTGAACAAGCCGTCTCTACCCATAGCGAACAGCGTCCGGGAGAACTGCAGCATGGTAGTTTCTAAAGTCGCAATGGAGGAGAGGATCACCGCGACTGTAGCCATCAGGGCTCCACTGCGTCCCAGTCCTGAGGTAACCGCAATATTATAAACGATATTGTCACTGAGGCCGGAAGCGTCTTTCACCGAAAACAACAACAATGCGGCCAGAGTAAAGGTAACGTAAAAAGTAATAGTGACGAAAACACTTCCAAAACCACCGTTTCCAGCATTTTTCTCAGCCTTTTTGGTTTCCTCACTGAGATTGGAAGTTACATCCCAACCCCAATAAAAGAAGATCACGACCAGGGCGGATTCTGCAAAGGTTTTCGGGCTGTAGTCAAAACCGAACCAGGACCAGGAAAAGGCATTCACTGCACCATGTATCCCGATGTGCACGAAAGCCGCGATACCTACAATGCTCAGAATGATGAGTTCTATGGTACTCATGATCATCTGCAGCTTACTCGTCAGCTTGATGCCGGCGATGAGTACCACAGCAATAGCCAGAAACCACAAGGTCGCCACGGAGGTGGTCGCTACCACACTGCTGGTGAGATGGGGGTCCACATAATCGAGAGTGGAGGTGGCAATGGGCATGCTCCCCGTAACCATGAATACCAACGAGGCGATAAGTAGCGCCCACCCCGAAAGAAAGCCTGGTAGTTTCCCGAAGAGTTTTGACGTCCACTCATAGGCGGCGCCCGCACTGGGCATACGGCTGTTCAGTAATTTGTAGGCGAGTGCGATTCCTAACATGGGAATGGCAAATATGAGCAAACTACCGGGGGCAAGGACGCCTGCGGTACCAATGAGTGCTGCGGTGGTCGCCGCGATAGTGAATGCGGGCGCGCTGCCAGCGATGCCCATCACAATGGATTCTATAAAAGATAAACTATCTCTGCGTAACTGGTTCTGTTTCATGGCTGTTCTCCAAAAAATATCGTACCGGAAGCCTAAACTTCCATTGACACTGCATTAATGGGAAAAACTAGATCTAAGGTACTACCAATAAATCGACTGCATTATTGTACTTACGGGGTGATTACTGACTTCGAACTTCTGTCCATACCTGGTTATATTCGGTCAGCTCCTTACCAGCGAGCTGAGGCAAATATTTCAGCCGTGCCAGAATCTCCTTGCCCGGCAAGAAATAAGGGGTTTTCAACAACGGCTTCAAATAGGTTGCCGACGCGGCATTGGGTGAAGCATAGTTGTTGTAATTGGAGAGTTCCGCACCTATTTTCGGACTGAGAATGAAATTGATGAAATCATAAGCCAGAGTCTTGTCCGGCGCATTTTTTGGAATGCACATATTGTCGACCCATATTTCGGCCCCGGATTTCGGCAGAATATAGTGAATATGTCCGAATTTTTTGGGATGTTTGAGGATGTCATAGGAAATCGTACCGCTAAACATGATTCCGGCAGCAATGACCCCTTTCGTTAAGGCATGGCGGGCCGGGGTACCATCCATAAAGCCCACAAAATTATGACGTTTTTCGGTGGCTACTATGAGTTTGGCCGCTTTCATCCAGTCTGCCGTTCCTTTGCAGTTAAAGCCATAGCCGAGATACGCACAGGCCGCACCAATTGTATCCTGACCACTGCCTCCCAGCAGCGCAAACGGATATTGCTCATTCAACTTGGGATCAAACAGCAAAGCCCAACCATCGGTATTCGCTGGAAGGTTGACTTTATTGCTATCATAGCCGATACCAGTCATACCCCATTGATAAGGCACGCTGTAGGTATTATGCGGATCATATTCCGGATTCTGGAATTGTGGCATAAGATTTTTCAGGTTAGGAATGAGTTTGGGATCCAGTTTGGTCAACAGGCCGGCATCTACCATCCGTTTTATGTAATAATTGGAGGGTATGACAATATCGTATTGTGAGTCACCGCCAGCTTCGAGCTTTGCGGACATCTCTCCAAGAGAATTGTAATAGTTTTGTACGACCTTGCAGTGGTATTTTTCCTCAAATTTCTTGATGATGTTGGGCGACATATAGTCGGTCCAGTTATATAAATATAAAGTAGGCATGGCCTCGGCAAGCAGCGGCGTGCAGGCCAGAGCGAGCGCGATACTGGTTTTTGCTAGAATTTTAAACGGTTTTCTCATGCTGTCTTTCTCCTGCATTGGTAGTTGCTAAAAAACACGTGGACGTCCTCCCCGCCCTCAGCCTACGGCTGCCGCTCTCAAGAGCGGGAAGGACGGGGCTTCCACACCGAAAAGCATTGGCGTTTTCGCCCATTGAGGGCCCAAAAGCCTGATGGCGCATTGATAAAAAACGGTTGGTTACTTAACCTCCTTACGCATGACTGTTCCGGCCAGAGCAATGGCGATACTCGCGACTACCAGTATGGAAGCAATCGCATTTATTTCGGGCGTCACGCCTTTTTTGGCAATGGCGCCGTAGATATAAATGGGCACCGTAACGCTGGAGGGCCCCGCTGTAAAAAAACTGATAACCAGATCGTCCAGGGAAAGGGTGAATACCAACAGAAAGCCTCCCAGGAGCGTCGGGCTAAGGACCGGCAAGAAAAGGTGGCGCAGGACTTTTCCCTGGTTACCGTACAGGTCGTGTATTGCATCAATGAGTTGTGGATCAATGGTGCGTAATTTTGCATATACGAGCAAGGCAACATAAGGTAGCTCGAAGGTGATATGAGCAAGGATCATCGTCGGAAGTCCAGCTTGGAGCAGCCCGGTATAGCGATTGATATAATTAAAAAATATCATATCCGCGATGCCAAAAATGATGCTTGGTGTAATAATCGGCAGATAAATCAGGTAACTGGCAGTGCTTCTCTGGCGGGGCCGCATAGCCGACAGACCGTAAGCCAGAAACATACCCAGTATAGTCGCCGAAATTGCGGATAATCCTGCCAGAAAAATCGATGTGACAAAGGCTTGACGAATATCTGCAGAAGACAATAGATCGACATACCATTGCGTGGTAAGCCCCGCGCTGAGCCCCTCACCCAGTTGTGCGAAGGAATATAGAAATACCAGAAGTAGCGGTACATATAAAAATAGGTAGGCACACCCGGTGAACGCCTGACTCATAGTTCTGTATATATTGCTCTTCATAGCATCGGTCCTTCCTGGCTCCCCGTCAGGCGGGTCAATAGCTTCAGGATCAGGAGCAGTATGAAGGAAATGCCTATCAGAACGACGGAGAGGGCTGCGCCATAAGGCCAATCCGGTGTGGAAGAAAACTGGTTGGCGATCAGATTTCCGAGCATCAGAGATTTGTTGCCTCCCATGAGCTCTGGAATGAGGTAGTTACTGAAAGATGGAATTAGTACTAAGATCGCACCAACAATGATGCCGCCCATGGTTTGTGGCAAAATGATCCGGAGAAATACGGCGACGGGGCTGGCATAAAGGTCCTGAGCCGCTTCGCACAGGGACCAGTCCATTCCTTCCATGGCGGCATATATGGGAATAACCATATATGGCAGGTAGCTGTAAATCAGGCCGATGAAGACGGCAAAACCGCTGGGATACAAACCCATATCGGGTTGAATCCACCCGATGGCAGCTGCAAGGTGGGACAGCATAGTGTTGGGGCCTAGCAATTCCAGCCAGGCGTAGGCGCGGACTACCTGATTGGTCCAGGATGGAATAATAATCAGAACTAAAAGCAATGGCTTGAGATAACTTCTGGATTGACTGATGAAATAGGCTACCGGGAAAGCAACAATCAGACTTGCGATGGTGGTGACAATGCCCTGGAGGATGGAGCGAATCACGATCATGATATTCGCTGGAGTCCAACCAAAAAACATGAATCCGACGACCTCCTCGAATGCGTCCAGGGTGATCGGTAGTACTGGTAATCCGTATGGATTAGCGCTTGCGAAAGCAATCGGCAGGAACAGCAAGATGGGTAGAACCAAAAAAAGACTGATCCAGAGCAATCCGGGGGCAGAAAAGAGTGCTTTTCGAAAGCCGCGTGTGGAGTCAGTACTCATTTAAGTAATTCCACATTCATTGAGCCAGTCATCTCTATCATCCTTCCAGTGGGATAATGTCAGAGGCTTCAATAGCGGCGGTCACATCGGAGCCAGCGCGCCAGCGGGTCTCGCCATGAGTGCTTGTCGATGCTAGTAATTCAACACCATTAATATCGATGATATATTCAATTTTCGCACCCATATAAAGGACATCTTTAATGGTCGCCTTAAATATATTAGTATCGGGTGGGGCTGGTGTGTCCGTCGGCGCTAAAAGCGTAATATCTTCTGGATGAACAGTGACATGCTGGATGCTGGCGTTAAGTGTCGGAACATGGCGGAGTTCGCCGATGGGTGTAGTGAAAGCATTGTGTGGCAGTGCTTGGGTCAGCCTGATGATGTTGGGGATACCGAGGAAACGAGCTACGAATATATTGCGCGGATGTTCATAGATGTCTGAGACCCGGCCAACCTGCTGTAAACAACCATGATTCATAATGCCAATATGATCGCTCATGATCATGGCTTCTTCCTGATCATGGGTAACAAAAATAAAGGTCATTCCCACTTTTTTCTGCAAACGCAGCAGTTCCAGTTGTAACTCGCGACGCAGTTTGGCATCAAGAGCAGAAAGTGGTTCATCTAGTAATACGACATCCGGTTCGTTGATCAGTGCCCGGGCCAAGGCAACCCGCTGCTTTTGTCCTCCTGAGAGTTGGTTAGGTTTACGTTCTGCGTGTTCACCGATTTGCATAGATTCAATCATCCCCAGCACACGCTGATTGCGCTCTGCTCGCGGAATCCTGCTCATTTTCAAACCAAATTCGATGTTTTCCCGCACGGTCATGTGGGGGAAAAGGGCATAAGACTGAAAAACGGTGTTCACTTGCCTTTCGTGAGCGGGAATGCCGACGACGGAGCGTCCACTAATGGTGATATCACCATCGACAATCGTCTCAAAGCCACCAATCATTCTTAATAATGTCGTTTTGCCACAGCCGGATGGTCCCAATAAGGTAAAAAAGCTTCCTGAATGAATTTTCAGACTGACATCCTCTAGTGCGACTACCCCGTTAGCAAACCGCTTGCGGATATTGGTAATGTCCACACTACCCCTCTGCTGCACAGATGCCAGAACGGGATTGGTACTGCAAGCCCCGGAACAGATGGCCCCAGCCTGGGCATAGTTGAATTCCGGCATGCTATCTTTAATCCTTCTTCGGGTGTCTATAATACTAAGCAGGTTATATGCCAATGCCTAGACCGAATGGTGAATATTTATACTTGGGTAGTCGTGTCGCCTAGGAAGTCTATGTATATTTTGAGGTTCGTAGTCGCGCAAGGTCATGAGGAAGGCACGCTGTCGGCACCTGTTCTTTACCGTTTATGGGCTGTTCTGAAAGTCTATCAATGGATTTTTTGCACCAAAGTCGTGCACATTGTGTCTATTTGGATCTTTTTGGTGCAGACCGTGACCTGCAAAGTGGGTGGCGGTCTGCATTTTGCACATAGGTGCTGCTGCTAGTGTCTTGCATACTGTTTATTGATGAGCAGTAGTAAAATGGACTCTAGGGCGCCTCGAAAAACCTTCCCATTTCGGCTGTATATGATAAGGTATAACTGCTTGAATATTATGTGGTATGCCGGATGACACCACGAAAGAGCGCAATCAAAACCGATCTGTTTGCAGCGGATTTCCACCAGCAGAAACTGGATCAGTTGGGTGATCCATTGCTGCGCATCGCTTCCTGCATTGACTTTCCTGCCCTGGCCGACAGCCTGCTAGAAATCAACGCAGTTGCCGTGCCGCCTGTTCATGACGAACAGCATGATGATGTTCCCGCTAGTTTACTGGCTTTGTTTACGTTGGGAGCGATGTCGATACACGGATTCTGGTCGAAAAAGCCCGTCGGCATTAGTTTGAAACCTGTGGTAATGCAGGGCTGCACGGGAAAATCTTCTATGCGCGGCTGATGGTGTAGGCCAAAAACATGCCAGAGCACGATATCGGCATTTTCGATCGGCCGGTTCTGCTTGACGAAATCCGCAACACCGCCGGAACCATCGGAATGGTTCATGTATTCGCCTGCGGGATAGCGTTCTTCCGGGTCGTATTTTGTGACCCAGAGATGGTTTTCCATGAAGTTCGAGCGGATGCCGGATGGAGAATCTGGTTTCAGGTAGGAGGTCAGTGTGCTTTCCGGCATGATCTTATAGCCAACGGGCTTGCCGGTATGGTTGGTTTTGAACCGCCCCGGATTTTGAGGAGGCTCCTTTTTCCAAGAGAATGGAGTCATGATGAACAAAGCTAAAACACCCAAATATTCCCCTGAAGTTCGCGAACGCGCGGTGCGCATGGTGCAGGA
>Ga0172382_10002881_pt1 | contig 27952 bp, 27 predicted proteins | sample Leawel138RmetaG_FD_122245 | JGI IMG/M metagenome (GOLD analysis project Ga0172382, IMG submission 122245) | Leachate microbial communities from a municipal landfill in Southern Ontario, Canada - Leachate well 138R metaG | ecosystem: Engineered > Solid waste > Landfill > Unclassified | place...
GCACCGAGAGCCCGGTCCAGAGGCCCCCGGGGTCCCGCAGGTGGGCGGGAACCCGCTCCGCGATCAGCGGGGAGTTCAGCGGCTGGAGCAGCCCGGCCTCCGCCGCCTGCCACAGGTTGCCGGCATCCACCGTCAGCAACAGGTCCGCCGGAGTGTTGGCGCCCTCGGCCTTGAGCCTGGCCATCAGCGGACCTTCCTTGTCGGTGAGAAAGCGGATGCGCACCCCGCTGGCCTTTTCGTAGGCGTCAAACAGCGGCTTGATAAGCTGCTCATTGCGGGCGGAATAGACCACCACCTCCTGCTCCGGCTGCCCACTGGCGGCCGGCAGGGCAGTGGCGAACAGGGCCGCCATGGCGGCAACCGTACAGCGCAGTAATCCGGAAACTTTCATGGTGTGGCTCCCCCTGGAGCAACAGTGGACGAGATGGGCTATTGTGTTTCAAATAAGAATCACTATCAACAAGCAATTGCCTGTGCGGCCGGTTTTCCTGCCCTGGCCGCGCCCACAGCTCGAAACCCTTGCCCCCGGTGGCGCCACCACCACAGCCGGCGGCGGTGTGGCAGGATTCGAAATTCTCGCGGCGCCCCGCGGCAGCTACAATGGCGCCTCAACAGCAGTGGGATTACCATGGAAAAAGTGGATGTCATCATCGTCGGCGCCGGGGCCGCGGGGCTGATGTGCGCCATCGAGGCGGGCAAGCGGGGGCGCTCGGTGGTGGTGCTGGACAGCGCCAAAAAGGCGGGCAACAAGATCCGCATGGCCGGCGGCGGCAAGTGCAACTTCACCAATTTGGACGTGGGTCCGGAGCACTTTCTCTGTGGCAATCCCCACTTTGTGAAATCCGCCCTCAGCCGCTACACCCAGTGGGACTTTATCGCCATGGTGCAGCGCCACGGCATCGCCTTTCACCAGCGGGACCACGGCCAGCTGTTCTGCGACCACAGCTCCCAGGATATTCTCGATATGCTGCGGGCGGAGTGCGACCTGGCGGGGGTGGCCATCCGCCTGCGCTGCCCGGTGACCGCCTACACCAGACGCGCCGACCACCACTTTGTGGTGACCACCGAGCGGGGCAGCCTGCACTGCCAGTCCCTGGTGATCGCCACCGGCGGCCTCTCCATCCCCACCATGGGCGCCAGCCCCTACGGCTACCAGGTGGCGGAGCACTTCGGCCTGGCGGTGGTGCCGACCTCCGCCGGACTGGTGCCCCTCACCCTCCACCCGGCGGACAAGGAGAGGTTTTCTCCCCTCACCGGCATTGCGGTGCCCGCCACCCTCAGCTGCAATGGCGCCAGTTTTACGGAGAACCTGCTGTTTACCCATCGCGGACTGAGCGGCCCGGCGGTGCTGCAGATATCCAACTACTGGTATCCCGGGGACACCGTCACCATCGACTGGCTGCCCGGCAACGACCTGGGGGAGTTTCTCCACCAGCTCAGACAGCAGCGGCCAAAACTGTCCCTGAAAAACGCCGTTGCCCAGCTGCTGCCCGAGCGCCTGGCCACCACCCTGGTCCCCGAGGCCCTCGCCGCCCGCCAGCTGGCCCAGCTCGCCCGGACCGACCTGGACGATCTGGCACAACGGTTTCACCACTTCGCCATCAAACCCAACGGCACCGAGGGCTACCGCACCGCCGAGGTCACCCGCGGCGGCGTCGATGTCGACGGTGTATCCTCGAAAACCTTTGCCGCGATCCAGGTTCCCGGGCTGTTTTTCATCGGCGAGGTGCTGGACGTCAGCGGCTGGCTGGGGGGCTACAATCTGCAGTGGGCCTGGGCATCCGGCTGGTGCGCAGGGCAGTATGTGTAACCATCCGCCCCCTGTGGTGGGGACACCGCCAGCGCGCCGGGATGAGCCCCTGCCTTCTGATGTAGAATGTAGCTCCCATGGCCTACGGAAATTCTGAAGCATTGTTGTTCTCCACCGCTCCTCAACCCGTCCACTGGCGCCCGGTGGCGCTCTGCCCGCCCGCCGAACTGCCCACCGACTGGCGCAGCTGGCTGGCGGACGAGGGCTCCCTCACCCAGCGCCTGACCGCCGCCAGCCACGGCCATTTCAGCGTCAAGGTGCTGAGCCAGCGTCGGGGGCGGCCGCGGCCGGACGAGGCCATGGCCCTGGGCATGACCAGCACCCGCCGCGCCCTGATTCGGGAAGTGGTGCTGCTGGGCAACCACCAGCCCTGGGTGTACGCCCGCAGTATTTTGCCCCTGACCACCCTCAGCGGACGGCTGCGGGTACTGGGCAAGCTGGACGATCGCCCCCTGGGGGCGCTGCTGTTTGCCGACCCCACCATGACCCGTGGTCCGGTGGAAGTGGCGACCCTGCCCGGCACCGCCATCCCGCCACCGCTGGCCCCGGCGGACGCCCGCCTGTGGGGGCGGCGCTCGGTGTTCTGGCTGGACGCCAAGCCCCTGCTGGTGTGCGAGATTTTTCTTCCCGGCTTTGCGCCGTAACATGTCGCCACCCGGTGACCGGCAGACCGCCATGACAGCTTCTGAATCGCGACTGATGGACTTCATCCACCTCACCCGCCTGCACAAGCCGGTGGGCACCATTCTGTTGCTGTGGCCGGCCCTGTGGGCCCTGTGGCTGGCGGCGGAGGGGGTGCCGGACCTGGACATCCTGCTGATTTTTATCGCCGGCGGCTTTGTCATGCGCGCCGCAGGCTGTGTGATCAACGACTACGCCGACCGCAACATCGACGGCTTGGTGGCGCGCACCAACTACCGGCCCCTGGCCACCGGTCGGATCAAGCCCGGCGAGGCCTTGGCCCTGTTCGCCGCCCTGTCCATGGCCGGGTTTGCCCTGGTGCTGCTCACCAACCCCCTCACCGTCACCCTCGCCTGCCTGGGGGTGGTGATCATCGCCGCCTACCCCTTTATGAAACGCCACACCCATCTGCCCCAGCTGGTGCTGGGGGTGGCCTGGGCGTGGAGCATCCCCATGGCCTTCGCCGCCCAGCGGGAGCAACTGCCCGCGGAACTGTGGATTCTCGCCGTCGCGGTGGTGTGCTGGACCCTGGTGTTCGATACCTTCTACGCCATGGTGGACCGGGACGACGACCTCAAGATCGGCGTCAAGTCCACCGCCATCCTGTTTGGTCGCCGGGACCTGCCTATCCTCGCCGCCCTGCAGGTGGCCGCCACCAGCGCCTTCGCCGCTGCAGGGGTCGCCTTTGGCCTGGGGGCAAGCTACTACCTGGGGGTGGCGGTGGTGGCCGCCCTCTTTGGCCACCAGCTGTACTCCGCCCGGGGCCGGGACCGGGAGGGCTGTTTCCGCGCCTTTATGGACAATCGCTGGATCGGCCTCACCCTGTTTGCCGCCATTGTCCTCGACTTTGTGGTCCGGGGTTGATTGCTCCAAGTGGCCACAATGGCTCGAGTTTTGTCCGCCACACTGTCACAATCCTGTCATACAGGCCCCTTCTAATAGCAGGCGCTGCATTACGATTGATTCTTTATGACAGAACAGACCATTCTGATTATCGACGATGAGGCCGCCATTCGCGACATGGTGGGCATCGCCCTGGAGGCCGCCGGCTTCCGCTGCCTGCAGGCGGCCAACGCCCGCGACGGCCACGCCTTGATCATCGATGAAAATCCAGACCTGGTGCTGCTCGACTGGATGATGCCCAACACCAGCGGGGTGGAACTGTTGCGCCGCCTGCGCCGCGACGAACTGACGGAGAAAACCCCGGTGATCATGCTCACCGCAAAGACCGATGAGGACAATATGGTCCAGGGTCTGGATGCGGGCGCCGACGACTATGTCACCAAACCCTTCTCCCCCCGGGAGCTGATCGCCCGCACCAGGGCGGTGCTGCGGCGCAAGGCCCCGCAAATCCCGGAGGAGGTAATGCGGGTGGAGGGTCTGGTCTACGATCCCATCAGTCACCACGTCACCATCGGCAACCAGACCATCGCCATGGGACCCACGGAATTCCGCCTGTTGGGCTTCTTCCTCAGCCACCAGGACCGCGTCTACTCCCGGGATCAGATTCTCGACCACGTCTGGGGCGGCAATGTCTACATGGATGAACGCACCGTGGACGTCCATATCCGCCGCCTGCGCAAGGCCCTCTCCGTGGATGGCCACGAGCAACTGATCCAGACCGTGCGCGGCGCCGGCTACCGCTTTTCCACCCGGCTCTCGGTGGCCTGAGGCTCGACAGACGTCCTCCGGGTCGCCACAATTGCGGCTTCCGGCGAAACAGGTTGACGAGGTCAGATGCAGGAAGGTCTTCGCAGTGAAATCCAGCGCCTGCTGGTCCTTGCCTTCGCCCTGGTGGTTATCGGCCTGGTCAACGGCCTGGTCGCCGAAACCCTGGTGGTGGGCGGCGCCATCTACACCCTGATCACCCTGCGCAAAATCCACAAGCTGTACACCTGGCTGGCATCCGACAAGACCGATATGCCGCCGGAGATGACCGGGGTGTGGGGAGATATGTCCGACGAGCTGTACCGCCTTCGCCAGCGGGTGGAGCAGGCGAAGAAGAACTACACCGGACTGGCCCTGCGCATTCGCCAGATCACCTCCGCCCTCGACGACGGCATGATTCTGCTCAACGCGGATCGCACCCTGGACTGGTGGAATCCCAGCGCCACCACCCTGCTCAATCTCACCGATAACGACCGCGGCGAGGTCATCAGCAACCTGATCCGCAACCCTCTGTTTGTCGCCTTTATCCACAGCAGTGAATTCAACCAGCCCCTGGAAATCCAGGCCCCCCGGGAGCCGGGGCGAATCTTCCAGTTCATGGCGGGCACTTTTGGCCGGGGCGAAGTGGTGTTGATGGTGCGGGACATCACCCGGCTGCGCCACCTGGAGGAGATGCGCAAGGAGTTTGTCGCCAATATCTCCCACGAGCTGCGCACCCCGCTGACGGTGCTGGTGGGCTATATCGAGACCCTGCTCAACAACACCGACACCCTGCCCAAACACTGGCACAAGGCCCTGGAGCAGATGGATCAGCAAACCCGCCGCCTGAGCAGCCTGGCGGAAGACCTGGTGATGCTGTCCCGCCTGGAATCAACCGCCCCACCCCCACACCAGCATACGGTGGACCTCGGCCATCTGCTGGGCGGGATCAAGGAAAATGCCCAGATCGTCGCCGGCGATCGCCACCGCGTGACCCTGGAGTGCGAGCCGGGCCTGATCCTGGCGGGGGATGCCCGGGAGCTGCACAGCGCCTTTTCCAACCTGGTGATGAACGCCATCAAGCACAATCCCCAGGGCTGTGGGGTGGGCATTCGCGCCCACCGGGAGGGGGAACAGCTGGTGGTGGAGGTCAGCGACACCGGCATCGGGATCGAAGCCAAACATCTACCCAGGCTCACCGAGCGCTTCTACCGGGTGGATGACAGCCGCACCACCGCCTCCGGTGGCACTGGTCTCGGCCTGGCCATCGTCAAGCATGTGCTGGCCCGCCACCAGGGCGCCCTGAACATTCGCAGCACCCCCGGCCGGGGCAGCACCTTCAGCTGCGTCTTTGCCCCCCGCGCCAGCAAGCCTCTCGCCGACCAGGCCTGAGGGGCGGTTGTGGCGCCGAACTTGCCACGGCGCAGATGGCGGCAATGGCGCTATTAACCCGCCATGGCTTATGTTCGGGTTAACATGTCGCGCAGGGTCGGCTTTTGCTCCTGCAACGTCGGCATTTCCGCCCTCCCTGGCGGTCAGACGCGCCAGCCGCTGGCTGGAAGCCAGCGCGAGCCCCTTCAAGCCAAGGGGTTTCGCAGGTTTTAGGGGGCGACAAGCAAAAAGTGAATGGCTTCATCCAGTGCTGTTTCAATGTGATTTTGGCCAGCTCGAATTTGTGTAGGAGCCCGGTCCTGCGGGCGAAAGGAGGTGGGAAAGTCGCCCTATTCGCTCAATCACCACCCTTCGCCCGGAGGAGAGCCTGCCCCACGAGCGGAGCGAGTGCCCTGGGTGCCGGGCTCCTACAATAGAACCGGAACACAAGGCAGCATCAAATTGAAAGAGTAGTAGTTGCCTGCCAGGTTACCAATAGGTGAAACATGAAACCCACAGTTTACCGCCGCCTGTAAGGTGTCCGCCTCTGGAGCAGTAATGGCCCACTATCCCTTTCTCGATCCGCGCTTTCTCGCGGCCCTGGAAGACAGCGGCAGCGCCGTCGCCGCCACCGGCTGGACGCCGTGCCATCGCCAGCTCACGGCCTGCGGCCGCAGCCTGGCGTTTATGCCCCTGTACCTGAAGACTCACTCCATGGGGGAGTATGTGTTCGACTGGTCCTGGGCCGATGCCTACCGCCGCCACGGCCTGGCCTATTATCCCAAGCTGCTGACCGCCATTCCCTTCACCCCCACCAGTGGCCCCAGGGTGCGCTTCGGCGAGGGGGCCGATCGCCAGGCCGCGGCGCAACAGCTGATCGACGATACCCTGGAGCTGGCGGCGGACACCGGCGCCTCCAGCTGGCACCTGCTGTTCCCCGATCCGAGTCAGCTGGCCCTGTTCGCTGACCCGCGCCTGCTCCACCGCAAGGGGGTGCAGTACCACTGGTTCAATCGCGGCTACCACAGCTTTGACGACTTTCTGGTCAGCCTCACTTCCCGCAAGCGCAAGATGATCCGCAGGGAGCGCCGTCAGGTGGCGGAGCAGGGCTTTGTTGTCGAAGCCTTCAGCGGCGCCGAAATCACCCCCGATTTGTGGCGCCTGTTCGCCCTGTTTTACCAGCGTACCTACGTCAAACGCAGCGGCTCCAGCGGCTACCTGACCCCGGATTTTTTTGCCCGCATCGGCGCCACCCTGGCGGAGCAATGCCTGCTGGTTACCGCCCGCCGGGGGGATGCCGTGGTCGCCGCGGCCTTTTACCTGTTCGACGACCAAACCCTGTACGGGCGCTATTGGGGGTGTTTGCGGGAATACGACTTCCTGCACTTCGAGCTCTGCTACTACCGGGGCATCGAGTTCGCCATCAGCCGCGGGTTGGCGAAGTTCGATGCCGGCGCCCAGGGGGAGCACAAAATCGTGCGGGGCTTCGAGCCCGTGGTCACCCACTCGCTGCACTGGATTGCCGAACCTGCCTTCCGCGACGCCATCGCCCGCTTCCTGGGGGAGGAGGATAAACATATCCGCCACCACTTGGCCCAGGCGAGGGAACTGCTGCCCTATCGGCAGGCGGAGGAGAGCGAATCCTGACCCGGCGTCAGGTGCCCGCGAGGGGACAACACCCAGGCCGCGAGCAGCGCTGAAGGCACAGATCCAGGATCAATGGCGCCGACTTAAGCCGAAGCACGATGTGAGGCCGCAGTCCTGGGGGGACTTTTCGAGACCGTATGCAGCAGGGACGCTGCATCCGAGCCTACAGGGATGTATTTACGGCGTGTCTCGAAAAGTCCCCCCAGGACTGTGGTCGGGCTACGAAGCACTAAAAAGCTCTTAAGTCAGTGCCATTAGATCCAGGATGGCGTTGGCAGTCACGGAAGCTCCGGATCGGGGACGGATTTCCCCCGGCTCCAGGTACCCAGAACCAGCCCCTGGCGGCGAAAATCCGCCAGCAGCCCGGCACCGAAATGGCTCACCTGCTCCGGCGCCAGCTGCGGCCACTGCGCCGCCAGGGCGGCCAGGTGATCCCGGCCGCTGAGATCCGGCCGCTCCGCAATGCCCGTCACCAGGGCGCGGGTGGCGTCGTTGATGGCGAGAAAGCGCACCCGGTCGCCGGCGTCGCGAAACAGCAGCACCTGCAGTGGTTCCGCCAGGGGCTGGTGCGGTTCGTTGCCGGGGCCGATGGTGGTCACCGGCCAGCGATAGCTGGCCAGGCGGTGAATGGGGTTCAGGGCCGGGCGCCCCGCCAGCAGGTCACCATCGGGGTCCACCACCCCCGGCGCGATGCCGTCCGCAGCCACATCGAGCACCAGCTCCAGCCATTCGTAGTGGGCCAATTCCGCCACATAGGGGGGATAGGGCAGCGGCAACCCGCGCGCCCCCAGATAGGCGACAAATTCCCCGGGAATATCCTTGAAATAAGGGCTTTGGCAGGGGTGAGTGGCGAAAAACTCCCGCACCAGGGGGTGCCACTGATCCCGCTCCCGCAGCAACCGGTGGAGCACCGGGAAACCCTGGCGCAGGAAACCCTCCATGGTGTTGTAGAACAGATCCCGGTAGATTTTCAGCCGCCGCGCCTCCACCCCCGTCGGCGGCGGGGCGCTGTCGGGGTTGCGCAGATAGGCGGCAAAACCGAGCTGGATGTCCCGGAACCCGCCACTCACAGGGCCACCCGCCGACCCACCGGCTCCGCCGCCACCTGGATGGCGCGAATCTGCGCCACCTCAGCCAGCAGCTGCTCCAGGGGTGGAAAATTGAAATCCCTCTCCAACAGGGTGGGCCGCGGGCCAAAGTGCCGGTAGGCGTCCCCCAGCAGCTCCCACACCGGGTCGATCACCGGGCTGCCGTGGGTGTCGATCTTGAGATCGTCGGCCTCGTCGTAGTGGCCGGCAACATGAATGTAACAGATCCGTTCGCCGGGCAGGGCGGCGAGAAACCGGCGGGGGTCGTAACCGTGGTTGATGCTGTTGACGTAGATATTGTTGACATCCAGCAACAGCTCGCAATCGGCCTCGGCGAGCACCGCGGTAATGAACTCCAGCTCCGACATCTCGGCGCCGGGGGCTGCGTAATAGCTGATGTTTTCGATACCGATACGGCGGCCGAGAAAGTCCTGTACCCGACGGATGCGCTCCGCCACATGGCGCACCGCGTCTTCCCGAAAGGGGATGGGCAGCAGGTCGTAGAGGTGGCCGCCGGCGCTGCAGTAACTCAGGTGCTCGGTGTAACAGCGCACCGAATGGCGCTCGAGAAAGTCGCGAATATCCGCCAGCAGGGCAAAATCCAGGGGGTCGGGGCTGCCCAGGGACAGGGACAGCCCGTGACTCACCAGGGGAAAGCGCTCCGCCAGGGCATCGAGGCGGCGGCGGAAGCGACCGCCGGTGGCGGCCCAGTTCTCCGGCGCCAATTCGAGAAAATCCGCGGCGGATGCCGGGCAGGTCTCCAGCTCACCCAGCAGGGCGCGCCGCAGACCCAGCCCGGCACCCGCCAGCGCGGGGGTGGCGGAGCAAGCGGCCATCCATCAGGCCTCGGGCTTGTCGGCACCTTCGCCGCATTTGCCCTCACCGCACTTGCCTTCCCTGTCCTTGTCCTTCTCGCCCTTGCCTTCGCCGCACTTGCCTTCGCCATCCTTGCCTTCACCACATTTGCCCTCGGCATCTTTGCCCTCGGCCGCCGTGCCTTCTCCACACTTGCCCTCGCCACATTTGCCCTCGGCGTGCTTGTCGGCAACCTGATAGCCGCTGCCGAGATCGGTGGCGACAAAGGGGTTGCCCGCCACGGCGGACAGGGGAGCGGCCAGGGTGCCGGAGATAACGGCGAGGCCGATGGCAGTTTTAACGGTATTCACAGACTTCTTGCTCATGGTTTACTCCAGGTTGTTGTTGACGATCAGTCCTATCATTGATGCCGATGGCAGCGGATGGTTCCAGTGCCCGGCCCCCTTTGGATGCCTCCGACGGCGGGTTGTTACACCGGCAAAAGAAAAAATGTAACTATTCAGCACTTCCTCAAATCGCACGATGGTGAGCCGAAGCAGGCACCTTCAGCCAGAACCGTCATCGGCAGGGATGCCGATGTCGAGCCTCCAGGGATGGATTTACGGCGTGTTCTGGCTGAAGGTGCCTGCTTCGGCGGTTCGTAGCACCAGTGCTGAATAGTTACGAAAAAATATCACCTGGGATGACCACTCAGCTCAAGCCCACTGACACCGCAGATCGGTGCCCTGGGGCTGAGGTTGTCGGCTCCACCGCCCTTGCCGGGATCCGCGAGCAGGCGGCACAATGGCGGTGGTTAAACCAACCAAAAGTCGCTCCGTGGAGAGTCCCATGCGCGTTCACTGTTTTCAACACGTCCCCTTCGAGGGCCTGGGCAGCATCGAGCCCTGGCTGCTGGCCCGGGGCCACACCATCACCCGCACCGGGTTCTTTGCCGGAGAACCCATACCAGACCCCGCATCGGTGGATATGCTGGTGGTGATGGGAGGACCCATGAGCGTTAACGATGAAACCGACCACCCCTGGCTGAAGGCGGAGAAGGCCTTTGTCCGGGACATCATCGCCACCGGCAAACCGGTGCTGGGGATCTGTCTGGGGGCTCAGCTGATTGCCAGCGCCCTGGGGGCCCGGGTCTATCCCAACCGGGAGCGGGAAATCGGCTGGCTGCCCATTGCCGGGGTGTCCGGCGACGAGGGCTTCCGGCTGCCACCCCAGAGCCAGGTGTTTCAGTGGCACGGGGAGACCTTCGACCTGCCGCCGGGAGCTCGGCTGCTGGCCACCAGCCCGGCCTGCACCAACCAGGCATTTCAGCTGGGGGAGCGGGTGATCGGCCTGCAATTTCATCTCGAAACCACGCCGCAGTCGGCGGCGGCCCTGGTCAGCCACTGTGGTGACGAACTGGTACCCGGGGCCTGGGTGCAATCTGGCGCGCAGATTCTGGCGGCGGGTGAGCAGGCCTATCAAGATATCAATGGCCTGATGAGCCAGGTGCTGAGCTATCTCACCGGCAACCTGCCCTGAGGCCGCGAGCCGCCCCAGGAGATTGGCAATGGCGATACTCTTGTGGTTAAGTGGGCCATCGCCAACCGCGGATGGCTGCGCCCTGCGGGTGCGCTGACAGCGGCGCCGCCGGTGTCGGCCTCCCACCCCATATAATGATAAGGATCCCTGCCGATGACCCCGCTCCCCGCTTCGTGCCGCAATCTGACCCTCTTCCTGCTGGGCCTGGTGGCCACCATCAACTATATCGACCGCCAGGCCTTCACCGTGCTGATGGAGGATATCAAGCGGGATCTGGCACTCAGCGATACGGTGTTGGGGCTGATCAGCGGCCTGGTGTTCGGCGTGATTTACGCCCTGTCGTCACTGCCCATTGCCCGCTACGGGGATCGCGGCGACCGCCCCCTGGTGATCGCCACCTGCCTGGGCTTCTGGAGCCTGGCCACCGCCGCCTGCGGCCTGGCCGCCAATGCCTGGCAAATCGCCCTGGCCCGGATCGGGGTTGCCGTCGGCGAGTCCGGCTCGGCGCCGTCGTCGATGTCCCTGTTGACGGAAATTTTCCCGGAAAACCGCCGCACTCTGGTGGTCGGAGTGATGCAGTCCGCCAACTCCATCGGCCTGTCCCTGGGGGTGGTACTGGCTGCCTGGCTGGCAACCCTGATGGAGTGGCGCCATGTGTTTATGACCCTGGGGTTGCCGGGGATTCTGCTGGCCATCGCCGTGGCACTGATGGCCAGCGAGCCGCGGCGGGCGCTGAAAAAGGCCGGCACTCCCGCGGCCCACTTGAAGATTCCCCTGCGCGAGGTGGCGGGGATTATTTTCACCAACACCGCCCTGTTGTGGATCGGCCTGCTGTCCATTGCCGTGTCCATGACCGGGTTTGGCTTCCTGATGTGGGCGCCCTCGTTCCTGCAGCGGGTGCACGGCTTTGATATGGGCCAGGTGTCCTGGCTGGGGTGGGCGATTCTCACCGGCCTGGTGGGAGGCAATCTCACCGCGGGCTGGATGGGGGACAGGTTCGGCTCGAAAAATCCCAAGTTCAACGGCTGGCTGGCCGCCGGCGGGCTCCTCGCCGCCTACCCCTTTGCCCTGGCCTTTGCCTGGGTGGCCAGTCCCTACTGGGCCCTGGCCAGTTTTGTGGTGCTGAAATTTCTGATGACCCTGTGGATGGCACCCACCATAGTGCTGACCTTTACCCTGGTGCCGGTGGCCATGCGCGCCACCATCAACGCGGTGATGAGTTTGCTGATCATTCTCTCCGGTATGGGGCTGGGCACCTTTTTTGTCGGCCTGCTCAGCGACCTCTTCAACGCCAGCCAGGGTCGGGAGGCCCTGCGTTACGCCCTGGTGGTGATGAGCAGCGGCCTGCTGGTGGGCGCCTTTGCCGCCATCATGGCGAGCCGCAGTGTGGCCCGCCAGGTGGCGGCGCGGTTGGTGCCGGCCCAGTCCTGACGCTGGGCGCCGGCGGGGTCAGCCCCCCCGGCGCTTGCTGAACACCAGCAACTGGTTGTTGGCGGGCATGGGGTTGTCCTCCACCAGGCGAAAGCCCGCCTCCCTCGCCAGCAGCACAATGTCTTCCACATCGCGGATACCCTGGTGGGGGGCCTGGGCCTGCAGCCAGTTGTCGAAGTTGGCGTTGCTGCGGGAGGTGTACTGGCCGCCGTACTTGAAGGGCCCGTAGAGGGCCAGGGTGGCATCCTCCTCGGCGACCTCGCCGATCCCAGAAAACATTCTCACCACCGACTGCCAGGGCATGATGTGGCAGGTGTTGGCGGTAAAGAAGGCGTCGTAGCGGTGCGCGGGCCAGGGCCCTTCCACATCGAGCTCCAGGGGGTGATACAGATTGGCGGCGGGATACTCCTCCAGCCAGGCATGAATACCCGCCAAATTCTCCTGGCGGTCGCTGGGCTGCCAGCACAGGTGGGGCAGGGCCGGAGCGAAATACACGCAGTGCTGGCCAGTGCCGCTGCCGATCTCCAGCACCCGGGTAGCGGTGGCGTACACCCGCTGAAGAATGCCCAGGATGGGCTGGCGATTGTTGACGCAGGCCTGGGAAAACGGCTTGATGCCGGCCATCAGTGGTCTCCGGCCCTGATAAACACCCACTCCCGGGCGCTGGACATGGCGGGGTTGTAGCGGTAGCCGCCGTCGGCAAAGTCCTTGAGCTGTTCCGGCTCGACGATGCGGTTGCGGATGATGTAGCCCGCCATCATACCCCTGGCCTTTTTGGCGAAAAAGCTGATGATCTTGTATTTGCCCCCCTTCCAGTCCTTGAACACGGGGGTGATGATCTCAGCGGCGAGCTTGGCCGGCTGCACCGCCTTGAAGTACTCGTTGGATGCCAGATTCACCAGCACCGGCTGGGGCTCTGCCGCGAGAACGCCGTTGAGGGCCTTGGTGATCCGCCCATCCCAAAACTGGTAGAGGTTGTCCCCCCTGGCGGTGGCGAACCTGGTGCCCATCTCCAGGCGGTAGGGCTGAATCAGGTCCAGGGGACGCAGCAGGCCATAGAGCCCGGAAAGTATGCGCAGGTGGTCCTGGGCCCAGGCCAGGTCCTCTGCGCTGAGGGTGTCCGCCTCCAGCCCGGTGTAGACATCCCCCTTGAAGGCCAGCAGGGCCTGCTTGGCGTTGTCCGGGGTAAAGGGGCGGGACCACTCCAGGTAGCGGCCAAAGTTGAGATCCCCCAGCTTGGCGCTGATACCCATCAGCTCCGCCACCTGTGGCGGACTGAGTTTGCGCAGGCCCTTGATCAGGGTTTCCGCCTGGGGCAGGAAGTCCGGCAGGCTGTGCTCGGCAGTGGTGGCCGGGGTGGCGAAATCCAGGGTTTTGGCGGGGGAAATGACAATCAGCATGGTTGTGAAGAGACTCGATTCTCGATGGTGGGGACAAAACCTGGCCAGCGGCACGGCCCTGTACCGGGTGCAACAAGGTCCTGATAAGCTTGCCGGGACAATACTACAGAAAAGTCGGAAAATCAGCTTACCGCCACCGGCCGCATCGCTGTAGGCTGTAGCGTAACAGCCTGTCGCTGGCGAACGGGGGCGCCAGGGCAGAGGTTTCCGCACCACTCGGCGTTTTGGCTGTCTTACGTTTGATCCGCAACTTGCAACTTCACCCAACTCCCTGGAGATTCCCATGGCCAAGATTCTGACCCTGCAAGCCACCGCCCTGCTGGGACTGGTGGCACTCCTTGCCGCCTGCGCCGTCAACCCGGTTACCGGGCAGAAGGAGCTGTCGCTGATCTCCCCCCAGCAGGAAGTTGCCATCGGCACCCAGAATTACCAGCCCTCGCAACAGGCTCAGGGGGGCCGCTACTACATCGACCCGCAAGTTCAGACCTATGTCGCCAATGTTGGCCGCAAGCTGGCGGCGGTTAGCGACCGCAAGGATCTGCCCTATGAATTCGTCGTGCTCAACAGCCCGGTGCCCAACGCCTGGGCGCTGCCGGGTGGCAAGATCGCCATCAACAGCGGGCTGCTGGTGCACCTGGAGGACGAAGCCCAGCTCGCCGCAGTGCTGGCCCACGAGATTGTCCACGCCGCCGCCCGCCACGGCGCCAGTCAGATGTCCAAGGGGGTGCTGTTCAACGTCGGTACCCAGGTGGCGGGAATCGCCTCCCAGCAGGCGGGCTACGGCGCCCTCGGCGGGGTTGCCGCCCAGCTCGGGTCCGCCGCCTGGATGGCCCGCTACGGCCGCGACGACGAGCTGGAGTCCGATGCCTACGGAATGATCTATATGAGCCGCGCCGGCTATGATCCGGCAGCGGCGGTGGAGTTGCAGGAGACCTTTGTCAGGCTCAACGCCAGCCGTCAACAGGATTTCATCAGCGGCCTGTTCGCCAGCCACCCGCCGTCCCAGGAACGGGTCAACCGCAATCGGGCCAAGGCCGGCGAACTGCCCAAGGGTGGCGTCCGCAACAGGGATGTCTATCAACAGCGTATCGCTCAACTGAAAAAGGACCAGCCCGCCTGGGAGGTCCAGCAACAGGCCATCAAGGCCCTCAACGACAACAACGCCGACCAGGCCCTGAGCCTGGCGGAGCAGGCCATCAAGGCCCAGCCGAAGGACGGCCACAGCTGGGAACTGAAGGGGCACGCCCTGAAGATGAAGGGCGATAGCGCCGCCGCCCGCAGGGCCTTCAGCGAAGCCATTGCCAGGAACCCCAATTATTTCAGTCACTACCTGTCCCGGGGGGTATTGCTCTACGACCAGGGCAAGAAGGCCGAAGCCAAGCCGGACCTGCAGAAAAGCCACGACCTGCTGCCCACCAACACCGCCAGCTACTACCTGGGGGAGATGGCCGCCAGCGCCGGGGACACCGCCGCCGCCCTGGGCTATTACCAAACCGCTGCCCGTTCCGATACCCCCCTGGGCAGGGATGCACAACAGAAAATGGTGCGCCTGGATCTGGCCCAGTCGCCCCACAAGTACCTGCCCGGCCAGGCCTATATCGGCAAGGACGGCATGTTGATGGTGGTGATCCAGAACCAGAGTGGTATCCCGGTTGCCAATGTGCGCCTTCAGCTCACCGAGATGCGCAACGCCTTTGTCGCCGCCGGGTCCAGGGAAATTCACGGCCCCGCCAGCCTGGCCCACGGCCAGAAGTGGACTGCCAATACCGGCATTGGGCCCTTTGCCGACAGCCGGGATGCCGCCAGCTATCAGGTGAGGGTGATTTCCGCCACACCAAGATAAATCCCGCCCGTCCTTTGGTCTACAATACAGGCCCCTTGTCAGGGGCCTGTTTACCTGTGCCCCCCCAACCAGACACCAGGAGTTAGTGATCCATGTCCGTAGTCAACGCCCTGAAACGCCGGATCTCCGCCCGGGGATTTCTGCCCCGTCCGGTGCCCCGGGACACCCTGGAGGAGATTTTCTCCCGGGCCCTGCAGGCCCCGTCCAACTGCAACGTCCAGCCCTGGAATATCTATGTGGTGTCGGGCCCCGCCCGGGACCGGCTGAGCCGTGAGTTGCTGGCGGAAGTGACCAGCGGCAGGGAGTCCAATCCAGATTTTTCCTGGCAGATGGGCTACCAGGATGAACACCGGGAACGGCAGTTCGGCGCCGCCGCCGCCCTCTACGATGCCATGGGCATCGACCGCAAGGACCGGGAGGCCCGCCAGCAGGCCATGCTGCGCAACTGGGAGTTTTTTGGCGCGCCCCACGCGGTGTTCTTTGTGATGGAAAAGTACCTGGGGATGATGGGGGCGGTGGACATGGGCATCCTCGCCCAGACCCTGGCCCTGCTGATGGCGGAGCAGGGAATCGACAGCTGCATGCAGGGGGCGCTGAACCAGTTCCCCGGCCCCGCGCGGGCCATGTTTGACCTACCGGACAGCCAGGGCGTGCTGTTTGGCATGAGCTTTGGCTATATCGATGAGGAGCAGCCCGCCAACCGGGCGCGCACGGTGCGGGAGCCCCTGGGCAAGCTGGTGACCTTTGTGGATCAGTGAAGGGCAGCGCTGAGGCCGCTGCCTAGCCGGTCTTGCGGGGCAGGGAGCAGTTCATCGCCTCCTTGCGCAGGGCCTTCAGCACGTCGTTGCGGGTCACCAGGCCAATCAGCACTCCGTCCTCCACCACCGGGTAGACCTTGGGTTTGTTGCCCCCCATGGTGCGGGCCAGGTCGATCACCGAGTCCCGCGGCCCCACGCAGAGAGGGGCATGGCTCATGACTTCGTCCACCCGGGGATTGCCCTCGCAAAAATAGCTGGTGGCCAGCAGGCTGTGGATACAATCCTGCTCGGAGATAAAGCCCACCACCCGGCGGCGGTCGTCCACCACGGGAATGCCGGTGTTCTTGTAGCGGGTGAGTATTTCCACCACGTCAATAAGCAACTGGCCGCTGTGGGCGCAGACCGGCTCCGGCTGCATGATGTCTTCAATAAGGTATTGGGCCATAGAGTCATCCTCCGACGCGTAGCCTGCCCTGGCGTGTGATCACCTTGTAAAAATAGACCCTGGAAAGGCGGAAGGCCAATTTATTCCAAACCAGCCAGGGATAGCAAGAATTTGCCGACCAGCGCCCACCGCGGGCCCCGCAGGGACGCTGCCACAAGCCAATACTCAGAGGTAGGAGCACACATAGTCGGTGACCCGCAAAACCTGCAGGTTGAACCTGGCATCCCCCGGCACCCGGAATGACTGGCCGGCACCCACGGTGTCCCAGGACTCCGAGCCCGGCAGCTTGACCAACAGCTCACCGGCGGTGATTTCCATCAGTTCCGGCTGGGCGGTGCCAAATTCATAGTCTCCGGGCAGCATGATACCCAGGGTCTTGATGCTGCCGTCGGCAAACTCCAGGGTGCGGCTGGTGACCTTGCCGTCGAAATAGACATTGGCGGCAGTAACGACGGTGACATTGGCAAATTTGTCCATGGTGGCTTCCGGTTTGGGGTGCTGAAGGGCGGCAAATTTAAGCCATCGGCCCGGCGGACGCAACTACAACCCGGAGCGGGTTACAATTGCCCCGGTTTCTGCGACTATCTGCCCATGACCGACACCGACCAGCAACTCAGCCTCGACAAAATCCACGACCTGCGGGCCAGCCTGCCGGACCTCGAGCTCAACCCCCGCCTGGATCCGCCGCTGGCGCTACCCCAGCTGGGCAACGCCTACCTGGACTACTACGGCATTCGCTTCGAGGACCGCTATTTCCACCGCTGGGGCCGGGTGATCCTGCCGCCCTACACGGTGGCCACCCACTACTGGCTGCCGGAGGGCTGTCAGGACTTCCCCGACCAGGGCATGGTGGTGGTGGTACACGGCTACTTCGACCACGTCGGTCTTTACGGCCACCTGATTCGCTACCTGCTGGAGCAGGGCTACGGGGTGATCGCCTTTGACCTGCCGGGCCACGGCCTGTCGAGCGGCGAGCGCGCCAGTATCGCGAGCTTTGACCACTATGTGGAAGTGCTGACGGCACTGATCGCCACGGTGGCGGCCCACTGCAACTGCCCCCTGTCTGCGATCGGCCAGAGCACCGGGGGCGCGATTCTCCTCAAGCACCTGGCTCTGTGCTGCGAGGGCAGCGAACCCTGCCTAGACCGGGTGACCCTGCTGGCTCCCCTGGTGGAACCGGCCCTGTGGTGGCTCAACAAGGCCGTGTATGCCCTCACCCACAAAAAGCGCGCCAGGGTCAGGCGCAAGTTCACCCGCAACTCCAGCGACGAGGCCTTTCTCGCCTTCCTGGAGCAGGATCCCCTTCAGGCCACCCATATCCCCATCCCCTGGCTCGGCGCCATGAAGCGCTGGGTGGAGGAGTGCCGCGCCATGGCCCCCTGCCCGTTTCCGGTGCGGGTAATCCAGGGCCGCAAGGACAAGACCCTGTCCTGGCGGTTCAACCTCAAACTGCTGCGCAAGAAATTTCCCAAGGGGGATTTCATCCTTGTGGACGACGCCCAGCACCATATGGTCAACGAGATCCGCCCCCTGCGGGAGCGGATCTTCGCCGAGATGGGGTTCTGAGATGGAGGCGGGGATCATCGCCGGTTTTCAGGCGCTTGTCGGCGTCGACCAGGTGCTGATCGAGGGACGTGATATGGCCCCCTACGGCATTGACCGCACCACCCTCTGGCAACCGGACCCCGGCCTGGTGGTGCGCCCGAACACCATCGAACAGGTGCGCGACATCGTGCTGCTCGCCAATCGCCACAACATTCCCCTGGTACCCTCCGGCGGCCGCACCGGCTTGAGTGGCGGCGCCGTGGCCAGGGATGGCGAGGTGGTGGTGACCCTGGAGCGCATGAACCGCATTCTCCACTTCTCCGCCCCCGACCAGTCCGTCACCTGCGAGGCCGGGGTGATCACCAGGACCTTGCAGGACTTCGCCCGGCAACAGGGCCTGTTCTACCCGGTGGATTTCGCCTCCTCCGGCTCCAGCCACATTGGCGGCAACGCCGCCACCAACGCCGGCGGCATCCGCGTGCTGCGCTACGGCGGCACCCGCGAACAGATCACCGGCCTGAGGGTGGTTACCGGCAACGGCGACATCCTCGAACTCAACCGGGGTCTGGTGAAGAACAACTGCGGCCCGGACCTGCGCCACCTGTTTATCGGCTCAGAAGGTATTCTCGGCTTTATCTGCGAAGTCACCGTGCGCCTCCAGCCACCGCCGCCACCCCAGTCGGTGATGGTGGTGGCGGCCGCCCACATCAGCGACCTGCTGGAGGTGTTTCAGTACGCCAGAAAGACCTTTGCCCTGAGTGCCTTCGAATTCTTCTCCCAGCGGGCTGTGGCCGCGGTCACCGCACACACCGGACAGCACAACCCCTTTGCCAACCCCGCACCTGTCTACGGCCTGCTGGAATTCGACACCCCCCACAACCCGGATGCCACCGCCGATTTTTTTGACCACTGCCAAACCCGCGGCTGGGTGTGCGACGCCATCATCAATCAGTCGGAGCGCCAGGCAAAGGAATTGTGGCAACTGCGGGAACAGATCTCCGAAAGCTTGTGGCCTTACAAGCCGCTGAAGCACGATGTGGCGGTTCGGCTGGAAAAGCTGCCCGAGCTTGTTACCCGGTTGGAGGTGACGCTGGCCGAGGCATTTCCCCACCTGCAAACTGTGCTGTTTGGCCATTTGGGGGATGGCAATATTCATGTCAACGTATTGCCGCCGGAGGGGTGGAGCGATCGGCAGTTTGCTGATTTGGCACCGGCAGTGTCGGCGTTGGTATATGGGCTGGTGGGGGAGCTGGGGGGGAGTATCTCGGCGGAGCACGGGGTGGGTCTTTTGAAATATCAGGTAGTCGCCGAGCAGGTTGCGGGAACTGAAGTTGGGCACTGGCGCGCAGCCAAAATCAGCTTCGACCGGCAAGGTGTGATGAACAGGGAAAAGGTGGTTTGAGGCTTGTTGCCGGTCATTATCTCCCCGGGCCCCTCCAGCGCAAAAAATAATACGCACTCCAGAGCAGGCCATAACAGCCACCCCGCGGGCGGGTGGTAAAAATCGCCAGCGGCAAGAGCGGCCCAGACTGAAATGCCTGTGGCCGCCCCTGTTGATTCCACCTGTGGTGCCGCAACCGACGGGTGTGGAGAGCATAATAATGGCCACGCTGGATTTCAGGGCGTCGACCTTCCCTTGTCGAATTGGGCGCTCGCCGCCTTAGAGGCAGAACCCTGAAACTTCTGCTACCGTTAGCGGCGCTGGACCTGTTGAGAACGATCTATGGCGACAATTTCTTTCACCGACAACCTGAAGCGCCATGTGGACTGCCCGCCGCGGGAGCTGCAAGCGCCCACGGTGATGGACGCGCTACGCCTGGTGTTTGCGGAAAACCCCAGGCTGGCGGGCTACATCCTGGACGACCAACAGCGGCTGCGCAAGCATCTGGCAATTTTTGTCGACGGCGAACTGGTGCGGGACAGGGTGCGGCTGAGGGATCCGCTACAGCCAGACTCCCGTGTCGATGTAATGCAGGCCCTGTCCGGGGGCTGATGGGACAAACAGCGGAGCACAACCATGGCATCAACACTGCGTATCGGCACCCGCAAGGGGTTGTTTATCTATGAAAAGTCCGCCGCCGGGTGGCGCTGCGGCGCGCCCGCCTTCCTCGGCGAGCCGGTGTCCATGGTGGCGGTGGACCCCCGCAATGGCGACCAGTACACGGCCCTCAATCTGGGCCACTTCGGTGTCAAGCTGCACCGGGCCGACGGTGGCTCCACTACCTGGACAGAGATCGCGGCACCAACATTCCCCACCACCGGGGACGAGGACGGCCCGACAGTGGAGCAGTTGTGGGAACTGGTGCCCGGCGGTGACCGGGCCGGTACCCTGTGGGCGGGTACCATTCCCGGCGGGCTGTTCGCGTCCACCGATCGCGGTGAGAGCTGGACCCTGGTGGAATCCCTGTGGAACCGGCCGGAGCGGGAGAAGTGGATGGGTGGCGGCTACGACCAGCCCGGCATCCACTCCATCTGTGTACACCCCGGCAACCCACACCTGTTGCGCATCGCGGTGTCCACCGGCGGGGTGTGGGAATCCGCCGACGGCGGCGCCAGCTGGACCCAGATCGGCCGGGGCTTGCGGGCCGAATTCCTGCCCCCGGACATGGCCCATGACCCGGCCATGCAGGATGTGCACCGGCTGGTGAGCTGCCCCGCCGCGCCGGAGCAGATGTGGATCCAGCACCACAACGGCATCTTCCGCTCCGACGACGGCGGCCACAACTGGACGGAGATTACCGATGTGAAGCCATCGGTGTTTGGCTTTGCGGTGGCGGTACACCCCAGGGAACCGGGTACCGCCTGGTTTGTGCCGGGCATCAAGGACGAATACCGGGTACCGGTGGATGGCAAACTGGTGGTCAACCGCACCCGGGATGGCGGTAAAACCTTCGAGCAGTTGACGGCCGGGCTACCCCAAGGGCCGGCCTGGGACCTGGTTTACCGCCACGCCCTGGCCATCGATGCCGGCGGCGACCTGCTGGCCTTCGGCTCCACCACCGGAAATCTGTGGCTGAGCGAGGATCAAGGGGACCACTGGCAGTGTCTGTCGAACCACCTGCCGCCCATCAATGTGGTGCGCTTTGATTAGCGGTCCTCCGCGCGGCATTCTCGGCAGGGGGTAACGGTTGACCCTTGGCGCCTCTCAGTCCCTACCAGAGATGCTCAAATTCGCCAAAATGGAAACCGTCGGCTCCGCCTGGTTCATGGTGTAGAAGTGGAACCCGGGGGCGCCGCCGGCGAGCAGTTTTTCACACAGGCGCGACACCACCTCCTCGCCGCAGGCCCGCAGGCTTTCCGCGTCGTCGCCAAAGCCCTTCAGTTTGTGGGCCAGCCAGCGGGGAATTTCGGCGCCGCAGTTGGCGGAGAAGCGGGCCAGGCTCTGGTAGTTGGTGATGGGCATGATGCCCGGAATCACCGGCTTATCGATGCCCTGCCGGGCGCACTCGTCCATAAAGTAAAAATAGGCATCGGCGTTGTAGAAATACTGGGTGATGGCACAGTCGGCACCGGCGCGGAATTTTTCGCCGAGCCAGTACACGTCCCTTTGATAGCTTTCCGCATCCGGGTGGATTTCCGGGTAGGCGGCCACCTTGATCTGAAAGTGGTCGCCAAAGTGCTTGCGCACCAGGGCCACCAGCTCGTTGGCATTCACCAGCTTGTGGATACCCATGCCGGAGGGCATGTCGCCGCGCAACGCCACCAGGTGCCTGATGCCCGCGTCCCTGTAGGACCGGATCAGTTCCAGCACCGCCTGCTCGCTGTCGCCGCCAAATGACAGGTGGGGCGCCACCGCGCAACCGTCGCGGTGAATCTGCATCACGATATCCCGAGTGTTGTCGCGGGTGGAGCCACCGGCCCCGTAGGTAACAGAAAAATACTCCGGCCTGAGGGCCGCCAGCCGGTCGCGCACGGCGAGCAGTTTCTCCCTACCCTCGGGGGTTTTGGGAGGGAAGAATTCGAAGCTTATTTTTGGGGTGGAGGGTGGGGTGGATTTGGTCATGTTTGTCGGGCTCTGTTGGGTCGGCGCGATTGGTTGGAGGTGTTGGTCTGATGTCGGACGCTGGACGTCTGACGCAAAAGATTAAAAGCGGCTCGCCCGCGGAGCAGCCGCCAAAGCGTCAGACGTCCAGCGTCAGACGTCAGACCTGTCCGCAAAAACTTGTCACTCTACACCCGCACCTTAGTAACGGTAGGACTCTGGCTTAAACGGCCCCTCCGCAGAAACCCCGATGTAACTCGCCTGCTCCGGCTTGAGCTTGGTCACCACGCCGCAGAAACCGCGCACCATATGGGCGGCCACTTCTTCGTCGAGTTTGCGGGGCAGTACTTCGACGCGGATCTTGGCGGCCTGCTGATCCGCCGGGAGGTCGGCAAAGCGTTCGCCGTAGAGATGGATCTGGGCCAGCACCTGGTTGGCGAAGGAGCCGTCCATGATCCGCGAGGGGTGGCCGGTGGCGTTGCCCAGGTTGACCAGGCGGCCTTCCGACAGCAGCAGCAGGTGGTCGCCTGCGGCCTGCTCTTTGGACGCGCCGCGAAAGACCTGGTGGACCTGGGGTTTGACTTCTTCCCACAGCCAGTTCTTGCGCATAAAGGCGGTGTCGATTTCGTTGTCGAAGTGGCCGATATTGCTCACCACGCAGCCGTTTTTCAGGGCCTTGAGCATGTCGGCGTCGCACACATTGAGGTTGCCGGTACAGGTCACCACCAGGTCGATCTGGCCCAGCAGGCGGGCATCGACGCCGTTGGCGGGGTCGCCATCCACATAGGGGGACACCACCTCAAAGCCGTCCATACAGGCCTGCATGGCGCAGATGGGGTCGATCTCGGCGATGCGCACGATCATGCCTTCCTGGCGCAGGGACTGGGCCGAGCCCTTGCCCACATCGCCGTAGCCGATCACCAGGGCCTTCTTGCCGGACAGCAAATGGTCGGTGGCGCGCTTGATGGCGTCGTTGAGGCTGTGGCGGCAGCCGTACTTGTTGTCGTTCTTGGATTTTGTCACCGAGTCATTGACGTTGATGGCGGGCACTTTCAGTTCGCCCTTGGCCATCATTTCCTGCAGGCGGTGGACACCCGTGGTGGTTTCCTCGGTGATGCCGTGGACATGGTCGAGAATCTGCGGGTATTTGTCGTGCAGCATCAGGGTCAGGTCGCCGCCGTCGTCCAGCACCATGTTGGCGTTCCAGGGTTTGCCATCCTTGAGGATGGTTTGCTCCAGACACCAGTCGTACTCTTCCTCGGTCTCCCCCTTCCAGGCAAACACCGGCACTCCGACGGCGGCAATGGCGGCGGCGGCGTGATCCTGGGTGGAGAAGATATTGCAGGACGACCAGCGCACTTCGGCACCCAGGGCCACCAGGGTTTCAATCAGCACCGCGGTCTGGATGGTCATGTGGATGCAGCCGAGGATGCGCGCGCCCTTGAGCGGCTGCTCGCCGCGGTACTGCTCCCGCAGCGCCATCAGGGCGGGCATTTCGGTTTCGGCGATCTCGATTTCCTTGCGGCCCCAGGGGGCGAGGGAGATGTCGGCGACTTTGTAGTCTTTTTCGATAGCTGGACTTGTGTTGATGTTCATGATCGGACTCCGTAGTGGGTGGTCTGACGTCTGACGCTGGACGTCTGACGCTAAAGATGTCGGACGTTGCGAGTCTGTGCCGGACCGGGACGCTCTTTGCGCTCAGGGTTTCAGTTTTTGGATCAGGTTGCTCAACATGGCGAATATGTGGTCGATCTGCTCTGTTAAGCCATTGGCTTGGCCGATAAGGCCCAGCCTTGTTGCAATTTCAATTTGTGTTTCCAGTTCAAACAACGAGCCTCTGGCAATCTGCAAAAACCGACCGAACTCCCTGTCGCTGCCGCGACCGGCCCCTTCGGCAATGTTCGACGGCAAGCTCACTGCCGCTCTGCGCATCTGGCTGACGAGGCCAAACTTCTCAGTGTCAGGAAAGCCCCCTGTCACTCGATAAACCTCGGTGACAAGTTGCATGGCTTTCCGCCAAACCATCAGCTGCTGATATCTCCGTCCATTCTCCATAAGTCCTCCCTGGCAACCGCTTTTAGCGTCAGACGTCCAGCGTCAGACGTCAGACCAACTCAAAGCGCCGCTTTGAGTGCCTCCACCTTATCCGTCTTCTCCCAGCTAAATGCCATCGCCGTCTCCTCCTTGTCGACTCCGTTCTCCTTCCACCTGTAGGTGTGCGCAAAGGGCTCGCGGCCGAAGTGGCCGTAGCTGGCGGTGGGCTGATAGATGGGGTGCAGCAGGTCGAGCATCTGGGTGATGCCGTAGGGGCGCAGGTCGAATACTTCCCTGATGGCTGCCGCCAGCTTGTCGTCGCTGACCTTGCCGGTGCCGAAGGTGTTGATGGAGATGGAGGTGGGTTCCGCCACGCCGATGGCGTAGGAAACCTGGATCTCCACCTTGTCGGCAAGGCCCGCGGCGACGATATTCTTGGCCACATAGCGGCCCGCATAGGCGGCGGAGCGATCCACCTTGGAGGGGTCCTTGCCGGAGAAGGCGCCGCCGCCGTGGTGGGCCATGCCGCCGTAGGTGTCGACGATGATCTTGCGCCCGGTGAGACCGCAGTCCCCCATGGGGCCGCCGACGACAAACTTGCCGGTGGGGTTGATATGGTATTTGGTGTCGGCGTGCAACCACTCCCCGGGCAATACGTGCTGGATGATTTCCTCCATCACGGCCTCTTTCAGATCCTGCTGAGAGATATCCGGGGCGTGCTGGGTGGACAGCACCACCGCCTCCACGGCCACCGGCACACCGTTCTCGTAGCGCAGGGTAAGCTGACTCTTGGCGTCGGGGCGCAGCCAGGGCAGCACATTGTGCTTGCGCAGGTAGGCCTGACGCTCCACCAGGCGGTGGCTGTAGTAGAGGGGCGCGGGCATCAGCACCTCGGTCTCGTTGGTGGCGTAGCCGAACATCAGGCCCTGGTCACCGGCGCCCTGGTCTTCGGGGTTGGCGCGGTCGACCCCCTGGTTGATATCCAGGGATTGCTTGCCGATGGCATTGATCACGGCGCAGGTGGCGCCGTCAAAACCCACCTCCGAGCCGTGGTAGCCAATGCCGGTAATCACGTCGCGGATAATATCTTCCAGATCTACATAACAGGAGGTGGTGACCTCCCCGGCGACAATGGCCATGCCGGTCTTGACCAGGGTCTCCACCGCCACCCGGGCGCGCTTGTCGCGGGCGATGATGGCGTCGAGAACGGCGTCGGAAATCTGGTCGGCCATCTTGTCGGGGTGGCCCTCGGACACGGATTCGGAGGTAAAGAGACTGTACTGGCTCATTGGCTGGGTACTCCTGGGGTTGTGGTCACCGGCCACCCCGCGGGGGGCCGACGGAATTGTCGAATCTGGATGGAAAAACCGTTCTTCAAGGCGAGGAACTCGCTGCCGCGGTCCTCCAGTCCGGCATGGGTGGCCCAGCGCTCCAGCTCCTCCGGGTCGAAACCCAGCCACAGGTCGCCGCAGGCCTCTCTGGTCCAGTCCTGATCGTGGTGGCAGAGCTCGCTGATTACCAACACGCCGCCGTCGGCGAGACGCGCCGCCAGGTCGGCGATGACGGCGGCCGGAGCCGGGGTGTGGTGGAGCACCATATTGAGGGTGATGGCGTCCGCCCGCAGGCCATCGAGCTCACTGCTGCCGGTGTCGCCCCACACAAAGCGAATCCCCTCGAGCCCCAGGTGGGCCGCGTGGGCCCTGGCCCGAGCCAGCATTTCCGCGGAATTGTCGAGGGCCACCACCCGGGCGAAGCGCTGGCACAGTCCCGCCAGCAGTTCGCCCTCGCCGGGGCCGACCTCGAGCACGGTCTTGCCCGCCAGGGGCTGCCAGTGGTCGAGGGTGGCAAGCACCGCCTCGCCGTATTGCGGGTAACTGGCAATCAGGTCCTGCTGCTCGCGGAATTTGTCGGCGTTGAGGCGAAAGAACTCCCGGGAGGCTGCCGCCCGATGATCCTCAACCGCCGCCAGCCGCTGCTGGATCACCGCGGGCAGGTGCAAGGTGTCGGCGGCGCTGAAGATCGCATCGCACAGCTTTCGGTAGCTGGCCTGCTGGCCGTTGCGGCGGTAAAAAATATGGGTGCCCTCGCGGCGGGAGTTCACCAGTCCGGACCTGGCCAGCAACTTGAGGTGGTGGCTCATGGCGTTCTGGCGCATGGCGAAGATCTCGCTCAACTCCAGGGCGCCCAGGGCACTGTGGCTGAGAACCCGGAGGATCTGCAGGCGCAACGGATCCCCCGCCGCCTTGAGCAGGGCGGCCAGGGGCTCGGCGGAGGTTGGGTCGGCCCCCTCTTTGGCGTTGTCAAAAAGTGCGGTGGCGGTGTTCATAGGGAGGGGATACTAGCACCCTTCCAAAATATATCAAAATATTTTGATATAGATTGTTCGCCCCCCCTGGGCGGATCTGTCCGCCGTGCTAGACTGGGGGGCAAAAATTCAGGGGATCGAATGAAGCATATCGTGGTACTGGCCATGCTGGCCGCGGGACTCCTTGGCCTGACCACAGGGGTGGCGGCCGAAAGGGAGGTGGTGATCGCCCTGTGCCTGTTCTGGGTGATCGCCGTGCTCTGGCTCACCGAGACTTTTCACATCACGGTCACCGCCCTGCTGATCCCCCTGTTTGCCGCGGGCAGCGGCCTGCTGGACGTGCCGGATGCCCTGAAAAACTTTGCCAACCCCATTATTTTTATCTTTATCGGCGGTTTCAGCCTGGCCGGCGCCATGCGCGTGCAGGGCCTGGACCGCTGGCTGGCGGATGAAATCCTGAAGCTCGCTCGGGGCCGCCTGGACCTGGCCCTGATCATGCTGGCGGGGACCACAGGGCTGCTTTCCATGTGGATCAACAACACCGCCCTCACGGCGCTGATGCTGCCGCTTGTTCTCGGCCTCCTCAGCCAGCGTGACACCATGCCCCAGCGCACCCAGACTTTCGGCCTGCTGGCCATTGCCTACTCCGCCAATATCGGCGGCATAGGCACCCTGGTGGGCAGTGCCCCCAACGCCATCGTCGCCGCCCAGCTGGGGATGACCTTCGTCGACTGGCTGAAGGTGGGCCTGCCGGTGGCACTGCTGCTGTGGCCGCTGATGATGCTGGTGTTGTGGCGGATGCTGAAACCGGATTTTCTCGACAACCGGGTGGATACCTCGGCGGCCTCCAGCTTTGTCTGGACCCGTTCGCGGAGGTTGCTGGTGGCCATTTTTGCCGTCACCGTCAGCGGCTGGCTGCTGGGGCAATACCTGGCGGACTGGCTGGGCATCGCCGCCAATATGGACACCCTGGTGGCGCTGTCCGCCATGGTGCTGGTGGCCGTCACCCGGGTGGCCTCCTGGGAACAACTGGAACGGAGCATCGACTGGGGTGTGGTGATGCTGTTCGGCGGCGGCCTGACCCTCAGCGAGGTGCTCAAGAGCACCGGCGCCAGTGTTTACCTGGGGGGCAGCCTGGCCCATTTCACCCTGGGCTGGGAGGCGGTATTTGTCCTCCTGGCGGTGGTGACCTTTGTGATTTTTCTCACCGAATTCACCAGCAACACCGCCACCACGGCCCTGCTGGTGCCTGTGTTCCTGGCCATGCCCGCCTCCCTGGTGGAACCGGGGGTGCTGGCCCTGGCGGTGGGGGTGTGTTCCTCCTGCGCCTTTATGCTGCCGGTGGCCACCCCACCCAATGCCCTGGTACACGGTACCCACCAGCTGCAACCCGGCGCCATGAAGCAGGTGGGCCTGGTGCTCAACCTGTCGGGCATTGTGATGCTGACAGGGGTTTTTACGCTGTACCTGGCGCTGACTTAGGGGGTGCTCCACCGCGAATGTGCTGACTAGTGTTGAAACCTGTTGGTATCGAAACATTGCTCCCGTAGGTCGGATCGCCTAAAGCGCCTACTTTTGGTAGCGAAGCGTAATCCGACAAACACGTCGGCATCACGACATTCCTCGTCGGA
>Ga0172382_10002882_pt1 | contig 27951 bp, 30 predicted proteins | sample Leawel138RmetaG_FD_122245 | JGI IMG/M metagenome (GOLD analysis project Ga0172382, IMG submission 122245) | Leachate microbial communities from a municipal landfill in Southern Ontario, Canada - Leachate well 138R metaG | ecosystem: Engineered > Solid waste > Landfill > Unclassified | place...
GAGTTGCCACTGCAACTGGTCGAGGTCAAGGCCGAACCGCGCACCTCGGGCAAGACCGTCGAAGCCATGATGGCCGCCGAAGCGACGCGGCTCGAGGCTGCGTTGCCAGCCCGCTGCCGCAGGGTCATCCTGGACGAACACGGCGCTGATCTCAGCAGCATGGCGCTGGCCCGCCGCCTGGAGGGCTGGCAGGGTGAAGGCCAGGACGTGGCCTTGATTGTGGGCGGACCGGACGGCCTGTCACCGGCCTTCAAGGCGACAGCAGCCGAAGCCGTGAGATTGTCCAGCCTCACGCTGCCTCATGCGCTGGTGCGGCCCCTCCTCGCCGAAGCCCTTTATCGTGCCTGGAGCATCACCAGGAACCATCCCTATCATCGCGAATGAGCGAACCACCAGGAACCGCACCATGTCCGCCATCCCGCCCCGCATCTACCTCGCATCGAAAAGTCCACGCCGCCGCGAACTCTTGCGCCAGATCGGCGTGCAGTTCGACGTCATGACTTTTCGCGGCGGAGAGCGCGGCGAGGACGCCGACGTCGACGAGACCCCACTTCCCGATGAGGATGTCGAGCGTTACGTCGAGCGCCTGGCGCTGACCAAGGCAGAGGCCGGCATGCGCCGCGTGATTTGGCGCAAGATGACCCGGCACCCGGTGCTCGCAGCCGACACCACGCTCGAACTCGATGGCCAGATCATCGGCAAGCCCGAGAACGCGGAAGACGCCCGCGACATCCTCCAGCGCCTGTCCGGGCGCACCCACCGTGTCCTCACCGCGGTTGCCGTCACCGACGGCATGCGTACACGCAGCCGTGTCTCAGGTAGCGAGGTGCATTTCCGGGAACTATCGGAACGCGACATCCGTCATTACGTCGCAAGCGGAGAGCCGATGGACAAGGCCGGCGCCTACGGCATCCAGGGCCGGGCCGCGATGTTCATCAAGGAGATCCACGGCAGCTACTCCGGCATCATGGGCCTGCCCCTGTTCGAAACAGCCGAGTTGCTGGAGGTCTTCGGTTACCCGCTGTAATCTCTGCTGCACGCACTGGCACGCGACGCAAGCGGCGGATACGCCCAGCCGCCAGTCTGGCGGGGCGTGATCCGATGAGCCATGCGCAATGGCAGTCAAGCTGACTGCCATTGCGTATTTCCCATTGGGTTCAATCCATCATGAGCATCGAATTCCTGATCAACTTTACCCCGCAGGAGACACGGGTTGCCATCGTCGAGCAGGGCGTAGTCCAGGAACTGCACGTCGAGCGCACCGCCAGCCGGGGCATCGTGGGCAATGTCTATCTGGGCAAGGTCGTGCGCGTGCTGCCGGGCATGCAGTCCGCGTTCATCGAAATCGGCCTCGAACGTACGGCCTTCCTTCATGTCGCTGACATCTGGAGTGAGCGCCAGCATGGTGAAGCCGCCAAGCCGATCGAGAAGATCCTCAACGAGGGCCAGAGCCTGCTGGTTCAGGTCCTGAAGGACCCGATCGGCACCAAGGGCGCACGCCTTTCCACCCAGGTGAGCCTGGCCGGACGCCTGCTTGTGTATCTGCCGCAGGAAAAGCACATCGGCATTTCCCAGCGCATCGAGGACGAATCCGAACGCGAACAGCTGCGCGAGCGTCTGACCCGGCTCGTCCCCGACGATGAGCCCGGCGGATTCATCGTGCGCACCATGGCCGAAACCGCCAGCGACGACGAGCTTGCCGCCGATATCGCCTATCTGCGCAAGCTGTGGGGCGAGATCCGCAACACCACCGTTGGCGCATTCCCGCCCCGACTGCTGCATGAAGACCTCGGTCTGGGTCAGCGGGTCTTGCGCGACCTCGTCAACGAAGAGACCACCCGCATCCGTATCGACTCGCGGGAGAACTTCCAGAAGCTCACCGCCTTTGCCGCCGAGTATTCACCCAAGGTCCTGCCGCTGCTCGAGCACTACACCGGCGAACGCCCGCTGTTCGATCTCTTCCACGTAGAAGAGGAAATCCAGAAAGCACTCGCCCGCAGGGTCGAGCTCAAATCCGGTGGCTACCTCATCATTGACCAGACCGAGGCGATGACGACAGTCGACGTGAACACCGGCGGTTTCGTCGGTGCGCGCAACTTTGACGACACGATTTTCAAGACCAATCTCGAAGCCACCCAGACCATTGCCCGCCAACTCAGGCTGCGCAACCTTGGCGGCATCATCATCATCGACTTCATCGACATGGAGAACGTCGAACACCGCGAAATGGTGCTCGACGAGTTTCGCAAAGCGCTCGCACGCGACCACACCAAGATGAGCATCAACGGCTTTACGGCGCTCGGTCTGGTCGAGATGACCCGCAAGCGCACCCGTGAATCACTCGCACATCTGCTGTGCGAGCCCTGTCCCACCTGTGGGGGGCGCGGTGAGGTCAAGACCGCGCGTACGGGCTGCTACGAAATCCTGCGCGAGTTGCTGCGTGAGGCGCGCCAGTTCAACGCGAAGGAGTTCCGCGTCCTTGCCGCACCGAATGTGATCGACCTCTTCCTCGATGAAGAGAGCCAGTCGCTCGCAATGCTGTCCGACTTCATCGGCAAGAAGGTCTCGCTCCACCCGGAGGCGAGCTACACCCAGGAACAATTCGACATCGTGCTGCTGTGAGCCATTCCCCTGAACCCGCACCAGGCGCGTTTCAGAACCGCGCGATCCTGCTCTTCCTGGCCACCCGGCCGGCGTTTCTGTCGGTCACCCTGGTTGCCTGCCTGATCGGACTGGCGAGCGCACGCAGCAGCGGCGTGCCGCTCGACTGGACGACCGCGATATTCACCGTATTCTTTGCCCTCGTCGCGCATGCCGGGGTCAATGTCATCAACGATTATCACGATGCCGAAAGTGGTGCAGACGCAGCGAATACGAAGCGCCTGTTTCCCTTCACTGGCGGCAGCCGCTTCATCCAGAACGGCGTGCTCAGCGCAGCCGAGACCGGCCGCTTCGGTTACGCACTGCTGGCGGCTGTCGTGCCGGCCGGACTGTGGCTGACCTGGCAAGCCGGCGCGGGGCTGATCGTCATCGGCATCGCGGGGCTCTTCGTCGGCTGGGCCTACTCCGCGCCGCCACTGAAACTGATGAGTCGGGGTCTGGGCGAACTGGCGATCGCGCTGGGCTGGCTCGCGGTGGTGGTCGGTACCGATTACGTGCAGCGCGGCAGCTTCAGCCTGATGCCGTTTGCGGCAGGCGTGTCCTATGCCCTGCTGGTGGCAAACCTCCTGTTCATCAACCAGTTCCCCGATCACGACGGCGATGCCGCCGCAGGCAAGCGTACGCTCGTCGTCCGCCTCGGCCCGCAGGTCGCCAAGTGGGGCTATCTGCTGATCGCAATCCTCTCCTACACCTGGCTGGTAGCGATGGTGACGATTCATGCGTTACCGCAATATGCAGCAGCCGCCGCGATGACGCTGATCCTCTCATTCACCGCCGCGCGCGAGCTCATCGCCGATGCGAGCACGCCCGACGAGCTCGCCACCCCGATCAAGCGCACCATCCTTGCGACCAACGTGCATGGCCTGCTGCTTGCTGCCACGCTCGCCTTCGCCCAATCCGGAATATCCGCATGACCGCCTTCAACCCCCGCCCCGTTCGCGCCATCATCTTCGACATGGACGGACTCCTGCTCGACTCCGAGCGCATCGCCTACGCAATCGGCCGTGAAGCGAGCGAGCACTTGGGCTTGCCCTGGGATCATGAGGTCGCGATGCGCATGATCGGCATGAATTCGCGCGACAGCTACCGCCTGCTGCAGGACGCCTTCGGCCCCAGCTTTCCGATCGACGCGCACCAGGCCGAGTTTGGCCGGCGCTACGAGCAAGCCATCATCGACGGTCGCTTTCCGCTCAAGCCGGGCGTTCCCGAGCTCCTCGACCAGATCGCGCTGCGCGGACTGCCGGGAGCGGTCGCCACCTCCACCCGGCGCAGCCGCGCCCTGCCCAAACTCGAAGGCGTCGGCATCCTGCACCGGCTCAAAGGCGTGATCGGCGGTGACGAAGTGCGTAACGGCAAACCCGCGCCCGACATCTATCTGGCCGCCGCCGCCCTGCTTGAAACGCCAATAACGCATTGCCTGGTCCTGGAGGACTCGAACACGGGCGTCCGCGGCGGACTGGCAGCGGGCGCCCAGGTCGTGATGGTGCCCGATCTTCTGTCCCCCGCAGAAGATGTACTCGCGCGCGGCATCACGGTGATGAACGACCTCCACGAAGTCGCCCGCAGCCTGGCCGACTGACCCCACCCAATACCCGCCGTTGCCACCAAACACACAGGCAGCGGCACCTGGAGCCTTACTGATGATCGGACGCATCACCGGCACCCTGCTGGAAAAGAACCCACCTCAGATTCTGATTGATGCCAACGGCGTCGGCTACGAGCTCGACGTCCCCATGAGCACCTTCTACAGCCTGCCGGCGACCGGCGAACGGGTCAGTTTGCGCACCCATCTTGCGGTGCGCGAGGATGGCCACTTCCTGTACGGCTTTGCCACCGATGAGGAGCGCACCGCCTTTCGCCAGCTACTGAAGATTTCCGGCATTGGCGCACGCATGGCGCTGGCCGTGCTGTCCGGTCTGTCGGTCAGCGACCTCGCCCAGGCCATTGCACTGCAGGAGGCAGGACGTCTGGTGAAGATTCCCGGCATCGGCAAGAAGACCGCCGAGCGCCTGCTGCTCGAACTGCGCGACAAACTCGGCAAGGCCCTGCCCAACGTCGGCGGCATTCGCGTCGCCACCGGCACCGACGTCGTAGCGGACGCCAGGAGCGACATCCTCAACGCCCTGCTTGCACTGGGCTACAACGAGCGCGAGGCGCTTGGTGCCATGAAGGGGCTTGGCGAGGACATCGGCGTGGCCGATGGCATCCGTGCCGCACTCAAGCTGCTGTCGAAGGCATGAGCATTGCCCCGCACAGGCTGTCGCCAAGTCGCTAAACTCTCGCCATGATCGAAACTGACAAGCTGCGCTCGGCCGCGCCCGAAAGGCTGATTTCGGCGGAACCCGCCGACCGCAAGGAAGACGCCGTCGAGCGCGCCCTGCGCCCCAAGCGTCTGGCCGAGTATGTCGGACAGGCGAAGATCCGCGAACAGCTGGAAATCTTCATTGAAGCCGCCCGCAACCGCAAGGAGGCGCTCGACCACGTCCTGCTGTTCGGACCGCCTGGGCTGGGCAAGACCACGCTGGCCCATATCGTCGCCGCCGAGATGGGCGTCAATATGCGTCAGACTTCCGGGCCCGTGCTGGAGCGCGCCGGCGACCTCGCCGCACTGCTGACCAACCTCGAGCCGCACGACGTCCTCTTCATTGACGAGATTCACCGCCTGTCCCCGGTGGTGGAAGAAATCCTCTACCCCGCGCTGGAAGACTTCCAGATTGACATCATGATCGGGGAAGGCCCCGCTGCACGCTCGGTCAAGCTCGATCTGCCGCCGTTCACGCTGGTTGGCGCGACCACCCGCGCGGGCATGCTCACCAACCCCTTGCGCGACCGTTTCGGCATCGTCTCCAGGCTCGAGTTCTATACCCCGGACGAACTCGCCTACATCGTCAGTCGCTCCGCACGACTGCTCAATGTCAGCATCGACGACGCGGGCGCGCTCGAGATCGCCAGGCGCGCACGCGGCACGCCCCGCATTGCCAACCGCCTCCTGCGCCGGGTGCGCGACTATGCCGAGGTGAAATCAGGTGGCGACATCACCAGCGCGGTTGCGGATGCGGCACTCGTGATGCTCGACGTCGACGTGCTCGGGCTCGACATCATGGACCGCAAGCTGCTGCTGGCGATGCTGGAAAAATTCGGCGGCGGCCCGGTCGGACTCGACAACATCGCCGCTGCCATCGGCGAGTCTTCCGACACGATCGAAGACGTGATCGAGCCCTACCTGATCCAGCAAGGCTATCTGCAGCGCACTCCGCGCGGTCGCATGGCAACCCATTCGATCTGGCAGCATTTCGGTCTGAACGCCCCGCGCCTGCCGGGCAGCGATTTGTTCGGACAGTAAGCACCGCAATGGCGGCCGGTTTTCTCGTATTCGTGTCTGCAGCCGGAATACTGCTTCTTCTGGCCTGCTCATCCGGCAAAAGAAGCCGCCACAAAAAACACGATGAAGCGGCCGGCCTCACAGGCACGGGCGAAAACAGCACGCCGGACTGTGCGGCAAGCAATGCGGGTGACGCCTGCGACGGCGGCGGCGACTGATGCGGACCTTCCAGGTGCTGATGCTCACCCTGTGCCTCGTCGGCGGCCTGCACCTTGTGTTGCAGGCACCGACGTTCTTCCTTCCTGACCGCTGGGATCCCGCCTTCGGCCGCCAGTTTGACGCCAACGCCTCAAGAGTGCTCGGCTGTGCGCTGCTGGCGATGGCCGCGATGGCGCTGATTTTCCTGCGCCATCATTTCTACGCCGAAGTAAGGCGCTTTCCCGGCCCCACCATGCAGAAGATCTACTTTGGTCTCGTCATCATGGCGCTCGGCCTGATCACGCTCGCCTTCAACCTTGCGGACCTGGTGCCCAACCCCGACCGCCCTCCGCCCGCCGTTATTCAAGAATAAGCTGAGGCACGATGACGCACCGCCGACAGGCGGACGACTAAGCGATCTGAATCGCAAGCCCCTTGAGGTACTCACCTTCGGGCACCGCGAGACCAACCGGATGATCGGGCGCCGCAGCCAGTCGATGGAGGATGCGAGCATCCACACCGGCATCACTCGCCGCACTGGCAACGATCTTCTGAAACATCTCCAGCCCGATGCCGCCGGAGCACGAGTACGTCATCAGGATGCCTCCCGGTGCCAGCAGGCGGAAGCCGAACAGGTTGATGTCCTTGTACGCACGTGCGGCGCGTTCGGCATGGGCCGCGGACGGCGCGAACTTGGGCGGATCGAGGATGATCAGGTCAAAGCTGCGCTCTTCCGCCCGCAAACCGCGAAGCGCCTCGAACACGTCGTCATCGCGCCATTCGGCACGCGTTGGATCGAGTTCCGGATTGAGTGCCAGATTGCGTGCAGCGGTGGCAAGTGCCGGCCCGGACGAGTCGATCGACAGCACACTGCTCGCCCCACCGGCCAAGGCCTGCAGGGAAAAGCCACCGGTGTAACAAAAGCAGTTCAGGACCCGCCGCCCATGGGCAAGATCGCCGGTGAGCTTGCGGTTGTCGCGTTGATCGAGATAGAAACCGGTCTTGTGGCCGCCGACAACATCGACCTCCATCCGCACGCTGTTCTCGACAATCTGCAGCCCTTCGGCAGGGAGTTCGCCAAAGGCGATGCCGGCGCGCGGCTCAAGTCCTTCGAGCTTGCGCACGTCGGAGTCCGAACGTTCGTAGACCGCCGCACAACCGGTAGCCTGCACCAGCCCTGCGACGATGGCATCGCGCCATTTGTCGGAGCCGGCGCTGGTCAACTGCAACACGACGACGGAACCGTAACGATCGGCGATAACCCCCGGCAAACCGTCCGACTCGCCATGGATCAGCCGCAGGCCATCCTGACCACGCAGCATGGGGTGCGTCGCGCGCCGGGCAACCGACTCAGCGACCTTGCGCTTGAAGAAGGCGTGATCGATGGAGGTCTCGACATCCAGTGACCACACTCGGGCACGGATCTGCGACTCGGGCGACCATGCTGCACGTGCCACCACCTTGCCGTCGGCTGCAACCACGTCGACTGTATCGCCCGGACGAACCCGCCCCTCAAGATGATCAACCGAGCCCGCAAAAATCCAGGGATGACGGCGCAGGACGGTGCGTTCCCTGCCGGGACGGAGATGAAGGCGTGCCATGGGTAAGGATCCAGCAAAAGGGCGCCAAGTTTAGCCCTTAGCTGCCACCTTGCGCCACAGCCCGGGTCAAGCGTTTCTTCAGTCGCCGAGCAGGCGCCGGGCGCAATCAGCGGTATCGATCAGATCAGGCAGCTCGCGGGAGCTCAACAAGTGTCCAAAGTGGCGCAAGGCCCCCGAGGAGACATAGAGATGACCGTTCTTGCGCCGGGACACCCAACCCAGCTCGACCAGTCGCGCCACTTTGCGCCGAACGGTTTCGCGCGGAAGACCGGTCGCCGCCGCAATCGAATAAGCGTTACAGGGCTTGAGCGTGCACTCGGGCATTTCGTCGCCGTCGGTCGCGGCGGCATTCGGCGTACCGATATTGTGCAGCGCAATTTCGCCGAGCAGGATCGGCAGCATGATGTCCCGATCGAAGTCTTCAAACCAGCGCTTCAGATTCCGGACCTCATGCTTTGCAAGCAGCAAGGCCACGTCTCTGAGCACGCGTTGTTTTTTTACCTTCTCTGCCGGCACACCGTCGTTACCAGCCTCAATGGAAGCCTCACCGGGGGCAAAAGACTCTGACGTCATAAGCATCCTAGATTGCGGCTCGGCGTCAGGGCGACACTTGACCACTTATTATTTATTGTTGATTGATGCGCAACAGCATAGCCGAACACGAATCCACAGAAACACTTGAGAATCCCCAAACTGGGGAATTCGCCAGCTTACTTCGGGGCCTTCCGTGCTCTCGGATGGGCCGCATCATAGATCCTGGCCAGATGCTGAAAATCGAGGTGAGTGTAAATCTGAGTCGTCCGAATGCTGGCGTGGCCAAGCAGTTCCTGCACCGCGCGCAGATCGCCGCTTGATTGCAGCACATGGCTGGCGAAACTGTGACGCAACATGTGCGGATGGACATGTACGCCCAGCCCCACGGTACTGGCCCTCAGGGCAAGCCGGCTGCGAATGGCCCCCGGGCTCATCACGCCGCCGGTGCGGGTGACGAACAAGGTTGGGCTGCCCGCCGGGAGCTGCCCACGAACCTCAAGCCACTGGCACACCGCCTCGACCGCCTTGCCACCGACCGGTACCGCACGCGTTTTGCCACGCTTGCCGCGCACCGTCACCATCCCTCCCTGGAGATCGTGCGCATCGTCGAGCGCGAGCCCGGCAAGCTCGGACAAACGCAACCCGGATGAGTAGAACAGTTCGAACATTGCGAGATCGCGAATCTCGAGCAAGCTGTCGGCCGGGGGGTCAAGCAAGGCCTTGGCCTGATCCGGGGACAGCACACGCGGCAGAGTTGCCGGCGACTTTGGCGCGCGAATACCATCGACCGGGTTGTGTTTCAGCCCGTGGTGGCGGATCAGCCACCGATACAGCCCGCGCCAGGCCGAAAGACAGCGCGCAATCGAGCGTCCGCCCAAGCCTTCGGCATGCAGGCGCCCGACGAAACGGCGAATCTCTGCCGCCGTCAGGCAAGCAGGCTCGCGCCCATCCGCAAGGGCCTGCAAGCGGAGCAGATCACGGCGATAATTCTCCAGCGTCAGTGCCGCGGCACGACGCTGGGTGGCCAGCCAACCAAGATAGCCGTCCAGCCAGACCGGTGCCTCTGCCGGGGCAAGCCGCTCGTGCATGAGCTCAGCCTATCTCCCCGAGCAGAGCGGCGGCGGCAAGCTCGCCAATCCGGCCGAGATACAAGGTGCCCATCTCGGGGTAGAAACGCTCGGGTTCTTCACTGCCCAGCGCCAGAAGACCAACCACCTGCGCCTGGCGGCGCAGGGGCATGAGGGCGACCGAGCGCACATGCGGCGCAGACTCGCCAAACCAGCTCAGCACTTCGATGTTGCTCGGCGCACCGCAGTAAGGATGCCGCAGATCGCCGGCAAACATGCGCACGCCCTCACCTACAGGCGCAAAGTCCTCATCACCGCGGGCCAGTACGCTGTTCCAGATTCGCAGCGACACGTGGGGAATGGCGAAGTCCTGCTGCATGCTGGAAAAGAGCTCATGGCGGACGCCTTCATAGCCGTGCGCCTCGAGCAGCACCAGGGTCAGCCGATGCACTTTCTCGCTGATCTCGTCGTTCTCCTCACCAAAGCGAATCAGCTCGGCAAGCTTGACTTCAAGCAAACGAATCTTGTCGCGCAGGGCGTGAAGCTGCCGCTCCGCAAGCGAAATCGCCTGGCCTTCGTGCTGCGGATGCGGCACGGTCAGCTCGGTAAACAGTTCGCCATGAACGGACAGAAAATCAGGGTTGTCGCGCAGATAGCGTGCGACTTCATCGGCATTCATCGGCAATAGCTCCTGTCGGGCATCACACCCTGTTGCATGTCTCCAGACATCAGACGAGATTCATCTCGCCCTCGAAAACCGTTACAGCCGGCCCGGTCATCAGCACCGGCGTGCCTGGGCCTGCCCAGGCGATCTCAAGCTCGCCGCCACGGGTTTCCACCCGCACCGGCGAAACCACCAACTCACGCAGCACCGATGCCACCACCGCGGCACACGCGCCGGTGCCGCAAGCCAGGGTTTCTCCCGTGCCGCGTTCGAACACCCGCAAGCGGATGCGGTGCGCATCCAGCACCTGCACGAAGCCAGCATTCACACGCGCAGGAAAGCGCGGATGGCGTTCGATCTGCAGCCCCTGGGTTTCAACCGGCGCGGCATCTACGTCCGCCACGACCTGGACCGCATGCGGGTTGCCCATCGACACGGCGGTGATCGCCAGCGTCTCCCCCCCCACGTCGAGCGGCTGCACAATCGCGTCAGAATCGGAAATGAAGGGGATCTCCGCAGCAGAGAGAACCGGCACCCCCATATCGACCGTCACCAACCCATCCTCACGCAAACGCGGCGAAATGATGCCGGAACGGGTCTCGACGCTGATATCGGCCTTGTCGGTCAGCTTCTTGTCGTACACGAAGCGCACGAAGCAACGCGCGCCATTGCCGCACTGCTCCACTTCTCCGCCATCCGCATTGAAAATGCGGTAACGGAAATCGACAGCCGGTCCGCTTGGCGGCTCAACGACCAGCAACTGGTCACAGCCGACGCCAAAATGCCGATCTGCAATGGCCCGGACACGTTCCGGAGTCAGTTCGACGGGTTCACGGGTCGCATCGATCACGACAAAGTCGTTGCCGAGGCCATGCATTTTGGTAAAGCGCAATTTCATGGGGGTTCTGTTCAATGCGGAAAGCGTGCCCGGATTCTCCTCCTGCACCCGGATATCGTCCAGCACGCGTCATCGTGCGAGAATTCGGGACATGACCAATATGCCTGCAGCGCGCCGCGCTACCGTCCCGATTTCCGCATGGCTGCTCGGCCTTCCGGGCCTGGCCTGTCTGTTTGCTGGTCTGGTACTGCTGGCCGGAGACTTCAGTGATTTGCATCCGCTGCTGGCCGAAAGCGGAACCGCGATTGTGCTCATCGTGTCTGCGATTGCCCTGCTCGGCAGCGCCGCATTTCCGGTGGTCCTGCGCCATCTCGCCGACGCCGACGCGCCCGCAGCGGATCAGTAGAGCTTTGGCTCGCCCACGGGACGCGTCTTGAAGCGCCTGTGCACCCAGTAGTACTGCTCCGGCATCGTGCGCACGACGGACTCGATCCACGCGTTCATGCGCAAGGTATCGGCCTCGACATCCGCGCTGGGATAGTCGGACCATACCTCACCAATCTCGACCACGTAGCCGGCGCCACCAGGCAACATCCTGGTGACGCAGGGCAGCACCACCGCACCGGCCACGCGCGCAAGCCGTGGCAGCCCGGTGATGGTGGCCGCCGGCACACCGAAGAAGGGCACGAAAATCGCATCACGCCGGCCGTAATCCATGTCTGGCAGATAATAAAAAGGGCGTCCTGCCTTCATCGCCTTCACCGAGCTGCGCACACCGTCCTGACGCGCGAGCAGGAGCTGGTCACCAAATCGGCTACGACCGTGATAAAGCCAGCGATCCAGCACCGGATTCTTCTTCTGGCGCGCGTAGACGCTGACGACATCGAAGTCCATTGTCAGTCGCGTACCGCCCATGTCGAGCCCGACAAAATGCGGCGCCAGCAGAATCATCGGGGTCCCGGCAGCCTGGAGCGCCCGCACGCGATCGGCCCCCTCGACGCTGACGATGCGCTTGAGGCGCTCGCGACTGCCCCACCACAGCAGGCCGCGCTCAAGGAGGCTGCGCCCCACCGTGCGAAAATGACGGCGCGCGAGCTGGCGTCGCTGCGACGCATCCAGCTCTGGAAAACACAACTTCAGATTGGTGTTCACCACGTGCCTGCGCGGCAGCGCAAAAACATAGAGCACCAAGCCCAGGGCTTCGCCCAGCCGCGCCAGCACCGCCAGCGGCAACCAGTGCAGCAACCAGAACACCGCCACGCCGATATGACTCATCACGCTTCGGCCCGGGCCGCAGCTTCACGCGCCGCGCGCGGTTTCTTGTAGCGGTTGTAGCCCCACATGTATTGCCCCGGACACTTCAGGATGACGCGCTCGATCTCCCTGTTCATGGTGGCCACACGCGCCGGCAAATCGCCTTCAAGTGGCTCGACTGGCGCCGACAGCCGGAATACATAGCCCTTGCCACGCGGCAAACGCTCGGCCCAGCAATAGATCACATGCACGCCCTTGACCTCGGACAGCCGCGCCGCCAGCGTCATGGTCCATGCAGGTCGTCCGAAAAAATCCGCCCACACGCCCTCGCCCGAGCCCGGCACCTGATCGGGCAGCATCCCGATCGCCTCGCGACTGCGCAGGGTTTTCACCAGCCGGCGCACGCCCGAAAGGTCGGCGGGTGCCGTGCTCATCTGCCCGCGCACCCGCCCGGCCTGCATCAGAGGCTCGAGCGCAGCATTGCGCGGCGGACGATAAAGCACGGTAATCGGCGTCAGTGAGGCGATGTACTGCGCAGTAACCTCGAAACAGCCCAGGTGGGGCGTCATGAACACGATGCCCGCGCCCTCGCTGTGGGCGGCATCGACCAGTTCCCAGCCCTCCACCCGTTTCACCTTGGCCACCACTTCCTCGGCTGGACGCAGCCACAGCCAGGGAAGCTCAAAGGCCTGGCGGCCGGCCTCGGCGATGGCGGCGTGCAGCACCGCAGGATCTACATCACCGACGGCCTGAGCAAGATGGCGCCGCAAACGGCGGCGATAGGACGGCGACGCAGCGTAGGCGATCCACCCCGCCCAGCCACCGATGAGGTGCAGCATGGACAGCGGGAAGCGCGCAAGCAGACGAAAAAGAAGATTGACAATCACAATAGTTTTCGCGGTTCGGATCCGGTGACAGATTGACCTGAGACAAACACAGTCTATAATTGTGCCTCAGCCGCCGAGTTAACTCGACAACTTGCAGGGCGGCCGTCACCGCAAAAATCGCGTGACCCAAAAATACTGCTAAAGCGTCGGCTGCTCAATGATCCCCGGAGCTGGCCGCCACGCCAGAGAACGGGGATTTTTGTTTTTCAGGAGCAGTCATGGCAGCAGAATTTCTCTTCACCTCGGAATCGGTTTCCGAAGGCCATCCGGACAAGGTTGCGGATCAGATCTCCGACGGCGTGCTCGACGCCATTCTCACCGAAGACCCCCACGCCCGCGTTGCCTGCGAGACGCTGGTATCAACCGGCCTGGTCGTCATCTCGGGTGAAATCACCACCAGCGCCCACCCCAATTATCGCGAAATCACGCAGGATGTGGTGCGCCGCATTGGCTACGACAGTTCCGACATCGGTTTCGACTACAAGTCGTGCGCCATTCTTACCGCGATCAACCGCCAATCCTCCGACATCGCACAAGGCGTGAATGAGGGCGAAGGCATCGACCTCGATCAGGGCGCAGGCGACCAGGGCCTGATGTTCGGCTACGCCTGCAACGAAACCCCGAGCCTGATGCCGCTGCCGATCTACTACGCGCACCGCATCATGCAGCGTCAGGCCGAAGTGCGAAAGGACGGACGCCTGCCCTGGCTGCGCCCTGACGCCAAGAGCCAGCTCACGGTGAAGTATGTTGACGGCAAGCCGGTCGCCATCGACACCGTCGTGGTGTCGACCCAGCACAGCCCCGAAGTGTCACACGCACAGATCTCCGAGGCCATCATCGAGGAAGTGATCAAGCCGGTGCTGCCCAAGGAGTTGCTGCAAGGTGAAGTGCGCTACCTGATCAACCCGACCGGCCGTTTCGTCATCGGCGGTCCGCACGGCGACTGCGGCCTGACCGGTCGCAAGATCATCGTCGACACCTACGGTGGCGCGGCCCACCACGGCGGCGGCGCATTTTCGGGCAAGGATCCGTCCAAGGTCGATCGCTCGGCAGCCTACGCAGGTCGTTACGTAGCCAAGAACGTGGTCGCGGCCGGCCTCGCCGACAAGTGCGAAGTTCAGGTCGCCTACGCCATCGGCGTAGCCAAGCCGGTGTCGCTGATGGTCAACACCTTCGGCACGGGCAAGATCAGCGACGCGAAAATCGTCGAACTGATCCGTACTCACTTCGACCTGCGCCCGAAGGCCATCATCCAGACCCTCGACCTGCTGCGCCCGATCTATGCAAAGACGGCGGCCTACGGTCATTTCGGCCGCGACGAGCCGGAGTTCACCTGGGAGCAGACCGACAAGGCCGCCGCGCTGCGTGCCGACGCCGGACTCTGATGCACCACGGCGCCGGCCCCACCAGTGGCCGGCGCCAGCCCCCCGACCGTCACGGTCTTTCCGCTCCGGGCGGGAACCGCGACGGTCGGATGCACTCTGAAACAGTTCAACATTCATCAAGCCCTCAATGCTCGAGCAAGCCCTGCTGTTCCTTCTTGGTCTGACCACCCTCGTCATCGGCGCCGAACTTCTCGTGCGCGGTGCATCACGCCTGGCGGTCTCCTTCGGGATCTCGCCACTCGTCGTCGGCCTGACGGTCGTCGCTTTCGGCACCAGCGCGCCGGAGATGGCGGTGTCGGTCGGCTCGGCGTTCAACGGCAACCCTGACATCGCCATCGGCAACGTGGTGGGCAGCAATATCGCCAACATCCTGCTGATCCTCGGCATCGCCGCGCTGATCGCGCCGCTGCTGGTGGCCGAACAGATCATCCGGCAGGAAATTCCGATCATGATCGGTGCTTCGGTGCTGCTGCTGGTCATGGCGCTCGACGGCTCGATCAATCGCATCGAGGCGGCAACACTGTTCGGCCTCGTGATCGCCTACACGGTGTTTCTGGTGCTGCAGTCACGCAAGGCCTCGAGCGCCATGAGCGAGGAGTTCGCCGAAGACATTCCGACCTCGCAATGGGACCGCCACTGGGCCGTACAGGCCGCGCTGGTAGTCGTCGGCCTCGGCATGCTCGTACTCGGCGCCGGCTGGCTGGTCGACGCCGCGGTCGTGTTTGCACGCGCCTTCGGTGTCAGCGATCTGGTGATCGGACTCACCGTCGTCGCCGTCGGCACCTCGATGCCCGAGGTCGCCACCTCAATCGTCGCAGCATTGCGTGGGCAGCGCGATATCGCTGTCGGCAACGTGGTGGGCAGCAACGTCTTCAATATCTGTGCCGTGCTGGGCGTCACTGGACTGGTGGCCCCCGCGGGACTGCCTGTATCAGAGGCCGCGCGACTCTTCGACCTCTGGGTCATGCTCGCCGTTGCCTTCGCCTGCCTGCCTATCCTGATTACCGGGCGGGAGATCGCGCGCTGGGAAGGCGGCCTGTTTCTCGGCTATTACGCAGCCTATACCGCCTGGCTGATACTTGCCGCACAGCAGCATGTCGGACTACAAGCCTTTTCGGGCGTCATGCTTGGCTACGTGATGCCGCTGACGATCATTACGCTGGTTGTCAGCATTGTTCATCACAACGGTAAAACTGCGTCAAATCAGTAACAAGCATTCCGCAAACTGCGCGAGATCGCTATAATTCGATTCCTTCCGAGGAGCGCTGCAAGGCACTGTCCGCATCCATCGCGACAACCCCCAGGCTCGGAACCCGCCCCCTCCGGACGGGCGTGTGAAACGGCGCTCACCCTGGTCTTTTCTCTCAAACCCTGCCGGGTTCGGGATGATGGGTGAGCTCAACGCCGTCCTCCTTCCCTCCCGGCCATAGCACGGAGCTTCACATGAACGCTGTGGCTGAATTCAACGATTACGTAATTGCCGACCTGGCGCTGGCCAACTGGGGCCGCAAGGAAATCCGCATCGCCGAAACCGAAATGCCGGGCCTGATGGCAATCCGCGACGAATACGCTGCCGCCCAGCCCCTGAAGGGCGCACGCATCACCGGTTCGCTGCACATGACCATCCAGACCGCAGTGCTGATCGAGACGCTGACCGCACTCGGTGCCGACGTACGCTGGGCTTCGTGCAACATTTTCTCGACCCAGGACCACGCAGCAGCGGCCATCGCTGCGCAGAACATTCCGGTGTTCGCGGTCAAGGGCGAGTCGCTGAGCGAATACTGGGATTACACCCACCGCATTTTCGAATGGGCCGACGGTGGCTATTCGAACATGATCCTCGACGACGGCGGCGACGCCACACTGCTGCTGCACCTGGGTGCGCGCGCCGAGAAGGACGTTTCGGTCGTCGCCAAGCCGACGTCGGAAGAGGAAACCGTTCTGTTCGCGGCCATCAAGGCCAAGCTCGCCACCGACCCCACGTGGTACTCCACCCGCCTGGCGCAGATCAAGGGCGTCACCGAGGAGACCACCACCGGCGTGCATCGCCTGTACCAGATGCATCAGCGTGGCGAACTCAAGTTCCCGGCGATCAACGTCAATGACTCGGTCACCAAGTCCAAGTTCGACAACCTCTACGGCTGCCGCGAATCGCTGGTCGATGGCATCAAGCGCGCGACCGACGTGATGATCGCGGGCAAGGTTGCCGTGGTAGCCGGCTACGGCGACGTGGGCAAGGGCTCGGCACAGGCGCTGCGCGCGCTGTCGGCCCAGGTGTGGATTACCGAGATCGACCCCATCTGCGCCCTGCAGGCAGCCATGGAAGGCTACCGCGTGGTCACCATGGAATACGCCGCGGACAAGGCAGACATCTTCGTCACGACCACCGGCAACTTCCACGTCATCACCCATGATCACATGGCCGCGATGAAGGACCAGGCGATCGTGTGCAACATCGGACACTTCGACAACGAAATCGATGTTGCCTCGCTCGAGCAGTACGAATGGGAAGAGATCAAACCCCAGGTCGATCACGTGATCTTCCCCGACGGCAAGCGCATCATCCTGCTGGCCCAGGGCCGGCTGGTGAACCTCGGCTGCGGTACCGGCCATCCGAGCTACGTCATGTCGTCGAGCTTCGCCAACCAGACCATCGCCCAGATCGAGCTCTATACTCGTACAAACGACTACCCGGTCGGCGTGTACACGCTGCCCAAGCATCTGGACGAGAAAGTCGCACGCCTGCAACTGAAGAAACTCAACGCACAACTCAGCGTGCTGCGCCCCGACCAGGCGGCCTACATTGGCGTTCCGATCGAAGGCCCGTACAAGGCTGATCATTACCGCTACTGATCGACGCGGCCGCACGGGCCGCTGCAGCCTGAACCGGTGCAGGCCCGTGCGGACAATAAGAAATGGAGACACTGCATGAATTCTGTCAGCGTGCGCCAGACCCGCCCGGAAGACATCCCCGCACTGATTGCCCTTCAGGCCGATGTCTATCCGGACATTCCGCCATGGAGCCAGCGCAGACTGCGTGAGCAGCTCGAGGTCTTTCCTCAGGGCCAGATGGTGGCCGAGACAAAAGACGGCCTGGTCGGCTGCGCCAGTTCGCTCATCGTTCTGTGGGACGACTGGGCGGAATCGCACAACTGGAAAGAGATCACCAGCTCCGGCACCTTTGACAATCACAATCCGCAGGGCAAAACGCTTTATGGCGCAGAGGTCTTTGTCGACCCGCGGCTCCAGGGCAAGGGTGTCGGACACCTGCTGTACGAGGGCCGCCGCTCGCTGTGCCGGGCGCTGAATCTGAAGCGCATCATCGCCTGTGGGCGCCTGCCGGGTTACAACAAGTACGCCGACGAAATGAGCGCAGAGTCCTATGCGCAAAAGGTGGTGTGGGGCGATCTGATCGACCCCGTACTGAGCTTCCAGATCAAGGAAGGCTTCAGCTATTTCGGCGTCATCGAGAACTACATCCCCGAAGACACCGAGTCGCGGGGCAATGCCTCGCTGATCGTATGGCTCAACCCGGATTACGATCCATCAAAACCCACCATCATCCCGGAGAAGACCGCACCATGATCGTTCGAATCGCTGCCGTGCAATACCTGCTCCGTCCGATCCACGACTGGTCGGGTTTCGAAAACCAGGTGCGTTTCATCATGAAGGCCGCGGGGGACTACAAGCCCCAGTTCGTGCTGCTGCCCGAGATTTTCACCACCCAGTTGCTGTCCTTCATGGACACCAGCGACGTGCGCGCCGCCGTGCGCAACATGAACGACTACACCAAACGCTACAAGGACCTGATGCAGGAGCTGGCTGCACAGTGGAATGTGCACCTCATCGGCGGCACGACGCCTCAGGTGAACGATGAAGGCCGTCTGCTCAACACCGCTTATTACTTCACCCCCAGCGGCGAAATTCATGAGCAGGACAAGATCCACCGTACGCGCTGGGAGCGCGAGAAGTGGAATACCGACGCAGGCGACCAGTTGCGCCTGTTCGAAACCCCCTTCGGCAAGATCGCGATCCTGATCTGCTACGACATCGAGTTCCCCGAGCTCGCACGCATGGTGTGCGAAGCCGGCGCCGACATTCTCTTTGTTCCGTCATGCACCGACGACCGTCAGGGCTTCCTGCGCGTGCGCTATTGCTGCCACGCCCGTGCCATCGAGAACCAGGTCTTCGTCGCCATGACCAGCACAGTGGGCAACCTGCCGGTGGAAGGCCTGGGACTGCATTACGGCCAGGCGAGCATCATCACACCGTCCGACTTTGCATTCGCGCGCGACGGCATCGCGGCGGAAGGCACACCCAACATCGAACAGATCATCGTGGCCGACGTGGACCTCAAGGATCTCGAAAGCGGCCGCACACACGGCACCACCATTCCCCTCTACGACAAACGCAAGGATGTGTACGAGCATCCGGTCGAAGTGGTGAAGGTTCCCTGAGCACCCGGGGCAATTCGCTTGAAGTCATTTCATCGACGCACGGCACGCCCGGCACCGACACCGGCGAAGGAGCGAGTGGCGGCAGAACGTAACGGCCTGATGCGTGCGGACAGCCTGCTGGTCGCTCAAGGTCTTGCTCCCTCGCGAACGGCGGCACAGTTGTTGATCGAGGCTGGCCGGGTCAGTTGGGAAGGCGGCCCGGTAACAAAGTCTGCCCAGACGCTGTCGGGTGAAGTCGCGCTCGAAGTCCGGCCAGACGAAAGCGACCGCTTCGTCTCGCGCGGCGGACTCAAGCTTGCAGGTGCGCTGACTGCCAGCGGGCTGGGCGTCAGCGGCCTGAACTGTCTGGATGTCGGGCAATCGACCGGCGGCTTCACCGACTGCCTGCTGCAGGCCGGCGCGAAACAGGTTGTCGGTGTCGAGGTCGGGCATGGCCAGATCCACCCGAAACTTGCGGCGGACGCGCGCTGCATCACCCTTGAGGGCGTCAACGCACGACACCTGCTCGCAGCGGATCTGGGTGAGCGTTTTCCGCCGGGTGGCTTCGGGCTGATCGTCTGCGACGCCAGCTTCATCTCGCTGACACTGTTGCTGCCACAGTGGCCTGCGCTGCTGGCAAGACAGGGCAGCATCCTCGCCCTGGTCAAACCACAGTTCGAGGTCGGCCCCAAGGGCTTGTCCAAAGGCGGCATTGTCCGCGATACAAACCTGTATGCCGACGTCGAGTCACGACTTCGGGATAGCGCACGCAGTTGCGGTCTGAGCGTAAGGGGCTGGTACGACTCCCCCATTACCGGCACCGACGGCAACCGCGAATTCTTCATCTGGATGCAACATGAACAACACTGAACTTTCGATCGAATTCTTTCCGCCCCAAACCGAAGAAGGTGCGGAAAAGCTGCGAGCCGTGCGCGCCCGACTGGCCGAACTCAATCCGGCATTTTTCTCCGTCACCTATGGTGCCGGGGGATCGACGCGCGAACGCACTTTCGCCACCGTCAAGGAGATCGCGGCAAGCGGTTGTGAAGCGGCACCCCACCTGTCGTGCATCGGCTCGACCCGCGACAGCATTCGCGCCATCCTGGCGGAATACGCCGAAGCCGGCATCAGACGTATTGTCGCCTTGCGTGGCGACCTGCCCTCCGGCGTTGGCGATGCGGGCGAGTTCCGCTACGCGAACGAGCTCGTGGAATTCATTCGTGCCGAGACCGGGCGCCGATTTCGCATCGAGATTGCCGCCTACCCGGAATGGCACCCCCAGGCCCGCAGCCCGAAGGACGATCTGCTCGCCTTCAAGCGCAAGGCGGAAGCCGGCGCGGACTCGGCCATCACTCAATACTTCTACAACATCGACGCCTATCTGCATTTCGTCGACGAAGTTCGCGCCATGGGCGTCGACATTCCGATCATCCCCGGCATCATGCCGATCGGCAGCTTCTCCAAGCTCGCGCGTTTCTCCGACGCCTGCGGCACCGAGATCCCGCGCTGGATGCGCAAGAAATTCGAAGCCTTCGGCGACGACAGTGACTCCATCAGGGCATTCGGCCTCGATGTCGTCACCGCGATGTGCGAAAAGCTGATTGCAAGCGGCGCACCCGGGCTGCATTTCTACAGCATGAACCAGTCCGCCCTCACCACCGAGATCTGCAAACGGCTCAAACTCGCCTGAGCATGCGCCCGTCCGGCGCCCCAAGCGACCTCAAGCGGGCAGCATCGGGTTCAGTGCTTGCGCTGGCTCGATGCGTCCGCGATCCCCTGCAACTCGGCAAGCACGCGGACGCTGGCCTGCTCCATCTCCTGAATGTCCGAGAGTGCGTCGTCAAGGCGCCCGGCATCCCGGGCTTCGAGTGCTCGCTTCCCAGCTACGTGCACTAGCGCATGTGGCGCGTCGAGATTGCGATAACCCGGCAGATGCGCGAAACACTTGCCATCACCTTCGAAGTACCACTTCCCGAGCCGGCAGTCATGATGACTCGAGAAATCGGCGGCCGTGCGTCCGGAGTGACCTGAGACCGCCTGATACACGTCGAGCTTGAAGATCAGATGATCAAGCTTGGCCAGTTCGGCAAAACTGCGCACGGAAGCATCCTGCATGGTGCCAGCAAGCTGTCGCGCGATATCACACAGCTCATCCATGCTGGATTGCGCCTGACGGCCATCCTCGGCCGCGGCGGTCGCTTTTCCCGACAAGGCACCGATCACGCCCTGCACCTGCCCGGTTTCGCCCTGGATGGCGGTCACCAGTTCGGAGATTTCGTTTGTCGCACCTGCGGTGCGCTCGGCCAGTTTTCGAACTTCGTCAGCCACAACGGCAAAGCCACGCCCCTGTTCGCCCGCACGGGCAGCTTCAATCGCCGCGTTCAGCGCCAGCAGATTGGTCTGGTCGGCAATCTCCCGAATCAGCCGGACGATACCGCCGATCTGAGCCGCGCGCTCGGCCAGCTGCGCCACTGACCCGGCCGTCGTTGCGGTATCGGTCGCAAGCTGCCCAAGACTGCCGGAGACACTGGCGATTGCCGCGACACTTTCATCCGCCGCAACCGTTGACCGTTCAGCCGCCTGCTCCTGCGCACCGAGCCGTTGAGCAAGATCCCCGAACGTGCCCTGCACCGAAACCAGCGTCTGACCGTAACTGCGCAACTGGCCGAACAACGCATCGAACAGCGCCTCCCGGCGCTTGGCCTCGGCACAGGCCCGTTCCTGTTCGACGATCTTTGCCTCAAGCCCGGCTGACCGCTGGCGTTCTTGCTCGAGCGCATTGCGCGCGACATCGAGTTCCACCCGCAAGGCTGCAAGCTCGGCACTCTTTCCCAGCCACCCCATGACGCTCTCCCTTCGTTCGATCACGTGTAAGTCCTTACGGACTGTATATCACACCGTATCGACCGTTCAGCGAGCTTCTTGAGCCTTTTCAGCGCTTCGCTGAGCGCGCCGTCAGCGCCACACCTGCTATCACCATGGCCATACCTGCCATCTGCGCCAGGCCGATGCGCTCGCCAAGCAGCAACCAGCCGAGAAACAGCGTCACGACCGGGCCGAGCGTACCGGTCAGCGATACCGGCCCGGCGCCGAGCCGACGAATGGCCTCGGACACGAGCCACACGGGACCCACGGTGCTGAAGACAGCCATTGCCAGCGCCAGCCCATAGACCTCCCAGGGTTGTGCCAGGGCCTCGAGCGGGCGCATCAGCCCGAACTGCGCCAGACTGAATACACAGGCAAAGGACGAGGCGCAGGCGGTCACCCGTGCCGAGCCCACACGCCCGACCACATGCCCGTTCCCCATCAGGTAGAGCGCGTAACTGACCGCGCTGCCAAACACCAGGACGCACCCCAGCACCACATCGCCCGCCTCGCCGGCGAGCCTGAGATCGTGCCCGACCGCCAGCCCGATTCCGAGATAGGACAGGGCCAGCGCACCCGCCATCTGGCGAGTGATGGGCTTGCCGAGGAACAGGGCCGACACTACGAGGACGATGGTCGGATACAGGAACAGGATCAGGCGTTCGAGGGCCGCCGTGATGTAGGCGAGCCCAAGGAAATCGAGGTAACTCGCGAGGTAATAGCCGAAAACGCCCAGGCCCGCCATCCACACCCAGTCGGTGCGTGACAGCGGAGCCGCGGCATTGCGGCTACCCAGTACGCCCAGTAAAAGAAAGAAAGGCAGCGAGAAGGCCATGCGCAAGGCGAGCAGGGTTTCAGCATCGACGCCATGACGGTAGGCCAGCTTTACCAGGATGGCCTTGAACGAGAATCCTATTGCACCTGCAACCGCGAACAACAATCCGACGCCGGCAGACGTCTGCCCCATGTCCTGCACTCCCGTTTGACGAGCCGGGATTAAGCCATCGCTGACACCATCGCGCAATGCCAATGCCTTGTGCCGAGACGGCCGCCCTCCGGGCGGCGCTCAGCGCTTGCTGCCACCAAGCAGGGAGCCCAGCAGGCCGCGCACGATCTGGCGTCCGATGCTGCTGCCAATGGTGCGGGTCACGGTTTTGGCGGCGATCTGCAGCAGACCGTCGCGTTGTCCGCCACGCGGGCCGGTGGAGCCGAAAAGCATGTCGTTCAGCCCCCCGCCCGATCCGGCAGGCGCAGTCTCAACTGCGGCCTCCGCTTCGTGGGTGGCGGCCTTCGCACGCAGCATTTCGTATGCAGACTCGCGATCCACCGCTTTCTCGTAGTGACCGTAGATGACCGACCCGGTGATTGCTGCCTTGCGCTCGGCATCGAGCACCGGCCCCAGGCGTGAGTGGGGTGCGATGACGAAAGCGCGCTCTACGATGGTCGGCCGACCCTTCTCGTCGAGAAAGGAAATCAGCGCCTCGCCCACACCCAGTTCGGTAATCACGTCGGCCGCGTCGAATGCAGGGTTCGGGCGCATGGTGTCGGCCGCGGTCTTGACCGCCTTCTGGTCGCGCGGCGTGAACGCTCGCAAGGCGTGCTGCACCCGGTTGCCGAGCTGACCGAGTACGGTGTCGGGAACATCGATCGGGTTCTGGGTCACGAAGTACACACCGACCCCCTTGGAGCGGATCAGACGCACCACCTGCTCAATCTTCTCGATCAACGCCTTTGGCGCATCGTTGAACAAGAGGTGCGCCTCGTCGAAGAAGAACACCATCTTGGGCTTGTCCGGGTCGCCTATCTCAGGCAACTGCTCGAACAACTCTGACAGCATCCACAGCAGGAAGGTGGAATACAGCTTGGGCGAGTTGTACAGGCGGTCGGCCGCCAACACGTTGATCACGCCACGTCCGTCGGCATCGGTCTGCATCAGGTCATTGATGTCCAGCATGGGCTCGCCGAAAAAAACGTCGCCGCCCTGCTCTTCCAGCCCCAGCAGATTGCGCTGGATGGCACCGATCGATGCTCTGGAGATGTTGCCGTACTCGGTGGTGAAGGTTTTCGCGTTCTCCCCCACGTGCTGCACCATGGCGCGGAGATCCTTGAGATCGAGCAACAGCATGCCATTGTCGTCAGCGAGCTTGAAGACCAGTTGCAACACCCCGGACTGAGTATCGTTGAGGTTGAGCAGGCGCGACAGCAGCAACGGCCCCATGTCCGAAATCGTGGCCCGCACCGGATGCCCCTGCTCACCGAACACATCCCAGAACACCGTGGTGTTGGCACGCGGGTTGAATTCGGTAATGCCAAGGGCAGCCAGCCGCTGCATGAGCTTGTCGGAGGCCGTGCCGGCCGCGCCGATACCGGACAGATCGCCTTTGACATCGGCCATGAACACTGGCACGCCGACACTGGAGAATGCCTCAGCCATTTTCTGCAGCGTGACGGTCTTGCCGGTTCCGGTCGCACCGGTAATCAGCCCGTGGCGGTTGGCCAGGCGCGGCAGCAGCGTGATGTCCTTGTCTTTTGTTCTGGCAATCAGTAGCGGCTCGACCATATGCCCCTCCGGCAAGTAAGTAATTTGAACGGCGAATACGGCCAATCTTAACCCGAGCGTCCCGCCCGGGCACCAGCCAGCCGCCCAGGATCTGTATAATGCAGCGACTTTTCAACCGCACACGCTGCTCCAGAGGTTCGTATGGCTGGTCACTCAAAATGGGCCAATATTCAGCACCGCAAGGGTCGTCAGGACGCCAAGCGGGGCAAGGTCTTCTCCAAACTGATCAAGGAAATCACCGTCGCGGCGCGCATGGGTGGGGGCGATATCAGCGCCAACCCGCGTCTTCGCCTCGCCATTGACAAGGCGAAGGGCGAATCGATGCCCAAGGACAACATGGATAACGCGATCAAGCGTGGCACCGGCCAGCTTGAAGGCGTGACCTACGAAGAGGCTCGCTACGAAGGCTACGGCATCGGCGGCGCGGCGGTCATCGTCGACTGCCTCACCGACAACAAGGTCCGCACCGTCGCCGACGTCCGCCACGCGTTCTCCAAGTACGGTGGGAACATGGGAACGGACGGTTGCGTCGCGTTTCAGTTCACCCACTGCGGTCAGCTCATGTTTGCCCCCGGCACCGACGAGGACGCGCTGATGGAAGCCGCGCTCGAGGCTGGCGCGGAGGACGTGATCACCAATGACGACGGCTCCCTCGAAGTGATTACCGGACCGTGGGAATTCACCGCGGTGAAGGAAGCACTCGAAGCCGGCGGCTTCACCGCCGAATTCGGCGAGGTCACGATGAAGGCACAGAACGAAACCGAGCTTTCGGGTGATGACGCCGCACGCATGCAGAAATTGCTCGATGCGCTCGACGCGCTCGATGACGTGCAGGACGTTTACACGTCGGCGGCACTCGACGAGTAATCCTGGCCGCTTACAGCGTTCAACAGGCGGCGCGATGCGCCGCCTTTTTATTTGGCAGATCAGACCCATCATGACCACGCCCACCCTTGCACAGCGCGTGATGCCGCTGCTCTTCGTCCTGCTCTGGAGCACCGGCTTCATCGGCGCCAAGTTCGGTCTGCCCTATGCCGGCCCGCTCACCTTCCTGTCCACGCGCTACGTGCTCGTCATCGTGCTGATGGTGATGCTGGCGCTGATCATGCGTGCCCCCTGGCCAAAATCGCCGCGCGAAGCCCTGCATATCGGCATCACCGGCATCCTGGTGCAGGCGCTCTATCTCGGTGGCGTGTTCGTGGCCATTCACCGCGGGCTGCCAGCCGGTGTCACCGCGCTGGTTGTTGGCATGCAGCCCCTGCTCACCGCGCTGGGCGCCGGTTTCCTGCTGGGCGAACGTGTCAGCATCCGCCAATGGGGCGGACTCGCACTGGGCTTCTTCGGTGTATCGCTGGTTGTGAGCAACAAGATCGCGGTCGAGGGCATGTCCCCGGATGAACTCGGCACGATGCTGGCACCCGCCATGCTCGCACTGATCGGTATCACTGTCGGCACCCTGTACCAGAAACGCTTCTGCCCGCGCTTCGACCTGCGCACCGGCTCGGTCGTGCAGTTCGTGCCCACGCTCATCCTCACCGCACTGATCGCCAACCAGACGGAAAGCATGGAGATCGTGTGGAGCGGCGAGTTCGTCTTTGCCTTGCTGTGGCTCGTGGTGGTGCTGTCGCTTGGCGCCATCAGCCTGCTCAATCTGCTTATCCGCAGCGGCACCGCAGTCAATGTCGCCAGCCTGTTCTACCTCACACCGCCCACCACCGCCCTGATCGCGTGGGCCATGTTCGGCGAAACCCTCAGCGGGCTCGCGCTCGCAGGGATGATCGTGGCCGTCGCCGGAGTATGGCTGGCCCGCAAGGCCTGATAGCATTCAACGAGGACGCTTCCACGGAGACCAGTCATGCAGCTGTCAACCACACCCACCCTCGAAGGTCACACCATCCAGCGCTATCTTGGCGTTGTTGCCGGCGAGGCCATCATCGGCGCCAACATCTTCAAGGACCTGTTCGCATCCATCCGCAACATCGTCGGCGGACGCGCAGGCGCTTACGAGCGCTCGCTGGCCGATGCGCGTGAAATGGCGATGGAAGAAATGGCAGAGCAGGCGGCCAAGCTCGGCGCCAACGCAATCGTTGGTATCGACATCGACTATGAGGTGCTCGGCCAGGACAACGGAATGCTGATGGTATGCGTCAGCGGCACCGCGGTGGTGGTTTGAGCCAACTCAGTCCGGGCGGCACGGCATCGCGCACGGTTGCCACCCGCATCCTCGGCCTCGACCCCGGCCTGCGCATCACCGGCTTCGGCCTCATCGACGTGCTCGGCAGTCAGTTGCGCTATGTTGCCAGCGGCTGCATCAAGACCCGTGACGGCGAACTCCCTGGTCGCCTCAAGACCTTGCTCGACGGCGTTCGCGAGGTCATCTCAACGTACACCCCGGATACGGTGGCGGTAGAAAAGGTGTTCGTAAACGTCAATCCGCAGTCCACCCTGCTTCTGGGCCAGGCCCGCGGTGCGGTGATCTGCGGCGCGGTGTCATGCGACCTCCCGGTTGCGGAGTACACCGCGCTCCAGGTCAAGCAATCAGTCGTCGGTCACGGCAAGGCTGCAAAGGAACAAGTCCAGCACATGGTCCAGCGTCTGCTCGCGCTCGACGCGTCGCCCGGCCCCGACGCCGCCGATGCACTCGCCTGCGCAATCTGCCATGCGCATGGCAGCCAGGGCATGGGCGCCATCGCCGGCATCGGCACACGTCGCCGTGGTGGCCGTATACAGGCATCTTGAACAGATTTTTTCCACGAGACGCTTGCACACGTTAAATTTATTGGCTATTATGCGCGCCTCTCGACGGAACAACATCCGGCGACGCCAGCAAGAACGGCAATGGGGGTATAGCTCAGTTGGTAGAGCAGCTGACTCTTAATCAGTAGGTCCGGTGTTCGAGCCACCGTGCCCCCACCAAGAAATTAATGCATTCAGGCCAATCCGAAAGGGTTGGCCTTTTTGCTGTCCGCACGCATTCAACCCGCAGAAAAATCCTCTGGAATCAACAGCCTGGATACACTCCCCCGGCGCATACAGGGATGCAGCCCGCGTACTGCACTCCGGAAGATACCGATGCCCACAGACTGTAACGTCCGCCCTTGCGCCTTGCAAACGTGCGGTTTCCGGCTATGAATCAAGTATAAGAACTACAGGGCAGGTGTGCCGCGCGACCGATGCGACATATTCCCAGAGCCGACAGAGCGACTTGCAGTCATGCATTCGTAGCCGCGAAAACAGCTTGCTCCCGACTCAGGCAGTAAGCCGAATCCCTTCCGGTTGGGACGTGCATCCCGGCTCTCTGGCGGCCCGCAAATATCAGGAGAGCGAATCATGAAGCGTGTGCTTCTCGTTGCCACTCTGCTTGTCGCGGTGCTTGCCGTTGCAGTTCCAACCCCGGCCACGACCCAATCAGCCCAATCGCCCGCATCGACCGACGCCGGCCCGCCGGCAACGGTCACCGTGGCCGATGGGCCCGGGCCCGCCATGGTGCATATCGACCACGCGCAGGATGCCCCCTATTACGAGGCCTGCGCTCGTCAAGGGCTCAACGAGTCGGAGTGCGCTGGGCGACTGATCTGGTTCAAGGCCACTGCGGGCAACGAGCGCTTTCACACCTATGTATTCCAGCAGCGCGTCGGCGTGCTGATCGACTGGTTTCGCGTATTGAGGGCCGACCAGC
>Ga0172382_10002883_pt1 | contig 27949 bp, 23 predicted proteins | sample Leawel138RmetaG_FD_122245 | JGI IMG/M metagenome (GOLD analysis project Ga0172382, IMG submission 122245) | Leachate microbial communities from a municipal landfill in Southern Ontario, Canada - Leachate well 138R metaG | ecosystem: Engineered > Solid waste > Landfill > Unclassified | place...
TAACTTTCTGTTATAGGGTTTTCCTACCCCTTGACACAAATTAGCACTCTGTGTTACTATCTGCTATATTTAAATTTTAATGTTTAATACTATGAAAATTGTAAAAAGAGATGATAATCGAAGAACTTATCCTTCAACATATATTCCTTTAAGATCTGTTTTTGATGATTTTTTCACACCTACAGTCATGGATGATTTCTTTACTTCACAACCAACCTTTAGTTCCCTTTCCGCTGATGTTTGGGAAGAGGATAATGATGTGTTTGTAAAAATGGCTCTTCCAGGAGTAGAAAAGGATGATATCAAAATCACAATCAATGAGGATAATATCTCTATTGTAGGCAGTAGCGAGAAAGAAGAGGAACAGAAAGACAAGAAAAGAAAATATTACTACAAAAGTATGGAGAGCTCATTTGAGCAAAGCTTTAACTTACCTACAAAAGTAAACCCTGATAAAGTTGAGGCAGAGTTTAAGGATGGAGTACTTACAGTACGACTTCCTAAAGCTGATGAGGTTAAACCTAGAGAAGTAAAAATCGCTTAGCCTTAGAGACCCATAACTACTATAAAGGGGCTTGTAAAAAAAGCCCCTTTTTGTATAATAAGGGTACTTGGAAAAGGAAAAGGGAAAAGAAAGACAAAAGAATATATCACCAATACTCTTAAATAGTATTGAAATTCTTGCAAAAAGGAGTTCTGAGAGTAAGAAGCAATGGTATATTGACTCTACCCTAACTAGGTGTTTAGAGTTAGATTCTTATATCCAACATCCTGGGAAGAGAGAAACTTTGCGTCTCACTGGAGTTCTCGCAGAAGGTCTCTTTTATACTATCTTCTCGGGGAAAAAACTTGTTATTGCTAATAGTAATCAAAATATCGATGGAATAGATTTTTTCCTTGAAGGAAAACCATTTAATGTAACAACCAATCCAGATTTTCTAGGGAAAAAGTTTAATAGCACAAGACCTCCTAACATATTACTACCTACTTACAAAGGACAATCTCTGTATGATGACTCTTCCAAAAAAACAAATTATCTAGTGAAAATACATGAAGATGATTTCCCATATGATGAATACAAAGAGAATATTCTTTCATTAAATTATGCAATATTAAGAGAAATGGGTTGGTGTTTGAATTATTGCTTTGGTGATTCTCCCTTGAAAGAAGCTGAGATAGAATGGAGAAATTATGAAGAGATGGCAGAAATTCTCACAAGTCTTAGTACCTGTTAGTCTCTAGCATCTTTTAGGAGCTTCATGAGTAGCTCTGCCTGTTCCTGTGTAGCTATAGATGGTTTTAGATCCCTATCTGTATATATTGGTGTTATTTTACTCTGTATATGTACACCATCATATATGTAATGAGACAGAACCATACCTTGTCTAGTACCAATCCACATATATTGATCAAAGAAGAGATTTCCAGTACCGTAGAATATCATCCCATCTTCATACAGTTCGTATGTCTGAGGTTGATGTGCTTGAGAACCTACCACGATATCTGCTCCTAAATCTATCGCCATTCTAAACACCTTCTTTTGGTCGGGACTTTCAAGAGGTCTGTAGCATACTGGATAGATAACATCGGACTCTGGATAGCTCCAGCATTCCTGAAACTGAAATGTAACTATGATGATATCTGCTTTCTCTTTTGCTTTTTTAATATCACGTTCTAATTTTTCTTCAGAGTAGTAGTTTGCTCCAGACCTGCTCTCCGAGGCTATTGCTACACTTGGGTAGATGCTGTCATAGTAATTGTAACCTAAGAATGCGATTGTAGAATTATTTACATTTTCATACAGGATTTCACTTGCATCCTCATCATTTAATCCTCCACCAAAATATCTCATACCTGCTTCTTCATACATCTGTATAGACGCAGCACTGTATTGAGCACCAAAATCATTGTTATGATTCCCTGTTAATTCAACAATATCTACTCCAGAAAGCTGTAATACTTCCATATACTCAGGTCTGGAACAAAAAACCATTCCTGAATATACATTACAACCGGGAACAAAAGATGCCTCATTTGAAACATGAGTTAAATCTGCGTCTGCTAAGAACTCCCCTATATTCCTTGCTGCATATCCGTAATCTCCAGATCTGTCTGTTAAGAGAGCTAAGCCTCTAGACATTGCCACAACCCCTGCCATATTAATTTTAACTAATTTATCTCTATCCCATGAGGAGTCTCCTAAGTCTATATTTTTAGAAATTACAGTAATAATGTAGTCACTTACATTTTCCTTTACATCAAGATAGAAATTAGCAGACAGAGAGGCAGAATTATTGTCTAAATAGTAATCATCATCTAGTTTCAATATTTTAAACCTAAAATCTAGATCCTTAAAATCTAAAAAGGCAATATTGTTGTCATCCTCTTTTAGCTTAAGTAGCAATTCATCAGTACTACTCAAAACAGTACTACTTAAACTATACTCTTCTTTTAGAAATTGATTGTTTAGTTCACTTAGAACAAAGATATTGTATTTTTCTAACTCTTCTCTCTTTGTATTATCTAAAAGCGAATACAGATGTCCTACAGGAATTAAGTCTTTTCCAGATATTTTTTTACTTTTCTCGTTACTTACCATTGAAATTTTAATGTCACTACGATTCCCTTTCTTAAAAGAGAACCTTGGTTTTTCATTAAACTGTAAAGCTCCTAAGCTCTTTTCAATGTTTTCTATGTAGATATCAGATACGGTATCATCAAAAGAGATAGTATATGTTTGATATTTTACCTTTCCTTTAGGTAAAAAAGTATATTTCAAAGCAGAAAGAAAGAGATTTCCTTCTAAAACCCATAAGGTGAAGAAAAGAGCAAAAAATGATATAATTAAGGATACCTTAAACAATTTCCCTGTACTCTTTTTCTTCTGTTTTTTCTCTTCAAGATATATACGCATTGGTGATTTAATATTAGCATAATTTTAAGTATATACACACATTCGCACTATAGGGTAGTTTGTGGTATAATATGTAATGTGTTAATAACTAATATTTTACTATTAATACAATGAAAAGACTGCTCATACAAACAAAGAAAGGGTTAGCCACTATTACAGGAATACTGTTTTTTGCAACTTTAATTAACTCTGTTTCTCAAACAATTCCTGCTAATGTTGTTGAAGCAAATCAAGATGAGAATATTGTAGGAAACCTCTCTATCTCTACTAGTATTGAGTTAGAAGAAAGAGTTTTAGCTAGAAATATTGTTGTTGATGAAGTACCTGTATACAAATATGTACCTGACAGTACAAAGGTTAGAGATGTAAGAGAATATTTAGAGAGTAGAAATTCTCCTTTAGCTGAATACGCAGAGGTATTTGTAGAGGCTTCTGATCATTACGAGATTGACTACAGAATTGTTGCTGCTATATCCGTTATTGAATCTGGAGGTGGTAAACACAACTTTAGGCCTCATAATGCATGGGGTTGGGGTAAAATGACTTTCTCTGATTGGGAGGAAGGTATATGGGCTGTATCAAAAGGTATTGGTAATTATTACTCTAGAGGTTTAAACACTCCTAAGCTTATCGGTACATATTACTGTCCACCTAATGCTGAGAGATGGGGTGAAAAAGTACAGTTTGTTATGAATGAGATTGGAGATTAATCTCTGTAGTAGCCAAAAAATGTACTTAGTATTTTGAGTAATTTGTTTCTTTTCATATTAAAAATAGCATAAAGCTCTCTTGCAAGCTTATCACTATCATGCCTTATGAAACTTCTTTTTAAAGAATCCCCTTTCTCTTTCTTAATGGGATCAAATGCCACTAAGTTTTTTCTGAGAACTAACCTACCCTCTCCATCATGCAGATTATCCTCTATGGTGTGTTCTCCATCCTCTAAATACCTTTTGTATGCCTGAGGGGGAAATTGTCCATTGTTAAGAAGAACAAAATCAAATTTTCTCCCTATAGCATCCTCTATTATTTCAACAATATCTCTATGTGTTTTATGCCTTGTTTGTCCTATCTTGCTCATTAGGTTTCCTATATATATAATTTTTGCTTTAGAGGAAATTAGGGCTTCCTTTATTCCTGAAACTAAAAGGTTGGGCATAATAGTGGTGTAAAGGTCTCCTGGACCTAAGATGATGTAATCAGCTTTTTCAATAGCTCGGATAGCAGCCTCTGATGCTTTAGCTGGAGAAGATAAGGAAAAGGTTGTAATATTTTTATGTTTTTTAGGCTCGTCAATATAGTGCTCTCCTACTACTTTAGTACCATCGTCATATTCAGCAGTCAGTTTAACATCATCAAGAGTCACTGGGATAATATCACCTCTTACACTAAAGATATTTTTAAACATCTCTATAGCTTCTACCTCGGAACCTAGTATCTCTGTCATAGAAACCATGAGAAGGTTCCCTACTGTATGTCCCTTTATTGCATTTCCTTCTGAGAAACGATATGTAAAAAGTTCTCTTAAAACCTCATTGCTTTGAGAGTCTGCAAGGGCTAGTATAGATTTTCTTACATCACTTAAAGGAAGTAGTCCAAACTCATCCCTGACCACAGCATTACTCCCTCCATCATCCATCATCCCCACTATTACAGACAGTTTAAGTTCTTTAAACTTTTTAATCCCTTCTAATACTACTGTGGATCCTGTTCCTCCTCCTATCACTACTATATTCATAATCAGAGTATATCATTTTCATGGTATAATAAGGAGTTAAGATTACAAAAACATCGATATGAAGTTTAAAGTTGGCTCTAAGGTTTTCTATCCATCTCATGGTGCAGGATATATTAAGAAGAAAAAAGAGATAGAGTTTGATGGCGTAAAAAAAGAGTATTTTGAGTTTGAATTAGCTACTAACCCTTTAAGTATTTCTACTCCTATTGATAACGTGGAGAACCTCGGCATCCGAGAAGTTATGCCTGTTGAACAGATTAAAAACTTTATTAAAATTCTTAAAAAGAGTCCAAGTATTGATCCTAAGGTTAGAGATTTTAATATGATGATTAAGCTTTTTAAGGACTTAGAAGAGAGTTCGGACTTAGAGGCTCCTGTACAAATAATACAGTACTGTAACTATGTTAAAGAGAAGAGGAAGAAAGAAGGAAGGTTAATTCCAATAACTTTGGAAAAACAGCTTGAAGGAGCAATTGCAAATCTAGTAGGCGAGTTAGCCGTATCCTCAGATATTTCTCTAGAACAAGCATCTAAGATGTTTACAAAATTGTCTGGAATTAAGGTTGATGTACTAAAAGAGTAATTCCCTAAACGTTGTTTTTGTTGCAAAAAAAAAGCAAGATGCCGGACCCACACCGGAACTCCGTACAGCTAATAACTCCGAAGAGAAAGTAGATGCCCTACAACCCGAAGGAAGTAAGAAGAAGGAAAGTTCTAATAACTTACAACACCTTGCACAAGCAGGATGCTGGACTCACACCAGAACTCCATACATCTAGTAACTCCGAAGAGAAAAAAGACGCCTACAATCCGAAGAAAGTAGAAGAAGGAAGGTTCTAATAACCCACAACATCCTGCACAACGTTAAAGAGCTCGTACTATACTTTACATAAGCATCTAGCCCATGTCAATCCCAAACTCGAGCTTATAGTAAGCTTAGTTAATTGCTTAAACTAACCTTAATCTCTTCTCCATCGATCTTAAAAACTCCATCGGGGTTCTCTATATCCTCTACAAAAAGAACCTCTTTAGAATGCATCTCTTCTTCATTTTTAGAAGCAAATTCATTAATAGCATCTTTTACTTCTCCCTCTTTTACGGAGATTCTTAAAGATAACAAATCATCTATTTTAAGATTTTTTCTTTTTCTAATATCTCTGTATTTCCTTAAAAAGTCATTTACTATACCCTCTCTCTTAAGTTCAGGAGTTAGATTAGTGTCTAAAGAGATATGCTCTCCTAATTGCTCTAAGGTATGGAATCCTTCTCTTTCTGCTATTTCTTTTGAGTACTCTATCTCTTTTACATTTAATTCCTCTTTTATTATTTCTCTTAGAAGTTCATCATCTAAACTAACATACGCCTTTGAGAGAGGCTGTCTTAAACTTATTCCTACTGATTCTCTTATCTTAAGACCACATGAACAAACCTCCTTTGCTATCTTCATCCTTTCTATTAACTTCTCATCTATATCTTTGGGATCATATTTAGGATACTCTTCTAAATGAACAGATTCTTTAGCCTCTTTTAAGTTTAGATTAACAACAATATTTTGATATATCTCTTCTGAAAGAAATGGAACGAAAGGAGAAAGAATCTTTGATAGTTGTACAAGAACATAGTGTAGAGTTCCCAATGCATCTACATCTCCTTTTTTAAACCTGTTTCTTGACCTTCTTATATACCACTGGGATAATTCCTTAACAAACTCTTCTATATCTCTTGCCGCTTTCGCTATATTATACTTATCCAAAAGTTTCTCGTTTTCAACAAACAAAGTTTTTAGTTTTGCAACTATCCACCTATCCATTTCCTCTGTTAACTCCTCAACCTTGAATTTATCGTGCTCCCAGTTGTGAAGTTTTGCATAGGTAACAAAGTAATTATACGTATTCCATAATGGTAGGTAGAACTTTCTTCTTACATCTTCCAATATATTGTAACTAAACCTCATATTTCCTCCTGTAGAGGATATAGCAAAATTCCATCGAATAATATCAGTACCTACCCTATCAGCTGCCTCATCTAGAGGAATATAGTTACCTTTTGTTTTGCTTACCTTTTGATTATTCTCATCTCTAACCTCTGCAAATCCCAGAACATTTTCGTACGGAGCTTTTCCTTCAAAGATGACCCCAAAGACTAGCATAGAGTAAAACCACAGCCTTACCTGTTCTATCATTTCAACTACAAATTCAGCTGGATACCATTTCTCCCAATACTCTCTGTCTTCTAAATACTTTAAAGTGGAAAAACCAACCACTCCGGCATCTAACCAACAATCCCCTACATCTGCTACTCTCTCTACTACTTCATTACATTCAGGACATTTTATTTTCACAGCATCTATCCAAGGCCTGTGTAAGCTAGGAAGCTTATCAACTTCATCTGGATTAACAGCTAGCTCTCTTAATTCCTCCTTACTTCCTACTACATGAAAAGTTCCACATTTTTTACATTCATAGAAAGGGAGAGCCAGGCCGTAGAACCTCTTTCTACTTATCATCCAATCTCCCATATTATCAAGCCAATCCTGCATCCTTTTCTCAACAAATTCCGGAATCCATTTGACCTTTGAGGCCTCTTCTTTAAGCTCAGATCTAATATCCGTTATTCGAAGGAACCAGTTATCTTCCAGCCTAAACAAACATTTAGTACCACATCTCCAACAGTGAGGATAGCTGTGCTTAAACTCCTCTATCTTAAAAAGAAGTCCTTGCTTCTCTACTTCTGAAATTACCTCTTCTGCAACATTGTGAGCGTACTTACCTGTTAAATTAGAATATCCATCTAGAAAGTATCCTGCACTATCAATGGGAGATGGAGAAGGAACTCCTAGTTCTTGTCCCAAATCAAAATCCTCCTCTCCACACCCTGGAGCTATATGAACAACTCCAGAACCACTCTCTGAGTCTACCTGCTCCCACTCTACAATGTAATGATCTAGTCCTTTTTGTACTTCGTTTTGTAATACTGATTCATACTTTCTACCAACAAGATCCTTCACATTAACATCCTCTACTTCCTCTACCCCTAATCTCTTTGCTGCTTCTTTTCCAAGAAATACACTCTTTCCATCTATCTGAGCCTTTACATATTCTAACTCTGGGTTTACAGCCAACAAAACATTTGCGGAAAGAGTCCAAGGAGTAGTAGTCCAAACCAATACATACTCATCCTTACTATCCTTCAGCTTAAAAAGAACATATATTGCCTTGTCTGTAATCTCCTTGTAAGCATCAGCCTGCTCATGTTGAGAAAGTCCAGTCTCGCATCTAGGACACCATGTCGTAGAGGACTTGTTCTTGTATATTAAGTCCTTCTTCTTACATTCTTGTAAAAATTTCCATATATACAAATTGTTTGTCTCAGACATAGTATAGTAACTATTTTCCCAATCCAAAAACATTCCTAATCTTTTAGATTGCTCTGTCTGAATCTCCGAGTACTTTTTCACTCTTGCAATACATGCATTTGTAAAATTATCCATACCGTATTCCAATATATCCTTCTTACTATTAAACCCTAATTCTTTTTCTACCTGTACTTCTACCCAGAGCCCCTGACAATCAAAACCATTCTGAAACCTCTGTTCAAATCCTTGCATGTTTTTGTACCTCTGCACTATATCCTTGTATGTCCTCCCCCATGCATGATGTACACCCATAGGGTTGTTTGCCGTTATTGGACCATCTATGAAAGAAAAATTTTCTTTTGAATCTTTGTTTTTCTTTAAATACTTTTCCAATATATTTTTACTTTGCCATTCTTTTAGAATAGCCTCTTCCATCTCCACAAAACTCTGATTCGGTTTTACATCCTCTAAATTACTTGTACTCATTTTAAAGTTTTTTAAAAATTAAAACCCCTTACTTAAAACTAATATTAGTATATATTAATCTTAACCAAGGGGCGAACTTTCTAGTACGCGGTACCACCCTATTTTTTCTCAACCACAGTAATCTATGGTTTTAGTAATATTTCGATTACTATTCGTTGGAGTCTACTCATCTTAAATATTAAGATTTTCTTTCCACCACTCCCCAATGATATTTGGATCTCAGTGTTAGATAATTATATCAGATATTTGACAGATGATATAATGGGGGGATGAATACAGAGTGGAATTTAAAACAGCTATACAAATCAACAAAAGATCCTCAGATAGAAATCGATATCGGGATGTCAAAAAAGAAAGTTTCTGATTTTGTTGAAAAATGGGAAAAGGACAAGGAGTATTTAAAAAGTCCTTCTGTTTTGAAAAAAGCTTTAGATGAATATGAAAGGTTGAATGAATCTCCTGGGATATATGATAAACCTCTTTACTACTTCTCTCTTCTCAACGCCCTAGATCAAAGCAGTATAGAAACCAAAGGAAAGTTAAACCAACTTACTGAACAATCTGTTCTACTGTATAACAGGGTGCAATTTTTTGAATTAAATCTCTCTAGAGTAGAGAAAAAAACACAGGAAATTTTCTTAAACTCTCCACTTCTTAAGGAATACAATCACTATTTAGAAAGTCTTTTTAAACAAGGTAAATACACTCTCTCTGACAAGGAAGAGAAAGTCTTTAATTTAACAAGTAAAACGTCATACTCTAATTGGGTTAGCATGATTTCAGAGCTTTTAAGTAAACAAACTCTTGAAGTATTAAATGAAGATGGGAAGAAAGAGATGATTAGTTACAATGAGACATCTAAATATCTTAATTCAGAAGATAGGAAGGTTAGGGATTTTGCCGCAAAGAAATTTGACAAAATTAATAAGAAGTATAGTGAAATTGCAGAGTTCGAGATAAATTCTATCCTTGAAAGAAAAAAGGTTTCTGACAATTACAGAGGTATTCCTAGACCAGATCTTTTAAGACATATTAGTGATGACATAGATAGTGAAGTCGTAGACACACTAATAGATGTCGTTAGTAAGAATTTTGATATATCAAAGGAGTATTACAAAAGAAAGGCTAAGTTACTAAATCAGAAAACATTAGGATACTATGAAAGAAATGTACCATTGGGAAAGATTAAAAAGAAATACTCTTACAAAGAAAGCTTGGCATTAGTACAAAAAACTTTCAAAAATCTAGACCCCCAATTTCTTAATATTCTTAACTCCTTACAGAAAACAGGACAGTATGATGTGTTTCCCAAAGAGAGTAAAAGTGGAGGAGCATTCTGTATAACTGTAAGTAAAACATTACCTACATTCGTCATGCTAAATCATAATGATAATCTAAATGATGTTTTAACTATAGCTCATGAAAGTGGTCATGCAATTCACTCAACAATGTCTCAAGAGCAGAACTCTCTTAATTCTTCTTACCCTACTTCTTTAGCCGAAATTGCAAGTACTTTTTTTGAGGATTTTGTATTAGACGAAATTTTAAAAGATGCGGATGAGAAACTTAGGTTTACGATATTAGCTGAGAAGTTAAATGGAGATATCTCTACTATATTTAGGCAGGTGGCTTTTTACAAATTTGAAAAAGAACTACACAAAGAATTTTCACAGAAGGGTTACTTAAGCAGGGATTTGATATCAGAGATTTTCTGTAAGCACATGTCTTCATATTTAGGAGAGTCTGTTAAGAAAGATGAGAGCATGAAGTATGGGTGGATATATTGGAGTCACTTAAGAATGTCTTTCTATGTTTACTCATATGCTAGTGGATTATTAATATCAAAGTATTTACAAAACAGGGTGAAAAAAGATTTATCCTTTATTCTAGAGTTTAAAAAACTACTAAAAGCTGGCTCTTCTAAATCTCCTGAGGATATCTTTATGGAGTTAGGCATAGATATTAGGAAAGAATCCTTTTGGCAAAATGGGTTGGATTCTGTAAGAGATTCCTTACTTTCTTTGCCGGACCTAGACTCGAACTAGGATTAACGGTTCCAGAGACCGCCGTCCTACCATTAGACGATCCGGCAATATGGGCTATTATATCATTCTGGCAAGATATTTTTCCAACCTCTCCCTTATCTTTTCATCTCCTAAAACTTGTATAGTTTGATAAAGGTCAGGAGATTTAGTCCTGTGGGTTAAAGCTACTCTTAAGACCATAGCTACGTCCCCTACTTTTGAAATATCTAAATCCATAGCTATTTTTTTCACCTTATCAAACCATTCATCTAGAGAGTCCTTAAAATTAAAGCTCTCCAAATACATTCTTACAATCTCCCTCTGTGTTTTAACCTCTACCTTGTCTGAAATGTCTTCTACTTCTTTCTTTTCTAAAAGCTCATCAAAGAATATTGTTAGTTGTTCTTCCACATCTTCTAGTTTAACTAAATCTTTCCTAACTTTCTCACCAGTTCTCTCTATATTAAATATACGAATACAGTAATCTTTGTTTTTGCTTAAAAGGTTAAATATCTTCTCATCAAATTCTTTAGACCAATCCAAAGCCATTTGGTAAACCTCCTCTGCTTTTAAAGTAGCTAGGTATTCTTTACAAACATCATTAAGCTTAACAATATCAAATATTGCCCCAGCTTTATTAAATTTTTCAAATCTTAACTGAAACTCTTCTAAAGAATTATTAGGGTTCTGTTTTCTCCAATCGTAAAAATTAGAGTTAGCAATATTTAAAAGATATTCCAAGAGACCCTCTTTGGGATATCCCTTTTTGAGATAGTAGGATACCGCAAACTCTGGATCTTTCCTTTTACTCAGTTTCCTCTTTTTCCCATCATCCATCTTCATTAATGGAGATAGGTGGGCATACGGTAGATAGGTAAATCCTAAAGCATTAAATATTTCAATATGCAGTGCTACTGAAGAGAACCACTCATCTCCTCTAAGAACGTGAGTTATACCCATAAGGGTGTCATCAATGGGATGTGCAAAATGATATGTAGGAAAATGATCCGATTTTAATAATATCGCATCCATATCATTCTCTCTAATGGTAACTCTACCCTTTGTTAAATCTTCTAGCTCAAATGTATTGTCATAATTCCCTCTAGAGTAAAGCCTTATCGCAAATATCTCTCCTTTGTTTATTCTCTCCTGAATATCATTGATATCTGCATCCCTCCATATACTCCATTTACCATAACAGCCTGTTCTTACATTTAATTCTGATTGTTTCTTTCTCATATCTTCTAACTCTTCCTCTGTAAGGAAACAGGGGTATGCTAATCCTTTTGACACAAGCTCTTTAGCAAAAACCTCATATATATCTAACCTCTTACTCTGTATGTATGGGCCATAAACTCCGTGCCATTTATCTTCTGATATCATCCCCTCATCAAACTCAACACCAAAACCCTTCAACCCCTCCACGATCATAGTCACTCCATTCTCTATCTCTCTCTCCTTGTCTGTATCCTCTATTCTTAATATTGAAACTCCATTGCTTTGTTTTGCAAACTTAACACATATCATTCCAGTATAGATATTCCCAATATGAATAAATCCTGTAGGGCTTGGTGCAAACCTTAAAACCATTTCTCCCTCTTTAAGTTTTCTTTTTGGAAAGCTATTGAAAACATCTTTTGCTGTTTTTTTAGTTTTTGGAAAAAGCATTTCCGCTAACTGTATATTTTGCTCTTCAGTTCTCATTGTAATACTGTTAATATATTGGTTGATAGTTTAATTAAGTGTGATAAGATTATAGCATGACTCTAACCGAGGCATCATTCTGGACAAAAAGATTAGGAGTAATAGCTCTGGGAGCATTAATTATCGTCGTCATTATAATTCTCGTTATAGTGATGAACAGCAACATTGAAGTCGTAATGCCTCAATACCTTGAGCCAAATTTCGCTTGTACCCAACACAAAGAAGAATTTTTGGAAAACAGGTTGCAAATACCTAGCTTACAGTTTGCAGATGGAACAGAGCTGAGCTTTGACATTAAAACAGATACAGGAAAAATTGATTCTCTTCCTGAAATCATTAATGTTTACAAATTCAATAATCGCTCTCAATCTCTTACTGCACAAGCTGACGCTAAAATACTTGCAAAAGCAATGGGTTTTGATCCTGATGTTATAGAGAGGGTGAGTACACAAGGATACAAGTGGACAGACCGAGCAGCAGGTAGAACATTGGAAGTGGAAGCCAAGAATCTTAACTTTACTCTTAAAACAGATACCTCCGTTATGAGAGAAAGCTCAGCATCTAGTGCTCTTCCTTCAGAACAGGAAGCAAAATCAATAGCTGTAAATGCTTTAAATAGTTTAGGGGTATTTCCTTCTGATTATACTAGTGGTAACCACAGAACTACGTTGATAAATATAAATCCTGATGGATCTTTTAGTAAAGCTCACTCTCTAGCAGAAGCTGATTTGATAAGGGTAGATTTAATCAGAATTAAATCTATGATAACAATACCGTCGAATATAGAGAATGCGGAGAAAATGGTTCGAGATTTCTCCAGAAGAACTTTAATAGAACCAACGGAAGAAACAAGTACTGCAACTGATGGTAGGCTTGGCATATTTACATTTAACACCTTAGTTTCTTTTCCTCAAACTCAAAGAGCTAATATTTCTGTATATGTTGGTCCTACTATTACAGGAGTCCCAACAAGAGTAAGTAAAATATATCAAATAGATTACACATACAGACCTATTGCAGCAGAGGCATGTGGGACATATAAACTAGTAGACCCAGAATATGCTACTGAAATGATACAGCAGGGCGAGGGAAGTCTAGTTTACCTATCTAATACAGGGGCTGACGATGTTGTTGATTACATGCCAAAAGCTGTTAAAAAGTTTATCATTTTAGATATCTTTATCGTCTATTTTGAAGATAGAGAAGAGCTTGAGTATCTCCAACCTGTTTACTTAATTTCAGGAGAAGCAATATTTCATGATGACACAAAGGGAACTTTTGATTTCTTCTACCCAGCTATTAATTACAATATTGTCCAAGACAAGATTGAAATGAAGGCTCCTGAGGTAGTAGATACTTCTTCTAGCCCAACAATGTTCTTTTAGATACAAAAGTTAATTTGAATAATATATAATACTCGAATATGGAAAGAGTCTTAATATCTGATTTAAAAGAAAAAATAGGTAACCAAGTAAGAATCCAAGGGAGGGTTAGCACAATTAGGAATCAAGGCAAAATAGTTTTTTTAATGATCAAGGATAGAACTGGAATCGTACAGTGTGTTGCTTGGGAAGGAAATAACAAGGAGCTAGTAAAAACACTTAAATCTGTAACCCCCGAATCTATAGTAAGCATCATAGGATTAGTAAAAGAAGCAAAACAGGTAACTTTAGGATATGAGGTTGAGATAGAGGAAGTAATCATAGATTCTCTTTCTGAAACACCTTTGCCCATTGTTATAGAGGAAGAGTATAAAAATAATCTTACAGCTTTAGAACAAAGATTAGATTACAGGTGGATTGATTTGCGCTCTAATAAAAATAGTTTAATGGTGGAAGTTTCATCCTTTTTCTTTGAAAAGCTAAGAGAATTCTGTATCCAAAATAATTTTATTCAAATTCATACTCCTAAAATTTTAGGAGTTGCTTCGGAGGGAGGAGCAAATGTTTTTGAAGTAAAGTATTTTGATAGAAAAGCATATTTAGCACAATCTCCACAGTTCCATAAACAGATGGCTATTGCTAGTGATATTGAGAGAGTCTTTAGTATTGGACCAGCTTTTAGGGCTGAGAAATCCTACACTACTAGACATCTAACCGAATATACCAGTTTTGATATTGAGATGGCATATATAGATTCTTTTAGAGATGTCTGTGATTTTGAAGAAGAAATGCTTACTTTCACATTGGAAAAGATAGAAGAAAAATTTGGAGATCAAATTAAAGAACTCTTTGGAATTGAAGTTAAAAAACCTCAAAACAAATTTGAATACTTAACTGTAAAGGAAGCAAAAGAAAAATTAGCAAAAGCAAATATTCCAAGTAAGGATGATGGGGACTTCTCTCCAGAAGAAGAGAGAGCTCTTTCTAAAATAGTAGAAGAAGAGAGTGGAAGTGAATTCTTGTTTGTTACAGAATTTCCTCATGACAAAAGAGCTTTTTACCACATGAAAGATCCTCACAATCAGGAATACGCTCTTGGTTTTGATTTGCTATGGAAGGGGGTTGAGATAACAACGGGAGCACAACGAGAACACAGAACAGAGCATCTAATAAAGAATGCAGAGGAGAGAGGAATCAAAACTGAAACATTACAAGAGTATTTCGACTATTTTAGATACGGCTGTCCTCCACATGGAGGTTTTGCAATAGGTACAGAAAGATTTTTAATGAAATTATTAGGCTACTCTACTGTTTTGGAAACAAGCTTTTTACCCAATACTCCAAATCGTTTGCGAAGAAGGTTTGATGTAAAAGACTAACTACTGTATCTCCACTCCTTAACGTTAAATTGCAAGCTCTCTTGTCCATTCCACACATTAATATCTGGAAAGCCTACTACATCTATAATGTCTCCTTCTTTAAGCAGCTCTATATCCTCATTGCATCTAAAAAGCAAAAGAGTTAATTGTTTCCCATCTTCATCTTTTACAAAAAGCTTTAAATGGTCTCCATCTTTCCCTATAACAGAGGCTTGTGAAATATTTAATTTTTCTAAACATACATACGGCTTAGGATTCCCAAACCCTAAAGGTTCTAACTTGTTTAAATCCTTTACTAATTCTTTCTTTACATCTACCAAGTCTAGAAGGATTTCTATTTCTAGTTTAGGGACAAGATCCTTTTCTTTCAAAACTTTATTTGCATACTCTGTCATCAATTTCATTAATTTGTCAAAGTTTTTCTCAGAGGTAGTAAATCCTGCTGCTAACTCATGTCCCCCATATCTTTCTAGGTATTTATTAAACTTTTCTAATGCTTTTGTTATATTAAATCCCTTAATACTACGTGCTGAACCTTTTACGAGACCGTTTTTTTTCGTAACTACAACAGTAGGTTTGTAGTACTCTTCCTGTAATTTACCAGCGACAAGTCCAATTATTCCTTCATGCCAATCCAGTCCTGTAGCAAAAAGAATATTATCTGAAATCCCTTGAGTTATCTCCCTTGCCTCTTCAAATATTTTGTTTGTCATCTGCTGTCTATTGAAATTTACTGTTTCTAATCTGTTTGCAATGTCTTTGCACTGCTGTTCATCACTACTTACCAAAAGACGAAGTGCCTCCATTGGGGAATCAATCCTACCAGAAGCATTAATTCTAGGACCAAGTACAAAGCCTAAATGGTAGGTACCAATACTCTCTGGTTGAATTCCTGCCCTAAGGGCTAACATTCTTAAACCTAGCCTCTCTCCCTTTCTAACCTCCTCTAATCCCAACTTTACTACTACTCTATTCATCCCAGTCAAAGGCATTACATCGGTTACTGTACTTAAGGCTACAAGATCTAGACCGTACTGAGGGTTACTATCCATACCTATTTCCTCTATTAAGGCCTGTATTAGCAAATATACAACTGTCGTTCCAGAAATCTCAAGATATGGGTACTCCTTTTTAGGAAACATCTGATGAACAACAGTGTAATCAAGACCTTCGGCTATATCTTCTGGAGGTTGATGATGATCAGTTACAAGAAAATCTATCTCTTTTTCTTTTTTAAACTTTTGTATAATCTCTTTATCCCTAATCCCACAATCTACCGTTATTACTAAATCTGTTCCTAATCCTACAAGATCATTTAATGAATCCTCCGTCAATCCGTACCCCTGTTCTATTCTATCTGGGATGTATGGTAAAACATCTATATCTTTTTTAAGAAAAGAAGCAACTTCTCTGTAAAGGAATTCCCAAAGAATAGCGGATGCACATATACCATCAGCATCATAATCTCCGTGGATTACTATTTTACTCCCCTTCTCTATATGTTTTACTATCTCCTTTGCTGCTTTCTTACTGTTAAAAAGTTTCTTATGAGAGGGAATATCACTCAAACTAGGGTTAAGAAATTTTTCTTTCTCCGAAACACCCCTACTTTCAAGAATATAGTTTAAAACATCTTCTGTTTTCTTTTCTGGAAGAACCCACTCCCTCCTACTCTGTAAACTCATTATTTAAAAACTCGTTAATTAAATCCCAACTAAAACCTTTTCTTCTTAAAAAATCTATCTTCTTACTATCTTGTATGGACATATTTTCATTTCCATACTTCTTCTCATAAATTCTCTTAAGCATAACATACTCATCTTCTACTAGCTCTTCCACCTTCTCTTTGGCAAGCTCTGCATTCACTCCCTTAGATATTAATTCTGAAAGTAATACAGACTTACCCCTAGGCCTATTCTTCATTCTTGATTGTAAAAACTCCTCAGCAAATACTTCATCGTTTAAGTAGTTGTACTCCTTTAGCCTTTCTGCTGTGTCATTAATAATCTCTTCTAGACTCTCTTTGGAAACATCCGTAAACCATTTGCCCTTCTTTTTAAAAGACAGCTCTCTTAGATATCTCTTTAGCTGAACTTCTGTCTTTATTGCTCTTGATATGTAGTCTATTGCTCTTTGAAAAAACCTGTTTTTTAATTCCTCAAAAAGTATTTCCTCTAGATCACTCTCTTCAAGTTCTTTTCCTAGATATATATTAAACTTAGCAATACCATCTAAAGATATCCCACAGAAAAACTCCTCATCTATGTACATATTAACCCTGTCTGGGTCTCTTTTTTGAGAGACAAGTTTTGTTACTTTCATTATTTAACTAAAGATTTAACTTCCTTCACTATTTTAGCTTTAAGTTTCTTGTCCTCTCTTAGTAGCTCAGCTGTAGCCTCTCTACCTTGTGCTAACTGTTCCTCTCCGTATTTAAACCAAGAGCCTGATTTTTTAACAATCCCAAGCTCTGTAGCAGCATCTAATATACTACTCTCTTTATCTATCCCTTTAGGGTAGATCATATCAAAAGTAGCCTCTTTGAAAGGAGGTGCCATTTTGTTCTTTACAACCTTTACCTTCCTAGTATGGCCTATTAATTTACCATCTTTTAATATTTTTTCCTTCTGTCTAATATCCAATCTTACTGAAGAGTAAAACTTAAGAGCATTACCTCCTGTTGTTGTTTCAGGGTTTCCAAACATAATTCCTATTTTCATCCTTAGTTGATTAAGGAAGATTATGGTAGTCCCTGTTTTGTTTGATATTGCAGTAAGTTTCCTTAGAGCTTGTGACATCAGTCTTGCCTGTAGTCCCATATGACTATCGCCCATCTCTCCCTCTATTTCCGCTCTAGGAGTTAAAGCAGCAACAGAATCCACTACAATAACCCCAAAAGCAGCAGACCTCACTAAAGTCTCTAATATTTCTAATGCCTGTTCTCCAAAATCTGGCTGGGATATGTACATCTCATCTAAATTAAGACCAATATTTTTAGCATAGGTAGGATCAAAAGCATGTTCTGCATCTATAAAGGCAACTGACTCTCCTTGCTTCTGTGCTTCTGTAAGTATGTGTATTGCCAAAGTAGTCTTCCCTGATGCCTCTGGCCCATAAATTTCTACTATTCTTCCCTTAGGAATACCCCCTATACCCAATGCAATATCCAAAGAAAGAGCTCCTGTTGGAATCACATCTACATCTACCTTCTTCTCTCCTCCCAACTGCATAATTGAACCTTTACCAAACTGTTTTTCTATTTGAGAAATTGCCATTTCTATAGCCTTCTTTTTAGAAGAATTCTCATTAGAAGACACAGGTTTTTTCTTAGTTACAGTAGTTGTCATTTATATGTTATTTAAAAATTTAACACACATTCAGGATAACAGAGTATTTAATCTAGGTCAAAAAAGAAATTCATTAACCGATAACAATATTATATTATCTCCTTTTGAACACACTTCGATATGTTTTCTATTAATGCATTTCTTAAATTTTCACTTTCTCTAATATATCTTGCTATCTCTATCTGAACAGATGGAACTCTTAGCTCAGATGCTACAAACTCTCCTAAGCTTTCTTGATAATTATTTGGATGTCTAAAAATCATAATATTTATACCTTTTAATACCCCTTTATCTATACCTTCTTTTAATGAACGAGCTAATCTCATTGATTTAGTAAATTTTGTAGGATAGTAGATTGCAATATCATAGAGACAACCATCCTTAAGACCATGAATGTCTAAAAAGTATTTAATTTTTTCACTCTTTACAAATTCCTTCACTCTCTTCTTGTAGGGATTATCTTTCTCTGTATGATAGTTATAGTCATAGTCCGTCTCAGATATCTGCATAATTCCAAAGCCATTACTCATCTCACACAACTGCTCTACAATTACATCTGTAAACGGCTCTCCATACTTGTATGCTCCACTTAATTGTGGTCTTCTATGTGCATGAGCATGAGGAGCAGAGAAAAGTACAGGGGTTTTACCAATAATGGTTCTAAATGTAGAAGTCTTCATTACATATAACTTAACATATATTGTAATTTAGAGAAAGATGTGTAAAGATATTGATATATAAATTAATTTTATACCTCCTTATGAAGAGACTATTTAATATACTCCTCGCTCTGTTGCTAGGAATAGGGATTCTTTCTGCAACACTACTCCCTTCATATGCGCAAATAGAAGAAGATACTGCTTTAGAAGAAGTAGAGATAGTAGAAGAAACTGATTTGGATGACGTTTGGGAAATTGCAGATATTGATCTTGATTCTCCTTTCTCACTCTCTGCTGATATTACGGAAGATAACTTGGAAGAATTTGTAGAAGATTTTGTTAATAGTGCCGCTTTACTTTTTGGAGGAATAATATTTATTATAGCACTGGGAGTTTCGCTATCTGTATATATTTACACTGCAGTAGCTTTAATGGGCATTGCAAAAAAACTAGATCATCCAAATGGATGGTTTGCATGGATTCCTATTCTGAATTCCATTCTACTACTACAAATGGGAGAGAAAAGCCCTTGGTTGATATTAACAATCCTAATCCCTGGATTAGGAACCTTAGTATTCTTAGTCATATCAATTCTAGCAATAATGGATATCTGTGAGAAAAGAGGGTATGACAAACTCCTTGGACTACTCATACTAGTACCTCTAGGAAATCTCATTCTTTTTGGTATCTTAGCTTGGGGTAAGAATTCTTAAAACAATCTAAAACTAAATCCTCTACATATCTAAAAGAGTTTGGGGTTTCTCTTTCTCTTGAGCTCCTTCAAGCTTTACTTTCTCTATGCTTTTTTCTAGTTGGTTAAACCTAGTAGAGCTAACAGTATCATACTGTTTCTGCAGAGACCCTATCCTGTCTCCAACCTTGTAAAACTCCTCTGAGAATTTAAGAAACTCTTTCTCAAATGATTTAACATGCCCAATTATATTGTAAATATTCTCCTGCACTCTAAAGTTTTCATAGGCTTGCATTATCATCCTAAGAAGTGCTGTAAAACTAAAAGGTCCTGCAAACACAACCTTGTTCTCCATAGCACTTTGGGCAACTTCAGGCATCTTGTCATATATATATGAAAAAATCATTTCATTAGGTATGAAAAGAATTACAAAATCAACTGTCTTGTCCTCAGGATTAATATAGTCCCTAGAAGTAACTTGCTTAACCTTCTCCTTAACATCTCTTTCGAACATACTCATATATTTCTCTTTCATATCACTATCCTCTGTCTCAGCCATTCTTTGTAGATTAGCATAGGGAAACTTAGAATCTACATTTATTCTAGTCTTATCAGGCAAAAATATCGCAAAATCAGGCCTTGTTTCAGAACCTGCCTGCTCCTTATTAAACTCATAATTCTCTCCTTTAACAAATCCAGCAGACCGAAGAAGATCCTCGGCTACCTGCTCACCAAACTGCCCTCTTAGCTGATTATTTGTAAGCACCTTTTTCAAGTTCTCAGTATTTACAGTAAGTTTCTCTGTAACTTTTCTACTCTCCTCTAACGAAGTCTTAAGGTTAGAGAAAGAATCTATCCTCTCCTTCTCTGCTACTTTAAGATACTCCTCTAAACTTTTAACCATCCTTTCTATCTCTCCCCTCTTGCTCTCTAAATCAATTCTGTTTTGTTTTGTTTCAGAAGAAAGCTTCTCATTTGCCATTCTAATTAAATCTTCATTCGCTTGACTAAGAACTATTGGTAACAACTCCGCCAACTTACTCTCTATTGTCTCTGTTATCTCTTCTGTATTCCCACCTTGTCCCTTTTTAAGAAAGTAAAAAATACCTATACCTAAAAGAACTCCCCCTATCAAAGCTACTATTACTTGAATCATAATGGTAGAATACATAAAATTATATTGTGATATTATAGAATAAAACAGATGAAGAAACTATCCAGTAAAGAGCTTCTATTTGTAAAAAATCTTTTTTTCACTACTATACTTGGTGGAATTATAGGGATTCTTAACTATCTCTTTAATATTTTTGTTGCTAGATATACTGATCAGAATATTTTTAGTATATTCAGTTCAGCATTAGGAATAATATATCTACTCCAAATCCCAGCAGTCGCTATACAGGCCTTTGTAACAAAAATAGTTGCTAATGAGAAAGAGAAAGATCTTAATCATTTTAAATGGTACTCATTTATTGTATTTGCGCTAATAGGGATTGTTTTCTCAACAATATTCTTTCTAAGTAAAAACAGCGTTGCTAATTTAGCAAACATACCAGTAGAGACAGTACTCTTCCTCGCATTAACATTTCTTTTTGCTTTTATTACACCTGTTCCAAAAGGGCTACTCTTAGGATTAGAAAAGATAAAGACAGTAAATCTGATTTTACTCTTTGAAACAATCCTTAGATTTGCAATGGGAGCCCTAGCTATTAGATTGGGAGGTTCCATCTCAATTCTAATACTTGCAAACTCACTTCCTGCTATGCTAACTACAATTTTCATTGTGCCTTTTGTAAAGTTTAAAAAAGAGAATAAAGAAAAGATTAAAATAGATTTTAAAGAATTAACATTAATATCCATCTCCTTTCTACTTCTAACTACCCCATTTACACTACCTTTAATTCTTGTAAATCCCTCCTTTAGAGCAGAATATGGAGCTGTAACACTTCTTGGTAAGCTAGTATATTACGCATCTATCATAACTGCTTCCGTTATGTTTGCTAGAGTTAGTAATGAAAAAGTAGAAAAAGGAAGAAAAAGAAGTTTGATAATATCTCTAGTTCTATCTGTATCCATAGGACTTACTCTCTCTTTGTTCTTCTTTCTCTTTAAAGACTTCGTTGTTTCCATGTCTGTAGGAGAACAGTATCTTGCAGTGTCTAATTATATTGCAATCTACGCCTTGTGTATGACTGGTTTTGCAGCTACATACATGATAACAAACTTTTTCATATCAAAAGGAGAGTATCAATATCTCTACATATTACTCTTGGGAACAGTATTACAAATAGTATCATTTGTTGTAAGAAATGATACTCTAGACATGGTAATGCAAAACCAAATAGTAGTATATTCTGTACTAACAGTACTTACATTCGTATCACTATTATTTAATTTTAAAAAAATTAATGATGAAAGAAAAAAAGGAGAAAACAATTAAAGAGAAATACGAGGAATTTGCAAAACAGTTTAGAGAGTTTGCATTAGATGGGCTAGCCCTGGGTACTGCTATCGGTATTATGCTAGGAACTGCATTAAAAAATGTCATAGATTCTCTTGTGAATGACATTTTAACCCCCCCTATTTCTTTTTTTACTACAGGGATTGATTTTAGTTCAAAATACTTAGTTCTAGGACCAAATAATTTTGAGACTTTAGAACAGGCAAAAGAAGCTAGTGCAATAGTTATTCATTATGGCAATTTTATAAATGAAATACTTTCTTTTTTCATAACCGCCTTTATTCTTTTCCTTATTGTTTATCAAACAACAAAGTTAACAAGCAAATTCAAAAAAGACAAAAAGGAAGAAGTAAAAAAGGAGAAAAGAATATGTCCTTACTGTAAGACAGAGGTACACCTTAAAGCTACCAAATGCCCTGCATGTACCAGTAAACTTTAGAATTAGGGAAATGGACGATGATGGACTCGAACCATCGACCCCTACAATGTGAATGTAGTGCTCTAGCCAACTGAGCTAATCGTCCCAATCATCCTACAGGAGGGTAGTTAGTAGACACAGGTGGTTGATTTACTTCATCGGGCTGTACCTGTTGCTGATCTGTTACAGCTTCTGCTGTAATTTCTCCCTCTTGTTCTTTCTCTTCCTTTATCTCTGGTTCTACATCTTTTTTAAAAGCCCTCCACATAAGCAAAAATATTATTAAAAACACAGGGAAAAGTATTCCCACAAAAATACTACGTGATAATATACCTGCAATTACACCTAGAATGGCAGAACCTATTAAAACTAACACCATAGTACCAATGGACATTGTTATTAATAATATTAAAATTATTACAATATCATTGTACATATTAAATAAAAGGATGACAAGAAGAAGGGAATACTATAAGTTAGCGGGATGGGCGACATAGGACTCGAACCTATGACCTTCTCGGTGTAAACGAGATGCTCTAGCCAGCTGAGCTAGTCGCCCTAATATGCCGAGGACAGGAGTTGAACCTGCACGAGAGTATTAGTCCCACTACCACCTCAAGGTAGCGTGTCTGCCAATTCCACCACCTCGGCATAAGATTATTTTAGCAAATAAATAGTTGTTTTGAAACCTATTTCCCTGACAAACCTTTCTCCAAATCCACCTGTACATACTTATCAATAACTTTTTTCTCCAAAACTTTTTTTAATACCTTGCTATTATTGTAACCTGTTTGTATTAAAGAAGGTCCTACAACATATCTCAGCACTGGAGTAACATTATCTATCACAACCAATGCAACCCCAGCAGCAAACGTACAAATCATAAAATTCTCTTTGTAGACTTTTCCAGTAACTTTTGCTACCTCCTTGGCTACATCTCCCCAGCCATTACAACCTGGGAAAAGATTAAACCTTGATTGAATTAATTCTAAACTCCCTGTCCCTTTCCCTGTAGTATCCTGAACTATATTTGACACACTGTTTACAGAAATATCCATTCCTCTCTCCTCTCTCAAAGGAGTAACTAAATCTTTCTCATATATCTCTGCAACCTCCTTCTTCTCTAAATTGAGACTGTTTCCGACATTTTCTAGGAATTGAGACATATAATCACGTGCTTCATTCATAATATATAATTAATTAATTTAATTCTCATTCAGTATTTTTAGCAATTCAATTGCATCTTCTGCCCCTTCCTCACTTGTCATAAGTTTCGCAAAATCCTTAATTAATTTCCAAGCCTCCTGAGGCCTTGGAACTGCGAATATTTCACAAAGAGGCTCATCTCTTCCTGGCAACTTTAGTAGTATATTTGCAGGACCAGCTTTCTCAAACTCTTTTACAACATCAGGTTTTCTCTTTTTAAATATAGTAGCAAAATTTGTAGTCACCTTGATAAGAAAATCTTTTACAGGAATATAGTCAAACTCTGCCTCCCCTATGCTCATTATCTGCTTCCAAGAAATAAACTCATGATCAGCACCTCCGTCATACTGTTTAACATAAGTTTTCACTAATTCTCCCTTAATGTTAGAAGTACTAACCGGTATCTTTGCATACATACTCTTATTTGGATTTGAAATATCCAAACCACCTGCAGTAATAGTTATTGTTTGTCCTAAACCCCTATTACCTCTTAGATACCAAAGGTTCTTCCATAAAGTTCTAAACATTTCTAATCCCTCTTCTGTTTCCTCATAGCCCAGTTTCTTCAACCCACTCTTTACTCTGTCTATTCTCTCTTTATTCATATATGCTTCTGAGGATAATCCCTCAAACTGCTTGTCAAGAGTTGCAATAGCTTTCCTTATCCCTTTGTACACAGTTTCTTCTTTTGCAATATTCAAAGAAGAAGAGAGTATAGAAGAAGAGAGTATTGCTAATTTGATAGGATCATTATTTATCATTTCTACAACCTCTTCAACATTTGTTGCCTCTAAGAATTTTTTTAACATCTCTACTCTTCTAAATCTCTCATAATTATAACTAACTTTAAAAGCTTCTAAAGTGTCAGGCCAAATATTTCTAATCCTTTTTTCTATATCACTTTTCTGATTGTTAGCATCGACTTTAATATCAGGCCTATTAACTAACCATGCAGAAATAATTCTGTTTAAAGAATCAACATTTCCTGTAAGAAGCCTCATCTCAATGTACCATGGGAGATAATTTTGCAAGAAAAATCTTGTCTGATCTACTGAAAAGCCATCTTTGTTATCTGAAAAAACTAACCCAATGTTCTGAGGAACAAAGAAGAGGCTTCTAAGTTTATCATTCTCCTTATTATTTGCTTTATCATCTTCTCTCCACTCATAAAGAGTCGGAGAATACATTATACCTACAAGTCTTTTTAAATATTCATGATACTCGAAATCATTAAGATTCAGTTCATTCCCATTCCTTTCCACTTTATACCCAAGAGCCTTAACAGCAGTCTCAAGCTTATCGTCAATTCCACTACCTGATATTTTAACCCCATCTACAGAATTAAAGATTAGTAAATCTTTTAAATCCAACGATTCTACAAAGTAACTATAGTTTTCTAAATATTTTTTTAACAAATCACTCCTAGAGCTAGGATCTAAATACTTCTTATTCAATGTCATCCTTATCTCTGGTGGAGTACACACCTTTTTTGCATCCATAATAATTTTTCTCTCATTCTCTTCTCTTTCCTCCATAAGGGGGTCTTTTAATGTTTTTATACTTTTAGCAACCTGTTCTGCAAGCCTTTTACCTAAAAGATTTACAATTCTTACATTATCAAAATAGTTAGCATCTTTTGTTGATGAAGAGTTTTTTATTAAAGATTCCATTATATGTAAAAACAGATTTTCGTCCTGCAAATACAATTTTGAAAAGACATTAAACATCGTATCCCTATCTTTAAAAAACTTTACCCATTTTTCAGTACTTTCAAAAAATTTCAGATTCTCTTCGAGTACTAAATCCTCTTTAAACTCCCCACATATTAGCTTACGAACCCTTTCACTCTTACTGTCTCCCGTTGAGTTTTTAATATTTGAATAGGAATCATAAAGATTAAGATTTTTCTCTTTAATATTCTCTGTAAATATTGAATACAGTATCTTCTTAATAGAATCTAACTGTTTTGGAGAAAGAGAAGGATTTTCTACAAAGTTCTCTAAGTATTTTGATACTATATCTAAATACATAGAAGGGGCATACCTGTATATCTCTCTAAGAGTTTTCTGTCCACTTTCTCTATACCACTGCCAATCTAGAAATTTTGGGTTCTCAAAAGTCATATCCAACAGACGCTTGTATGTCATGCTCTCTTCTTCATCAACTTTTTCTCTCTTACTATTACCAATTCCATACATACGCAGAGAATTCGCTATATGGTACAACTCTGGATCTACAATTAGATTTGAAAGGAATTTCTTTGAGGCTTCTCCTAAAACAGTATCCCCCTCCTTTGATTGTTGCCCAAGCCTCTCTACAATATTTAGAAAGGGATATTTCTTAGCTTTATTAGAAAACATTGTCTGTATCTCTTCATAAAATTTGGGGTCATCTTGCTTCCTAATTAAATCTTCCCTGAATTCTTTATATTTACTATCTACCATCCTCGGCATTTCTAAAAGATTCCATACATTCTGAAATTTTTTAAAGTCCTCTTTATTAATGTGTGGATTATATACATATGGATTTTCAAGCTTAAAACCGTGCTCTTCTACATTTGAATACGATTGATGTACTGATTTAATTACTTCAAAAGAATTTAAACCACCTGCCTTAAAGTGCTTGTATAAATCTCTTGCGTTGGCTTCTTTCTTCCAAAATGGAAGATGCTCATAGAGATGTCTTGATAAGTATAAATCAATAAACTCTTTAGTCTTATATAGCTTTTCTGAATAGTGATTAGGCTCTCTCTCGGGAAGGAATAGATTGTAGCAGTAATTTATCCTATGCTTCATTAACTTAGCACTTACAAACTCTTCGCCTACTCTCTCTTCTGAAATTGCATATTCAGTTAGTACTTCAATCCCCTGATGTGTAGCCCAGAAATCATCCCTTGAGTTCTTCAAAAGAAACTCTTCATACCTCTCCTTATCCCTTCTTGCTAATCTCTGACCATACCTATACCCATCAGCAGATCTTAAAAGAGTACTTTCAAAAAGATCCGCAGCAAATCTATCTTCATCTATTTCTGAATTTAGTTCTTCATCAATCATCTGAAAGGGACTAGAAAATTTCCTCCCATCTACAAATGTATACTCTGTTTTGTAACCATCCTTTAACCATACATTATGGTACAGACCTAGCTTGTCTTCTATTCTTGCATAGTCATAAATTTCCTTAACTTCTTCAGTATTCATTTTTAATTTTTAATTAATATATATTGGTAACCAGATTATACAAAGACAAATTATATATTCTGGTTACCGGTGAATAGGGATACGTAAAAAGCATAAAGCTTCTATACCTAAACATCGGTAACTTGTAGGTCATGGCAAACGGATGGTGTCTGGAAAGAGCCACTTCCTGATAATCTCCCCCGGAGTTGTCTCCCACCAGATATTGTCAAACATCTGAACTACCTTTAACCAGATTTTGTCGGCTACTAGATCCCAGAGAACAGAGCTTGTGGTAGCCGCAAGGATTACAATAGCAAGAGCAATACCTGCCCCTGTTAGTCCTGAAGGTCTATCAGGCATGTTTTCTATAATATACCTAAAGACAGTTAGGACAATAGCCAAGGTCACAATTGACCAAAGGCGATCAATGCTTTCTGCACTCTCAAAAATCTTTCCGATAAAACTTAGATATCCGCTATCCCCCACGTTTTTTGTTACTTCGAATGTTTTATCAAGGTTCTTAAAAAATGCTGAAGAGACCATCGGAATTAATGCTGCGGGAATAAGAACCTGCAACACAAAACCGATAGCTGGTGGGAGAGACTTCCCTGCAATACTTGAAGGGCTGAACTTCTTTCCTACCACAAAGACAATGTAATAGGCGAGCATACTGCCACCTATTAAAACTAACATATAATAAAAATTTTCCATTTCCTTTCTCCTTTTTTTAAATCTAAGTTTTTCATTAACTTATTACTTTATGACACAATCTTCCAAATTTACTCCTTTCCTTATTTTTTCGGGAACATCTCCCCCGAAATATAACTTCCATCACTAAACATTAGGTGTAAATGACTGCCAACGGAACACGTAGTATTACCGTTGTGTATAAATCCTAATGCTTGACCTTGAGTAACATTATGCCACCCACCATCTGTTGGAATGAAAATCTTAGAGCTATTCCGTTCCATATGGACATAGTGGAATTCGTCTCCTTGAGAGGTACGCA
>Ga0172382_10002884_pt1 | contig 27939 bp, 27 predicted proteins | sample Leawel138RmetaG_FD_122245 | JGI IMG/M metagenome (GOLD analysis project Ga0172382, IMG submission 122245) | Leachate microbial communities from a municipal landfill in Southern Ontario, Canada - Leachate well 138R metaG | ecosystem: Engineered > Solid waste > Landfill > Unclassified | place...
GGCCATCCCCGCGGCGGCCGAGACCGCCGCCGTCGCCCGCGACCTGGCGCTGGTCGAACACACGGGGGTGCGCACGCATTTCTGTCGGCTGTCCACGGCCCGCGCCGTCCAGATGGTCGCGCGAGCCCAGCACGACGGCCTGCCGGTGACGGCGGATGTCGCCATCCCGTATCTGTTTCTCACCGACATGGACCTCGTCGGCTTCAACGCCCAGTGCCACGTGCAGCCGCCACTGCGTACCATCCGCGACCGCGATGCGCTGCGCGCCGGCTTGGCGCGGGGTACGCTCAGCGCGCTCTGCGCCGACCACCAGCCGCACGAGGCCGATGCCAAGCTCGCACCCTTCCCGTCGACCGAGCCCGGCATCTCCGGCCTCGATACGCTGTTGTCCCTGGCGCTGCGCCTGATCGACGAGAACCTGCTGACGCTGACCGACGTCATCGAACGCCTGACCATCGGCCCGGCGCGCATCCTCGGACTGGAGGCGCAGGGTGTCGGCAGTCTGTCCGTCGGCAAGCGTGCCGATATCGTGGTGATCGATCCGGAGCGCCCCTGGCGGGTGGCAGCCGAGACGCTCCGCAGCGCGGGCCGGAACACCCCGTTCCTGGGTTGGGAATTGAAAGGGCAGGTCACACACACCCTGGTGGGTGGGAAACTGGTGTTCCAGCGCGACGCCTGAGCGTCATGGACTGACGCGGCCTACACCGGCAGATCGCGGTCCCAGTACGGCACGCCCGCGAAGCGTTCGGCCAGAAACTTCACGAAGGCACGCACCCGCTGTGACAGGTGGCGGGTCTGTGGGTACAGCGCGTAGGCCGAGATCTCCGCATGCGTGTAGCCCGGCAGCAGTGGCACCAGTTCGCCGCTGCGCAAGGGTTCGTGGACGATGAAGGTCGGCGCCAACAGCACACCCTGTCCGGCGACCGCCGCCCGGCACAGGAAATCCCCATTGTTCGAACGCAGCCGTTCCTGCGCGCGCACCCGGTGCGGCTGATCGTCGGTGCCATGCAATATCCATTGCCTGGGACCCGGCGAGTTGGTGTAGACCAGTTCCTGATGGCTGGCGAGATCGGCGGGCGTCGCCGGGATCCCGTATTCGCGCAGATACGCGGGACTCGCGCACAGCACCAGTCGACTGCTCCACAGCCGGCGCGCGACCAGACTGGAATCCTCCAGCCGCGCGATGCGGATCGCGACATCGATATCCTCGGCCAGCAGGTCCACCTGGCGATCGTTGAAATCCAGATCGAACCGGACCCGCGGGTGATATTGCATGAACTCGGTGATGGCCGGCCCCAGGTGCAGCAGTCCGAACGACAACGGTGCCGCCACCCGCAGCCGCCCCTGCAAGGTGTCGTGCGCCTGCGACACCGCCGCCTCCGCCTCCGCCACGTCCGCGAGGATGCGCTGGGCGCGATCGAAATAACTGCGACCGGTGTCGGTGAGGCTGAGCCGGCGGGTCGTGCGCCGCAGGAGCTGTGCGCCCAAGCGACCCTCCAGCTCGCTGAGGCGGCGGCTGACGGCCGACTTGGCGATACCCAGCTGCCCGGCGGCCGCTGTCAGGCTACCGGCCTCCACCACACGCACGAAGGTCTGCAACTCCTCGAATCGGGCCATATTGTTCTCATTTACAGAACAGTAAGTTCAGACAATAGCTCTTTATCCCAGGACTGGCAACGTGCAGACTATTCCCCACTGAAACGTCGGGGTAGCGGGAAATTGGCATGTGCACCCCCGGCAACCCGACCGTTCTGCGCGGCGACACCATCCGCCAAGCGCCGCGGCGGATCGGCGAACGGCTGCCCGCAACCGCCGCCGGAGTCGCGCGCGACACAGCCGATATCCAACGCAAGGACCGGACACTCATGCTCAGAAACACCTCGACCGAGTATGGTCTGATCACCATCGCACTGCACTGGTTGGTGGCGGTCGCCACGATCGGTCTGTTCATCCTCGGACTGTGGATGACCGAACTGGACTATTACGATGCCTGGTATAACCGGGGCCCGGAGCTGCACAAGGGCATCGGCATCCTGCTGCTCATCGCCGTGGTGTTGCGGCTGGCGTGGCGGTGGCTGGATCCCATACCCGGGCCGGAACCCACCCATGCGCCGTGGGAACGGCGGCTGGGCCGCATCACGCACGCAGCGCTGTACCTGTTGTTGATCACCATGATGATTGCCGGCTATCTGATCTCCACCGCCGACGGCCGTCCTATCGACGTCTTCGGCCTGTTCAGCGCACCGGCGCTGATCAGCGGCCTGGACAATCAGGAGGACATTGCCGGCGAGATCCACGAACTGCTTGCCTACGCACTCATCGGACTGGCCGCACTGCACGCGCTGGCCGCCCTGAAACACCATTTCATCGACCGCGACCGCACGCTCGGACGCATGCTCGGCCGCTGAAGCACTGATCTGGAACCGAGTGCTTCCGTGGCCATTTTTCCAAGACACCGGCGTACGTAAACGCCATTCGTGACTGAGCTGATTTTCGGGTCCATTTTTTTACATATGTCTTTAAGGAGCACACCATGCACAAACGATCCCTGCCCGCTCTCGCACTCGCCGCCGCCCTGTCACTGCCGGCATTCGCGCCGGCCGCCGAGTACGTGTTCGACACCGAAGGGGCGCACATCTTCATCCAGTTCCGTATCCAGCACCTCGGCTACAGCTGGCTGTACGGCCGCTTCAACGACTTTGATGGCAAATTCACGTATGACGAGGAGAACCCGGCGGCCAACAAGGTGGAGGTCGTCATCAACACCGCGAGTATCGACTCCAATCACGCCGAACGCGACAAGCATCTGCGTGGCAAGGATTTCCTGGATGTGAGGAAATTCCCGCAGGCACGCTTCGTCAGCACCGGCTTCGAGACCAAGGGCGACGGCCAGGCGCTGCTGAGCGGCGATTTCACCTTGCACGGCGTGACCCGCCCGATCGTGATCGACGTCGAACGCATCGGCCAGGGTGACGATCCGTGGGGCGGCTATCGCGCCGGTTTCTTCGGCACGACCACGCTCAAGCTCGCCGATTTCGGCATCACCCGCGATCTCGGTCCGGCCTCGCAGGAAGTGGAATTGATGCTGTCCGTGGAAGGCATTCGCCAATAGGTGGGGAGGTTTTATGGAAGCGCGTGGCATCACCCGGCTGATAGACGCCCAGGAGGTCACCGAGGGCGCGGGTGTCACGGTGCATCGCACCCTGGGCACGCCCGCACTGCGCAACCTGGACCCGTTTCTGCTGCTGGACCACTTCTCCAGCGACGACCCGGACGACTATATCGCCGGCTTCCCGGATCACCCGCACCGGGGCTTCATCACCCTGACCTACATGCTCGACGGCCATATGCTGCACCGTGACAGCATGGGCAGCGAGGGTGATCTGCGCACCGGTGGCGCGCAGTGGATGAAGGCGGCCAGTGGGGTGATCCACTCCGAGATGCCGCGTCAGGTCGAGGGGCTGATGCGTGGCTTCCAGCTCTGGATCAATCTGCCGGCGGCCCGCAAGATGGACGCGCCCGCTTATCAGGACATCGCGCCCGAGGCGATCCCGGTGCACGACGCGCCGGGGGTGCGGGTGCATGTGCTGGCCGGCACGCATGCCGGCGTGCGCGGGCCGATCGACGATCCGGTCACCCACCTGCAGTACCTCGATGTGGAACTGGCGCCTGGCACGCCGTTCCTCCACAAGGGCACGACGGATGCCGGCCACAACGCATTCGTCTATGTTTTCGAGGGCGATGCGGCGATCGCGGGGCAGGCGGTCCCGCGACATCACCTCGCGGTGCTCGGCCCAGGCGAGCGCCTGGAGGTGACGGCCGGCGGCGATGGCGCACGGCTCATCCTGGTCAGCGGCCGCCCCATCGGCGAACCCATCGTCCAGTATGGCCCCTTCGTCATGAACACCCGCGAGGAGATCGAACAGGCCCTGGCGGATTATCGTGATGGGCGGCTGGTGAGGGGAGAGTGAGGCGTGAGGCGTGAGGCGTAAAAGACAAACCCTCTTTTAGCCACGGAAGCACACGGAAATACACGGAAATACACGGAAAAGGATTATTGAAAAATCCCAGCAAGCAAGCTGCGCGGTTGCTACCTGGGCTTTTACATTCCTAATTTTCCGTGTTCTTCCGTGTATTTCCGTGTGCTTCCGTGGCCAAGAAGGTTTTACTCCTCACGCCTAACGCCTAACGCCTGTCGCCGTCTCCACCGCAATCTGCTACCTTGTGCCCCGCACCGCGACACCCGGATATTTGACCCGCATGACCAGCCCAGCTGCCTCCCGCCCGCACCGCGGCACCATCTTCGTTGAGGACGCCAAGATCCTCTCCCACCAGGCCTGTGCCGGCGACCAGCACGTCCTGCGCGTGCTGGCGCCACGGTGTGCCGCCAAGGCCCGGCCCGGCAGCTTTGTACATATTACCTGCGCACCGGAACTCCCCATGCGCCGTCCGTTATCGATCATGCGCGTCGATCCTGGGGCCGGCTGGGTGGAATTCCTGTACAAGGTCGTCGGCCGGGGCACACGCCTGCTGGCACAGCGCCAGACCGGCGAGCTCATCAGCGTGATGGGGCCGATCGGAAAACCGTTCCAGCCGCGCCATGACCGGCCGCGTGCACTGCTGCTGGGTGGCGGCGTGGGTATACCGCCGATGATATTCCTCGCCGAGCACCTCAAGACGGACCGGAGCCGCCAACCATTGGTATTGATGGGCTCGGAGGTACCGTTCCCGTTCCAGGCACAACCCTCTCGCATCCTCGTACCCGGCGCACCCGAAGGGGTCATCGCCGCCATGCCACTGCTCGAGGATTGGGGTGTCCCCTCCCGCCTGGCCAGCCTGCAGGGCTACCCTGGTTGCTTCGAAGGCTATATCACCGATCTCGCCCGTGCCTGGCTCAGCGGCCTGAGTGCGGCGCAACGCGAGGAAGTGGAAATCTTCGCCTGCGGCCCGCACCCCATGCTCGCTGCCACCGCACAACTTGCGCGCGAATTCGCCCTGCCCTGTCAGATGTCACTGGAGGAATTCATGGCCTGTGCCGTCGGTGGCTGTGCCGGCTGCACGGTGCTCGTGGAGACGGAAAAAGGTCCGGCGATGCAGCGCGTGTGCGTGGATGGGCCGGTATTCGATGCGCGGCAGGTGTTCCCGGGCTGATGTTGTGCGTGGGGGTGAGGCGTGAGGGAAAACCCTTTATGGCCACGGAAACACACGGAACAACACGGAAAAATGCTTATGGCCTTCGCAGGAGCACCACTCCTGGTGCGATTGGTTTGGGCCGCCGCCCCCATGATCGCGGCAGGACTGCCGCCCCTACAGCGCCCCGATACATCCAGGCATTGCTCCCCTCGCATGGGAATCAGGATATTCCTGATTTTCCAGTAATCGATTTTTCCGTGTTGTTCCGTGTGTTTCCGTGGCCATAAAGGGTTTTCAGAATTAGTTAGGGGCCCAGGCCGCGCGTCAGTGGGGATCCTGCAGGGATATGCCGGCCATCGTATCGGCGAGCTTTTTAGGGTCCTCCTCATCCAGCTTGATCATAAGCCGCACCTCATTGGCCGAATCGGCGTGCCGGATCGCGTCCTCGTAGCGGATCTCGCCCGCTTTGTAGAGTTCGAACAGGGCCAGATCGAAGGTCTTCATACCCTGCTGCACGGAACGCTGCATCAGCTCCTTCAGCCGGTGTATCTCGCCGTTGCGGATGTGCTCGGCGACCAGGGGCGTGTTGATGAGTACCTCCACGGCGGCACGGCGACCCTCGCCCTCGGCACGGACGATCAGTTGCTGCGCCACGATGGCCTTGAGATTCAATGACAGGTCCATCAGCAACTGCTCCCGCCGGTCTTCCGGGAAGAAATTGATGATCCGGTCGAGTGCCTGATTGGCGTTATTGGCATGCAGCGTCGTCAGGCACAGATGGCCGGTCTCGGCGAAGGCGATGGCGTAGTCCATGGTCTCGCGGGTGCGGACCTCACCGATCAGGATCACATCGGGGGCCTGGCGCAGCGTGTTCTTGAGGCCGACCTCGTAGGACTCCGTATCCAGCCCGACTTCACGCTGGGTCACGATACAGCCAGCGTGCTGGTGGATGAATTCAATCGGGTCCTCCAAGGTGACGATATGGCCAGCGCTGTTCTGGTTGCGGTATCCAATCACCGCCGCCAGTGAGGTGGACTTGCCGGTTCCGGTGGCACCGACGAAAAGCACCAGCCCCCGCTGGGTCATCGCCAGGCTTTTGATGATGGGTGGCAGGTTCAGAGACTCCAGCGTCGGGATCTGCCGCTCGATGCGACGCAGCACCATACCCACGTCATTACGCTGATAGAAGGCACTGATACGGAAGCGCCCCAGCCCCGGTTCGCTGATGGCGAAATTGCATTCATGGGTACGGCCGAACTCGTCGCGTTGGCTGGCCGACATCACTGAATGGACGAGATCCCGCGACTGTGCCGACGACAGCGTCTCTTCCGACACGCGCTTGATACTGCCGTCGAGCTTGATGGTCGGGGGCAGGCCCGCCGTGATGAAGAGGTCGGAGGCCTTCTGGCTTACCATCAGCGTCAGCAGCGAAGTCATGTCCATGGCGTCACCCCCCTTCACCCTGACCCCGTGCGGCTAACGGAAGATATCCTTGTTGGCCGCCTTGCTGCGCGCATCCGCCTTGGAGACGATGCCCTTCTGCACGATCTCCTGCAGATTCTGATCCAGGGTCTGCATCCCGTACTGCTGACCGGTCTGGATGGCGGAATACATCTGCGCAACCTTGTCTTCGCGGATCAGGTTACGGATGGCCGGCGTCCCGATCATGATCTCATGCGCCGCCACCCGTCCACCGCCGGTTCTCTTCAGCAGTGTCTGGGAAATGACGGCACGCAACGACTCTGACAGCATCGAACGGACCATGGATTTCTCCGCCGCGGGGAAGACGTCGATGATACGGTCGATGGTCTTGGCCGCCGAGCTGGTATGCAGGGTACCAAATACCAGGTGGCCGGTTTCGGCCGCGGTCAGGGCCAGGCGGATGGTTTCCAGATCGCGCATCTCACCCACCAGGACGATATCCGGATCCTCACGCAGCGCAGAACGCAGCGCCTCGGAGAACCCCAGGGTGTCGCGGTGCACCTCACGCTGGTTGATGAGACACTTCTTGGACTCATGGACGAACTCGATCGGATCCTCGATGGTCAGGATATGCTCGAAACGCGACTCGTTGACGTGATCCATCATCGCCGCCAGCGTCGTCGACTTGCCCGAGCCCGTCGGACCGGTCACCAGCACGATGCCGCGCGGCTGGTCGGCGATGTCCTTGAACACTGCCGGACACTTGAGATCCTCCAGGCTCAGAATCTTGGACGGAATGGTGCGGAACACCCCGCCGGCACCACGATTATGGTTGAAGGCGTTGACGCGGAAACGTGCCAGATTGGGGATCTCGAAGGAGAAATCGGTTTCCAGGAATTCCTCGTAGTCCTTGCGCTGCTTGTCGTTCATGATGTCGTAGATGAGCGCATGCACCGCCTTGTGGTCCAGCGCCGGGACGTTGATACGACGGATGTCGCCGTCGACCCGGATCATGGGCGGCAACCCGGCCGAGAGATGTAGGTCGGAGGCGTTGTTCTTCACGCCGAAGGCAAGCAATTCTGCGATATCCATTCGTGACCCCTGGACTGAAGTTGTTCTTGACCTGGATTTCCGGACTGGCCAACCTGAGGGCCGACCGTCGGACTCATTAGATAGCGTCAGCGGCCCCGAACCCTTGACCCCCCGAGGTCGAACGGAAGCCGTGCTGTGGATTGCGGCACACCCAGTGTGAACCCGGCTACAACCCAACGAAAAGTATAGTGATACCAACAGATGACATCCCGGTGCGGCTGCAGGCGGTGCGGAGGCGGATTATGGCAGCTGCGGACACCGCTCGACGGACACCAGAGGAAATCCAGCTGCTGGCGGTCAGCAAGGGCGCCTCCGCAGAGGCATTGGAGGCAGCCCTGGATGCAGGCCAGCGTTGTTTCGGGGAATCCTACCTGAGCGAGGCCCTGGACAAGATCACGGTGTTGGAGGGTCGCGGCTGCGTCTGGCATTTCATCGGTCCGGTACAGTCCAACAAGACGCGGAAGATCGCCGAGCACTTCGACTGGGTACACAGCATAGACCGTCTGAAGATCGCCGTACGTCTGAGTGCCCAGCGCCCGGACCGGCTCCCGCCGCTGAATATCTGCCTGGAGGTGAACATCAGCGGCGCGGCCAGCAAGGCCGGGCTGCGTCCCGAGGACGTTCCGGAAACGGCCATGGTGGTCGCCCGGCTGCCACGGCTGCGGCTGCGCGGGCTGATGGCCATACCAACGCCCAGCCGTGACCCCGTCCGGCAGCATGCCGCCTTCGCCGCCCTGCGCCGCAGCTTCGCATCCCTGAACGCCCGGGGGCTCGGCCTGGACACCCTGTCGATGGGCATGTCGGATGACCTGGAGGCCGCCATCGCCGAGGGTGCAACCATCGTACGGGTCGGCACCGCCATCTTTGGCACGCGGGACTGAACGGTTATAACCCTGGAAAGCGCGGAAGACCGGGATAAGGCACCCGGGCATGGTGCGGAATGACACGGGTCGTGCGACCTTCTCCACTTTGCACCGCACCCGGTTTGCGGCGAGAATAGGCCCATGACCTTCCCCTTCCTGAGCTTCATCGGTGGCGGCAACATGGCGCGCAGCCTGGTTGGCGGCCTGATCGCCGATCATTGGCCGGTAGACCGCATCCACGTCACGGACCCCAGTGCCGACGCACTGACCCGCCTGGCAGCGTTGGGCGTCGGTACCGGCAGCGACAACACGGCTGCCGTTGCTGCCGCCGATGTGGTAGTGCTGGCGGTGAAACCACAGACCATGGCAGCCGTCGCGCGCGAACTCGCCGGGCCGGTTCAGGCACGCCGCCCCCTGGTCATCTCCATCGCGGCGGGCATCCGCACCGCTGCGCTCGGGCGGTGGCTGGGGGGCGACGTGGCGCTGGTGCGCTGCATGCCCAACACCCCGGCCCTGGTCCAGGGCGGTGCCACGGCCCTGTTCGCCAACATCCAGGTGACCGCAGCACAGCGCGATGTGGCAGAGACCGTTCTGCGCACCGTCGGCCTCACCCTCTGGCTCGACGATGAGGAGCAGATGGATGCCGTCACCGCCTTGTCGGGCAGCGGCCCCGCCTATTTCTTCCTGGTGATCGAGGCCTTGCAGGCAGCGGGTGAGCGTTTGGGGTTGCCCGCGGACAGCGCGCGGCTGCTGACCCTGCAGACCGCCTTCGGCGCGGCCAAGATGGCACTGGGAAGTGACGCGGATGCCGCCACCTTGCGCCGTCATGTCACCTCACCCGGCGGCACCACCGAACGCGCCCTCCAGACCCTGGAGACCGGGGGCATCCGGGACCTGCTCGGCCAGGCCGTCGAGGCGGCCCGTGACCGCTCCCGCGAACTCGCCGACGAGCTGGGCGGCTGACATGGGTCCAGGCTACTTCACCAGTCCGGTTGAGTTTCTCATCAACACGCTGTTCTCCCTCTATGTCCTGGCGCTGATGCTGCGCTTTCTGCTGGCCTGGGTACGGGCGGATTTCTACAACCCGGTGAGCCAGTTCCTGGTAAAGATCACCCATCCTGTCCTGCTGCCCGTGCGCCGCGTCATCCCGTCGATCGGTGGGATCGACATGGCCTCGATTGTGGTGATGCTGCTGGTGCAGATGATCGGCATCGCCCTGATTCTGCTGTTGCGGGGTGGTGGCATCCCGCCCCAGACGCTGATCTTCGTCAGCCTCGCCGAACTCACCGATCTCGCCTTCAAGGTGTTCATCTACGGTATCGTCATTCAGGCCGTCCTCAGCTGGATCAACCCCGGCACCTACAATCCGGTAGTCAACCTGCTGCATGCCTTGACGGAGCCGGTACTGGGCCCGGTGCGCCGCATCCTGCCGCCGATCTCCGGACTCGACCTGTCGCCCGTGGTGGCCATTGTGGCCCTGGAAGTGCTGCGGCGCCTGATCGTGCCGTTGTTCTTCGCACTCGCCTGACGGCCGTGTCCGGCGCTGCCTCCCCGGACTGGTATCGCTGGGACGGGGATGATCTGATCCTGGCCGTGCACATCCAACCCGGCGCCCGTCACAACGAGGTTGCCGGCCTGCACGGGGATCGCCTCAAGATACGCATCACGGCACCCCCTGTGGACGGCAAGGCCAACACCCATCTGCGCCATTACCTGGCCGACTGTTTCGGCGTGGCTGCCACGGCCATCGAACTACTGGCCGGAACCGGCGGGCGCCACAAGCGCGTCCGCGTCCGATCACCCCGGAGACTGCTGCCCGGCATGCCCGACCGCCCCGCAACGTGACCCCGATCACAGCTTTCCAGCTCCCCCAGAGCCACTCGTAACTCACTGTTATATCGACTCAAGGAATGTCCGCCCCGGCCGTTAGTCCGGAGAGCACGCAGGCGGCCCGGGCTGCCCTACCCCGGCAAGTGAGGATCGACGTACATGGCTCAGGACCCGTTCAGCCAACGCATGCGGGCGTTCGACACCTGGAAGACGAACGCCCTGAATACGCTACAAGAATTCCAAGAATGGCTCGACGCTCACGAACTCGACGAGGGTGAAAACGACCTGCGCATCTATGCGACGCTCGAGGCCCTGCGCCACGACCGGCTGACCATCGCCTTCGTCGCAGAATTCTCGCGCGGCAAGACCGAACTCATCAACGCCATCTTCTTTGCCAACTACGGCCGCCGACTGCTGCCGTCCGAGGCGGGCCGCACCACCATGTGCCCGAGCGAACTCTTCTTCGACCGCGAGACGCAGCAGTCCTATCTGCGTCTGCTGCCCATCGAGACGCGGCGCGAGGAGAGATCCATCAGCGATTACAAGACCGACCCCCTGCACTGGGTGTCCATGCCACTCGATACCGACTCGCCGGAGCAGATGGCCGAGACACTGCACCAGGTCGTCAAGACCAAGCTCGTGCCCGTTAAGGTTGCGCGTGCGTTGGGTCTGTACGACGAGGCCACCGACCCGCAGTTCAAGAAGACCGGTGAGACTCCCGAACAGGTCGAGATCCCGATGTGGCGCCACGCACTGATCAGCCTGCCGCACCCGTTACTTCAGCAGGGACTCGTGATTCTGGACACACCCGGATTGAATGCACTGGGCAACGAGCCGGAACTGACGGTCACCATGCTGCCGGCGGCCCAGGCCGTACTGTTCGTGCTGGCGGCGGATACGGGTGTGACCCGCTCAGACCTGGACATGTGGGAACACCATGTTCACGGTGGCGGCCAGCACAATAAGAATCTGGTCGTCGCGCTGAACAAGATCGATACCCTGTGGGACGACCTCAAGGACCATAGCGCCGTGCATGCCAGCATTGAAGGCCAGCGCCGCAAGGTCGCGGAACTCCTGAGCGTGGACGGCGAGCGCGTATTCCCGGTATCGGCACAGAAGGGTCTGGTCGGCAAGGTCCGCGACGACCAGGCGTTACTGGAACGCAGTCGCCTGCCAGACCTGGAGAACTTCCTCGCCGAAGAAGTTCTTCCCAAGAAGCTCGAGGTGGTGCGCGACTACATCCTCAGGGAGATCGGGGAGCTCCAGAACGACACCTATAATCGACTGGACAACCAGGTCCAGCAGATCGGCAAAGAACTGGAAAATCTACGCGCGCTGCGTGGCAAGAACGTCGACGTCATCCAGCATCTGATGAAGAAATCGCGTGAAGAACAGGCCACCTACCTGCGCAACGTCGAAGGCTTCCAATCCAGCCGGCGCGTATTACAGAGCCAGGCGAAACTCATGCTCGATGGCCTCAGCCTGGATGCCTTCGACAAGCTGATCAACAAGACCCGCAAGGACATGACCGGCGCGTGGACCACGCACGGCCTGAAGCGGGCGATGGAGACCTTCTTCGAGGGCGCCCGCGAGACTATGGAGCAGGTGTCGCAGCATGCCGAGCAGACCCGTACGCTGATCCGCGCGACCTATCGTAAATTCCACGAGGAGCATGGCCTGCCGGCGGTGACGCCGAAGGTCTTTTCCGTGGATCAGTACAATATGGACCTGCACCGACTGGCCCTGGAAGGCGAGGCCTTCCGCAATAGTGCGGTCACGACCATGACCGAGCAGGGTTTCCTGATCAAGAAGTTCTTCATCTCGATGGTCAGCCAGGCGCGCAGCATCTTCTTCCGCGCCAATCAGGAGGCCGATGCCTGGTTGAAGGACGTGATGAACCCGTTGGTTCAGCAGATCAAGGATCACAAGCGGGTCATGGAGAAGCGCCTCGATACCCTGCGGCGCATCAGCGAATCGCGCGACACGCTCGAGGCCAAGATCAGTGAACTGGAAAGCACCCGTCGTGACCTGCACAAGGAACTCGAGACCATCGAGCGCCTGCGCACCACCTTGAACGCCCCCCTGCCGACGGACCGCGATGACACGGACGAATCCCTGGCACCCGTCAGCCGTGTGGTCGGCAACTGAGCAGCCGGACGGCACCCACCCGTTAGAGTGACTATTCTCGCCTGACTCTTCGGTCTATAGTTCTACCATCGCCCTGACCGAGGAGAGCCATCATGCGACCTGCCAACCTGTTTCTGAGCGTATTGTATAGCGCCTGCCTGATGCTGGCGGCTACAGGCGCGAATGCGGAGAAATCTCAGGATTTCGGCGACTATGTGGTGCATTTCAATGCACTGAACACCGACCTGCTGTCGCCCAAGGTGGCGACCGAGTACAACATCAAACGCAGCGGGAATCGGGCGATGCTGAATGTGGTGGTATTGCGCAAGGTGCTGGGTGCGACCGGCCAGCCCGTCCCGGCCTCGGTCACCGGCATTGCCACGACCCTCTCCGGCCAGCAGCGCGAGTTGGCACTGCGCGAGATCCGCGAGCCCAATGCCATTTATTACATCGCGGACTTCGGGGTCGATCACGAGGAGACACTGCGTTTCCATCTGAAGGTACGACCCGAGGGTGAGAGCGACACCTTCCAGGTGGAATTCCGCCAGCAGTTCTTCAGTCGCTGAAAAGACGCAGCAGCATCATTACCCCGAACAGCATGACCAGGCCGCCGGCGATACGCCGCGGCCAGGGGCGTTGTACGAAGCGACCCAGACGCGCGGCGGCCACGCCCATCAGCAGCAGCGTGGGCAGCGTGCCGATGCCGAAGCTCAGCAGGAGCAGCGCGCCATCGAGCGCCGAACCGGAAGCCAGTGCCCAGACCAGCACACTGTACACGAGACCGCAGGGCAGCCAGCCCCAGACCAGCCCGACCCCGAAGGCATGCGCCGGGCTCGTCACCGGCAGGAAGCGCCTGCCCAGCGGCTCCAGGCGCCGCCAGAACACGCCGCCCGCACGTTCGATGTGCGCGAGCCCGCGCCACCACCCGGCGAGGTACAGGCCGAGCGCGAGCATGAATAGCCCGGCGAACAACTGCAGCACCATCTGCGCCTGATGGACCGACGTCAGTTTGAAGAGCACACCGCTCAGACCACCCACCAGCGCACCCGCCAGCGTGTAGCTGATGATGCGCCCGAGATTGTAGGCCAGATGATACGGCAACATCGAAATCGCGTTGCGCTGCGCGGCACCAGACACCCCCAGGGTCAGCGCACCAACAATGCCGCCGCACATGGCGACACAGTGCACGCCACCGAACAATCCGACGAGCAGTGCAGACAGCAGGCTGACATCGGTCAGCACGGCACCCCTCCAACGCGGTCTCGTATCCCCGTCACCGCCTGCTGGAATGGCATCAGAGCTCCCAGTCGTAATCCATGATCAGCGGTGCGTGATCGGAAAAGCGTGCCTCGGTGTAGATCTTCGCCGCCTGCACCCGGTCCGCGAGGCCGGGAGTGAGGACCTGATAATCGATACGCCAGCCGACGTTCTTGGCCCAGGCCTGGCCGCGGTTGGACCACCACGTATACTGTTCGGGCCGCTGATCGACGACCCGGAAGCCATCGACGAAACCGGCTGTGCCGAACAGCTCGTCCATCCAGGCACGCTCCTCGGGGAGAAAGCCGGAGTTCTTCTGATTGGACCGCCAGTTCTTCAGGTCGATCTCCTTGTGCGCGATGTTCCAGTCGCCGCAGAGGATGTACTCCCGTCGCTTGCGGCGCAGCCCGCGTAAATAGGGCATCAGGCGATCCATCACCGCGAACTTGACCTGCTGCCGCAGCTCGCTGGAAGAGCCTGAGGGGAGATACAGAGAAACCACGCTGAGTGCGCCGATCTGCACCTCCAGATAGCGCCCCTCCGCATCGAATTCCGGCCAGTCCAGACCGATGATGACACGGTCGGGCTGGATGCGGCTGTAGAGGGCCACACCACTGTATCCCTTCTTTTCCGCATCGTGGTAATAGCAGTGGAAGCCGCGTGGGTGGTAAACGGGCTCGGTAAGCTGCGATTCCTGTGCCTTGGTCTCCTGGATACAGACGAAGTCCGCCCGCTGACGGGGCAGCCAGTCGAAGAATCCCTTACGGGCGGCCGAGCGTATGCCGTTGGTATTGACGCTGATGACGCGCATCGATATTTACCTGTACAGACCGGCGTGTATGATAGCGCACAACCCCGGCCGCGGCCGGCTCCCGACCGCATCGAGACGGCCATGCAAGACTATCAGCACGACTTCATCCACTTCGCAATCGAGACCGGCGTACTGCGCTTCGGTGAGTTCACCCTGAAATCCGGACGCAAGAGCCCCTATTTCTTCAATGCCGGACTATTCAATAGCGGTGCGCGACTGGCGCGTCTGGGCCGCTTCTATGCCGCCGCCATCAGTGCCTCGGACATCGCCTTCGATGTGCTCTTCGGTCCGGCATACAAGGGTATTCCCCTGGCTGCGGCCACGGCCATCGCGCTCGCCGACCACCACGGCAGAGACATGCCCTATTGCTTCAACCGCAAGGAGGCCAAGGCCCACGGTGAGGGCGGCATACTGGTCGGTGCGCCACTTGCCGGCCGCGTCCTCATCATCGACGACGTGATCACCGCCGGTACCGCCATCCGTGAGTCGCTCGACATCATCCGTGCCGCCGGCGCCACGGTTGCCGGCGTGGTGATCGCACTCGATCGCCAGGAGCGCGGCACCGGCGAGCGCTCGGCCATTCAGGAGGTGGAGCAGGACCTTGGCATCCCGGTAATCGGCATCGCCACCCTGAACCAACTGATCGAATACCTCGAAGGTCGACCGGAACACGCGGATCAGGTTGCGGCCATCCGGGGCTACCGTGTCCAGTACGGGGTCTAGAGGGGTCTGCGTGTCGCCGTGACGGGCAGTACGCGCGGGCGACAGGTGACGAAATGAAACCTTTCTTCTTCAGTACCGGTCGCGACGACACGCTGGCGGCGCCGGGAAGCCTGCTGCACAGCGTGCAGTACACGCCCTGGCTTTCACTCCAGCGCGCCACGCTCGTGCTGGCCCGTGTCCACCTGCTATCCGGTCTGTTCGCCGCATTGACCCTGCTGTGGGTGTTAATCGACGTGGCCGTCTTCCCGCGTGATGTCTGGTTCGAACTCACCGGCCTGCGGCTGCTCGCGGCCCTGGCCTACGTCCTGCTGAGGCAGTACCCGGGTCGGCTGCGTGCGACAGGTCAGGCACAGATCGCGCTGGTACTCTTCATTGCCATCCCGCTGGTGTTTTTTGCCGCCGCGACGCCGCTCATCCAAGACCTGCCCCTGGCACCTCTCGGTCAGGTGGTCGCGGCCACGTACGCCTATCTTCCCTTCATCGCCATTGCCTGTCTCGCGATATTCCCGCTCACCGCACTGGAAGGTCTGCTGTTTACGATCCCGGCGCTCGGCGCCCACCTCATCGTGGCGGTCGTCTACCCCAACCCGGGTGCCTGGGCGCAGCTCAGCGTCGCCTGGCTGATGGTGCTCATCGCACTGATCGCGACGGTCTCCGCGAGACTGCAACTACAGTACATGTCCGCCCTCATGCAGCGTACCAGCCACGACCCGCTGACCGGGGCCTACAACCGCGAAACCGGAGCGGAACTGCTGGATATTCAGTTCCATATCGCCAACCGCCAGGGCGCACCGCTGGCACTGGCCTTCCTGGACATCGACAATTTCAAGTCCATCAACGATCGTTATGGACATGAGACGGGCGACGCTGTGCTGCGCGACTTGACCGGCGTACTCGCCGACACTCTGCGTGCCGGCGATACGCTGGTTCGCTGGGGCGGAGAGGAATTCCTCATCATCCTGCCCAATACCGACTGTGACACCGCCCGGCATGTGCTCGAGCGTCTCTATGAGCGCGGGCTCGGCCTGCGTCCCGATGGGCAGCCGCTGACCGTCAGTACCGGTGTCAGTGAACTGGGCAACGACCGTGCCGATACCATCCAGGAACTGATCGAACACGCCGACCGGCGCATGTATCAGGCCAAGCGTGCCGGCAAGAATCGCTTCGTCGTCTGTGGCAACACCTCAGCCCAGAATGAGCTTCAGACCAATCACTAAGGTCAGTACTTCGAAGGCCCGCTTGATGAGTCGATTGCCTTTCACGATCGCGAGATGCGCGCCGAGATAGCCGCCCAGCAACGCCCCCACCAGCAGGGCCGGCAGCCAATCCCAGCGGATCTGACTCAGATAACCGAGCATGAGTGCACCGGTACCGTTCCAGAACACCCCCACCAGCACCAGCGTGTAGGCGATGGCTCGGCGGTAATCCAGGCCGAACCAGCGGACCAGCCACAGCGTGACGAACAGCCCGGTACCCGACGTCAACGAGCCGTTGAGCACGCCGATCACGAACAGCACGCCGCCCCCGATCGCGTAACCGGCGGTGTCGCGGTGACCGCGTCTGGGTGTCAACCCCAGGCCGGGATTCAGCCACGAATAGAGCCCCAGACCCAGGGTCAGCAGCCCCAATGCCACCTCGGCTACGCGGTCGGGGACCGCCAGGATCAGATTGGCCCCCAGCAACACCCCTGGTAACCCCGTCAGCAGGATCACCAGCACCAAGCCGCGCCCCAGCGGCTCTTCCTTCAAGTGCCGCAGAGTGGCGCCGATACCCAGTGCGACACTGGCGACTTTATGCGTGGCGAGTGCCACGGCAAAAGGCAAACCCAGGAAGATCAGCACCGGTAGCTGGACGAGACCCGCGCCGCCACCGGAAAACGCCGAAAACAGGTTGGCGATCAGGGCGACGAGAAACAGGACCAGATGTTCAAATCCATTCATCGCCCAACTCCTGTTTTTATGCCTGACCGCACCAGCCACACGCTGCCATGTACGCCCACGGCGACCAACAGACTAATCGATACAACATTTCCATCAGGGTCCTGGCGATTATGAAGCAACTCTCACCCACATCCGCGCATAGCCTGCTCCGGACTCTGCTGACTGTGGTATTGCTGGCCATGCTGGTCACATCCCCGGCATCGGCCGCCCGCCTCTTCAAATGGACAGACGACGACGGCAAGGTGCATTACGGCGATAAGATCCCACCGAAATATGCCAAGCAGGAGCGCAAGGTCCTCAACGACCAGGGCGTCGCAGTGAAGACGCTGGAGGCCGCCAAGACCCCCGAACAACTCGCCGAGGAGGCGCGACTGGCCGAGCAGCGGCGCGAGCAGGAGCGCATCGAGGCCGACAAGGCTGCCCACGACCGTATGCTGCTGGCGACTTTCACCACGGAAGACGACATGGTGATGACCCGCGACGGCAAGATCGCGGCGATCGACGGCATGTTACGTGTCACCCGTGGCCGCATCGAAAATATTGAGGAGACGCTCGCAGAGCTGACTCGTACGGCAGCCGAGATGGAACGCGCCGGCAAGCCAATCCCCGACAGCCTGCACGAGCGGATTCAGACGGCACGCACGCAGTCCGCACGCTATCACGACTACATCGCCGCCAAACGCCACGAGCAGGAAGCCCTGCGTCAGCAGTTCGAAACCGACATCCGCCGCTTCCGCGAACTCAAGGCCGCCCAGGTGGCGGGACCGAAACAGTAATTGAGTACAGCGCCGCAGAAACCCCTGTCACCGCAAAGGATGCGCAGGGAATCGAAGCTACGATGGTCACGAAACACACAAAAAACACAATGGCCACGGAAGCACACGGAACAACACGGAAAAATTCACGATGTGAGCCCGGGGTCATCCACCGCAGTTTAGTTTCCGGGCTTTAAGTAATGAGCCTTTTTCCGTGTTGTTCCGTGTGCTTCCGTGGCCAACGTAGTTACGAATTTCCTTCACGTCCTTTGCGTCCTTCGCGGTTAAAGTTTCCCTGACCTACGCCTCACGCCTCACGCCTCACGCCTCACGCCCGGATCAGCGTACCCAGCCCGGCGTCGGTGAACAATTCCACCAGTACGGCATGCTCGACACGACCGTCGATGATGTGCGCGGCATGCACACCGCCCTTGACCGCACTCAGCGCACAGCCGATCTTTGGCAGCATACCGCCATGAATGGTGCCGTCGGCGATCATCTCGTCGACCTGACGCGCGGTGACACCGGAAATGAGGTTGCCGTCACCGTCGAGCAGACCGGCGGCGTTGGTCAGCAGGATCAGTTTCTCCGCCTTGAGCACCTCGGCGATCTTGCCGGCCACCAGATCTGCATTGATGTTGTAGGACATGCCGTCGCTGCCCACGCCGATCGGCGCGATGACGGGGATGAAGTCGCCGCTCACCAGCATGTCCACCACTGCGGTGTCGACGCTCGCCACCTCACCGACATGCCCGAGATCGATGATCTCCGTAGCCTTGAGTTCGGGTGCATCATTATCCAGCATCAGTTTGCGGGCCCGGATCAAGTCACCATCCTTGCCGGTCAGGCCTACGGCGCGACCGCCTTGGCGGTTGATGAGGTTGACGATCTCTTTGTTGACCAGACCGCCCAGAACCATCTCCACCACGTCCATGGTCTCGTCGTCGGTCACGCGCATGCCGGCCACGAAGGTCGACTGCTTGCCGATCTTGTTCAACAGCTGACCGATCTGCGGCCCGCCGCCGTGCACCACCACCGGATTGATACCGACCAGCTTCATCAGCACGATGTCGCGCGCAAAGCCCTCCTTGAGCTGCGTGTCGACCATGGCGTTGCCGCCGTACTTGATCACGACGGTCTTGCCTTGGAAGCGCTGGATATACGGCATCGCCTCACTCAGCACATGGGCGACGTTGCGAGCGGATTCAACGGTGAGTGTCATAGTCAAACCATTCCATCGACTCAGTGAGTCATCCAAAATTCCGGCTACGAAATCCACGCAGCCTACGGAAAATTCAATACCGCCCCAGCACCAGGATGTCCGGGCTACCATCATTCCACCGGGATGACATCCGAGCAGCCTCACCGGATCCGACGACGACCAATGTCACTGCAATGGAAGATAGCGGGTGACATTCGCACGTTTCGTAGTCTTCGTGGCGCTTTCGATGTCCGTTGGTGAAGTACTCAGAACGGTAGTTGGAGGCTCGGGTCGGTGGCGAGTAGCGCCTGGCGGAACTGGTCCTGGATACGCACCAGCACCTCCTGATCGTCGCCCTCGAAGCGGAACACCAGACAGGGCATCGTATTCGAGGCACGCACCAGACCCCAGCCGTCGGAGAAATCGGCACGCAGGCCGTCGATGGTCGTCACCTCGGCGTCAGGAAATTGAGCGTTGGCGAGGAAATTGTCCATGAACCGCTGCGGGTCACCCTCGGCCATCGGCAGCTTCAACTCGGGCGTGCACACGCCACCGGGCAGGGCGGCGAACACCCGGCTGGAATCGCGATGGTCGTTGGAGAGTACTTCCAGCAGGCGCGCGGCCGCATAGAGTGCGTCGTCGAAGCCGAACCAGCGCTCCTTGATGAAGATGTGTCCACTCATCTCGCCCGCCAGCAGCGCACCGGTCTCTTTCATGCGGGCCTTCATGAACGAATGGCCGGTCTTCCACATCTCCGGACTGCCGCCGAAGTCGCGGATGATCTTGGCCAGATGCCGTGAACATTTCACGTCATAGATGATCTCGGCACCCGGATTGCGCCCCAGCACATCCATGGCGAGCAGCATCAGCAGCCGGTCCGGCCAGACGATCTCACCTGCGGACGAGACCACGCCCAGGCGATCGCCATCACCATCGAAGGCCAGGCCGATGTCCGCATTGTGCTCCCGTACCGCACGGATCAGGTCGTCGAGATTCTCCGGCTGGCTGGGGTCGGGGTGGTGGTTCGGGAAGCGGCCGTCGATGTCGCAGTACAGCGGGATGACCCGGCAGCCGATGCGGTCCAGCAGCAGCGGCGCGAGTTCGCCAGCGACACCGTTGCCGCAATCGACGACTACCTTCATCGGTCGCGCGAGCTGCACATCTTTATGGATATACTCGATGTACGCCTCGGTGACGTCGACCTCCTCGTAGCCGCCGCTACCGCTGTCGAGCTCGCCGTTCTCGATGCGTTCACGCAGCCTCTGGATGCCGGTGCCGCTGAGGGTCTCGCCGGCCAGCACCACCTTCATGCCGTTGTACTCCGCCGGATTGTGGCTGCCGGTGAGCACCACGCCCGAGCACGTGTCCAGGGTGTGCGTGGCGAAATACAGCAGTGGCGTGGGTGCCATACCGATGTCCTTGACGTGGACGCCGCTGGCACGCAATCCGCGCACCAGGCTGTCCTGGAGCTCCGGCCCGGACAGGCGTCCGTCGCGCGCGACGATCACGCTCTGCTGCCCGCGCGCCTGCGCCTCCGAGCCGATGGCGCGGCCAATTTCATAGACTGCCTCCGGCGTCAGACCTTGATTGACGATCCCGCGGATGTCGTAGGCCCTGAAGATGGTCGGGTCCAGCTGCAGCTCGGTGACACCCACGGTGCCAAGGTCGACGCCGAGGTTGTCGAAGACCCCGGCACCCGTCGCCGCGGCGATGCCGGGCGGCGCCTTGGGGGCCGCAGCGACAGGTGTCGCGGTCTCGGCCTCGAAGATGTGCCGCACCCCCGCCACCGCCTGGGCGCACTCCTTGAGTTGCAGGCCGTAGTCCGCCTGCAGGCGACCGTCGCGCGCATCACGCACGGCGCCGAGGAGCAAGACCTGATCCTGCTTGAGCGCACGTGCGAACGACCGCAGGATCAGCACGGTCAGCAGCCCGAAGATGGCAACCCCACTGCCGGCGACGATCCACAGACCCTGCTCCGAATCACTGAAGCCGCGTGCCTCCGCCCAGTAGGCGACCTTCCAGCGGCTGCCGGGAATGGCCACTTCGACGGTGGGTTGGTCACGACGCAGGCTGCGAGTGCCACGCTGGGCGAGCACCACAGGCGCGGCGCTCCCGGCCACCTGCCATACCTCGCCGTAACCGCGTGGCAGTTTCGGTTCGTCCAGCGCCGCCTGGATCATGGGCAGCGGAAAACTCACCATCAGGTGACCGACGATGCGCCGGCCGCTGGCGCTCAGGATACGGCGCACCAGGGTGATGTGCTGCTGCGGCGTACCGAACAGATGCACCTCGGCCAGCGGCGGCGTCTCGCTGGTCTCGGCCTGGCGTAACATGTCGAGGGCGGCGTAGCTGAGTGGCGGCGAGGCATCCGGATCGACCTCGGTCAGGCCCGGCGGCAGGATGCGTACCCGCACCGAGTTCGGAAACAGATAGCCCAGGTCGTTCTCGCGCTGCCGGATCGCGGCACTGTCGCGGCGCGTCGCCAGATCGATGATCGGCGCGTCGCGCACCAGCATCTCCATCTTGGCGGTGTTCTGGGTGAGTTGTGTGGCGATGCGATCGGCCAGATTCTCGGCCGTCAGCGCCATCTCCTGACGCCGCGCCTCGGCGGTCTGAGCGGCGGCGCCCCGCTGGAAGAAGGTGGCGATGGCGGTGACGAGGATCGCCGCCAGCAGGAAGATCAGCACCCCGACATGCACCAGGCTGATGCGCCCGCCCTTGCCTGTCGCCCGCGGGACATCCGGACCGGACGCACCCCGTGCCGGCTTCAATTTCCCTAGCTTGAATCCCATGCGCGGCCTGTTTCCCGTTGCTGTCGCGGTCTTATCGGTATCGTCAGGTCCGCCCGGTATGCCCGAAGCCACCGGCGCCGCGCTGACTGGCAGAAAATTCGCTGACCACCTCGAATTGCGCCCGCACCACCGGCACGATGACCATCTGCGCAATGCGCTCTCCCGGCTGGATGGTAAAGGAGTCCCGACCGCGGTTCCAGCAGGACACGTACAACTGGCCCTGGTAGTCCGAATCGATCAGCCCGACCAGGTTGCCGAGCACGATGCCGTGCTTGTGGCCGAGCCCCGAACGCGGCAACAGCACGGCCGCAAGGCCGGGGTCCTCGATGTGGATCGCCAGTCCGGTGGGGATGAGTTCGCTGGTGCCGGGTGCCAGGTCGAGCGGCGCGTCGATGCAAGCGCGCAGGTCCAGGCCGGCAGAGCCGTCGGTGGCGTAGTCGGGGAGCGGAAATTCCGTGCCGATGCGCGGGTCGAGGATCTTAAGCTGAATCGTCTGCATGCCGGGGTGTGTCTCTGCTGGAAGGGTTCTGTGTCTTGGCCGTATAGCGTGCCGCGATCTGCGCGATCAGTGCACGCGCCAGCTGGGTCTTGGAGGCCTGCTGCAGATCACACTCACCGCCCTCCCAATAGATGGTCAGCGCGTTGTCGTCGGCATCGAAGCCCAGACCCGGTACGTTCACCCAGTTGGCGGCAACCATGTCCAGCGACTTGGCCATGCGCTTCGTGCGGGCGTGCTCGGCCAGGCGTTCCGTCTCGGCGGCGAAGCCCACCGTGAACGGCGCGGGATGCCGGGCAGCGACCGCGGCGAGGATGTCGGTGGTGCGCTCCAGATCCAGGCGCAACAGGGGAGACCGTTTCTTGAGTTTCTGTGCGGCCGGCGCCCCCGGGCGGTAGTCGGCGACGGCCGCCGCGCCGATGAAGATGTCGCAGTCCGCGATGTGCCCGAGCACTGCCGCATGCATCTCCGCGGCGGTCTCGACCCGGATGCAATCGACCCGGTCCGGTGGCGTCAGCGCCACCGGACCGCTCACCAGCACGACGCGCGCGCCGGCCTCGGCCGCGGCCGCGGCGACGGCATACCCCATTTTTCCGGAGCTGCGGTTGCTGATGAAGCGTACCGGGTCGATGGCCTCGCGGGTCGGCCCGGCGGTAACGAGCACACGCAGGCCCGCGAGCGCGCCGGGCGCAAAGGTTGTGGCGAGTCCCGCAACGAGTTCATCCGGCTCCAGCATCCGGCCGGGACCGATCTCGCCGCAGGCCTGGCTGCCGCTGGCCGGACCGAGGATGCGCACGCCGCGCTCACGCAGCAGCGCGAGGTTCGCCCGGGTCGCGGGATGCTCCCACATCGCCTGGTTCATGGCCGGTGCCGCCAACAACGGCGCACGCGTCGCCAGGCAGAGCGTGGACAGGAGATCGTCGGCCAGCCCCTGGGCCAGCCGCGCCAGGGTGTTGGCGCTTGCCGGGGCGATCAGTACCGCATCGGCCCAGCGCGCCAGTTCGATATGACTCATGGCCGCCTCGGCCTCGACCTCAAACAACCCGGTACGCACCGGCCGGCCCGACAACGCCTGCAGCGTCAGCGGTGTGATGAAGCGCGTGGCGCCCGCGGTCATCACCACCCGCACCTCCGCCCCGGCCTCGCGCAGCCGCCGCACCAGCTCCGCACTCTTGTAGGCGGCAATCCCGCCGGACACCCCGATGAGGACGCGCTTATTGGAAAGTTCAAACATGCCGGGAGTTTACCACCGCGGGGCGGGAGTGAGGAGTGAGGCCTGGGGAGTGAGGCGTGAGGCGTGAGGCGTGAGGAGTGAGGAGTGAGGCGTGAGGAGTGAGGCGTAAAACCCATGATAGCCACGGAAACACACGGAACAACACGGAAAACATTATCAGGCCTCTGGCTAATCCGTCGTTGTGAGGCGCACAGTGCCGGGACAATTTCCAGCCGACTGATTCTGCGTTACGAGATTGCCACGCTTCGCTCGCAATGACGGAAATATTCGACCGATTCAGGGTTTTTCTAGGGTAAAAACGGGGGAGGCCAGGACGCCGGGCGGCCCGATTGAAGCAGCCGGGTCACTTGCAGGGCCTTTAGCACGAACATTTTCCGTGTTGTTCCGTGTTGTTCCGTGTGTTTCCGTGGCAAAAATAGTTTTTCCTCACGCCTCACGCCTCACTCCTCACTCCTCACGCCTAACGCCTCACACCCAGCTATGCTGTAGATGCTCCACACCCACCGACAACAAGGAGGTTGTCCATGTCCATCCGCCACTGGCCGGCGGCCGAACGGCCGCGCGAGAAATTGCTCGCCCGCGGCTCCGAGAGTCTCTCGGATGCCGAACTGCTCGCCATCTTCCTGCGCACCGGCACCGCCGGGCGCAATGCCGTCGAACTGGGCCGCGAACTGCTGGAGCAACATGGCGGGCTGCGCGCCTGCCTGGATCTGTCGCCGGCACGGCTCCAGGCCTGCCGGGGCCTGGGAACGGCCACCGCGGCGCTGCTGCACGCCGCGCTCGAACTGGGGCGTCGTTATCTGCTGGCCGATCTGCGGCGCGGCGACGCCCTCACCAACCCCGATGCCACCCGGCGGTTCCTGCAGGCCCGGCTGCGCGGCTACCCCCACGAGGTCTTCGCCTGCCTGTTCCTGGACAACCGGCACCGGGTCATCGAGTACGAGGCCCTGTTCCGTGGGACCCTGGACGGGGCCAGCGTCCACCCGCGCGAGGTCGTCAAGACGGCACTGGCCCACAATGCCGCCGCCGTGATCCTGGCCCACAATCACCCGTCCGGGGTCGCCGAGCCCAGCCAGGCCGATCTGCACCTGACCCGGCGTCTGCGCGACGCCCTGGGCCTGGTGGACATCCGGGTCCTGGACCACCTGGTGATCGGCGACGGCGAGGCGGTCTCCTTCGCCGAGCGCGGGCTGCTCTAGGAGCCTGCCGGACGTGGGGCTCCAGGACCCGGCCTGGCGCCGGCGGGTCTGCGACTTGTCTGGGCCCGGGCCATCTGACATAATGCGCCGCTCTGTGGGTCCCAGGCCGGCTTGGCCGGGCGCCCGACCCGATGGAATTCTAAGGATTTGCAGCCATGTCCAGAGTCTGCCAAGTGACTGGGAAGCGGCCGACCACCGGCAACAACGTCTCCCACGCCAACAACAAGACGCGGCGCCGTTTCCTGCCCAACCTGCACAAGCACCGGTTCTGGGTGGAGAGCGAGAACCGCTTCGTGCGCCTGCGCCTGACTGCCAGGGCCATGCGCATCATCGACAAGAAGGGTATCGACACGGTCCTGGCCGACCTGCGCGCCCGTGGCGAAAAGGTCTGAGGTGAGACATGGCTAAGGGTGCACGCGACAAGATCAAACTGGTATCGAGCGCCGGTACCGGTCACTACTACACCACCACCAAGAACAAGCGCACGACGCCAAACAAGCTCGAGATGCGCAAGTACGACCCGGTGGTGCGCAAGCATGTGCCGTATAAGGAAGCCAAGATCAAGTAACGATCTTGCCCTCCCGCAGACACAGAACCCGGCCTCGGCCGGGTTTTTTGTTGGATGGATCCACTTCTACCGCAACGGCGCGCAAAATCGTCTTGGCCGCAAAACCAAAAACCAGAACTTTTACCGCTAAGGACACAAAGGCGCGCAAAGGGATTTCTGGAATGAATTCAAAACCACATTGGCCACGGAAATACACGGAAACACACGGAATGCAAAACCCGCTGTATCCCCATCTTCCGTGTATTTCCGTGTGCTTCCGTGGCTGAAATAAATTTTGGGTTTACTACTCGTTAATGATTTTCCTTTGCGCGCCTTCGCGTCCTTTGCGGTAAAAGTGCCTTGCGATTTCCTTCGCGCGCCTTTGTGCCCTTTGCGGTAGAAATACGGGTTTTACGCCCGTACCGCCGGTCCGCCGGTGCGGGCGTTCAGGTAACGGGGGTCGGCGCCGATAAGCACCCAGGACCGCCAAGTGATCTCGGAAGATCAGTTGTTTCAATTACATAACAATCCGGGACCGTGATTGCGGACACAGCAGCATGCAGGACATCTACATCGGGCGACAGCCCATCTTCGATCGCGACCTCCAGGTCTACGCCTACGAACTCCTGTTCCGCAGCGGCAACCTGAACCAGGCGGCCTGCCCCGATGCCCCGTTCGACGGGGATCGCGCGACCTCCCAGGTCATCATCAATACCTTCATCGAGCTGGGGCTGGAGCGGGTCGTCGACAATCGTCATGCGTTCATCAACCTGACACGCGCCTTCGTCACCGCACCGGCGCCACTGCCGTTTCCCCGCGACCGGGTGGTGCTCGAGATCCTCGAAGACATCGAACCCGACGCCGAAGTCCTTGCCGGCTTGCGGGCGCTCACCGACCAGGGCTACCGGGTGGCGCTGGACGACTTCGTCTTCCGCGAGGGCCGGCAGGCACTGCTGGAGCTGGCGCACATCGTCAAGGTCGATCTGCGGATGGTCCCGCGCGATGAACTGTCGGCTCAGGTCACGCTGCTGCGTCGCCACGACGTCAGCCTGATCGCCGAGAAGGTCGAGACGCGCGCGGACTTCGAGTACTGCCGGGAACTCGGCTTTGATTATTTCCAGGGCTATTTCCTGTCCAAGCCGAACATCGTCCAGGGTCGACAGCTGGCCCCCAACCGGCTCCCCGTCCTGCAGCTGCTCGCCCGCGTGCAGGACCCGCAGGCGGAGCCTGGCGATATCGAGCAGCTCATCGTCCAGGACGTGGCCCTGAGCTACAAGCTGCTGCGCTACATCAACTCGGCGTTCTTCGCGCTGCCGAAGAAGGTCGACTCCATCCGTCAGGCGATCGTCTATCTCGGCACCCGCGCCATCCGCACCTGGGTGAGCCTGCTGGTGGTCGCCGGCCTGGACAACAAGCCCGCCGCGCTGGTCACGCAGGCCATGCAGCGCGCCCGGATGTGCGAACTGCTCGCGCAGCGTGCGCAGCGTCGGCAGCCCGACATCTATTTTACCGTCGGCCTGTTCTCGCTGCTGGAGGCATTGATCGACACGCCCCTGGAGACCACCCTCGACACCCTGCCGTTCACCGACGACATCCGTGCTGCCCTGCTGCGACAGGAAGGCCCCTATGGGGAGGCGCTCGCCTGCACCCTGGCGTACGAGCACGGCCGCTTCGACCAGGCGCACTTCGACCGGCTCGGTCCGGCCGAGATGACCGACGTCTACCTCGCCGCGATGTACTGGGCGGATCAGTCGGCGAACGCCCTGGCCGGGTAGCCCAGCGCTCAGACGGCACGCGTGGCCAGCCAGATGACGTGCCGCGCACCCCGCTTGCCGGCATGCGCGCGCACCCGCGTCTCCTCCACCGCGAAGCCGATCTTGCGTAAGCGCTGCGCGAACGCCGGCTCGGGGCCGGCCGACCACACCGCCAGCACACCGCCCGGCCGCAACGCCGCATAGGCCGCCGCCAATCCCTCCAGGCCATAGAGCCAGTCGTTGGTTTGGCGCGTCAGGCCCTCAGGGCCATTGTCGACATCCAGCAGGATGGCGTCGAACCCATCCCGTTCGGCGCGCATGATCAGGCCGACGTCCTGCTCGCACACCTGCACACGCGCGTCGTCGAGTGGCCGCCCCGCCAGGTCCGCCAGCGGCCCACGGTTCCACGCCACCACCACCGACACCAGTTCGGCTACCACGATCTCGGCCGCCACGTCGAGCTGCGTCAGAGCGGCGGCCAGTGTATAGCCCATGCCCAGACCGCCGATCAGTACCCGCGGTCGTGCCTGTCCGCGCAGGTGGGCGCAGCCGGACCCGGCCAGCGCGTCCTCTGAGCCGTGGACGCGACTGTTCATGAGGTCGCAGGTGCCGGCCTTGATGGAGAATTCGTCGCCACGCTGGTACAGGCGCAGCTCTCCCGACGCACGACCGGGGATACGGGCGGTGTCGAGCAACACCCAGGGCGTCATGCGGTGCCCAACCGGCGATGGGTAATGAGAATCCGTGCCGGCAGAGGCACGAC
>Ga0172382_10002885_pt1 | contig 27933 bp, 44 predicted proteins | sample Leawel138RmetaG_FD_122245 | JGI IMG/M metagenome (GOLD analysis project Ga0172382, IMG submission 122245) | Leachate microbial communities from a municipal landfill in Southern Ontario, Canada - Leachate well 138R metaG | ecosystem: Engineered > Solid waste > Landfill > Unclassified | place...
CGCCGTCTAGATATCGTGCGATGACATGAAACATGGTCTATCTCCATTGTGCGCACAATCGCGCATTTAGGCTAGTCGCCAACGCTAGGCCGCAAGCCGCGCGGCCTAGAATAAGAGACTAGGAGTCACCTAGCAGGAAAAGCAATTCGTCATCGCTAATATCGGCAAGCGAAAGCGGCTTGCAATCAATGCCGCGCTTTTCCAGAAACGCAATTTCGTTTTCCCGTTCCCGCTCGATCATGCGGCAATTGTGTTCGCGCCAGTCTCTTTCCTTTGCTGTTTTTGCCGTGCGGGATCGTTCCCGCTCATGAGACAAGCGCAATTCGATTGCTTCTAGGTGAGAATATGGATTGCCGCATGATCGAACATAGGGCCGCGAAAAGCCATTTCACAAGCCGCGTCTAGCGTCATGGTGCGCATATCATAACCTTTCACGCCATCGGCGATTGCCGCTTTGATTTCTTCCGATTCAGGATAGGCCGAAAGATATCCTGTTATCGTCGCGCCGCAATCAATGCGCGGCTCATAATAGAGCGTTGCGCCGCCAGAATGGCCGATAACGATAAAGGCCGCTTTGTCTTTTGCCATTGTCTCAATCTCCATATCGCGCACCATTGCGCTTGTGATTCATTCCGCCGCTATCGGCTTACAATTGGCCACCATTGGAAACGCGCACGGCGTCGCACCATACTTCACGCGCCAATGCAAACCTTGCATCGTCAATCGTGCATTCGGGCCATTCTGACAAGTTAGACGGCCGCGAACGTTCGCCCATAACCCTTCCTTTCCAGCCTCATCAGCAACCGCTTGACGGTTGGACGGCGCAAGCCGCGCCGTTTCGGCCTAGTATCCAAGCCAATCGCGCACGGCGCGCGTTGACACGTTGCCATCAACAATCGGGAAAACCATAGGAGCCTCGCACCATTCGTCGCCTTCCTCAATATCAAGAGCCGCCGCATATGCCGCGCCGCCTTCCCACGATATTGCCAAGATGCCTTCGGCCGTTGCCGTTGCAAAATGCCCATGATCTTCGATGAATCGGATTGTGGATTGGACGCTTGCCATGATTGCTATCTCCCTTGCCGCTCACTGTTGAGCATGAATGCATCTAATCATTGATTCGGAATGATTGCAATAGGCCGAAACAAACTTTCTCGCATTCATTGCAATTTTGTTCGCCGCATATGATTGCGCTCACTCATTATATATAGGCGCACGCATGGCCGCGCTCGCAATGACGCTGGCCGCATATGTCTCACGTCCAACGGTAGCACTAGGCATAGGCTAAGACACGCGCCAGCCAGCCGCGCCAGCGGCCAAACATACACCAAGCCACACAATCAATCATCGCCTCGCCTCGCATCAGCTAGGCCATGCATCGCCATGCCCAAAGGGACCACGCCCAGGACGTGACCAGGCAGGCCCATCGATCGACGATACGAAGGGAGGGTGGTCGAAAAGATGGAAGATGAGATCTAAAGAGAGGACCGCAGCGGTTCACACATACGAAAAATCGCAGAATAAGAGTCAAAAGATGCACAATGAAATTTATTGCCATAATGATTGCTATCATGCTATTTAATTCCATCTCAAATTGAGGAGAATGATATGTGCAATAAAAGGATCACGGCCATCAATTTCCGGTTTTCACGTCCAGTGGCATGGCTGTCTGAATGGAATGATGTCGAGTATGATGAAGGCTCTGATGAGTTTTATTCTCAGGTTTACATTGATGACGGGTCGTGCGCAGATGGGCCACCAGAGCACCCATGTTCTCTTTGCGGAGGCAAACGAACGGAAGATGGCCATGATCCGTGCATCGCAAATCTGCCAGGTGTTTCGAACGCCTGTTGTGGTCATGGTGTTAAAGACGCCTATGTGGCTTTTGAGAACGGTCTCGTCATTCGCGGTGAGTTTGATCACGTAAGAAAGATGTCTGGCGGTGAATGATTAAGATTGCGGCGACGATAAAGATTGTGCTATGAGAAATGAATGTGGCGCGAGGTGCGCCCGAATTCAGTGGGTTATGATGAGCGATAAAAGCGCAGACACCATCATTCTGTCTTACAAGTACCGCCTGCTTCCGACGAAGAAGCAGCATGCGGCCTTGAATCATATTCTCGAACAGCAGCGCATTCTTTACAATGCAGCGTTGGAGGATAGGATTGATCGCTATAGGAAGACTGGCTCCACTGTTACCTTTTATGACCAATGTAAGTCGCTGACCGCGTGGCGAGCGAGCGACGAGGATGCGCGTGTCACGCCAGTTAATATGCAGCGATGGACTATCAAGCGTTTACATGACGCTTACGGCGATTTCTTCCGGAGGCTTAAATCTGGAGGAAAGGCTGGGTTCCCCAGATTCAGAGGTAAGGGGAGGTGGCGTTCTTTCGGGTTTAATAGTGTAGACGGATGGGAATTTGATGGTGCGCGACTGAGGTTTAAGAGCCTTCCGGGTGGCCTCCGGGTTCACCTCCATCGTGATCTTCCTATAGACTCAGACATTCGGTCTTGCGTCATCTCGCGCGACATCGCTGGATGGTTTGTCACTTTCAACATAAGGGTTAGAATTAGCGTCAGATCGCCAGCAGGCGCCTTTGCTGGCATAGATGTTGGCATCCGCGATTTTGCCACGTTGAGTGATGGCTCGTCCATACCCAATCCACGTCATGCGAGTCGCGTCGAAAAGGAACTTCGCCGACGCCAGAGATCATTGGCGCGTTGCAAGAAAGGCGGCAATCGCAGAAAGAAAGTGCGGAAAGAGGTTGCCCGACTTCATCTGAAGTTGAAAAATACTCGTGAAAGTTATCTGCACCAAGTCAGCGCTGATCTCGTTAACCGTCACGACTTGATTGCGGTCGAGAAATTGAACGTGAAAGGCATGGCAAAGTCCTACCTTGCCAAGTCTATTCATGACGCATCATGGGGGAAATTCCGTCAGATGCTCGCGTACAAAGCTGCGAAGGCTGGTCGCGAGTTGGTGGAAGCCAATCCCCGAAACACATCGCAGGCATGTTCCGGCTGCGGCGCGATCGTAAAGAAGGATCTGAAAACACGCATTCATGACTGCCATGAGTGCGGTTTGGTTCTGGATCGCGATCACAACGCAGCGATTAACATACTGCACAAGGCCGTAGCGGGTCTTGGGTTGCATAACGTGGGGCATCGGCCCGAGCGTGCAACCGGGAATATCACTTGCGAAGAAGTCGCTTGTGAGACGCTACCTGTAGCCGCATGGCCGATTTATCAGGTTGCTCTTGTTTAATGGAAGGTATTGTAATGTCTAAAGACTGGCGCAAGGACTTCAAGATCGTCTGGCACGGAGAAGTTCCTGATGGAGTGGAGGCGGCGGTGCGGGCAGATTTGCCTGAAAGCCTATGGGGACTCGGTAAACCGTCTGATCTCGGGTTTCATACCGTGTTTCTCGATGATGACGATATGGACGGACCATCCGTCTCTGTATGGGGGCAGAAGCGAGATCGCCGTTTCCACGCCGAATATTCACATGAAACGGAATGGGTAACACTCAACGAGGTGTCTGATGACTGAGTCAGATTGGCATAAAGAGTTTCGCTTGGATTGTGATTGTCACACCCCGCTTCATTTTATCAAGTTTGATTGGATTAAGTGGTCCGATATGAAAGGAGATCAAACTCTCGATCTCTTCTTCTGCTCTGATCGAAATTGGGGTTTCTGGAAAAGAGTCCGCTGTGCATTGAAATATGCGGTGTTAGGTAGCAAACGCACCAAGCCGGGCGCACCCGCCAACTTTCAATCCTTTGGCTTTCGTTGAAGGAGACCGGGGATGATTGGGGTCGTTTTGGCTGCGGCGATAGAGTTATTTGGCGGCATCCACGCCGCTGATGAGTCTGGCCTTCACCTTCGCGGTGCCTCTCCCGTTAAATGCGCGTCGTGCGTCAGCGGGTTCGATGCGCAGTTGTCTCGCGATGTAATAGACTTCATCGTGCCCTCCGCGCTGGTAGGTGACGCCGAAGAAAACGAGCCATCCGTTGAATCCTTCATCTGGAATGGCGGCCGGCTTATTGCCGGAATGCCTGAACTCCCTGCTCGCGTTGTGCGGGATGATCTGTTGTGCCGTTCCCATCTCATTCGTGCAGGATGTAGCAAAATCGGCGGTATCTTTCGCGCTTCCCTGCCCGAAGAGCGGAAAACACAATTTGAAATGACCTCTGACGTTGACGGCTGGAGATTGGCCAATGTTCGCCACCTTGTAGCGAAGGAACAAATAGCGCCCTCCGGGACCGTTCATCACTTCAGCAGTGATCTCACCATCCCAGTCGAGGAAGGGTCGGGTTTGCTCAATGTGGAAAGCCCGTTGATCTATGTTCGATTGCTCGGCAGCGCCTGCCGCTTTGACTGCGGCTTTGTTAGCTTGGATCATGAGGAGCAACGTGCCAGCAACGAGGAACGCACCTACCCACGCCGCTATAGTCTGCCACTTGGAATAGAACGCCACTCGTTGCGAGGCATCATCCATACCGCGCTGGGCGATAAGGTCATCTATCTCGTTTTGGCGGCTTTCGGACTCGCGGCTCTTGCGGGCATTGGCCTCGGCCTGATCCTCGACAATTTCAACACGGATAGGCGGATAAAGAGATTGGGCTGGTGCTTGTTGATCTTCTGTGCCCCGTTGGGCGCTGTCACCCTCCTGTTGGGTCTGCCCTGATTGGACAAGGAATAGCCCCATGAACAGCACGACAAGAATGGCGCGCATGATCTCCCCTCCCGTTTCCTGCGATCATGCGGGAGAAGAGGAGAGTGAGCAATCATTCTACCGTATCATACATCTCAGACATTCTCTTCAAGGAGCGCGATTTCGGCAGAGGTTAGATCGAACAAGCGATAGACGATACTATTGATTTCATTCTCTGCCTGCGCGATTTCGGCGGACAATCTGGCGATTTCCGCACGGTCGCGGGTGATCCAATCCTCCCACGCAGAACGCTCGGCCAACGGAATGTCAGCCTTGAACGCCTTCTTCACCTCCGCCCTGAAGGCGGTGAAGTCAGGAAGGGTCCACCATTCCTGAAGCCGGGTTGTCAGTTTGGGTTCGCGGCTTGGGGGGCATAGATCAGTTATCCGGCGTGTCAGAGCGGTTTGCAGGGCATAGCGAGCCTCTGCGTGGGTTTGGGCGGTTTGGGCTAGGGCGGAATCTTGATCTGGAGTCGAGCGATTCCTATATAACCTTCATGTAAATTGTGGAGATGACAGTCATGAATTCGAATGAAACTGAGCAGACAGAATATTTTCCACGCGACGAATGGGTTCTCCATAGGCAACCCAACGGCGTGATTGCCATAGCTGATCACTCCTATAAAGGGTATTTGAAATGGAGAAACTTAGAAGATTCAGATTTCGATCTTCTTGAGCGTTTTCTCGCTTCCGAAAATTCTAAAGGTGTCGTCATCAATCCTGTAGATCAGAGTGCCGTCACTGAGTTGCAATCTCCGTCGTCCGACTGACGGTCTGAATTCGCCGCTCATGAATACGGTGTCAATGTGCTCATCGTGCCGTTCTATGACGTAGACTTTGCCTTCACTATCAGCAACTTTGAATTCTTTGATCTTAACCCACCGTCTCGTTTCGGACATTTAACCCTCCCATCAATCGCGGCATCGTAGGTTTAGAATGGTAAGGTGACAATCACGCACGCCGCTCCCACATCAAATTCCCCTTCGCGTCCGTCATGCTGCGCACGTCACCGGCTTCTCTCATGGCCCGTAGCGCTTTGCTGACGCGCTTGGTGAGGTCGGACAGATACTTTCTGTCCCGCGCATCCTCGCCGCGCATAACGACAATCTCGCGGGCTATGTCTCGGCTGGATAGCGGCCCGTCCGATTCCCGCAGTTCGCGATATATCGCCTTGGATAACTCGCCGCGCCCGAATAGCACTTCGCGCTTCTGACGTGGCATGGCGGCATCCAGATCACCGCTATAGCCAAGCACGTTCAACGTGCGGTCCATCGCGCCTATATCATTCTTTATCTCAGCAAGCCTGTCGCGGATGCGCTCGGCTTCGTTGAACAGGTCGGCGCGCTTCTTGAGCAAGCCGGAAATGGTGTGGTCGAACGTCTCTGTGCGGGCTGGTCTCATGGGGCCGGATTTTATGGGAACCCGCTCCTTAGAGCGCGCGGAAAGTTGGTGCTTTTGCTACATAAGGCCGGATCAGTTATCCGGCGTGTCAGAGCGGTTTGCAGAGCCGTTTGACGGTAAAACGGTGGTTGTTACCCATCATGCGCCTTCAGAGCGGTCTGTAGCGCCGAAATACGCGGGGCAGATACTCAACCATGCCTATTTCAGTCATATGGACGATATGATCGAAGCGGCTAAGCCTGCAATTTGGGTCCACGGTCACGTCCACAGCAGTTTTTCGTACAAGATCGGAGAAACGCGAGTGGTATGCAATCCGAGAGGGTATCCGCTTAGGGAAGGCCCAGAGAATCCAGAATTTGATCCACAGATGGCGGTGGAAGTATGAGCAGTCGAACGGATGAATTGCGGATTGCTGTCGTCTTTCGCGCCGATTTGGACATGCCTCGTGGTAAATCTGAGGTGCAGTTCGGACATGCGATGACAATGCTGATTGCGAAGTATGATCTCGTGAACTTTGTGGAGTATTTTGACTCCGACCACATGAAACTAAGCATGGAAGTCGATGGATTGTCTGATATCGAAGACATCGCCTTCAAAGCGGAGAAGCGCGCCGTGCCGTTCGCAATCGTAACAGATGCGGGCAGGACTGTTTTTGCGGAGCCGACGATCACTTGTATCGGTATTGGTCCGATGAATAAGACTGACTGTAATGCTCTGACGCGGAACGCGAGGATGCGAACATGAAAACTGTCATGAAGTGCATCTTCGGCAGCAGAATGTACGGCACATCCACTCCCGAATCCGACACCGACTACAAATCAGTCTTCATCCCTAGTGGCCGAGACATCCTCCTTCAAAGGGCCAAGGGTGCGATAAGCACTCAGCGTCCGAAGGGTGACGGTGAGAAAAACAATGCTGACGATGTGGACGAAGAGCGTTTCAGCCTTCAGCGTTATCTCCAGTTGGTTGGTGAGGGTCAGACGAACGCTCTGGATATGCTATTTGCGCCTCCGTGGGCTATCGTAGGCGAGCCTTCGCCGCTCTGGCATGAGATTGTCGTCAATAAGGACAAACTCACTACGCGGCGCGCTGCGGCGTTTGTAGGTTACGCCAGGGCGCAGGCGTCGAGATATTCCGCGAGAGGAACTAGGATCGCAACAGCCCGAGCCGCGCGAGATCTGCTCCACGCGGCGCTATCATCTACGGAGAAGGTATCAACGCTTGATCCTGATATTCGTGAACTGATGGCCAAGCACGAGCACATGAGCCTCATTGAGGACGTTACACCTCATGGGCAGAAGGTGCTAATGTGGAGCGTGTGCGATCGTAAGATGCACTACACCATGTCGATTAAGAACGCGCACGATGTCATGAAGAAAGTGGTCGATGAATACGGCCGCCGCGCTCTCATGGCTGAAACACAGAAGGGGGCAGACTGGAAGGCTCTATCCCATGCCGTCAGGGTAGGTGAAGAGGCTCTAGAACTGCTCCAGACTGGCAGGATTACCTTTCCTCTGCCGAACGCCGCGCATATCCTTGATATCAAGCAGGGCAGGTTGCCTTACGAGGCCGTGACGGAAGAGATCGAGGAGTTGCTGGTGAAGGTAGTGATGGCGGCAGAAGCATCAACACTGCCTGACAAACCGGATTATGAGTGGATAGACGATTTTGTGGCTGCGGCCTATCGAGAAGAGGTGGTGAGAAATGAATGATATCGTGCCGGTTGAGGAAGTGACTGAAACTCACGAGGTGAAAGCGCGTCGTCTATTCGATGAGATGGCTCGCAATATCGGGCGAGAGGCCGTCAATCACCTGAAAACGATGTATCCCGATATCCTTTCGGAAAAGGCCAGAACATCCAAATCTTGGGAGACTTCTCTCGTAAACACCATTCGGAATGACATAAATTGGAGAATGAGGCCGCTTCTCATGGCGCTAATTGCCGTCCATCAAGAATGGGAATCCGAACAGTGAACCTTGAACAACGCGCTCTTGCCTTTGCGAAGGCCGCTCATGAGTCCGTCAATCAGAAGCGTAAGTACACCGGGCAGGACTATATCGTACATCCGATTGCTGTTGCTGAGATTGTCCGAAGTGTGACGCATACTTCGGACATGATCGCCGCTGCGCTTCTGCACGACACAGTGGAAGATACGCCCACCGAACTATGCGACATCGATGATGAGTTCGGGTATGATATCGCCGAACTCGTCTATTGGCTCACGGACGTTTCCAAGCCTTCAGACGGCAATCGTAAGGTCCGCAAGGAAGTCGATCGACAGCATATCGCAAAGGCTCCAGTTGCGGCGAAAACGATCAAGTTGGCGGATTTGATCGACAACACGTCATCCATCCGCGAGCTAGATCCTGATTTCTGGCGCGTGTACCGGCATGAGAAATTGCGGCTGCTGGAGGTTTTGAAAGAGGGTGATCCTGCGCTGTGGGCGAGGGCTGCGACGCAATGCGAGTCGTAAAGCGCCATAAACGTCTCTGGATAGACGATGAAGACGGCAATCCAGTTTACACACCTCCAGACTTTATTCGCATGCAATCTCGTGAGCCGCTAAAAATGTTGGCCGAGAACCTGAGTTCCCGGCCATACATTGATGCAGTTATGGAATTTGAGGCGACGGTTAGGCCGGTACGTACTTCCCGTCAGCGGTCTTCTTGATCAGACCGCGCTTTGCTACGCCGCCGATTTTACGGGACAAGCCGCGAGGCTCTTGCTTCAAATAGGCACCGAGGATTGCGTCCTTCGACAGTTCGAAGATCACTTCCTCCAAAGTCAGCGGTTGGCCCTTCTTTTCTCCAACGACACGCGCGATGATGTCATCAACAGGGACATTCCCGTCGCCGTGTGTCGGAGGCGGGGCCGATAGTGCGCTACGGGCACCCGCAGATCCTGTACGGCCTTTCTTTACAACCGTGACGCCTGCCGGCCGAATGTCTTCAGGAAGATATGCCACCGGCAGATTGCGCTCTAGGAGAAGATCGGGAGAGAATGCGCCGTTCGACTTGCTGGCAAATTCGATGAAGTGTTCGCGGAAACCGCCATTGTTGTGGATGCGGCGGCAAAGAGACTGAAACTCTTCCTTGTCCTTTTCCCATTGATGTCGAGCCCCTTCTTCGAGTTCTTCGCGCTTCAATTCAATGCGGCGAAGTTGCTCATTCCGAAGTTCGATCAGCCGTCGCTCAAGTTCGGCATCGGAGATGTCAGGCAGAACGGCATGTTCGCGGCGACCTGGTTTCTCTTCCTGTTTTGGTGCTGGCTTAAATGCGGCTTCGGCTGCTTCTTTAGCGGCTGTTGCGTTCATGATCGCTCTATCTCCTTGTGAGTTGCGATTTGAGAATGAGAGTCAGAAACATGATTCATGCGGCTGTGTCAATCATTATGTGTTTGGAGTTTGCATTATGGTCGTGGTATGTATGCGATCATGGTTTATGAGGAGTTTGCAGTTGAAGAAAACACGCAAGTGGGATGCGGCCGAGCATCTTGATAGTGAGGAAATTCGAGAAGCCTATCTAAAGGAGGCTGAATCGACAGGGGGCATACGCATGATCGAGGCGGCCCTTGATGATATTGTCAGGTCTCGCGCTAAGGAAGACGCTTTAGAACGGCTCGCTGGGCGTCAGGTGCTTTCTCGCGATTCCGATTTAGATGCGGTCAGGAATTACAACGGGCCAGTTATCGTCGGCAAGAAAGACGATACGCCATGAACATCTATAACTATCTCCTGCTTCTCGTCCCTGTCATAGGGTTGGTGATGGTGCTTGCGGCTATAAGAGTGCGGCGACGGAAACCGCGCCCGATGACTGGATTCTGGAATACGCTTAGTGACGAACAGAAGAAAGCCATTCTGGAAAACGACGCTCCCGATGAGAACCACGGCGATCCTAAGTTCGCTCTTCCGCGATCTTGATCCTTCCCGCCGTCTCCGCTATATAAACTCTCGACATGGCCGCACCGTAAGGCAGGATAGCGAGCCGAAGGCGAAGCGCGTCCGTGAGGACATCCTTCCTGCCGACTCCTAGGCACTGCCTCTTGCAACGTCTCAGAAGCGGAACGGATGCAGGGGGCTGTTAACAATGGCTCGGACTCTGTCTAATGTGGCGAGAAAACTTCTTGACATTGCGAATTTACGATATATATGATTAGCCATGATGTGGTGGAAGGACGCTCCCCACGTTAAAAACTGAAACGTCCAATGAAAGATGTGGCCGTAGGGTGTGCGCCACGTAAAACAAAGAAGTACCTAGCGAATGAGAGAAGGCCCGCAAGGGCCTTTTTTCGTGTCTTGGGGGGAGACATGCTGCTACAGAAGCTCGAATCGCTTTTCTTTGAAGAGAATACCCACCTAGTGGAGGTTCTTGATAAGCAGGAAGGTGTCTGGGATGGAGAGAAGGAGCGCGGCTACGGCATCCTAATTATAACACACAACTCTCTTCGCTTCGGCATCCCCCTGCGATCACATATCAAACACAAAGCTTGCTTCATCACCACAGGCACGAACGGTGAATGTCTCACCGGCTGGGAAGGGGATTATCAGTCCTCTGACGAGCAAATCAGTCCCGATTATCAAGGGCTTAATGGAGCGTCCGGTGCTGAAGCCTTGGATTCGGGGGCTGACGACAGGGCCGTGATCTTTACGCAGGCCCAGAAGGTGGGTGCCGAAGCCTCTGAACGCCTATCTGCACAACAGGAAACTGACGCCGTTCAGTCGGAAGGGGATCGACGGTTCAAGAAATTCTCATATCGATGGAAGCAGTGGAAGCGCCGTGTGGCTAAACGGAAATCCAAGGAAGCGCGCAAGCGGAAGGAAGCGCTTCACAAATGGACTACTGAACTTGTGGAGTCCGTATCTGAACTGACTGTTGTGTGCCCTCCAATTAAGGAGAGCACAAAGTCAGCGAAGGGGAATGAGCGCAATCACGGCGCAGCAGTAAAGACAGTCGCCATGCAAAATCGCCATGTTCTAGCCCAGGCTCCGGCAATGTCTATCCAGATGCTCGAATACAAGGCCGAGGAGGCTGGTGTCCCATTCGTCACGGTATCCCCGGACGAACATGCTCTCGCGATAGGGCGAGAGTTACCCGCAGCAGCAAAAGCCGTAAGACGGCTTCGTCATCAACTCAAACATGGAGAAGTATAGTGGCAAACGTCAATGAACAGCGTGAATACCTTAAGGAACTGACGGAAGGGTCTATGGCCTTCTTCCGTGAGGCCCGCAATGGCAGTGCGAATGTCGAGCAGGCGAATGTGGGTGCAAAGTTCGCCGGTCGCGCAATCTCTGCGATCGGAATGGATCTGAAAGTTCGCCTTGCGCAGCCGCGCCTTGAAGAGATCGAGAAGGCTACACAGGCGGCGTAACGTCTCGTGGGGCCGGTGATAGTTTGTATTGCTGGCCCTATTCTTTCTAGGCGGATGCCCCGCCTGCTTGATCGGAGAATTTATGTTCAATGAAAGAGCGAATTGCATATCACAATGAATGGCTTATGCACTTAACAGATGCCGAGACTGGCAAATTGTGGCGCAAGGGCAGGACATTCAGAATGAACGGCGGAATGATTCATGCTCGCAAGTCCACGATACTGAAATGGATTGATGAGAAAGAGCGTGGCGCAGGTAATCTGTGATGTCACTATCCCCGAGTGGGCTTTCTACGTCGATTTCCACGGTTACATGATCGGCATTGGCGAATGCGGAGTTGGAGAAGTCTGGATTGGCGTGGCCGTAGACAGAGATGGCTTCGAGACGGCAATGATTGTGGCCGCGCGAGCAATGAGGAAGGAGTCCGTGAGGCGGCGCAAGTTCATGACGATGACAGGGTGGACCAAGTTCGTTGAGTTGGAAGACTCCTCCGTGGATGGCGCATACTTCTTTCTCGCGGTAGAGCACGACATTGGTTATGACAGTCCTGACAATCGAAAGATGTCCGACTTCTCCCGTATCTTTGTTCTATCTCACGATGATGAGGTGAAGATTGATGTCGAAAATGATTGACGCCGCCACACAATGAATGGTAAGAGAAGCATCTATCCGCTGAGAGGCGGGCGCGGCCAAAGAACGAGTGTTACCCACGCTGCATATGCCGCGCAAACATACACCAAATATGGAGAAAGAGATTGAACCGTCGTGAAATTATGATCGGAGCCGCAGCAGCGGTTGCCGCGACAGCAGTGCCTGTGATGGCGAGTGCCGCACAAGCACGAAATAAGATATGGGCTTGTGGGAGTGGCAATGATATAGCCACTGCACTTCAGAAGGCGACCGCAATTGCGCATAAGACGGCTTTGGAGCGCGGCTATCATTGTGCCAATTTGCTCGGGAATGTCAGCACATGGAAAACTGATGGATTGTTCCCTGTAAAGGGAGTTTGGGAATTTGAGTTTACTAACATGAAGGATGCCGCATAATGAACCGCCGCACTCTTATCACCGGAGCAATCGCCGCCGCTGCATCTGTTGCTGCGGCTCCTGTAGTCGCGATGGAGAGAGGGCGGACTCTGACGTTGCAAGAGGCGTTCGCTAGGCTTCAGGGCGAATACAATAAGTACGTGGCGAGCCTTGGGCTTACCCCACAGGAGTTTGCAGCGGAGTGGGCACGGCGCTCTACGTTTTCCGTAGCGCGTTCGGTTGATGACGTTATGCGTTTCATGGAAGATGTTTACGACAACGACACCATCAGCCAATCTATCGAAGTCCTTGATGACGGTGTTCTTGAAACAGATCATGGCATCTACCAGAAGTTCAAGGCGGGCGATCATCGTAAGATCACGGTCACAAACATGGAAGATGGGCATGTGCGCGAACTGATTCTGACGGATTGGGACGGCGAATTATCTCGTGCGTTTAAGGAACACCCGAATTGGAAGCGCCGCATTCCCGATCCGATAATTATCTAATCCGCTGCAAAGATTGCTGTTGACATCCACTGAAAGATTGGAGTAGAGAAACATTCATAACAGAGGAAGCCGCTGCGCCTCGAATTTCGGACCTAGCAACCATTCGCGAGATAGGGCGATCACTCCAGCGGACGGCAGGATGGGAGACCTGCAATAGAGTTTCAGTTCACTCGCCGCTCACCTTGCGAGTGTCAGGCCGGTATCCGCATAGGGTATCAAGTGCCTTTAGGTGTGGTGAGAGAAACTGGCGGTCAGGGCGCTTATCGCCTTACAAGATTGCAATCGGCCGCCAGTCGAGTTTCGCCCGAAAGGGCAACGAGATGCAGGTGCCTGATAAATGAAGGCATGGCCGATAATAGCGGCGGATATCGCAGAGCAGAGGCCCGCCGCCTGCAAAGAGTGTGTGTATGGTGATGGAGCGGCAAACCTAGGCTCTTTGCCGTTGAAGCCATACACCGGAGAGCCGCACGGGGCTATGTAAAATACCGTGCAACCGTCTGGAGAAATCCAGACCGCGATGCACAGGGTTTCGCCTTAGTCAGGTGTCCGTGACTTGCGAGGACGCCAAGAGCTTGCAGATGCCGAGAATCTGTGGTGCCGGCGTAGTCGGGTTAACCTGTGTATCGCATGAATTTGCGGACGTGGCGAAATTGGTGATACGCGAGAGACTTAAAATCTCTTTCCTAGTGAGTGTCGGTTCGAGTCCGACCGTCCGCACCATGCTCCTGTAGCATAATGGTAATGCCAGCGGCTCATAACCGTTCAGACTGTGGTTCGATTCCACACGGGAGCACCAAGCCAGTGTAGCACAGCGGTAGTGCAGCGGTTTTGTAAACCGAAGGTCGGGAGTTCGATCCTCTCCACTGGCACCAATCATTCAAAGAGACCCCGCTGAGAGATCGGCGGGGTTTTCTTTTGCCCAAAATGTCGAAATCAGACTCGCCGCGCAGCGTCTTCCGTCGCGATTTTACGCACAACAAGGCCGAAGCAAACGACATTCTGCGCACATCTAACCATTTGATATGATTCTGGAAACATTCATTCCGCTTATGGGTTGGCGCAGATCAATCGTTTTCTGTGTTGACAATGACCGCGCGCTGAGTCATGAGGCGTGTCAATCCAAAGAGTTGGGTTCACAGGCGAATCACCTCAAAAGTTTCAGCGGAATAGAGAAGTAGCCTATCTCGCTTGCCTCATAAGCAAGAGACCGCAGGTGCAAATCCTGCTTCCGCAACCAGTTCCTCGCTGACGATTGATCGTTAGCCTACGGCGGCCGATGTGCCGCCGTTTCTATTTCAGGACACCGCATGAAGGTCGGAACCGTCACCGTATCAAACATACGTTTGGCGGAGATGATCGGTGCGACGGATAAGAAACCGCTTGGCCCGTATCTGGAGATGAAGTCGAAACTCGGCGGCATCCGGAGCCTTTCGGGATTGATGGCTGACGTTATCCCGATTTCGCCATTCATGGACCGCCCCGTTGTAGTCGTGGCTGGTGGGCCATCTCTTACTCTCTCTCAAGTCCGCATAGTCGGCATGGCGCGGTCTCGCGATACGTGCAGGGTGATCGCGGTCAATGATGCCGTGTATCCGTGCTGGTTTGCGGACATACTGCATGCGGGCGATGAACGTTGGTGGCGCAGAAATGCCGGCGTACCACGATACCCCGGCATGAAACTCGCGATTCAGTCCACGGAGTTTCCAGATGTTCGCGTTCTTGAGAACGGCGGCCCTGATTATGTCTGTGACGAAGGGCTTAGATTGGGCAACTGGAAGAACTCCGGCGCTCAGGCCGTGCATCTGGCGGCAAGGCTCTATGCGAAGCGGATTCTGCTCTTAGGCTTCGATTTCAGCGGCTCCAGAGAGACGAAAGACGGCACCAGAGACCATTGGTTCGGCAGGCACATTGATAAACCGGGGTGCCGCATGGACATAAACAGTGACACGGACGCCATCCGCAAACTGTTCCGCATCCTAACCGATCATCTCCATTCTCGCGGCGTTGAGATCGTCAATTGCTCGCCGGGAAGTACCATTGATTGGCTTCCGACTTCCACCATCGAAAAAGAGTTTGCAAGTGTCCTTTGATTCCGCTCGGATCGCCGAGTTTGCAAAGTATGAAGTCGCCTATAGGAAGACGGGCTACAGGCCCGATAAGCGGCGACTGGGAATGCAGGCGGGCTTCATCGCGGAAGCACCGGGACGTGACGGGTATCTCGATGTCGGAACCGGCCACGGCGACATGCTGGACAGGGCGGAGCGGCTTGGGTTCTCGCCCGTAACAGGGACGGAAATCCTGCCCTCGCTGCTGAATGATCGCGTCGTCTATGCCGAAGCGCATTCTCTGCCGTTCGATGACGACAGTTTCGATGTCTCCACCGCATTCGAGGTGATCGAGCATCTGCTTCCCGATGACGACAAGGCTCTGTGCCATGAATTGTCACGGGTGACGCGGCAGCGCGTGATTATCGGCGCGAACAACGGCTCCAGTTTCGCGGAAGACGGCTCTGATCTGCATCCCAACCGCCGTCCATTCGAGGAATGGGACTCGCTTTTCAAGGAGTGGTTCCTTGGCTGGCATGTCGAGATGCTGGAGGAGCGGCCGCTGAAGCATACCCGTGTCTGGCGGATGTCCCGATAGTGGTTTGGGCTCCTACGTATGGGGAGATGGAGCGGCTGATCATCGCCAATCTCCACAAAATCCGCGCGCTTGGTTCCGGGGTTATCGTCCATCTGCCGCGCTCCGGTACGGCGCCGGCCGGTATGATCGCAACCTATCTGCCGGCACCGCTGGCGAGTGTGGATGAATACTGTGCCGGCATCATTCCTGATCGTAAATGTCCGCCGTTCGACCGCGACAACGTCATTCTGGTTGACGACTGCATCAACAAGGGCAAGCAGGGCGCGGCGGCTATAGAAAGGATCAAGCAGTCAAATCCGGCGGCTATGGTTACTCTAGTCGCCGTATATGACTGCTCCCGACAGGGTGTAGTTCGACATTTTGGTCATCCGCTTCTAACTCTGGCAAAACATGATCGTGGCGGCAACGAGAACTATCTCTATCCATACTATCTCTGGAAAAGCCCGCGCATAAAGTATGTCGCGGTAGATTTTGACGGTGTCCTTTGCCGAGACGCGACAAGGGAAGAGGACGATGATGGCCCGAACTATCTTCGATTTCTAAGGTGCGTAGAACCGAAGTTCCTGCCGCTCTCCACGATGGACACGGTTATCGGGGCGATAGTCACCGCTAGATGCGAGAAATACCGCGGTGAGACAGTGGCTTGGCTTGAAAAACACGGCATCCGCTATTCCGCGCTCCATATGGGGCCTTGGCCGAGCAAGGAAGCCCGCAGAGGCGGCAACAAACCGGCGAGGTGGAAGGCATCCGTCTACGCGAAACTCGGGCCGGAGATCAATCTGTTCATCGAGTCTTCGGTGGAGCAGGCTGACGTAATCAATGCGTTGACAAAGAAGCCTGTTTTCAATCTCGAAACAATGGAACTTTTTGAATGAGGGCGGCGGTCGGCATTCATGTCACTTCGGAGAGGTATCCTTCTCCGCATATGCTGGCGATAGCGGAAGGTCTTAGAAAGAGCGGCGTCAAAGTTCTAGAGTTCAAAGATAGACCAGACCCCAAGGCGCATTTCTGTGTTTCATGGGGAATGCGGCGGGCGCAGAAACATAAGGCTTATGGTTTCAAGGGTCCGGTTCTAATCGCAGAACACGGCTATATCGGCGACCGTATCAAAGTCTGGACCTCTCTAGGATGGGACGGATTGAATGGACATGCTCGTTTCAATGGCGTCCATGATCCTGACCGTTTCGCAAAGAACTTCGCGGCTGATTTGAAGCCGTGGCGAACGGACTCCAAAGGCTATGCGCTGATTATGGGGCAGGTTAGGGGAGATGCGTCCCTTACTGGCGTTGATATAGACCGCTGGTACATGGACACGGCCACCCTTCTTTGGAAGCAGGGATGGGATGTAATGTTTCGTCCGCATCCTGTTAGCGAGCGCAAACGGCTAGATGGACGGGCAGGCCATGAACGGCCTAGAGTGCCGTTTGCGAAGGTTTCTGAAGGCTCTCTGGACGATGCGTTGAGTGGCGCGGGTATCGTCTGCGGATTCAACAGTAACTCGCTTGTGGACGCTGTAATGGCCGGCGTTCCTATCTACGCAGGCGACCGTGGTTCGATGGTCTACGATCTCGCCAGCCGCGATTTCAATCCTATCCGTCCTGATAGGGAAGTGCGGTTGAATGAGATCGCCAACGTGCAATGGCAGATGTCTGAACTGAAAGACGGCTCCGCTTGGAAAGTCATACGAGAAGCAATGTGAATCGCTCTGAGTACCGCAACCCGCTCAATCTTTCTAACTCCGTAGACCACGAAGAGATAAAGAAAAACGGTTGGCTGGATCAGGGAATTTTGGTCGTGTCTGTTGATGACCCTCGCCTTTCGTGGGTTGAAACCGAACTTGTCCGGAATCTTGGAAACAAACTGTACGGTCCTCGCAGAAAGTTTGATTGATGGCGATGCGTCCGCCGAGAATCTGTGGCTGCGGCAAGAAAGTTCCTAGCGGTCAGAAATGTTCATGCCAGATAGCAAGAGTAGCGGCTAAAGAGAAGAATCGGCCGTCATCTAAGGCGCGCGGTTATAATCATATATGGGAAAAGGCCAGTCGGACCTTTCTCTCGCGACCCGAAAATAAGAACTGCTTTTATTGCGGCAATCCCGCGACGTTAGTCGATCACTCAATAGCCCACAAAGGCGATATGAAAGTCTTCTGGGATAAGTCCCTATGGCGTGCGTCCTGTGGTCGCTGCAACCGTCGAAAGAATATTCGCTACGAAGGCGGATTCGGAAATCCAATAAGAGAGTATCCCGATGAAGGGCGCTAAGCCGTCAGAACTGAAGGTGATTCAGGGCGGTATCGTTGATGCACCGCCGCCGCCGAAGCATCTACCGAAAGAAGTCCATACGGAGTGGAACATTGTAACCACCGACTTGGCTGGTCGCAAACTTCTTGCTGAATCCACACTCGGCGTTATCGAGACGTATTGCTTCGCTCGATATCAGATTCTGGAGTGCCAGAAAGCTATCCAGCAGCTTGGTTTGTTCGTTCGCAACAAGGACGGTGTACCGAAGCCTAATCCGGCCAATTCCACGCTCCAGAAGGCTCAGGAGATGGTTGCGCGGCTTGCTGTGGAACTTGGGCTTACTCCTTCTTCTCGCGCCCGCAAAGGTCTCAGCGGCCCCGTGAAGGACGATGACGACGGGATGGACGAGTTCATCGGCTGATGGAACATCCTACCTACCCGAAGTGGGTTATCGATGACAGTCCTATCGATGATCCGCTCGGCGAAGGCGAGCGTGCTGTTCGTTTTTTCAATTCCCTAAAGCACCCGAACTCGACGCATCCTGACGGCAAGTTCGTTCTGCCGCGCTTCTGGGAAAGGATTATCCGCCGCATTTATGGGCCTCGTGATGAGGATGGTGAGCGCATCGTCCGCCAAGTCTTCATCATGATTCCTCGTGGTGCTCGGAAGACATCGATCGCAGGCGGTATCGGACTCTACCACACCATCGCTAAGGGCGTGCGGCGTCCAGAAGGCCAGGTGCTTCTGGCGGCTGGTTCGAAGGAGCAGGCTGGTCAGGCATTCGGTGAAGCTCGGAAATTGATCGAGGCCACGCGCGGCGGGACGCTCGTCCAGACAAAGGACAATAAGAAGGGCATCGTCAAAATCCTTGGCGGCGGCTCGCATAAGAGCGCCAACAAAGCGATCATCCACGTTGAGGATCGGACGACTCTATCGGTCCAGTCGGCGGACGGTGATCTCTCTCACGGCACAACGCCTAGCGTTGTCATTTATGACGAGTTGCATATCTTCAAGAGCCGCAATCTCTGGTCGGCGCTCCAGACTGGTCTGCCGAAGGTCAAGGAACCGCTTCAGGTTGTTATCACCACGGCGGGTAGAGGTCAGCAGGGGTTGGCGTGGGAGGAATATTGCTACGCTCGCGACATTGCGACGGGCAAGGTGATCAATCCGCACTATCTGCCAGTCCTATTCGAGCCACCGGCTGATGCAAAGTGGGATGACACCAAACTTTGGGAACTGGTAAATCCCGGTCTCGTTGAAGGCTTTCCTGACATGAAGGGCTTGGCCATCATGGCTGAGCAAAACCGGGACAAGCCTGCCGATCTGGATGATTTCAAGCAGTACCACCTGAATTTCTGGCTGTCTCAGTCACTTTCGCCGTTCGTTGACATGAATGTCTACGATGAAGGCGGCGCGGAAGTCGATGTTGAGATGCACGCCACAGAGAAAGATCCGTGCTGGATCGGCGTGGACCTTGGATACAACAACGACTTGACGGCCGTTGTGGTGGCATGGCCGCACCGTAACGGTATGGAAGTCGATTACGACGTGGTTCCATACTTCTTCTGCCCTGAAGCGATGGTGCAGAAGCGTGGCAATGACGACTCTGCCAAATACAAGGAATGGGCGGAGAAGGGGTTAATAATCACAACTCCGGGTAATGCCACGGACTACACGATTGTCCGCGAGAAGATCGAAGAACTCTGCGGCAAGTTCAACGTGCAGGAAATCGCCTTCGATCCGAAGTTGGCATCGGAAATGATGAACTCACTTCTGGAAAAGGGCCACCCTGCCGTTACGATGCAGCAGGGTTGGGTATCTATGGCACCAGCCATTAAGGAATTGGATCGCGCCATCATCTCGCGGCGGTTCACGCATGGCGGCAATCCCGTCCTTCGTTGGAACTTCGATAATATCGCCGTCCATACCGACTCTGCGGGTAACAAGACATTCCACAAGGGCAAGAGCCGCGACAAGATCGACGGCGCACAGGCCACAGCGATGGCGGTGGGACGGGCGTTTGCAAACACTTCACCAGAAGTCGAACCTACGCCGTTCTGGGCGGAAGAAGGTTTCGATCCGCTGGATGCGCTTGGAATCCATAACGACCAAAACACTGACACGTTCGATGCGGAGTCCGAGGAAGCGATGCAGGCTGAAATCAGAGATATGCTTGGATTATAATGATGGGCATTTTCTCTAGCCTTGCGTCTATGTTCGGTCGTGGTGAACCGCAGAACGCGGTAGAATTTACGCCCGATCTGTGGGCGGCAATTCAGGCGAACGGCTCCAATGCTATCTCGTGGCGCAAGGCTATTGAGGTGGCTGCTGTTCTTGCCGGCGCGAGGATTTACGGCAACGGTCTCGCTGCCGATCCTTGGAAGATTATGCAGGTAAAAGAGAATGGCGATAGGGTGGAGGGCATTGACCATCCCTATTACAATCTCATTACCTATCGGCCAAATGAGTATCAGACGAGTTTCGAGTTTCGCCAGACGCTCGGGTTCAACTTGGCACTCTCTGGGAACGCATATGTTTGGCTTGACCGTGTTGGTCCGCGTCAGAACAAGATCGTAAACCTTCTGCCGCTTGACCCTTCGTGGGTTACAGTCGGACGGAGTGATAATGACTGGGGTGAGATAAAGTATCGTGTCTCATTCCCTGACGGTACGAGTATAGAAACATCGCCGAAGTTTGTTTGGCATCTCCGCAATATGGCGTGGGACGGTTATTGCGGGATTTCGGCGCTTTCCTATGCGAGAGACGCAATAAATCTCTCTAAGGACGTTTCGAATAGTCAGGCAGATTCGCATAGGAATCAAGCCAGACCATCCGGTGTCCTCGCCATCGACCAAGTGATGGAGAAGGGACAGTTTAAGCAGGTGCGCGCACTGATTGACGCGCAAGTGCAGACTCGTCTTTCTAAGGGCTACCCTATGGTGGTCGATAAGACGATGACATGGACGCAGATGGCCACGAAGGCCGTTGATATGCAGTCTGTCGAAACTAGAAAGCAGATTGCCGAAGAAATCCTGATCCACATGGGTATTCTCCCCGCCATCGCGGGGTTTAGTGGTGATGGCTCGCAGTCTTATGCTTCGGTCGAGCAGTTGGAAATCCGGGGGAACAACCACTTCCGCCGTCCGCTGCATGAGAATTTCACTCAAAGCGCCGATAGGTGGCTGTTTACCGATGAGGATAGGCGGAACAAATATTACAACCGCCTCGTAGACCAGGCCATTCTCAGGGCTGATACGAAGGCCCGCGCTGACTACTACCGACAGATGATCGCTTCGGGGATCATGACGCGGAATGAAGCGCGCGCTATGGAAGATATGAATGCAAAACCAGGTGGGGATTACACTTGGATGCCCCTCGCTAACGCACCTGTTGGAGACGACGGGATGCACATCATTCAGGAAAACGACTCTTTGGATAACAATCTGAGATCGGGCGGCGATAGCAATGACATCGCCAGTCTATTCCTGAGATCAACGCCGCAGCAGAAGGCTAGGTTCGCCGCACTGTTCCGGACGTACCAAGAGCCCGAAGAGGGCGGAACCCTCTAGGGGAGATACCAGATGAAGAAATTCGTCAACGCGGCGCTCCTGTCGCGAGTGAATGCTATTGCCGAACGGCGTGCCGCTAGGGCGGTTGTCGCGCGCGGCGGCGAGAAGGCTGAAGCGCGCAGTTGGTTTAATTTCAGCGCCAAAGGTAACGAAGAGGCTACTCTCTATATCTATGATGAGATTTCTTCGTGGTGGGGTATCGGTGCGAATGAGTTTGTGACGGCTCTGAACGAAGTTGAGGCCAAGACACTCAATGTACACCTCAACTCTCCCGGTGGTTCAGTATTCGAAGGCTTCGCTATCTACGCCGCGCTGATAAATTTTGCGGAAGAGAATAAGGCCACCGTCAATATGATTATCGACGGATGGGCGGCTTCAATCGCTTCGGTGATTATGTGCGCTGGCGATCATATCAAGATCGGCGAACATGCGTCGGCAATGATTCATGAGCCTTGGGGGTGGGCAATTGGCAGTGCCGATGAGATGCGTGAAGAGGCAGAAGTCCTCGACATGCTCGAAGAGACGATCATCGACATCTATGTGGCTCGCACAAAGGGCGACCGCAAACAGATTCAGGATTGGGTGAAAGCAGAGACTTGGTTCAAAGGGCAGGCAGCCGTTGATGCTGGATTCGCCGATGAAGTCATTCCCCTCAAGAAAAAGGGCGATGATGACGAAGAGGATAAAGCGGCAAAGCCCGCCGCTTCTCATGATGCGGACTACTTCGCTGCAATCTTCCCCAACATGCCAGATGATGTTCGTGAGGCGCTGACAAAGCAGCCAGCCGCATCTGAAGAAAAGGAACTTCCGAAGACAATTCGCGAGTTCAAAGATTTCCTGCGAACCAATGGCTTTAGCGGCAAACAAGCCGACGCCATCGCAGGACATGGTTTCAAAGACAAGGCCGAAGTTCGGGAAGAACCGGCTGTCGATGAAAAGCCCACCACTACGGATCGTCGGGATGACGCCGAGAAACGGGATGAAGCGGCCGAAGCAATTCGAGCCTTTTCCGCTGCTGTGGCCATCAAGGCTGCGGCTTCAAAAATTACCCGGTCTTAAAGGAGTATCCCATGGACCCCGAACTGAAGAAGGCGCTCGACGCGCTTAATATGTCCCTCACCGAAGCTGCTGATGCTCAGGCTAAGGCGCTTGCTGCGTATCGTGAGGAGTCGGAGAAGAACGACAAGGCTCGTGACGCGGCTAACGACGAGAAACTGGCCAAGATCAACGAGGAACTTGCCAAGTTCGAGCCGCTGAATGCTGCCATTCAGGCCGCTGAAGCCCGCGAGAAGGAGATGCAGGAGTCTCTGGAGCGCATCGAGGCTAAGGTGAATCGTCCTGGTGCCGGCAATGCCGATGTTGAGGCGGAGATTCGCGCCAAGGCTTTCGAGGCGTTTGCGCGTGGTGGCGTCTCCGCTCTGACTGGCGATTACCAGAACGTCCTTCAGGTGTCGGACGACAATTCGGCTGGCCGTCTGGCTAACCCCGAACTGGTCAAGTCGATCCTCAAGGAAATCGAGGAGTATTCCCCGATCCGCGGTCTGGTGACTGTCCGCACCACGGGTTCGCGTTCTGTTCAGATTCCGAAGCGCACTGGCCTCCCCGCCGCTGTGTGGGTTGGTGAGACACAGACCCGTCCGGATACCGAGGGCCTGTCCTACGGCATGCTGGAGATTCCGGTTCACGAGGCCACGATGGCCGTGCCGATCTCGAACCAGATGCTGGAGGATGTCGACTTCGATATCATGAACGAGATCCGCGAGGGCACCGCTCATGGTTTTGCGAAGCAGGAGGCTCTTGCGATCATCTCCGGCGACAAGGATGGTAAGCCCGAGGGCTTCCTAAATGCTGCTGGTACGGTCGGAAAGACTTCGGCTGCGGTCAACGCTCTCAGTGCTGACGACTTCATCTCCCTGAAGTACGCCATTAAGACGGCCTACGCCACGAATGGCAACTTCGTGCTGAATCGCCAGACTCTTGAGCATTCCCGCAAGCTCAAGGATGGCAATGGTCAGTATCTGTGGGCGAGCGGCTTGGCGGCTGGTCGCGCATCGACCATTGATGGTGCCCCCTACGTGGAGATGCCGGACATGCCGAATGTCGGCTCTGGCCTAAAGCCGGTGGCTTATGGTGACTTCAAGCGCGGCTACATCCTCGTTGACCGTCTGGCTATGTCGATGCTGCGCGACGATTACACCCGCGCTGGTAACGGTCAGGTGCTATTCCGTTGGCGTCGTCGCCTTGGTGGCGCGGTTTCGATCGCTGAAGCCATCGCCATCCTCTCGATCCAGTAAGAACTCTAACCAATAGGAGAAGCCAACATGGCTACTATCAATAACCTCCTCAACGCGGTGGAGTTCGTCGCTGTTGAGCCTGCGGCGTCTGCCGCGCAGACGGAACTTACGTCTGAAGTCGTGGACATGGCCGGCTGGACTGGCGTTGTCTTTATGGCCTATCTCGGTGATGTCACGACTGGATCTGTTCTCGGCCTTACGGTCGATGACAGTGATACTGGCGTCGGTGCGTGGGACGATCTCGAAGGCCCGCTGGCGTTCACTGCCGGTGATTCGGATGCGGACGGTAAGTTGATGATCATCGACGTGGTCCGCCCGGAACGCCGTTACGTTCGTGCCCGCCTGACGCGCACGAGCGCTAACGCGGTCGTGAATGGTATCGTGGCTATCAAGTACGGCCCGAAGGACCAGCCGGTTGTTCAGGGTGATACGGTGCTTGACTCGGCTACTCTGCCGAATCCGAAGCGAGCCTAATCGGTCTGGGGCGGGGAGCAATCCTCGCCCCGCCTAACTCAAGAGGAGAATGGCTATGGCCGATCCCAATTCGTATAACCTGCCTGTGTATCGTGAGCAGGACACTGGTAAAATCCGCGTAAAGGGTGCGACGAAGATTGAATATGTCGAATCCCCCGCTGATGCGAGTGAAGTTGCAGCCGCGCTGAATGAAGTGATTGCACTTCTGACTGCCGCGGGCATCAATCCTGAGTCCTAATCTGACGGGCGGCTGGTCCGCCCGCCATACATTCGGAGGCCGTTATGGCTGACATTCTTTATGATGTTGCCGGCGGCGCAAAGAAGCGTTTGCTGGATATGGGCGATGATACTCATGCGGAGATTGTTGCACTCGGCGGATTCAGCGGCAATGTCGTTGTCGAAGGTGATGCCAATCTGGACACTGCCGGCATCGGCGATCCTGAAGATGCGGCGTGGAGCGGCAGCGATGCTTCGGCATCTCTAGTGGCGATCATGAAGGCTATATATGCGCAGAATGAGGCGATTATTGCGCTCCTGACTGACATTGAAACCAACACGGGTGAATGATGTCCACCGTTGAAGTTTACATCCTAAAGCCGTTCAAATACTCAAATGACGGCTACACGGAAAAATCAGCAGATCTCTACGATACAATTACAGATTTCCCTGACAAGTTTTTTGAAGGGCTAAATAAGGCAGGGTATCTCCGTAGGGCTACGATCGGCGACGGCAAGGTTTCTCTAAAACCTAGTGCCGAAGATATCGCCAAGAAGGTTGAGCCGATTGTCGAGACTGCCGTCAAACTTCAAGAGGCGCTGACGACAATCGCAGAAACAGGAAAACTTCCCACAGAGACCAATGACGAGAAAATCGTTGACGGTTCTGACGTGGAGATTCCTGATGATTGGCGGTCGCTCAAGTGGTTTGCTCTCCGCTCGCTGGCTACGAAGTTTGGCGAGGTGCCTAAGAACGCAGAAGATGCCGTTGCGACGATCGAGGCCGAACTGGCTAGGCGCGGTTAAGGATAAGAACTATGTCCGTCGTCCAGATCGCCACGATTGAGCCTGTGTCTCTCGAAGATGCAAAACTCTGGCTGAATATCGACTATGACGATCAGGACTCTGTTATCGAATCCATCATCAAGGCGGCGCGGCTCAAGATTGAAAAGCGATGTGGTATCTCTATCGCGCTGAAGCAGTATCTCGTTAAGACCGCGAGTTTTGATGAGATCGCGCTACAGAACCCGCCGATTGTGTCTGTTGATGCCGTCAAATATTTGGATGAGAGTGGAGCGGAACAGACGATCCCGCCTTCAGATTATATCCTGATGGAAGACCCGTTCGCTCCATATATCTTCCCTGTGGTGGATTGGCCGGTAACAGCGACTCGTCCTGATGCGGTGCGAGTGACTTATACGTCCGGTATCGACATTGAAGATAGTCCCCCTGATGAAGTGCCCGAGGATTTGTTGCAGGCTATGCGACTGATTGTCGGAGAAATGTACGAGAATCGACAGGACGAGATGATGTTGCCGACTCGTCAGGAACTGGGCGTTCTATCCAATGGGGTCATGTCGCTTCTCTCGCCTTATATCGTTCCGAGGCTCTAATGCACTTCGGGCTCCTGCGTCAGCGTTTGACGGTTCAGAGGAAGATTACAGCCGGGAGTCAATCCGGCAGCGGATTCGTGGCCGGTGGTGAGTGGGTTGACTGGAAGGTAAACGTACCGTGCGGGGTCGCGGTTAGGCGAGGACAGGAGCACTACGCGCAGACAGGCGAGGGCGGCCAGCGATTCAGTAAGGACATGTGGCTCTTTACTGTCCGCTACCCTTCTGTGGAAGGAATCGACAGCACCATGCGCGTGCTGCATCGCGGGAACATCTACGACATCCGCCATATTCGCCCTGACGCGGCTTATCTCCGCGAGATGGTTCTTGAGTGCGAAGTTCAGGACGCCGTGATAGGCGCGGCCCCGCTTACTCCATCCATTTCTATGGCGATCCCTGCGGGAACTGTCGGCGCGGTCTACGAAGGCTTCACTGTATCTGTAACAGGCGGCACAGCCCCATACACGTTCGTTGTGGATAGCGGCGGACTTCTCCCTGGTTTGGATATAGATGCGGCCACAGGGGCTGTAAGCGGCACTCCCACGGTAGACGGCGCATTCGAGTGCGAAGTCACCATTATGGATAGTGTCGGCAGTTCTGCCGTCATCAATTTCACGGTGACTATCGCACCCGCTGTAGATCCCGCCGCATACTCCTACACAATCACTGCGGGACAGGACTCTCAATTCGTAGGCTACGTAATGGGCGATATAGGCTCGATTAGCGACCAGCCTATCAACGGTGCTACGGTCTATTCCACGGCGGCAGGAAAGGCTGTAGCGGGCAGCGGCAAGATCGAAGTCATTGGCGACCGTGGAGCATTGGAACCGTTTCTGTCTGACAAGGAAGTCTGGATCGACGGTGTCATGATCAGCGATGAGACGAATTGGGTGTTCGATACCTATCAGGCAACATGGTCTGTTACGAGCGACTTCCCGAACTTCACAGCGGGCAATGACTACCTTGTGGAGTTCAAGTAATGTCTGGCTCCACGATCATTCATCACCTTCTCAATCGTAGTCCTGTCATTCTTGGCTTTCCGCTTCCTGTTACGAAGCAGTATCTCGATTTCGCTCCGCAGGCAGAAACGCCGCCGTATATCATTATCTCTGATGTCGGCGGAAGTGATGGCTTGCACCTACTCGGGATGGACCGCTATCCCGTTGATCGCGTGCAGATAGATCACGTCTGTACCAGTCCCGTTGATGCGAGGAATCTTTGCAGCCGCGTCAATGACGTTCTGACCAGTTCATTCAAGCGGACAATCACTCACGCAAACCTGAAAGTCAAAGATGTCGATATCTATGAGGCCGGACGGCCTTATAGCATCTATGTCGATGGACGTGAGTTTAGTGCCATCAGCCAGGACTTCTACGTGAGATGGCGCTACCAATGAATCCGGTATGGCGGACGTTCTGGATAGGGATGATCGTCATTGCGGCTATGTTTGCCGCACTCATTCTTGTGACGGAGCCGTCTAAAGCGCAGCAGCGTCAATTCTGCGATTCTGAGCGTGCGCTTCTCGATATGTTGTTCCGCAACTTTACAGAATTTCCGGTGTTTCGAGGTGATGGCACTCACGGCCGCAAATTCATTCTGACACGAGCGGACGGCGAAGGAAGTTGGACGCTTATCATTGTCTCCGAAGGCAATGCTTGTATTGCTGATGCTGGCGCCCGATCCAAATTCGATAAAGGAGTTTAGCTCTTGGCTGAAAAACTCGATCCATTGAAACTAGAGCAATGGGCTAAGCGGCTAGGAGAACTTGTCAGAGAAGGATACGCGGCACCGGGTGCGCATGTAGGCGCTAATGAGATCAACGCCACTACCGCGCTTCGCAATGAATTGGGGCTTGGTGCCAGTGCGATGCGGAAGTTCATCCGCCGCATGAAAGAGCAGGGGCTTGATATTTTTTGGGGTGGCGCAAATCCCTCCAGAAAGGAAGTGGTTGAACAGAGTCCGGAATTGTCCCGCGCCGATACATTCAATGCTGGTTTCTGGAAAAAGAAATATCAGTCGCTAGAGCGTGAATTGGCCGAAGCAGAACACCTTGCCGCAGAATTGGCTGGTGTTCGCGGTGTAGCCTACGAG
>Ga0172382_10002886_pt1 | contig 27931 bp, 24 predicted proteins | sample Leawel138RmetaG_FD_122245 | JGI IMG/M metagenome (GOLD analysis project Ga0172382, IMG submission 122245) | Leachate microbial communities from a municipal landfill in Southern Ontario, Canada - Leachate well 138R metaG | ecosystem: Engineered > Solid waste > Landfill > Unclassified | place...
AAAAATTATTATTAATATTAAAACTACCTCCAATTAACACTAACAAGAATAAGAAATAAAAATATCAATGAAAATACTATATTATACTTAATCTTTTTAACGCTTAAACTTTTTTCAGCATATAAAACAATAAACATTAAAGCATTATAATAAAATAAAGACAATATTAAGGCTAAAACGTTATAATTAAAAGGCAAGAAGAAAATAAACCAAGAAATAGGAATTAATGAAAACAAGACTACCAAGGAAAACATAAAAGCTTTTCTACTGGAATCACTTTCAATTTTAATATTGTGAAACAAGGATACAAAAATCAAAACTGACAAAAATATTGCCAATAAGAAATAATTTATCTTAAGAAAATAAGGCAATCCATAAATAAAAGCCGACCCAATAAAGACGGTTAAAAATCCAAATAAGTTAGACCAGACAGGTAGATTCTTCTTTTTATCAGATTCTATGAAATAATATTTCAGAGCACTTCTATAATAATAAAACAAAAGAAAAGTTGCAGAAAACAAAACAAAAATAGCCACAGCTTTACTAGCTAAAAGACTGGAATATAGAAAAGACAAATTAATAAAGAAAATTGGCAATATTAAATATCTAGCAAAACCACTTCTTCCTCTTAAATTTATTATTGAATAAGAAAAAATAATAATTATAATATTGCTAATAGCTATAGACCAATAAAAAAAGCTTGGTTTAAGAATAACAATAAAAAACAAAAGAAACACTAAAAAATGAACAAAAATTGATATCTTTTTAATTTTAGAAACTGTCATATTTTTTATTCAAGATCTATTGATTTAAACTCTTCAAAGTCCTCTAAAGAATTAATTTTAAGCATAGAGCTTGATAGACTATACAAATAATCCTCTATATACAAACCTCTGTTAACTGAATTATTGTAATAAAAATATTCTTCACTGCTATCCATTCTTCTGTGTGATATTCTAGCAGATAAAACAAATTTATTATCAACCACCTTAAAGATTAGTAGTCCGTTAAAAGATTGGTCATTTAAAACTGCCGGAATAACTAGAATATTTTTATCTTTTGAAAACATAAAAGCTTTGTGATCATAAAGAGCTATGGAATAACTGGAGGAATCACCAATTATATAAGAATTCAACTCAACAGGAACATCAGATGACACGTCAAAAAGAGAAAGTTTAATTCCACCATTTAAAATTCTATCACCATCTTCAATAACGTCCCTGCCCAAACCAATTAAAGTATTATTATCATAAGGATGTAAATAGTTTGAGAAACCGGGAACTTTTAACTCTCCTAAAACTCTTGGATTATATGGGTCCTTTAAATCTATAGCAAATAATGGGTCAACTTGTTTAAATGTAACTAAATATGCCTTATCACCCATAAATCTTGCTGAATAAATTCTTTCACCAGAGGCTAGTCCTTTAAGCTCTCCGATTGTAACCATGTTGGCGTCTAAAACGTACAAGTTATTAGAAGACTCTTCCTCTCCGCTATCTACAAATCTAGACCAAACCCTATTTCTGGTTGTGGCAATTCTAAATAATCCATCATACTCATCCATTGAGAACTGATTTAAAACACTGCCTGAAACTTCAGCCACAGCTAATGGCTCTATTCTATCCTCAAAGATTGATAGTTTATGGATTACAGTTTTCTCAATTTCATCAGAAAGGTTTGGGTGCTCATTTTTAATTTTCTCAACTAAAGATGCTTCAAGTTCATTTTGCTCCGCTGGACTAAGAAGATTTGTGTACATATTTAAAACGTTTCTGACCTTAGCTCTTTTCTCCCCCAAACTTAAAACCTTATCAGAGGTTGCTAGTATTTCATCTATTAATTCCCTATAGCTACTCAACAATCTAGGATAAACCATATCCAAAAGAATATCTGTCTCTATTTCATACTCATTTAAATACTTACCGTGTGTTAGGTATATATTACTCTTGGAAACATAAATATTTTGACTTCCTGGTAGTAAATAGAAATTAGCTTTTGGGCCATTCTCAAGCTTATCAATATTTAAAGATACTACGGTACTCAAGCTGAAACCATCATAATGGCTATCTGCATAATATATATCTGCCTGTCCACAAGATACACCACCTTGGCAATCAAAATTAATCTCTTTGTTTCCATACCTAACAATTGGCAAATTATACTGACTATAATTATTAACTACTAAATATAGGTAACCACCTATCAAGCGTGAATCGGTATAATAACCATCAATAGTCATCTCTTCTATCTTCTCTGGGTTTGACCTGTCCAAAACGTTAAAAAATTGAACAGAAAGCTTACTATTTCCTCTCCAAATCATTGAATCTACAGCCATCATTTTAGTAGGCTCATCAAAAACTGGTGAATCCCAAATAGTTGAAAAAACGACCAGAGTATCTTCTTTTAGATATATCTCGGAAACCTGTTCTTTAAACTCTATCCTGCTTAAAACCTCAGTCTCTTCAGCTGGATATGATTTAATTATATACAAAACATTATTAGCTACATAATATATATAATCACCGTCTGTTTTAACTATATCAGCCTCGTCAACTCCCTGAACTTGGATGTTTGTAGTTGAAAAATCCAAAGAATCACTTCCAGCCTCTGAAGACTGTGGAGCCGCCGTGTCCATCTCCTTGTTATAAGCATAGTCGTTTCTATAGTTCTCCCTATTATCCTCTATAAAAGTTGAAAATTCTTCAAAATTAGAAAACTTCTTTAATTGTGATGAATATTTGACTTTTAAGGCTTCTGACTTTTCGATAGTCCGCTCTGGCAAAGTATTAGTGTCAATAAAGTCCCTGGAATCAAGCTTTTCACCTATTTTCAAGACTAAAAAACTTAAAAATATCACAAAGACAAAAAAAGAAATAAGAAAAGGCTTAAATTTTAAATTTTTTAACATATATTTAGTTTAATATTATGATTAATATGTAAATAATAGCACAAAAATAAAAGTTATAAAAGACTCTTTATATTCTTTACAAGCTAAAATTCTTCTGATATAATAAAAACAGGAAAATTTAGAATTAAAGTTTATTAGGAAAATCAGCGAATATGACAGTTTTAAACAAAATAAATCAAATAAAAACTCATATAATACAAAAAAAGGGACTATTAACACAGGAAATAGAGGCCTAATCTTTTTGTATTTGTTCGCATCTTCCTAAAACAAAATAAAAAATATGGAATATTTAATTTACATTGCCCTGTTGATTGGTGGTATTTTTGTTGGATTTCTTTATCAAAAAAAATCATCAGCCAAGAAAATAGAGGGAGCAGAACTAAAAGCTGAAAGAATAATATCTGAGGCTAAAGCTAAGCAAAAAAAATTAGAATTAGAAGCTCAAGAAAAATCAATCAAAATAATAGACGAAGCTAAATCCGAGGAAGTAAATAGAAGGAAGGAAATAAATAATCTACAAAAAAGATTAGAGGATAGAGAAAATTCTTTCTCTCAAAAACTGTTAGCTCTTGAAGAAAAGCAACAAAAGCTATACGACAAGGTGAATGAAGTTCAAGAAATAAAAGAAAGAATTAAAGAAATAAAAGAAGAGCAAATAAAAAAATTAGAGGAGGTTGCCAATCTAAGTCCAGAAGAAGCTAAGGCCGCCATTATAAAAGACATAGAAGAAAAAAACAGTGAAGATTTAATGTCTAGAATTACAAAACTTCAAAATCAATCAAACGAAGCTGTAAATGAAAAAGGCAAAAATCTTCTAGCTTTTGCTATTCAGAGATTAGCTCCAAGCTACACTGCAGAACTAACAACAACCACAGTTGACCTTCCTAGTGACGAAATGAAGGGCAGAATTATTGGTCGTGAAGGAAGAAATATTAAATCAATAGAACAAATGACTGGTGTAGAAATAATAGTAGATGACACCCCTAGCGCTATAACAATCTCTGGATTCTCTCTAATAAGAAGGCATGTAGCTAAGAAAGCTTTAGAATATTTAATTAAAGATGGTAGAATTCACCCAACAAAGATTGAGGACGCTGTTCAAAAAGCAAAAGAAGAGATAAGTATAGATATAAACAAAGCTGGAGAAGAAGCCGTATATAATGTTGGAGTAACTGCTTTTGAACCAAAACTTACACAAATAATCGGTAGGCTGAAATATAGAACTAGTTATGGTCAGAATGTACTAGAGCACTCAATAGAAGTGGCTCATCTTTCTGGAATCTTAGCTCAAGAATTGGGGGCAGACCCATCCCTGGCTAAAAAGGCTGGATTATTACATGATATAGGTAAAGCTGTTGATCATGAAGTTCAAGGAAATCATACAGAAATTGGAAGAGACATTTTAAGAAAATATGGAATACAGGAAGAAATAATAACACCAGTAGAAACTCATCATGATGATAACCCACCAACACTTCTTTCTGTTATCGTTAAAACAGCTGATGCAATATCATCAGCTAGACCTGGTGCTAGACATGATTCTTTCGAGAATTACATCCAAAGATTAGAAGAGCTAGAAAGAATAGCTAATTCATTTGAAGGGGTAGATAAAAGTTATGCTATTCAAGCTGGAAGAGAAGTAAGAATATTTATCTCACCAGAAAAAATGGACGATCTTAAATCTCATGAAACAGCTAGGGAAATAGCTAAGAAAATAGAACAAGAATTAAAATACCCAGGTGAAATAAAAGTTAATGTTATTAGAGAGTTAAGAGTTATTGAATATGCAAGATAGAATAAATCAAAAAGATTTAGCTAGAATATTAAAAGAAAAAAAGAAGAATCAAGATCTTAAATTAGAGGAATTAGAAAACCTAATTAAGAGTATATCTGACGAGATAATAGATCAGCTTAAAAATAATAGGTCTGTAAAGATAACGAGCTTTGGCACTTTTAGTGCTAAGGCTCGTTATGCCAGGAAGGCTGTTAACCCCAGAAATATCAAGGAGATTATAGATATATCAGAAACAAAAGTTGTTAAATTTAAAGCTGGAAAAAAATTAAAAGATAGCCTAAAATCATAAGTCTTGATTTAAAAAAAAATTTTTATTATAATATCAGCATTGTTCAAATAAAGATTTGTGTCCATAGCTCAACTGGATAGAGCGTCTGGCTTCGGACCAGAAGGTTGTGGGTTCAAGTCCTACTGGACACACAGGTATTTTGGCTGGGTAGCTCAGCTGGTTAGAGCGTAGCACTCATAACGCTAAGGTCGAGGGTTCAAGCCCCTCCTCAGCCACCAAAATGCGCTGTTAGCTCAGTTGGTAGAGCAGCTCCCTCTTAAGGAGATGGTCGTAGGTTCGAATCCTACACGGCGCACATAAGAACAAAAAAAAGAAGAGTTTAAAACTCTTCTTTTTTGTATACTTGTAAAATGTTTAAACTATTCTACATGTAAGATACCTCCTGGTGTAGCTTGTTTTTTACCAGCATCTAAACCACCAGTTACTCCACCTAAACAAAAGTTAATTTCATAACTAGCATAACCAGCACCAGCTGTAGTTCCTGTAGGCACGTATGAATAAGCATTTGTAGTAGAATTACATGTTGTTCCATCAGCAGGTGTTGGAGCTGTTGGAACTATTTGCATGTAAACCACTCCACCTGTAGCAATTTCATCACCAGCCACTACCTCAGCTGGATAATATTGATTGTCATTGAAGAACAATTCTAAAGCTGTTTGCATTTGTCTAACATCTGCAATTCTTTTTGCATCTCTAGCATTCTTTCTAGCTTGTTGTAAAGCAACAATAGCTAAAGTAGCTAAGATACCGATGATAGCGATAACTACCAACAATTCAATCAAGGTAAAACCTTTTTTGTTTTTTGTCATAAATTTTTTTTAATGTCTATATTTTTTTATAGAAAAAAATATAGACATTTTAAATTATATATTAAATTAATATAAACTACTTATACATTATATCAAATACAGAAATCAAGTCAAGACGCTTTTTATTTCTCTTTTTAAGACTTCCCTATCATCCCATTTCTTTTTTTTGCCATCTGCTAAACATATTGCTTGTTCATTTCCCTTACCGGTTAAAAGAATTGTATCATTTTCACCTGTTAAGCTAACAGCCTTTTTAATAGCTTCTGCTCTGTCTAATACTCTAAAGATATTTACCCCCTCCACCTTACCTTTAAGCTTAGCTCCTTGAGCAACTTGATTAATTATATCTAAAGGATTTTCATCATAAGGGTCTTCATTAGTAATAATTACATAATCAGCTTTTTCTCCAGCCATTTCTCCCAAAATTGACCTCCTGCTTTTGTCTCTACCTCCACCAGCCGAACCTAAAACATGAATTAATTTACCATCAATATTTCTTATTAAGTCTAAAGTTTTGTAAAGTTTCTCCATGGCAACTGGCTCATAGGCATAATCAACCATAGCCAAAAACTTTTGGCCAACATCTATTAACTCTAGTCTGCCAGGTATATTTTTTATTTTTTTTATTGACTCCACAATTAAATCAATGTCTATTTCTTGATTGATTACAACAGACAAAAGAGGCATTAAATTTAGAACATTAAAATCACCAATTAAGGGTGATTCAATTGTTCTTTTTTCTATCTGCTTTTCTCCTTTGTTGTAATTAAAAATAATATCAAAGGAAATACCTACGCTGGCAATATTCACATTACCATATATAATATTTTGAGTTTGGTCCTCTTCTTCGTTTCTAGTGTAACCCATTTTTTCTTCTGACCAAAAATCAGAAAAATATATAGCATGATCATCATCTCTGTTGACTATTATTGTCTTTTTTAACTTATTAAAGTTAATTTTTGATAAATTGTTTTTTATTCTAACAACCCTTTTATCATTGTTTAAATATTTACTTTTACAATTCTTCAAATGATTAAAAAGTTCACCCTTAGCTTTTTTGTAGTTTTCAAAACTACCGTGAGACTCTATATGTTCCGGATAAAGACCCGTGAAACAAATGATATCATAATTTATAAATCGATGTCTAAACTGTCTAATCCCCTCTGAAGTTGTTTCTATGATTGCGTAAATACATTTATTCTTAACCATTTCAGCTATTATCTTTTGGTTAAAAAATTTACCAGGCATGGTCATTTTTTTATCGTTCAACCACTCTTCATTACCATTGCCAAACATGGCCGTAGAAGTATAGCCGGTCTTATAGCCAGCTTCATTCAATGCTTTAGCCATTAAATATACAGAGCTAGTTTTTCCAGAAGTTCCTGTAACACCTATAACTATCAATTTTTTACTAGGATTACCATAAAAAACATTAGCCAAAAAAGCTAATGCATAATGATAAACCGGTCTAATGTTTTTTATTACAAATTTAGGGCTAATTTTTTTTAAGAAAAATAATATATTACTCATATAATTTATTTAGAAAAATACATTCCAAAGTCATCCTCCCCCTCATCTTTATTATCAATAGTTTTTTTCTCTTTTAAATCTTCTTCAACGACCTCATCTTCTTCCATAACTTCTAACACATCACTATCACTATCTAAAACTAAAGAATCATCTGGTTTATCCAAGTAACTTTCTGGTGCTTTAAATTCTGATTTATCATGAACAGGAACTCCAGAAATTGGGGTTTCTAATGAATCCTCATATTGGCCTCTAGTTATTAATATTTCTCTTGGCTTTGAGCCATTAGAAGGACCTATAATACCAGATTCTTCTAGCATATCTAAAATGCTAGCCGCCCTAGAATACCCTATTCTTAATCTCCTTTGTAGCAATGAAGTAGATGCTTTACCGGCATTTATTATTATTTCTTTAGCTTCAGCTAAAAGCTCATCTTCGTCACCAAGATTACCGTCTAGGCCAACACCTCCCATACCTTTAACTTTTTGTCTCTCAACGATACCCTCCAAATAGTCAGCTTCTCCATATTTCTCTTTTATATAGGTAACAATGGATAATATTTCTGGATCGCTAAGATAGGCTCCTTGTATTCTTCTTGGTTTAGATAGTTCAGCTGTACTAAAAAGCATATCTCCTTTTCCTAATAATTTTTCAGCGCCAGAAGAGTCAAGTATTGTTTTTGAATCAACAGCTGAAGCAACTGAGAAGGCAATTCTGGAAGGGGTATTAGCCTTAATAAGTCCAGTGATAACATCAACACTAGGTCTCTGTGTGGCAAGTATTAGGTGAATTCCAACAGCTCTAGACATTTGAGTTAAGCGAATAACGCTCCCTTCTATTTCTTTAGCGGCTGAAATCATTAAGTCTGCTAATTCATCAATTATGAATACTATAAAAGGCATTTTTTCTTTACTAGATTCATTATATGCTTGAATATTTTTCTTGCCAGCTTGATTTAAAATTTCATAACGTCTATCCATCTCATTAAGACACCATCTTAATGCATTAACTGTTTTACTTACATCGGTTATCACAGGTGTAAGAAGATGAGGAATATTATTATATGAAGGAAGCTCAACTCTTTTGGGATCAACCATGATAAACCTAAGGCTTTCTGGTCCATTTTGATAAAGCAAACCAATAATAATAGCGTTTAAACAAACAGACTTACCAGAATTAGTAGCTCCAGCTACTAAAAGGTGAGGCATCTTTGCTATATCATATAATATATTTTTACCAGAAACATCTTTACCGAGTGCGGCCATTAAATTACTTTGCCTTGTTTTAAAATCTCTATCTTCAAGAATCTCCCTTAAACCAACCACAGCCTTTGTCTTGTTTGGAACCTCAATGCCAACCAAGGATTTACCAGGTATCGGCGCCTCTATTCTTATTGGGTGAGCGGCTAAAGCTAATGACAAGTCATTGCTTAGAGTGGTTATTTTAGAAAGCTTTATGCCCTCTGACGGCTTGAATGTATATTGCGTAACGGTAGGCCCAACATTAACTTCGCCCATCTCAATCGATATACCAAAATTTTCCAAAGTTCTTTGTATGATTAAAACGTTAGTATTAATATCACCACTTAAAGCTTTACCAATTTCCGAACTAAGTAGTTCCAATGGTAAATCTATTTTAACTTTCTTGGTTTTCCAATTTATTTTTAATTCTTCTTGCTTCGGCTCTGCATTTTTCTTTTTCTCCCCAATATCTTTCTTGGCGAACAACACTTCAGGCTCATCATCGCCAATAGTCTCCTCTGGCTCTTCTATATATTCTTCTTTTTTATTATAGCTTTCATTTTCTTCTTCCTCCTCTTCTTCATATTCTTCTTCTGCATCTCTTTTAAAAAAGTTAAACAATTTTTTAAAATTCCTACTCAAAAAACTCTCCTTTCCGACTAGGTCAGACAAAGTAATATTAAACATTAGTATGAAAGAGAGAAGAATTAAAACCAAAACTACAACTAACCCTCCCCAAAAACCTAAGATGCTTTTTATAAAAATAGAAATATAATGACCAGAGTAACCACCTCCTAATTGCTCTAAAGCTTTTTCTTTTGATACATCGCTCGGGAAAAAAAAGTGAAACAATGAACAAAAAGAAAAGAAGCTTAAAAATAGGGCTACATAATTAATCTTTCTAAAAAAGAAATCCTTCTTTTTGTATAAAGCGATACTTAAAACAATAAGCAAAATAGGGAAAAACCATTTAGCCCAACCAAAACCATAGGATAAAATTTTGTCTAAAAAAATCCCAAACTTTCCAGATAAAGAAAATAATGATAGCAAACTAATTAATCCAATAGTAAAAATAATTAAAGCTATAATGCTATTTTTTGTTTTGTTTTCGTTTTGTTTACTTTCTTTTTCTTTTGTCATATTTTAATTTATTATTTCTTCTATTCTTCTCAAGTTTTTGCTATCCACCTTAAACCAATCAGCAAAACTTTTAATCTTGTATCCCTCACTTTCTTCAAACTTATGAAAATCAGAACCGCCAGTAGCTATCATGTCTAAAGTCTCGCTTAAAAATTGTAGGTACATGATCGCTCCTATTGAGTGATGCGGGGACAAAGTCTCAACGCCATCTATTCCTATATCCCTTAGCTTGTAAACCATGTTATGAGCGTATCTATTAGATTTACCTGGATGACAAAATATTAATTGACCCCCAGCACTTTCCCTAGCCTTCAAAACCCTTTCTATGTTTATATAAACCTCGTTTAAATGGTTTTTCTTGTCACCAAAGAACAATATACTTAAAACATCTTCCTCTCTTAATATTTTAGCAAATTTATTCTTTTTTTTCACCTCCCTAAAGATTTTTTGATAATTAAACCTATCTTTAGTGATTTCGTCACTTAAACGATTGACTGGTATGTAATTATCAAATTTAGACAAAATATTATCAACATCAATTCTAAAACCTCTTCTCTTTAATTTAATTAAAGCTTTTTTAGCTGAAGTTGCTCTGCGACACCTGCTTTCCTTCAAAAGCTTTAAAAGACACTCATCATCCTTATTAAAATTATACCACAAAATATTAACCTTCCTTCCTTTGTACTTGCAATATATTTCCATTCCGTTTATAACCTTTATTTTATACTTTTTACAAGCAGCTCTAAAAGGCTCTATCCCGGCGGTAGTATTATGGTCAGTTATTGCAGCTACTTTAACTTTATTATTAGCCACGAATCTTGCCAATTCTTCTGGTTTTAAATACCCATCAGAATATATAGAATGAAGTTGGAGATCTATTAACATATTTTTAGTTTTTTCTTAATATCAATAATTAATGGTTCTGCTTTGCTTGAATCTGGACCGTGCTTCATTAACCAAAAAATAGCTGTTCTAAGGGCCGTAAAATGATAATATAGATTTATTCTTTCCTTAAGCCTTATATTATATTTAATTCTAGCCTTTTTACAATATTCTGTTAAAAAAATATCTTTTATTTTTTTGATGTACGAAATGGGGTAATTATTTTTGTTTAAGCGATATTCTATTTGCTGCAAAAAAGTTCCTAAATCCCTAGCAAAGTCAGATGAACAAATATCAGCAAAATCAATCATGGCCATTTTATTCTTACTAATCTTTATTATATTATCTGGATGAACATCTCCATGTATTAACCACCTTCTATGGCTCATCTTTAAAAAATCTTCTTCTAATTCTATTAAGTACTCGTAAACATCCCTAATATTTTTTGTATACTTGCCTTCATATCTCTCATCAACCTCTTTAATAATTTTCCTATAACCAGGAACAACTGTTTTAATTTGATTATTCTTTTTATTAAGTTTAATATCGCTTGGAAACGGCATTTTATGTAGCTTGGCTAACCATTCTGCTGTTTTTTTAACTATTTTTTCAACTTCTTTTTTCTCTTTATTTTTGATTAAATCTAAAAGACTAATACCGTCAACACCCCTATAGAAAGAAGCATTAAAATACTTTGAATATAGTATTGGTTTTGGTATAGTTAAAAATCCCTTGGAGAATCCTTGAGACCAAAGGTGATCCAAGATATCATAAACATTTTTTCTAGGCTCGCTAGAATGAGCCGTGCAAAAAAAAGACAACTTTCTTACACTCTCCTTATTTTTATTCTCTGTCTTAGCCAAGAAAAAAACCTTAAACTCAATAACAACATGGTATGTTTGCGGCCAAACGAATTTCTTGTGTGGGACTATTTTTATTTTCTTTATTTTTTTAAAATCAGGATAAAGTGGTAAAACTTTTTTATTAAAAAAACTCAGAACATATTTACTATCAAAAAGTTTTTCTATTTTTTCCATAAAAACAACTAAAAACTCCTACGACAAGACCAATGCTTAGTCCAGATAATTTTTTTTATATTTATAAAAGAAAGCTCTGCTTTTATTTTCTCCTTTTTAGATGTCGAAAACTCAAGAGACCTAACAGATTTAACTAACTCTAAAACACCTCTCTCAACCTCGTCCGGATTCCAAGCAACTGGACCGAAATTATGTTTAAAATCATTAGCACTAGCCCACCAAAAAGTGCAACTAGCTAACCCCCTAACAAAATGCCATCTAGCCCAATAATAATTAGAGTCTTTCTCGTATTTGTTTAAAATATTAACAACAAGTTTAACAAATTTCCACAAATATACATGAACCTCATTCTCTTTATTAAACCAAAGATTAAAAGGTTTATTGTTTGCCAACTCTTCTTCAGTTGACTCCCAATTACTACTCCTAATTTTAACATCTTCCATTTTTTTACCCTTTACATAATCAGAGATTAAAAAAGTATTAATATTTTTACTTTTTAAAAGCTTTTCAAATGATTTATTTGTATCATTATGTCTTAAGCCATAAAGCTCTCCATCGGTAGCACTTATAATTGGGTGATTTATTTCTTCTTTACTTTTAATCAAAGAAGAAATCTCTAAAGGAACATAACAATTTGAATATTGTCTTGATCTAAAAATAATTTTTAAACCACTGTTATTATCTCTATAAATTTTATTAAAGTCAATCTTTTCTTTTTTATCCAAAGAAATCTCGTCGAGTATTAACCAGGAATAACCCATTCTTTTAATAATCTTAGCAACCTTGGAACTATATGCCATTTCAGGCAAGAAAAATCCCTTTATTTTGGCCCTGGGAAAAAACTTTTTTAAAACTCTTTTAGTTTCATTTATCTGCCAAACAACTTCACTCTCTGGTATTAATGGTAAAAGAGCATGATATGCCGCCGAACTAACAAGCTCTATTTGTCCACCATCAACAAGCTTTTCTATTCTTTTTATTAAAGACAAATAACCTTGTTCCTCTAATCTTAAAAGTAAACAGGCTGAAATATTTAAATTAAATTTTATCTCAGGATTCTTCTCTAAAGCACTAACTATTCTATTATAGCTCAAGTCAACCGCCTCTTTAATTCTATAGGCATCAGAATTAGCTGGTTGATACAGATGTAAAAAATTTATCCAATTAATCATACTACTTGGTTTTTATTAGTTTTCTATACAGTTTAACATATTTAGATGCTGGTATTTCCCAACTAGTAGATTGCATCATAGCTTTCACAATCAGTTCACCAAAAACATCTTTATACTTATAGCTCTCCAGCGCTCTAATTAAAGACCAAAAGAAAGAAAACTCATCTTCATGTCTAAAGCTAAAACCATTACCAGTTTTTGTTATTGGGTTAAAATTTTTAACAGTATCATAAAGCCCTCCAGTTTCCCTGACTATTGGAATGCAGCCATATCTCATGGCTATCATTTGATTTATACCGCAAGGTTCAAAATATGATGGCAGGATAAAAAAGTCTGAAGCGGCATAAATAAGAGTTTCCAATTTCTCGTTAGATGAAAACGATATCCACGATATTTTTTTAGGGAATTTTTTCTTAAAAGCTTTAATTTGCTTTATATATTCATAACCTCCATCCCCCATAAATACTAATTGGATATCAGACCTCATCAGATAAGGCATAAGCTTAAGAATTAAATCAAAACCCTTTTGATGAGTTATTCTAGAAGTAGAACAAAGCATGGGAATTTTTTCATTAACATTAAACCCTAGTCTCTCTTGTAGGTATTTTTTATTTTCGACCTTAAGCTTTGGTGTCTTATAGCTAAACGTCTTAAAAAGCCCTAAATCATTCTTTGGATTATATGAATTATAATCTATTCCATTAACTATACCAAATAATGTCCCCTCTCTGTTCTTTAATATACGATTAAGGTCCTGACCAAACTTTTTTGTCATTATTTCTTCTTTATATTTTTCACTAACAGTACTAACAAAATCAGAATATATTATAGCTCTTTTAGCAAAATTTATATTTTCAATATCTGAGTCACTTATCAATGGTATTTTTCTTCTGCCATAATCTTTACTCTCCAGAGGAACATTAAACCAATTCTTCCCCATCTGAAATGCTAAATTATGTATCGTAAAAATAGTTTTAACTCCAGATAAATTTTTTGTGTATCTACCTTTGTTTTTTATGAAATACGGTATAAGTCCAGAATGCCAATCATGACAATGAATAATGTCAGGTTTCAAATTTAGTAGTTTTATTAACTTTAAACTGGCGATATTAAAAACTAAAAATCTAATATTCTCCTGCCCAGAACCATAAACCCTCTTATGTTTTGAAAAATATTTTTTTATCTCAACAAAATAAACAGGCAAACCTTCAACCATCTCCCCTTGCCAAAAATTAGCCTTTATAGAATGCTCTGAATCGATAATAATTGTTTCATCTTTAAATATCAATTTTAATTTATATTTTTCTTTATCTATCAACTTGCCATATAGAGGAGTTATAATACTTATATCGTGACCAACCTTAAAAAGAGCCTTGGGAAGACTTCTGGTAACATCGCCAAGACCTCCAGTCTTAGAAAAAGGAGAAACCTCAGCTGCAACATGTATAACTTTTAATTTTTTAACACTCATAATTTTCTATCTTTTTAAGAAATTCAAAGCACAAATAGCCAAACCTAGAGCATCAGCTGCATCGTCAGATTTGGGAACTTCTTTTAAATTTAATAAAATTTTTATCATATTTTTAACTTGAGCCTTATCTGCTCTACCGTAATTGCTAATTCCTTGTTTTAACTGTAGAGGCGTAAACTCGACTATTGGTATTCTATTTTTTGCAACATTAATCAAAACAACACCCCTAGCCTGACCAACTATTAAAGCTGTTTTCGCATTATTATTAAAAAATATTTTTTCAATAGAAACTAAATCTGGTTTATATTTTTTAATTATTTTTTGCAAATTTTCATCTAGTTCAATAAGTCTTTCAACTAATTCTATTTTTGAAGATGTTTTTATTGAGCCAAACTCTAGACATCTAATCTTGGAACCATTATAACCTATAACACCAAACCCAGTGTCAGCTATTCCAGGATCTAATCCTAATATAATTTTTTCTTTATTGATCATAGGGATAGTAACAAAAAAACTATTTTTTAGGAAGGAGGTTGTCATTCTTCATGATCTTTTTAATAAGTAAATACAAAATGGTCATTATAATTAAAAAGGTTAAAGTAGAGCTAATAATTTTACCTATATCAAAAACAACATCATTTATTGCAAATGTTAAATTCTCATACTTATCCTTTGAAACAATTAATTCAATTATTGGCATAAAAAACCCCTTAACCATTGAGTCAACCAAATCCTTAGTCGCCTGTCCAACAACCACACCAATAGCCAGTCCTATAATTGAATATTCTTTCAAAAACTGTAAAAGTCCAGTAAAAAAATTCTTGGGAGCATCTTTTACTTTTCTTAAATCTTCCATGCCTATTCTTCTTTCTTTAGTAAAAACATTTTTTAAGCTCTTTTTTTCTTCAATCATATATTTGAGTTCCTTTAAATTTTTCACCTGAAAAATATTTTTTTAAATTCATTAAATTTTTTCCATTCAAAACGACAACCTTCTTTTTTTCTTTTTTACACATCTTGGAGGCTATTGGATCAAATGGAGAATTAAGACCTGGGCTCCAACTGTGGCCAACTATATCAAGAAAACCACCCCATGATATTTTTTCTATTTTTTTAGCATCTTTATTAAACCTGGGATCCTTATCGTAAACATAATCAATATTGCTCAAGTTAAGAATCTCACTGGCTTTATATGTTTTAGCTAAAATGACAGCTACAAGATCTGATGAGCTTCCCGGGATATAGCCTCCTGAGAAGATTATTGATTTTTTGGTTATTATCTTTTTATATGGATCACCAGACAAAAGCTCATATGAGTAATCAGAAAAAACAGCTTTAACAATTTGCGCATTTAGCTGTGTAGCTGCTATTCCAATCCAATCTTTATTCTTATCACTAGATTTACTATTAATTTTTGAACTTTCAGCTACTGAATTTCTAGCTAAAAACCCACCACCAACAACAATAACAAATCTATCCCCAAAAGATATTCTGTGCTCTATTAACTTTTTAAATTTCTTTAAAAAATCAACATTTAAGCCCTCTTTTAAAGAGACAATTGAACCACCTAAAGACAAAACAAAAAGCCTAGACATCTACTTTTTGCCTTCGGCCTTGTTATATTCTTCTAATATTTTAGCTCTAATTTCTTTAATTAATTTATCTTCTGATTTTAAGAAGTTCTTAGCATTTTCTCTGCCAACACCCATCTTATGAGTTCCAAAGGTGTATGAATTGCCAGATTTTTTAATAACGTCATATTCAATACCCAAATCAATCAAATCGCCAGAAATTGAAATACCTTCATTGTACATAATGTCAAACTCAGCAGTTTTAAACGGAGCAGCTACTTTGTTTTTAACAATTTTAGCCTTAACTCTGTTTCCAATAATTTTTTCACCTTGCTTTATTTGAGCACTTCTTCTAACTTCAACCCTGACTGAAGAATAAAACTTTAAAGCATTTCCACCACTTGTTGTTTCTGGACTACCAAAGAAAACACCAATTTTATTTCTGATTTGATTAATAAATATAACAACAGTTTTTGTTTTAGAAATAGTACCTGTCAACTTTCTAAGAGCTTGACTCATTAAACGAGCTTGTAGTCCCATATGTTGGTCACCCATGTCTCCTTCAATTTCTTTTTGAGGAACTAATGCTGCCACACTATCAACAACGACAACATCAACAGCGTTAGACCTAACTAAAGTTTCAACTATCTCTAATGCTTGCTCTCCTGTGTCTGGCTGAGATATAAGCATCTCTTTTATATTAACTCCGATTTTTTCTGCATAATTAGGATCAAGTGCATGTTCAGCATCAACGAAAGCAGCAATACCGCCCAATTTTTGAACTTCAGCAACTATGTGCTGAGCTAAAGTTGTTTTTCCTGAAGATTCAGGACCAAAAATCTCTATCACTCTACCACGAGGGACGCCACCAATTCCGAAAGCTAAGTCTAAAGACAAGCAACCGGTTGGAACAGCATCAACATTAACTTTTCTAGCTTCTCCAAACTTCATAATTGAACCTTCGCCAAACTTGCTCTTTATTTGTTGCATTGCTAAAGTTGCCGCATCTGCTTTATTAGAAGAAGTTTTAACAACTTCAGATTTCTTTTTTTCTTTTGTCATATTTTTTTCTATAAACATTATTTACTTAAAAATAATAAATAACATATTTTAATTAATTAATAAACAAATTTTACAAAAAACATAATAAATTAAAAGATAAAAAAACTTTACCTCTTAATAAATACATTATAAATTTTAATTACAAGTGGAGTTTTCGGTAGGGCTTAAGTTACAACAAGATGGATTATTAATATCAGCATTACAGTCTATACTTGCACTTGGTTTAAAACAATTCTGATAAATACTATTTAAGCCTGAACCAGCTTGCGCGCTATAGCTAGCCCCCTCAAAGAATTTTGCATGCTCCAAGAAAACCCTAGTTCTATCTGGATCTCCATCAGGCGGATTAACATCTTGGTTCTCAAAACTAACCCAATACCCAACAGGTTGCCCACTCTTTATATTCAGCCTATCATGATAAACTTCACTATCACCAATTTTTGATAAATATTTTCCGGTTGTCAGTGTTGAAGCTGACATTAATCTGTCAAATATTATCTCTACAGGTGCGAACATGTTAATCCTTTTGTCTAAGTCAAATTCTGGAGTATATTCTAAAATAAGCGGAGGTTCGGTTTCTAAGTAGCTGCTAGTATAGAAAGACCAAACAACACTATCTCCCTGAAGAAGACTTGGGTTGTTTAAGTTATGATAAGTAGCTGGTCCGTAAGAATACCCATCCTTATTACCGTCTAAAGAATTATTAGCCGTATCAACGACACCATTTATTGGAGATCTAGCTAAAGGATATCTCTTCCCGTCATCATTTTGACAAATATTTGCGATACAATTAGTAAAAGGATTTTTTGTTGAGCATTCTAAATCGCTGGTTCCACAATCGAATAAACTAGCCGCTTCAATTTCAACGGCAATATTACTTTCAGCTGGCAAGCAGAAGATATCAACTCCGCAAGCATTTGTTCCACACTTAAAGTCAGAGATAAATTCAACTGTTTTGTAATTAGAAGATATTTTAAATGTTCCACTTACAATACTGTCGCCATCACTTCTGTTTATAACTCGAATATAGTCACTCACCTCATCGCTTTTACCTGCTACAGTTAAAGGATTAACCGCTTCATTAAAGTTTATCTGGATAATTGAATTCATTGGCTTGTCTTTTTTGTCAACAATTGTATTATTAACAATTTTATCAGCTCCACCACTAAATTGATAAACAATTTCAATTGCAGAAGAGTTCTCTTCTAAGACTATCGAATTTCCCCCAGACCCACCAATTAGAGATTCAAAATTGACAGCCGACCCGAAGTTTTCCGCACTAACTAATGGATTAGAGTTAATAACCAAAGCTATCTGCTCTGCTTGAGCTATCTGATTAGTTCTTACTCCTATTCTATAGCCATTTAAATCACTTTCACCGTTTACAAATGTATACTCATAAGATCCAACTTTTATCTTATCAGCGGGGATCATTTTTTCCACAACAACTGTCCAGCTGTTTCCATCAGACCAATCATCCTCTACTTCAAAATAGAAATAATTAGGGAAATCAACTCTATTATTCACAAGATCAAAAGCGCCTAAAGCTATGTCTGGACTAACAGAACTAAGAAATGCTTTATTATCACTAACAGTAACTTGGAAATTTGTATATTGACCTGTATAATTCTGATTTATTGTTGAAGTGGCAGAAGAAGATGTCCCTCCTCCGTTAGTAACAGAAACTATTCTAGCTGGAGTAAAATATCTTGGGACTCCAGTAACGGATATACTAGCGCCAGCAACAGAAGCCTCTGAAACAGTCTGAGACAAATCCATTCCATCATCAGGTTGCGGAAAAACACTTTCAATTTGAGGGGGAGTTAAATCTAGTTTATTACTAACTTCAAAGTTCCATAGAAGATATTGAGGAGAACAAGTGCTAAAAATTGAAACATCCTCATCCAATTTAAGCACATCATTAGAAAAATAGACCAAATAAGAGGTATTACTATTTTCATTTCCCAAATAAGAATCAGGGCTTAAAACAAATATTTTGTTATCATTAGTCGCTGAACTAAAAGAAGCTGGGTTAGAACAAACTCTTGAATTAAAATCAAAATCATTTTCAAGACAAATTGAAACATTATCAGCATTTATTGTTTCTGGTCTAACCTCTTCCTTAAAGGTAACCATAATTATCGTATTTCTCGGTACATTTTTTTGCCCTGGCTCAGGATAAACACTTTCGACAGTACAAACACCTATAGCACCAAGACCGGTTTGGAAGTGAGAAGAATTATTAGATGGAATTGAACCTCCCATACCAGAGTCATCAAATAGATTTCTGAAAATAAAAGTTACAATACCCCAGGCTGATAAAATTATAATCAACCCAATAACAGCATTTTTCAGTATTCTTTTAGCTTTATCTATTTTCTCTTCATTGCCCTCGGATGTCATCCATAAAAAACCAGCAAAAAGTATAATAACTACAGATATTATACCTAAAATACTTAATGTTATATTTATAATCCTGACCACCATTTTTATAGGGTTGTCACTTTTTAAAACGATAGTCTCGTCAACAGTTTCAACCCCAAAAGAATCACCTGATGCTAGTACTGTTTCACTAGGCACACTGAACACAGCCAGAGTAACAAAAAGGAAAACTAATAAGGCAAAAAATGGAAAAAGCTTTTTAATTTTAATCATATAAGTATAGAAATTAAATAATTGCTAAATTAGATACTATTTGGTATCATATAAATAATTATAGCATAAAACCAAAATTAACAAAACCTCTATGACAATAGAAAGGTTAATCAAAAAAGCTGTTGATGTAAACCCAGAAATCAATAAAGAAGAACTACTCAAAGCTTATAATTTCGCCAAAAATGCTCACGAAGGGCAAAAAAGGAGAAGTGGCGAAGATTACATTGAACATTGCCTTCATACTGCCTTTAATTTGGCTCAAATAAGAGCAGATCAAAGCACTATAATAGCCGGAATTTTGCACGATGTTCCAGAGGATACAATACACACAGTAGAAGAAATAAGGGAGCTGTTTGGTGATGACGTGGCTGGGCTAGTCGAAGGAATAACTAAACTAGGGAAAATAAAATACAGAGGAATAGAAAGATACAGAGAGAACTTAAAAAAAATGTTCCTAGCCATGATAGATGATATTAGAATTATCTATATAAAATTTTGTGATAGATTGCACAATCTAAAAACACTTGATTCTCTGCCAGAAAACAAGCAACAGAGAATTGCCAAAGAAACACTAGAAATATACGCCCCAATAGCTGGTATAATGGGTATTTGGCGTTTAAAATGGCAAATGGAGGATATATGCTTTAAATACCTATACCCAAATGAATATAAAAAAATTGAATATAAGTATGAAATAGAAAAAAAAGCTGAAAGAAATCAATTTTTTAATAAAATCAAAAATCGCTTAGAGCAAGAATTGGACAAAATTAATATAGAATATGAAATAAGTACTAGATTTAAACATCTATATAGTATTTGGCAAAAAATGCAAATGAAAGAACGTAAGTTTGATGAAATATATGACGTATTTGCCTTAAGGGTTGTCGTTAATAATGTAGAAGATTGTTACAAAATACTTGGTATTATTCACTCTATTTGGAAGCCGATATCTAGAAGGTTTAAGGATTATATAGCTATCCCCAAGCCTAATGGATACAGAAGTTTACACACCACAATTATAGGTCCTGACGGAAAGGCAACTGAGTTTCAAATAAAAACAAAAGAAATGCACGAAGAGTCCTTATATGGTTTAGCATCACACTGGAACTATAAAAATAAAGGAAATACTGAAAAACCAACCTGGATAAAAGAGATTCTTGAAATACAAAAAGAAAACAAAGACACAGAAAACTTTGTTCAGGATATAAAAACAAATATCTTCCAAGATAGAATATTTGTCTTCTCTCCCAAAGGAGATGTTATAGAATTACCAGAAAAATCAACACCAATAGACTTCGCCTACGCCATACACACTGATATTGGCAATAAAACATCGGCGGCTTTAATTAATGAAAAAATGTCGCCAATAAATCAAGAACTGAAAAATGGTGATGTGATAGAAATAATAACAGAAAAAAATAGGAAGGGACCAAATCTGCAATGGTTAGACTTCGTAAAAACCAAACATGCCAAAGACAGAATAAAGCAATATTCAGAATCCAAAACATTTTATAAAATAAAGAATATGTTCAAATAAAAAAATAAGAGCCCAAAAAGCTCTTATTTTTTTTATTTGAAAGAAATATTATCTATGTCTTTTTCCTTCTTCTAGCTTGCCAGTCTTTCTTAAAATTTCACATTTCTTACCTAAAGCAACCCTAGCTAGAGCTGATTTTTTAAACTGAATTTTTGTTTTTCCTTTTTTAAAGTTTTGTTTAGCTCTAAAAGATTCCAGTCTTTTATTGTTTTTTAAACTACTTTTAAATCTTCTTAAAAAAGCTTCAAAACTCTCTCCTTTTTTTCTTTTTAAATCTGCCATATATTGCCTCCTTTCTATTTTTTAATTTTAATAAAAATACTATACTATATTTTAATTTTCTTTTCAAGTCTTGAGATTAAATCTTTCTGAGCTACTATTTCTTGAACTCCAGATTCCATATCTCTAAACAATATTGTCTCATCAGCCAACTCCTTTTTACCAAGGACAAGAACAATATTAGCTTTGCAACTCTTAGCCTCTTCCATTTGATTTCTTAGATCATTTAGATGAAAAGCTTGAAAAACATTAAAGCCTCTTTTTCTTAAATCCTTAAAAATTGACATTGCCTTTATTTTTGCTTTATCATCAATTTGACCCAAGAAAACAACATCATCCTTGTTCTTATCAAATATATGCCCAGATTCTTTAAGTTTAATAAAAACCCTTTCTAAACCTCCATTAAAACTCAACAAAGGAAGATCCCTGCCTGTCAAGGTTACAAATAGATTATCATATCTACCACCTCTGCCCAATGAAAGCTTTGAATTCACTTCACCATTTTTGTCTATTGGCCAAACTTCAAATATTAAATCGTTATAATAACCCATATCCTTTATTAAATAAGGATTAAAATTATAATTAACTCCCATTTCATCCAAAAACTCCAAAGTTTTATAGAAACGAGCATTAGACTCTTCTGAAAGATGATTTATTATTTGAGGCATTTCATTTCTAATCTCAATACAAGACTCCTCTTGGCATTCAAGAAGTAATGCTGGATTCTTAAGAGAATTTTTCTTACAATTTGGACAAAGTTTAGCTTTTTTAGATTTCTCTTTTAAGGCTTTAGAAAATTTCTGTAAAAACTCCTTCTGACAAGTCTGATCCCCCATGCTATTTACCTGCACCTGAACATCTATTTGCAGTTCTCTGAATATATTATAGATAATAGATATAAGCAAAGCATCTGAAGATGGTTTTATATCGTTAAATATACTAAAGTTAAATTGTGTAAACTGCTTATAAACACCACTTCTTAATACTTCCTGCCTAAAAACAGGTCCCATAGAAAAAAACTTTGAAGGCTTCTCTTGAGTATTTAAAATATTATGTTCTATAAGAGCTCTAGAAATTCCGTGAATAAGATCCGGTCTAAGACAAGATTTTTCTTGCCCCTTCTGCTCTACGCTAAACAAAGAATCTAATTTATTTTTATCTAAAACTTTTTTATAAAGTGGTAAGCCCTCTATAAGAGGTGTTTCTATCTTATCAAAACTATAACAGCTAGCTGTGTCCTCTATCTTATTAATTATTGGTTCTAATATCTTGTAATCAGAAGCTAAAACATCCTTCATGCCTAAAAGCCTAGTAAAGCTTTTAGTTGCATTTCTTTCTTTTTTTAGTTTTTCGGCATTTGCCTTAGTGTCTTTTTTTACAAAAGAATCTTTTTTTTCTGGCTTTTTTCTCCTCCCCATATTTTTATTAATTAATTACTATAATGTTCCATTTTATTAAAAGCTGTGAAGTTATTAAAAGGCCAAGCTCTCAAAAGAACCTTTCCTATAATAAAACTTTCATTAACAGGTCCAAAAGTTCTAGAATCTTTTGAAGCGTGCCTATTGTCACCCATGACAAAATATTCGTTACTTTTTAGCACTCTGATTTCTTCATCACTACTGTATGTTTGAATATTGTCACTTAAATAATTAGACTCATCAAGAACAAAGCCATTCTGATTTTCGTTATTGTATATAATTATATCACCATCAATAATCGCTACGCTCTCCCCAGGAAGAGCTATGATTCTTTTAATAAAATATTCCTTAGGATTAAGGGGGTATCTAAAAACAACAATATCTCCCCTTTCCGGACCGTTAAACCTGTAGGATATTTCATCTATAATTAAATATTCGTGATCATGAAAATTTGGCTCCATTGAAGCACCCTTAACATAAAATGGCTGTATAATGAAATACCTTATAGGTAAAATTATTAACAAAGAAATAAGGACAACCTTAAAAAACTCTACTACACTTCTCATAAAAAAATATTAATTTATTACTATTTAAATTTAACAGAAAAATAGGATAAAATCAAACAATAAGCATTGCGTCTCCATAGCTGAAGAATCTATATCCTTCCGAGACAGCTTCCTTGTAAATATTAAGCACTTCATCTCTGCTAATTAAAGCGCTGACTAAAAGCAATAAGCTTGATTTTGGTAGATGAAAATTTGTTATAAGCGAATCAATGATTTTAAATTCATAACCAGGATAAATAAAGATATCGGTTGAGAAACTAAGGTCTCCCTTTTCATACTTTAAATACTTACAACTGTTTTTATCGTATTGCAAAAATTGATGTAAGCTCTCTAAGATTCTACAAGAAGTTGTCCCGACAGCTACAATCCTTTTGCCGCTATTTTTAGCCCTTATTAAATTATTAATAGTCTCTTCACTTATTTCAACCTCTTCTGTATGAATTTTATGTTCCAAAACGTTTTCAACCTTAATAGGTAAAAACGTCCCTAAACCAACGTGTAAACTAGCTTCCATTATTTCAATCCCCTTTTCCTCAGCCTTTCTTAATAATTCATCAGTAAAATGAAGACCTGCCGTTGGGGCGGCTGATGAGCCAACTTTGTCTTCTTTGGCGTAAACAGTTTGATAAGTAAGATTGTTATCTTCTTTTCTTTTTTTAATATAAGGAGGCAAAGGAGTCTCACCTATTTCATTAATTTCGTCAATAAAAACATCGTAAGGAATATTAAAAACAACATCAAACTTACCGTCTTCAAGACCAACAACTTCTGCCTCTATATTATTTTCAAATGTTATTTTTTTGGAAAGCATGTTTCTCCCCTTTAACAAACATTCCCAGATATTTTTTTGCCTATCTTTAACCTTTAAAAGAAATAATTCAATTTTAGCGCCAGTTTCTTTAAATCCATGAAGACGAGCGTTAAAAACTTTAGAATTATTTACAAAAAGAACATCATCCTCATTAAGATAGTCTAAAATATCAGAAAAAACTTTATGTTCAATTTCTTTCTTTTTACTGTTATAAACTAAAAGCCGTGAAGCATCTCTAGGATTGACCGGTTCTTGAGCTATCAATTCTTCTGGTAAATTGTAGTCAAAATCAGACAGTTTCATAACCAAGATGCTTTAAAGCTGAATTAGTAGCAACCCTGCCTCTTGGAGATCTGTCTAGAAATCCTAATTGCATTAAATAGGGTTCGTAAACATCTTCAATGGTAGACATATCTTCTCCGGTTGAAGCTGCTAAAGTATTTAGACCTACTGGTCCTCCTCCAAACTTTTCAATTATGGTTTTTAATATTTTTCTATCAACATAATCTAGACCATATTTATCTATATTTAAAATCTCAAAAGACTTAAGGCAAATATTCTCATCAATAAATCCATCTCCCTCAACTAAAGAAAAATCTCTGACTCTCTTTAGAAGCCTATTTGCTATACGTGGGGTCCTTCTTGCTCTCTCTGCTATCAAAGAGCTAGCAATATCATCTATCTTAACATCTAAAATATTTGCACTTCTTTTTATGATTTGATCAATGTGTCCATTATCATAAAAATCTAAGTGATGGATAATACCAAATCTATCCCTTAGTGGCGCTGACAAAAGGCTTGCTTTAGTAGTCGCACCTATAATTGTAAACTTAGGTAAATCTATTCTGATTGTTCTGGCACCAGCACCTTTGCCCATAACAAGATCTAAGGCAAAGTCCTCCATAGCGGGATAAAGTATCTCTTCTACAGTTTTATTAAGACGATGAATTTCATCAATAAACAAAACATCATTTTCTTCTAAATTGCTTAAAATGGTAGCCAGGTCTCCACTTTTCTCTATCGCTGGTCCAGAAGTTATCTTTATGTTTGCCCCCATTTCATTTGAAATAACGTGAGCTAGAGTTGTTTTACCTAAACCAGGAGCGCCATAAAACAAAACATGATCTATGGGCTCAGATCTTTTAGATGCTGCTTTTATTGTGATTTGAAGATTAGTCTTTACATTTTCTTGACCGATGTATTCAGAAAAATTCTTAGGCCTTAAACCTAGGTCAAGTTTTTTATCACTACCATCCTCTATTGGGCTTATAACTCTATCTATAGACATAAAAAAATAAATTATATAAGTAAATAATAACATCAATAGACTAAAAAATCAAACCAAGTAAAATTACCAAAAAAATCAAGCAGGCATCTTAATAGTAAATGAAACCCCCTTACCCTCCTCGCTCTTAAATTTTATCCTTCCGCCGAAATCCTTTTCAACAATACTCTTAACCAAATACAAACCTAAGCCACAATAAAAATTATCCTTACTCTTCTTAGAAGAAAAAAATGGCTCAAAGATTTTAGAAGAAATATCCTTTTCAACGCCCACCCCATTATCTTTTATTGTTATAAAAATAAAATCGTTTTTAGCTTTTAAAAAAAGAAAAAGACTTCTATGAGAGTCTTTTTCTTTTAATGAATCAATTGCATTGCTTATTATATTTATAATAACTTGCCCGAGCTTTAGTCTGTCTAGCAATACAAAAACGTTATCCTCTATTTTTACTACCGTACTTATATTATACTTAACAAAGTAATAATTAAAAATCAGCAAAATATTCTTTAATTCTTCTCCTAAATCAAATACACAAAAATCATCTTTCTTTATTCTACTGTCTTTCAAAAAAGAGCTTAAAAAAACAGCTCTTTTAGATATCTCTAATATTTTTTCCTTGTCACAAAAATCTTTTATATTGGCTATAGACAAATTAAGACCAGTTAGAACATTGGCCAGGTCATGATAAACACCAAAATAAATTCTATTAGTTTCAACCAATCTATAAACATCAGTCATCTTTTCTAAGCAAGAGCTTATTTTATAATCACAAATTTTTTGATAAATAAAATTCCGCTTTTTTCTTCTACGAAGAGAACAACAAAGAAAAATTATAACACAATTATAAACTAATAAAAAAAATATTTTCATTCTTTAAAAATTAATTACCAGGATAAAATAGCACACCCTAGATGAATTAAATTTAAAAAAGATATAAAACCCTATTTTAAAATTTTAATTATTTTACCAAGTGAATCCTTGGTAATTTTATACTTTTTACTACTTAACAAAAAATTGAAGCCAAACTGAGTTTTAAGTTCTGATTTTTTTGGACAGAATTTTTCAACAAGACAAAATAGCTCCTTCTCTTCTTTTAATATTTTTTCTTGGTAATCTTTTTCTAATTTTTCAGAGAGTAATCTTATCTTCTCTGATCTTTTTTTTATAGTTATAGAATCAACTCTGTCGACCATTGAGTACGCGGGGGTTTTTTCATGAGCAGAAAAAGAAAAAACATGGACCTTGCAAAAATTAACATTCTTTATAAAATTGTATGAATCTAAAAAATCATCATCCCTCTCTCCTGGAAAACCAACTATCAAGTCGGTACTTATGGCCACATTTGGAATTAATTTTCTAATTCTCTCTATTTTTTTAATGAAAAAATCTTTATTATATGGTCTATTCATTAATTTTAATATCTTATCACTCCCGGATTGAAGTGGAATGTGGAAATTAGGACAAAGCTTTTTGCTTTTTAAAAAAAGTTTAATAATCTTATCCGTTACCTCGTTTGGCTCTATAGAGCTCAATCTAATTCTAAAATTAGCCTTAATACCTGTTACTTCTTTTAACAATTTAAATAGATCGTAATCTCTCCCCTTGAAGTCTTTTCCGTACAAACCAAGATGAATACCTGACAAAACTATCTCTTGATAAGAATTGTCTATTGCTCTCTTTATTTCCCCAACAATATCCTCTGGCTGCCTGCTTTTCAAACCACCTCTAGAATGAGGGATGACACAATATGAACAAAATTGATTACAACCGTCTTGTATTTTAATAAAATATCTTTTTCTTCCTTCTACGCTTTTTAAGTTGGCAAGTCCACTTTCGAATTTATAAAAATTAACATCGAAACCTAACTCTTCTATATTCTTTAAAAGATCGCTCCAATTATCATTTTTACCGTTCCAAATTAAGTCAACATCTATCTCTAAATCATCATACACTCTCGGCCAACAGCCAAACAAAACTATCTTCGCACCTTTGTTTTCTTTTTTTACCCTGTTTATAAGCTTCTTGCATTTTGCTATAGCCATCTTAGTGACGGAGCATGAATTGATCAAAATTAAATCACAAAAACTACTACTATACTTAAAAGAGTTTAATAGTAATAAATTCTTTAACTCAGCCGAATCATATTGGTTAACCTTGCAACCCAAGGTATATATTTTAAACTTTGTCATATGAATATAAACAAAAAAAAGATGCACTTAGCATCTTTTGTTGTGAGCCGCCTGTCGGATTCGAACCGACGACCTACTGTTTACAAAACAGTCGCTCTAACCAACTGAGCTAAGGCGGCAAAAAAACGTGCGCCCAGTAGGATTTGAACCTACGACCTTCTGCTTAAAAGGCAGCTGCTCTACCAACTGAGCTATGAGCGCAACATAAATAAAAAAACACCAAGTCAAAAAACTTATGAACAAAATTATTATAGAATAAAAAAAATATTTTGGCAAGAGTAAAAAAA